>Ga0299912_10002207_pt1 | contig 15985 bp, 11 predicted proteins | sample RVTome_2_FD_207667 | JGI IMG/M metagenome (GOLD analysis project Ga0299912, IMG submission 207667) | Soil microbial communities from uranium-contaminated site in the Upper Colorado River Basin, Wyoming, United States - RVT95D214 (version 2) ... | reverse complement strand
ACGATGTGCGACAGCGCGGGGCTGTCCATTTCCGTCGCGAGCGCCGGGATGATGAGCGTGATCGGGCGGGTCTCCGCGTACTCCACCAGCTCCGCCTCGAGGAGGTCGAGCCGGGTCTCGCCCAGCCTGTGGAGCGTTGTGATCACGCCGGTCTGATAGAAGTCGGCCACCGCACGGCGCTCCGCTTGGGGTCATCGGAAGGTGGACCGTAATGCGGCCGGGGCGCAATAGCGTGTCGCGCTTGCCAACGCGCGGAAACTGTTTTCTCCGGCTGTTCTGGATGGCCTTCGGCAACCTCGTGTTGCTGATGCGCGCGATGACCAGTGAAGCTCCGTAGATGCGCGGTGTGCATGGCTCCGAGGAGTGGGGCGTGGCCATGCCGATCCCGTAGAAGAAGGGCCGTGCAATCTGCGCCCTGACGCCGCGTCGCACCACCTCACGCGAGGGGTGACTGACGCCCGCATATTGCGAAGTCGGAGGGTGGCCGGATACACTGGAGCCGAATGACGACATCTTCGGTGGTGTGGGCCGACGGCGGAACGTATCGGACCGCCGCCCGCTACGGCGGCGCGGTGCTGCTCACGATTGTCGCCGCGCTATTGGTGCTACCCCTCCACCCCTCGCTCGATACGTGGAGCGTGCTGCTGTTCATCGCCGCGGTTGCGGGCGCGGCCGCCCTCGGCGGAATCGGGCCGGGGCTTTGCGCCACGCTCACCTCGGTGCTGCTGGTGGACTTCCTCTTCCTCGAGCCCCCCAGAACGCTTCGCATAGTCATCGCCACCGACGCGATAGGACTCGCCATCCTCGGCGGCGTCGCCGCCGTCGTCGCGTGGGTCACCGGCACGCTGCGCAACCGCCGCCAGGCGGCCCAGCGGTCCGCCCTCGAGGCCGCCGGGATGGCGTCGCTCCTGGAGCGGTGTCTCGCCGACCAGGAGCGCGACCTCGAGGCCCACCGCATTCTCCGGGCACGCGGCGAAAAGCCGGACAGCGCGGCCCGAAACTGAACCCCACCACCGCTCACCGATAGCGGTCCGGCCGGGACCGATCGCGCATGCAGGACGCTCACGCCTTCCTGGAAAACGTCGCGCTGGTCCTGTGCGTGGCCGGCGTCACCACGGTGGTCTGCCAGCGCCTCCGCCAGCCGGTGGTGTTCGGCTACCTGCTGGCCGGCATGATCGTCGGGCCGCACCTCCCCATCCCGCTGTTCGCAGACGAGGCGATCGTCCGGACGCTGTCGGAGCTCGGCGTAATCCTGCTGATGTTCGCCCTCGGGCTGGAGTTCAGCCTGCGCAAGCTGCTGCGGGTCGGGGCGACCGCCGGGCTGATCGCCCTGGCGGAGACCAGCTTCATGATGTGGCTCGGCTTCCTGCTCGGGAGGCTGTTCGGCTGGACCACGATCGAATCGGTCTTCGCCGGGGCGATCATCGCGATCTCCAGCACCACGATCATCGTGAAGACCTTCGACGAGCAGCGGCTCACCGGAAGGTTCACGGAGCTGGTGCTCGGCATCCTGATATTCGAGGACCTGTTCGCGATCCTGCTCCTCGCCATTCTCACCACCATCGCCACGGGCAGCAGCCTCACCCTGGGGGCGTTCACCACGACGGCGGTGAGGCTTGGGACGTTCCTGGCGGTGCTGGTCGGCGTGGGACTGCTGCTGGTGCCACGCGCGGTCCGGTGGATCGTGCGAATCAACCGCCCCGAGACGACGCTGATCGCGAGCATCGGGATCTGTTTCGCCGCCGCGCTGCTCGCGTATGCCTTCGGCTACTCGGTGGCGCTCGGCGCGTTCATCGCCGGCTCGCTCGTCTCGGAGTCGGGCGAGGAAGAGGTAATCGAGCGACTCGTGCACCCGGTCCGCGACGTGTTCGTGGCCATCTTCTTCGTCGCCGTCGGGATGCTGATCGATCCCGGGCTCATCTGGCAGTACAAGCTCCCGGTGCTGGCGTTCACGGGGGCGGTGATCGTCGGGAAGTTCCTCGCCGTCTCCACCTCTTCGTTCCTGTCGGGCTCGCCGCCACCGACCGCGGTACGCTCGGGCATGAGCCTGACCCAGATCGGCGAGTTCTCGTTCATCATCGCGGCGGTGGGCCTGTCGGCCGGAGCGGTCGGGGAGTTCCTCTACCCTGTCGCGGTTGCGGTCTCGGCGCTGACGACGCTGACCACGCCGTGGCTCATTCGTGCCGCCGGGCCCGCCGCCGCTCTCGTGGACAGCAAGCTGCCCCGTCCGGTGCAGACGTTCCTCGCACTGTACGGATCGTGGGTGGAGCGGATCCGGAGCGCGCCTCGGACGAGCGAGGCGCCGGCGGTCGAGGGCAGGCTGATCCGGCTCCTGGCTCTCGACACGGTTCTCCTCGCGGCCGTGATGATAGGCGGCGCCTTGGAGATGGGCCGCTTCACCCGCCTGTTCCGCGAGTGGTCCGGCATTGCGGAGAGCACGGGGCGCTGGGTGGTGATCGGTGCGATGGTGGCGGTTGCGATCCCTCTGCTGGCCGGGATCCTCGCCGTCTCGCACCACCTGGCGGTGTCGCTGGGCAGGCGGGCGCTGCCGGTCGTGCCGGCGGGCGCCGTTGATCCCGCCGCCGCTCCCCGCGGCGCGCTGATCGTCGCCATCCAGGCCGGCCTGGTCGCGGTGGTGGTGGTGATCCTCCTCGCCACCACGCAGCCGTTCGTGGACTCGCGCGTTGCGCTGCTGGTGCTGCCGGTCGCCGGTGCGCTGGGGATCGCCTTCTGGCGCAGCACCAGGAACCTGCACGGGCATGCCCGCGCCGGGGCCGAGCTGATCGCTTCCGCTCTGTCGGCGCACCTGGCGCCGGAGGAGACGGCCTCGCTGTCGCAGGCGCTCAACCGGGTGAGCGTCGCGGTGCCCGGGCTTGGCGAGCCGACCCCCATCAGGATCGGGCCGGCCAGTCCCGCGGTCGGGAAGTCACTTGCCGCCCTCAACCTGCGCGCGCTGACGGGCGCAACGGTCCTCGCCGTGGGGCGTGACGGAGGTGCCGTGATCGCGCCCAGCGGAGCGGAGGTCTTGCGCGAGCGGGACATACTGGCGGTGGCCGGGAGCGCGCAGGCCGTGGCTGCGGCCCTCGATCTGCTCGGCACCGATGTGCGGCACGCCCGAGTCACCCGAACGGCGGTGGAGATTCCGCCGTCGGGTTAGGACGCGAAAGATCAAGGCCCCGGGCTAGCACAGCCGGGCTGCTGGACCTGGCGCGTTGACGCCCTCCGCACCGGCCGTTAACCTCACGACGGCCGGCCGATTACCGGGCGGCCGCTGCCCGGGACGCCCATGCCAATCCGCTTCACCCTGAACGGAAAGACCGTCGCCGTCGCGCCGCGGCCGGGCGAGTCGCTGCTCGAGACGCTGCGCGAGCGGTGCGGCATCACCTCGCTCAAGGACGGCTGCAGCCCGCAGGGCCAGTGCGGCTGCTGCCTCGCGCTCATCGGCGGCCACGCCAAAGTCACCTGCGCCATGCCCGCCGAGGCGGCCGACGGCAAGGACATCCTCACGCTCGAGGGTGTCGCCGCCGCCGAGCGCGAGCTGATCGCGAAGGCGTTCGCGAGCGCGGCCGGCCTCCAGTGCGGTTTCTGCATCCCCGGCATCGCGCTCCGCGCCAAGCACCTCACCGACCGGAAGCCGGAACCGAGCCGCGAGGAGATCGCGAAGGCGATCGACGTGCACCTCTGCCGCTGCACCGGCTACGTCAAGATCGTGGACGCGATCGAGCTGATCGCGAAGGCGAAGCGCGGCGAGCCGATTCCGGAGCCCTGCAGCGACGGCCGCGTGGGGCGGTCGCTCGCCCGCTACCAGGCCGGGGAGAACGCCCTCGGCGATCGCCCGTACGTGGACGACATGACCGCGCCGGGCATGCTCCACGGCGCGCTCGTGCTCTCGCCGCACGCCCGCGCGAAGGTCCGGCGCATCGACACCTCGCGCGCCCGCGCCCATCCCGGGGTGATCGCCGTCGCAACCGCCGCGGACGTGCCCGGCGAGCGCTGGTACGGCCTGATCTACAACGACTGGCCCGGGTTCGTGGCGGAGGGCGAAGCGGTGCGCTGTGTCGGCGACGCGCTCGCCGCCGTCGCGGCGGTGGACCGCCACACCGCGCGGGAAGCGGCGCAGCTGGTGGACGTGGAGTACGAGGTCCTCCCGCCCGTGCTCGATCCCACCGCCGCGATCGCGCCCGGCGCACCGCAGGTCAACCCGCACCACGCGAACGTGCTGTCGCGCTCGGTGATCCGCCGCGGCGACGCCGAGGCCGCCCTCGCGCGGAGCGCGCACGTCGTCACCGGCACCTGGGCCACCCAGCGCATCGAGCACCTGTACCTGGAGCCGGAGAGCGCGCTCGCCGAGCCGCTGCCTGACGGGCGCCTGCGCCTTTGCTCGCAGGGGCAGGGCGTGTTCGACGACCGCCGCCAGGTGGCGCGCTTCCTCGGTGTGAGCGAGGAGCGGATCTTCGTGGAGCTGGTGCCTAACGGCGGCGCGTTCGGCGGCAAGGAGGACATGTCGGTCCAGGCGCAGACGGCGCTGCTGGCGCACCTCACCGGCCGGCCGGTCAGGCTGACGCTGAGCCGCGAGGAGTCCATCCGCCTGCATCCGAAGCGTCACCCGATCACCATGCACTACACCGTGGGCTGCGACGCCGAGGGCCGCCTCACCGCGGTCAAGGCCCGGATGCTCGGCGACTCCGGCGCGTACGCCTCCGTGGGCGGCAAGGTGCTCGAGCGGGCGGCCGGTCACGCCTGCGGCCCCTACCGCGTGCCGAACGTGGACATCGAGTCGGTCGCGGCGTACACCAACAACCCGCCCTGCGGCGCGATGCGCGGCTTCGGCGCCAACCAGGCGCACTTCGCGATCGAAGGCTGCATGGACCTGCTGGCGCAGAAGGTCGGGCTGGACGGCTGGGAGATGCGCTGGCGCAACGCGCTCGAGGTGGGCGACATGTTTTCGACGGGGCAAGTGATGGAGAAGTCGGTCGGGATCAAGAAGACGCTCGCCGCCGTGAAGGACCACTACTACGAAGCGAAGCGTCGCGGCCGCGCCGTCGGCATCGCGAGCGGGCTCAAGAACAGCGGCATCGGCAACGGCGCCGAGGAGTGGGGCAAGGCGCGGCTCGTCGTGGAGAAGGACGGCAGCGTCGCGCTCTACAACGGCTACACCGAGATGGGCCAGGGGCTGCTGACCGTGTTGATCCAGTTCGCCGTGGAAGTCACCGGGCTGCCCGCATCGGTCTTCGTGCCGAAGGTGGACTCCACGTTCGAGATGCAGTGCGGGCAGACCACCGGCTCGCGCGCGACGCTGTTCGGTGGGCGCGCGGTCATGCAGGCGGCGGCGCAGCTCAAGGCCGACCTGGATGCGGGCCACACGCTCGCTGACCTGGCCGGCAAGGTGTACGCCGGCGACGTCGTGACCAGGGACACCACGCCCCTCGGCGCGCCGGTGGCGAAGATCAAGACCCACACGGCCTTCGGCTACGCGACCCAGGTCTGCATCCTGGACGAGCAGGGGCGCATCGAGCGGTTCATCGCCGCGCACGACGTCGGGCGCGCGGTGAACCCGGCGCTGTGCGAGGGGCAGATCGAAGGCTCGATCCACATGGGGCTGGGCTACGCGCTCACCGAGGAGCTGCCGTGCGTGGACGGCATGCCGGCGACGTTCAAGCTGCGCGACCTCGGCGTCCTGCGCGCGCGCGACATGCCGGCGGTCGAGGTGATCCTGGTCGAGGAGGCCGAGCCCGAGGGCCCCCTCGGCGCGAAGGGCGTCGGCGAGATCGGCCTGGTGCCGACGGCGGCCGCGGTCGCTTCCGCGCTCGAGGCCTACGACGGCGTGCGCCGCTACACGCTGCCCATGAAGGACTCGCCCGCCGCCCGCGCGATGAGCGTCGGGCGCCTCCGGTCCGCGTAGGTGGCCGGCGCGGGCTTCGTCAACGCCCACACGCACATCTACTCCGGCCTCGCGCCCCTCGGCATGCCGGAGCCCGCGCAGGCGCCGGAGAACTTCGTCCAGATCCTCGAGCGCATCTGGTGGCGGCTCGACCGCGCGCTGGACGAGCGCTCGCTGCGCGCCTCGGCTCGCCTGTACGTCGCCGAGGCGCTGCTCCACGGCACCACGGCCCTGGTGGACCACCACGAATCGCCCAACTTCATCGACGGCTCGCTCGACGTGCTGGCCGACGCGTGCCAGGAGCTGGGGCTGCCCGCCCTGCTGTGCTTCGGCGCGACCGAGCGCAACGGCGGGCGCGAGGAAGCCCGGCGCGGCCTGGCTGAGTGCCACCGCTTCATCCGCGCCAACGACCGGCCGCTGGTGCGGGGCGTGGTCGGCCTGCACGCGTCGTTCACCGTCTCCGACGACACGATCCGCGAGGCGGGGGAGCTGTGCCGCGAGCTGGGCTCCGTGATACACGTGCACCTGGCCGAGGACGTCGCCGACGTCGCGGACGCGAGGGCGCGCGGGTGGGCTGGCCCGCTCGAGCGGCTGCACGCGCTGGGTGCGCTGCCGCCGGGCTCGATCCTGGCGCACGGCGTCCACCTGAGCCGCGGCGAAGTGCGCGACGCCACCGGGTTCGGCTGCTGGATCGTGCAGAACCCGCGCTCCAACCGTGGCAACCGGGTCGGCTACCCCGGCGCGCTCGGCGCGAGCGCGCGGGTGGCCCTCGGGACCGACGGCTACCCGTCGGACCTGCGTGCCGAGCTGGAGGTGCTGCTGGTGGAGGCGCGCGCGCACGGCGACGACGAGCGCGCGGCCGCGCGGCGCGCAGACGCCGGCCATGCACTGATCGCCGAGCGGTTCGGCCAGACGCCTGAAGCGCGCCGGCCGGACACACTCAACCTCGAAGCGATCAGAGCGGAGGCGGCCGCCGAGGCCCCGCGGCTCTGGGCGCGCATGGCGGACCTGTGACGCAATTCGGACTCGAAACGGCCATCGCGGACCGCTCTTGCTACGACCACGCCGTGACGCGGTTCCGCGAGGCGCGCATCGTGCTCCCCACCTTCGCGCAGCTCGCCGAGCCGGCGCTCGTCCCCGCCGAGACGCGTGCCGCGCTTGCCGGGGTTGATCCCGACGCCGCCGATCCGCGAAACCTCTTCCGCGTGCATTGGTACAACGACGCGACCCGGCGCGGCCAAGGCGCGCTCCCCGAGTACGTCGTGCTGCCCGAGGCACTCACGGGGATCAAGGCGAAGATCGTCGTCGCCCTGGGCGACCGCTTCCCGATGATCCACGCGCACAAAGTGCTGGCCGCCTACGCCTGCCTCGCGCCGCGCATCGTCACCGGGCAGTTCGATCCCACCCGGCACAAGGCGCTGTGGCCCTCGACCGGCAACTACTGCCGCGGGGGCGTCGCCATCTCGCGCATCATGAACTGCCACGGCGTAGCGATCCTGCCGGCGGGGATGAGCGACGAACGGTTTCACTGGCTCGAACGCTGGGTCGTGGACCCCGCCGACATCATCCGCACCCCCGGCACCGAGAGCAACGTCAAGGAGATCTACGACGCCTGCGCCGTCCTCTCGAAGGACCCGGCCCACGTCGTCCTCAACCAGTTCAGCGAGTTCGGGAACTACCTCAGCCACTACGCCGTCACCGGCCGGGCGCTGGGGCACATCTTCGAAACGCTTCGCGCGGCGGATCCGTCGCTCCGGCTGAGTGCCTTCGTCTCCGCCACCGGCTCCGCCGGGACCCTCGGCGCCGGTGACTGGCTCAAGGACCGCCACGGGGCGCGGATCGTCGCCGCCGAGGCGCTCGAATGCCCGACGATGCTCTACAACGGCTTCGGCGAGCACAACATCCAGGGGATCGGCGACAAGCACATCCCGCTCATCCACAACGTGACGAACACCGACGTCGCGGTGGCGGTGTCAGACCGTGCGACCGACCAGCTCTTCGTGCTCTTCAACACCGAGCCGGGACGCGCCCTCCTCCGCGCGCGCGGCGTGGGCGAGGCGGTGCTCGCCGCCCTCCCCCACTTCGGCCTGTCGAGCATCTGCAACGTGCTTGCCGCCATCAAGACGGCGAAGACGCTGGACCTGGGCGCGCACGACGTGATCGTCACCGTCGCCACCGACGGCGCCGCGCTGTACGGCTCGGAGATCCCCAAGGCGAAGGTGAAGCATTTCGGCGGAAGCTTCGACGCCGCGCAGGCGGCCGAGGCGTTCGCGCGGCACCTGATCGGCGCGTCCACGGAGCACGTGCTGCCAATGGGCCCAGTGGAGCGGAGGCGGATCTTCAACCTCGGCTACTTCACCTGGGTCGAGCAACAGGGAGTGTCGCTGGCCGACTTCGAGGCGCGCCGCGACCAGGCTTTCTGGCGCGGCCTGCGCGCGCTGCTTCCGCTGTGGGACGCGATGATCGCCGAATTCAACGGCCGAACCGGCCTCGCGTGAAGCCGGCGGCCTCCACGCTCGTCTGTGCCGGCTGCGGCTGGGCCGCTCCGCCTCCCGAAGAGCTGCGCTACCCGTTCCGGTGCCCGCGGGCCGGGCGCGGGGACACCGACCACGTCGTCACCAGGAAGCTGGACTCGTTCCGCATCGAGTTCGTGCGCGGCGACGACCCCAACCCCTTCATCCGCCACCGCGAGCTGCTCCACTCGTGGCACCTGGCGCGCCGGCGCGGCCAGAGCGACGCGGCGTACGTGGAGCTGGTCCGGGCGCTCGACGCCGCCATCGCCCGCGTGGACGGCCACGGTTTCCGCACCACGCCGTTCGGACCGGCGAAGGCGCTGGGCGAGCACCTTGGGCTCGAGGTGTGGGCCAAGGACGAGACGGGAAACGTCTCGGGTTCGCACAAGGCACGCCACCTGATGGGGATCATGCTCTACCTCCAGGTGATCGAGCGGCGCGAGAAGCCTCCGCTGGCGATCGCGAGCTGCGGCAACGCGGCCCTGGCCGCCGCCGTCATCGCCCGGGCGGCGGACCGCGCGCTCCAGGTGTTCGTGCCGACGGACGCCGAGCCGGCGGTGCTCGAGCGGCTGCAGGCGCTGGGCGCCGAGATCACGACCTGCCCGCGCCAGCCGGAAGTCCGCGGCGATCCTTGCGTGCATCGGTTCCACGAGACGGTGGCGGGCGGCGCCCTGCCCTTCTGCTGCCAGGGGAACGAGAACGGGCTCACGATCGAAGGGGGCGAAACCCTCGCCTATGAGATGATCTCGCAGCTCGGCACCACGTCGCTCGACCACGTCGTGATCCAGGTCGGCGGCGGCGCGCTGGCCAGCGCCGTCATCCAGGCGTTCCGGCTCGCCCACCGGGCGGGCTGGCTCACGCAGCTGCCGCGCTTCCACACCGTGCAGACCCAAGGTGCCGCGCCCCTCAAGCGGGCCTGGGACCTCGTCCAGGAGCAGCTGCGCACGGTGGGCGAGCTCGATGCGCTCGAGCGCGCGAGGCAGCACCGCTCGGAGTTCATGTGGCCGTGGGAGGAGACGCCGCGCAGCGTCGCGCACGGCATCCTCGACGATGAGACCTACGACTGGCTCGCCATAGTGAAGGGGATGCTTGCGTCGAAGGGCGTTCCGGTCGTGGTGGACGAGGACACGCTGAAGGAGGCGAACGCGCTGGCGCGCGAGACGACCGGGATCGCCGTGTGCCACACCGGATCCGCGGGCTTGGCGGGGCTGCTCCGGCTCCGGCGGGACAGGGTGGTCAAGCCGGGCGAACGGGTCGCCGTGATCTTCTCGGGGGTGCAGCGGTGACGACGGGCCGCTATCCGAAGGGCCTGTTCTTCCTGTTCGCCACCGAGATGTGGGAGCGCTTCAGCTTCTACGGCATCTCGGCCGTGTTGGTGCTCTACCTGACCACCGGGCTGGGGCTCCCCGACGCGCAGGCGGCGCTCACGTCGGGCGCGTACATGGCGTTCACCTTCATGAGCCCCATCCTGGGCGGCCTGGTCGCGGACCGTTTGCTGGGGTTGCGCTACTCGGTGTCGCTCGGCGCCGTGCTGATCCTGCTCGGCAACCTGGTCCTGGCGTGGCGCGAGGCGCTGCCGTTCGTCTTCGCCGGTCTGGCGCTGGTGGCGCTGGGCACCGGCTACCTCAAGGCGACGGTGTCGGTGATGGTCGGGAAGCTCTACGCCGAGGGCGATCCCCACCGCGACAGCGGCTACACTCTGTTCTATATGGGCATCAACCTCGGCGCCCTGCTGGCCGGGATCTCGATGGCGTGGGTGGCCAGCGTCTACGGCTGGCACAACTGCTTCTACCTGTCGTCGGCCGGGATGGCCTTCGGCCTCGTAACATTCCAGGTCGGGTACCCGCACTACAACAAGGAGGCCGACGGGTTCCGGCGGGACAAGCTGCTCGCGCCCACGTACGGCCTGCCCAATCTCGTCTGGCTGGCCCTCGGCACGGTCGTCCTCGGCGGCGTGATGTTCTACCTCTTCGGGAATCCGGGGCAGACCAAGATCGTCATCACCTACCTGAGCCTCGGCATCGTCGCCGGGATCGTCGGCCTGGCGCTCACCCGTAAGGAGCGGAAGGAGCGGGACTCGATCCTCGCCATCCTGATCATCATCGTCGCGGCGATCTGCTTCCAGTCGTTCTTCAAGCAGCTGTACAACTCGCTCCCGCTGTTCGTGGACCGGGACATCAACAAGACCCTCTTCGGCGTGCACCTCGAGGCGGCGTTCTTCGCGCTCGTACCCAACTCGCTGGCGGTGATCGTCCTGGCCGGCGTGTTCACCTGGATGTGGGCGAGGCTCGCCGACGTCGGTCGAAACCCATCCATCCCGGTCAAGATCGTGATCGCGCTGTGCTTCGCGGTGGCCAGCTCCGGCCTGCTGGCATGGGTCGCGCGCGGCATCGCGGCGACCGGCACGCCGGCGTCGGCGTGGTGGATCATGCTGGCCATCGTCGTGCTGACGCTCGGCGAGCTCAACATCCTGCCCATGGGCCTCTCGGCCGTGAGTGCACTCGCGCCGAAGCAGTTCGCGTCGTTCCTGATGGGATCGTGGTTCCTGTGCAACTCGCTCGGCGGGTACTTCTCGGGCTTCCTTACCAGCCTGGCGGCGGTAGACCGGGAGCGCGTCGGCGACGTGCCCTACACGGCGTCGGTCTACAGTGGCCTGTACGCGAAGAGCGCCGCCGGGCTGGCGGTCGTTGCGGTGGTGATGCTGCTGGTGGTGCCGGCGCTCAAGAAGCTGATGGCCGCGGCGGCGCAGCCGGCGAGGACCGCCTGAGGCAGGCTGCTAGGGCCTGATCCGCTGGATGCTGGTGATGCGGTCCACGAACGACACTTCCGGGCTCGCCATCAGGGGCGTGAGCGGCGTGACCGACACGCCGTTCAGCGCCAGCCGCACCAGCGTTCCGTCGGGGCCGAGATACGACGGGCCGGCGGTGTCGTGGATGACGTACGGCACGCCGCGGTAGTGCCCGATCACCATCATCTCGTGGCCGGGGATGAACACCAGATCGCCGACCTGCGCCTGCTGGAGCACGGCGAGCCGCCGCTCGCGGTCGTCGGCGTCGGTGAAGGCGATCCGGTTGAGCGCCGGACTGACGGCCTGATCGCCCGTGTTGCGCGGCAGGTCCACCCCGAACGAGCGATAGACCTCGGATACGAATCCGCTACAGTCGCGGCCGTTGTAGCCGTGGCCCCAGCCGTACCGCTCCCCGAGGAACTTGAAGCTCTGCCTCAGCAACCCGGCCGGCGTCAGCGGCACGTAGTCGCTGGCGACGTCGGCGGTCCGCGGCAGCAGCGCCGGGACGAGCTCGAGGCCGCCGGCCGCCGTTCGCACCGGCAGCTCGATGACGTAGCTCGTGTACGGGTGCTGGCCGTTCACGTGCCGATTCGCCGGCCAGTCGGCCAGCACCGGCACCCGCACCCCCATCTCCAGCCGCAGCTCGGACACGGCGGGTCGTTCGGGGGTGAACACGGTGCGAGCAGTCGCGCCGGTGACGATCAGATAGGACGTCTTGCGGCCGTAGCCAAGCACCTGATCGCGCGAGCCTTCCGCGACGTGGACCTGCTCCACCCACGCGGCGTAGTGCTGGCTGACCACGAACCACCACTGCTGATCGCGGCTCTCGTGCACGATGACGACCGCGGTGCCGGGGAACACGGCGGTCTCCTGCCAGCGGTCAATGTCGGTGTTGCCGCGACTCGAGAAGACCCGCAGCCGGGTCGGGAACGTGCGCAGGTTCGCGCGCTCCGTCACCAGACCGAACCGCAGGGGCTGCTCAGCCGGAATGGCATCGATCTGCGCGGCCTCCACCAGCGCCGTCACCTGCGCGGCGGAGACGGAATCGCCCCGCTCGTCGTACAGCTGCCGGCCGGGCGTCTGCGAGAGCCCCGCCACCCAGCGCCGTACCTGCTCCCGCGTGAGCACGGCGGGCAAGCGCTCGAGATCGTACAGCGACGAATCCCGATCCAGCATCGCGCGGTTCTGGTTGGCGATCGCCGCCGGGGTCAGGATCACCCGTTCGGGGTTCGGCTGCAGCCGCACCCAGAACCCGGGCTCCAGTTGGGCGGCGTCAACGCCGATGACGCCGTGGTCGGGGATCGCCAGGGCGCCAGGCTCCGGCGTCGCCGTGCGACAGCCCGCCAGCGCGGCGAGCGCGACGATGATCAGTCGGGAATGCATGCGTTCAACTCACGCGGCGGGGCCGCGCCTCCTTCGCCAGCCGGTTCACCACCTCCGTCGGGTCGGCGAACCGCGTCAGCAGGATCAGTGCCGCGATGATGAACGGCTTGTGGCTCGCCTCACGGTAGGTGTCCAGCCGCGCCTTCTCGAAGACCGCCTGGCTCACCTCGCCCGCCGCGCAGCTCACGTCGGTCACGTCGGCCGGGAGGCAGTGCACGTAGTGCGCCGCACCGTTCTTCGTGGCGCGCATCATCGCCTCGTTGCACTCCCAGTCCTTGAACTTCGCGTTGGTCGCCAGCGCCTCGCGCTCGAGGTCCTTGAGCTTGTCCTTCTCGCCCGCGCGCAGCAGCCGGGTGCGCTCCAGCATCACCAGGGCGGGCGCCCAGCTCTTGGGGTACACCACGTCGGCGCCCTCGAACGCCTCCGCCATCGAGTCCGCCACGGTGAACGAGCCGCCGCTTTCGCCAGCGAAGCGGCGCGCCTTCTCGACCGTCTCTTCCACCAAGCCGTAGCCCGGCGGGTGCGCCAGCACGACCTCCATCCCGAACCGCGTCATCAGCGTGATGATTCCCTGAGGCACCGAGAGCGGTTTCCCGTAACTCGGCGAGTACGCCCAGCTCATCGCCAGCTTCTTCCCCTTCAGCTTCTCGAGGCCGCCGAAGACCGAGACCAGGTGCGCCAGGTCCGCCAGGCTCTGCGTCGGGTGGTCGAGGTCAGACTGGAGATTGATCACCGCGGGCCGCTGCATCAGCACGCCCTCGCGGTGGCTCTCCGCGAGCGCCGCCGCGACCTCGCGCTGGTAGCGGTCGCCTTCGCCGAGGAAGATGTCGTCGCGGATGCCGACCACCTCGGTTAGGAAGCCTACCATAGTCGCCGTCTCGCGCACCGTCTCACCGTGCGCGATCTGCGAGGTGGACTCGTCCAGCTCCTCGGTCATCAGGCCGAGCAGGTTGCACCCCGAGCGGAAGGCATAGCGGGTGCGGGTCGAGTGGTCGCGGAAGATCGAGAGGCCGAGTCCGGTCTCGAAGACCTTGCAGGACACACCGCCCCGCGCGAGGTCCTCGAGCGCCTCCGCCGTGTCCAGGACCGCGCGCAGCGTCTCGACGTCATGCTGCCAGGTGAGGAGGAAGTCGCCGTTGTAGAGCCCGGTCATGGCATCGTCTCGAGATAGAGGCGGGGGAACGCCGCGTAGAACCGCGCGGCCAGCGTGAGGTGCTCCACCGGGCACTGGTCGTCGGGCGAGTGCGCCCAGACCTCGTCGCTCGGCCCGAACCCGATCGTCGGGACGCCGAACATGCCGCAGGTGGCGATGCCGTTGGTCGAGAAGCCCCACTTGCCCACGACCGGCTGCTTCCCGATCGCCTGCTCCGCGGCCCGCACGCCCGCACGGACCGCCGGGTGGTCTTCGCTCATCAGCCAGGTGGGGTAGAACTTCTTGGTCGGGTACACGAGCCCGGTGTACGACGGCACCGCGTAGTCGAGGACGGAGACCGTAGCGCCGGCCTGCTTCACGCTCTCGAGTGCCTCCAGCTGCCGCACGGCACCTTCCCACGTCTCGCCGTGCGTGAGCCGGCGGTCCACGTGGATCGTGGCACTGTCGGCCACGGCACAGAGCGACGGTGAGGTCGAGCGGATCGCGGAGATGGTGCAGGAGCCCTTGCCGAGGAACGGGTCGGCGGTGGCGGTGAGCCGGTCGTTCAGCTGTTCGATCTCGGCGATGATCGGGGCCATCTTGTACACGGCGTTGACCCCGCGCTCCGGCGCCGAGCCGTGGGCCGAGCGGCCCTGCGTGCGGATCTCGATCTCCATCCGCCCGCGGTGGCCGCGGTAGACGCCGAGCCTGGTCGGCTCGGTGATCACGACGACGTCGGGCTTCAGCACCTTCTCCCGCAGGATGTACTGCCAGCACAGGCCGTCACAGTCCTCTTCCATCACGGTGCCGGTGACCCAGAGCTGGACGCCGTCCAGGAGACCCAGCTCCTTCGCGATGCGGGCCCCGTACACCGACGCCGCCATCCCGCCCTCCATGTCGCCGGCGCCGCGGCCGTAGATGATCCCGTCCTTCAGCTCGCCCTGGTACGGGTCGCGCTTCCAGGTCGAGGGATCGCCGACGCCCACGGTGTCGAGGTGCGCGTCGAGCGCGATCACGGTCTTCCCGCTGCCGACGCGCCCCAGGATGTTCCCCATCCCGTCCACCTTGATCTCGTCGAAAGCAGCCGCCTCCAGCTCGGCGCGCACGCGCTCGACCACGGGTTTTTCGCCCGTGCTCTCGGAGGGGATGGCGATCATGTCGCGCAGGAAGCGCACCATGGCGGGCGTGTAGCGCTCCGCCAGGCGCGCGATCTCAGAGGAAGGCACTGACATAATTGACCTCGTTCGGCGCGAGCAGGGCGTCGCGCAGCTTGTTCAGGATCGGTGCGTAGGCGGAGTCGTCGTCCCCGCGGTACTCGACGCCGCCGAACCGCCCCGTGACGGCGCCCTTCTCGATGAGGATCGCGTCGCGCGGGGCGTCCGCGGCCCACCGTTCCCGGCTGACGAAGACGCGCGGCTTCAAGACGTATGGACCGCCGTCCTCGGGGCAGAAGATATCGCAGTTGCCGCAGTCGTTGCAGAAGTCGGCGAAGTTCACCCACTGGCGCGGCTGCTCCATCGCGAGCGCGACCGAGAAGTTGGCGTCGTTCGGGCACACCGGAACGCACTTGTCGCAGCTGATGCAATCGAAGAGCTGGAGCCGGCGTCCGATCTTGCGCGGCACCTTGCGGTGGCGCTCGGCCGCGTAGCGCGGGTCGCGGGTCGCGCGCTCCACGTACGTCTCGGTGTTGCGCAGCTTCGCCTCGGACAGCCGGCGCGTGCGGTCCGGGTCCTCGGCCGGCGGTGCGAAGGCGCCCGGACCCCCCGTGCCCAATGATGCCGGCGGTGGCGCAGCGCCGATTTCATACGATCGTATGAAATCCTCGATGGTGCTCGCCCCCACATCGTCCATCCGCCGCGCCAGCTCCTCGAAGTAGCCGAACGCGCGGGCGTAGCCGCCGGGCTGCAACAGGTCGCTGCAGGCGGTGATCGGCACCAGGCCCAGCGCGACCGCGTCGGCGAAGTTGGCGCGGTCAACGCCGGCGGAGAACGAGATCGGGAACCGGTCGCCGAACTCGCGCCGGAACCGGCGCACCAGGTGTATCGCGAGCACGTGGAGCGGCGGTCCCGAGAGGTACATCTCGCGCTCGCTCTTGGGGAAGAAGTCGCGGTGATTCTCGACGATCAGCGTATTGGAGAACTTCACGCCCAGGTCGAGCCCGAGCGCCGCTGCCGTCTCGCCGAGCCGGCCCACGAACCCCACGGCCTGTTCCCACGTCGTGTCGCGGTCGAAGGCGCTGTCGGGGACTCGCAGATCGGTGTAGCCCAGCGCGTCATGGAGTAGCCCGC
>Ga0299912_10002206_pt1 | contig 15992 bp, 13 predicted proteins | sample RVTome_2_FD_207667 | JGI IMG/M metagenome (GOLD analysis project Ga0299912, IMG submission 207667) | Soil microbial communities from uranium-contaminated site in the Upper Colorado River Basin, Wyoming, United States - RVT95D214 (version 2) ... | reverse complement strand
CCGCTTGAACGACGTCGTGGTCCGGACCGGGGGCGAAGAGTTCCTGGTCGTGCTGAAGAATACGGACATCGCCTATCTGGACCTTTTCGCCACAAAGATCCTGGCGAAGATCGCCGAGCAGTCCTTCCTCCTCTCCGGAGGCACAAGTCCGAAGATCCATAAGACCTGTTCCGTGGGCTATTCCGCTTTTCCCCTGATCGACGCCGAGCCGGATAAATACAGTTTCGAGCAGATCATGATGCTGGCCGACCAGGCCCTTTATTATGCCAAGGCTCACGGCCGCAACCAGGCGGTCCGGGTCCTGGCCGGTCCGGCACGGCCGGAGACCCCCGAACAGGCGGAGAAGCTTCTTAAGAATCTGGAGTACGGCGAGCAGAAGGGCTACATCTTAAAGAAGGTTTTCCGCACGTCCGAAGGCGAATCTTCCGGTCCCGGGACTCCCGGATAAACGGAAGCTGACGCGCCTGGGGTGATTCGAACACCCGGCCTTTTGATTCTATGATGTTTTAAGGACCATGGATATGGGACGGCAAAAACCACGGAGCACGCCGGCGGCGGCCCTTTTTTTGATTCTATTGACAATCCTTTCGGCATCCTGCCGGAATCAAAGGAAAAACCCGGATTCCCCCTCCCCGAGCCTGCGAAATGTCATTCTGATATCGCTGGATGACCTGCGGGCGGACAGGCTGGGCTGCTATGGCAATCCACGACCCGTTTCGCCGGCCATGGACGCCCTGGCGGCACATGGGGTTCAGTTCAACCAGGCCTACACAGCCTGGCCCTTCACCCCTCCCGCCCATATCGCTATGCTGACCTCGCTCTATCCCTCGGTTTTCGAGATTCCGCTCGATCCGGGCCAGGATACCCTGGCTTCCGTTCTCAACCGCAGCCGGTGGACGACCGCCGCCTTTACCGGAGGCGGATTCATGTCCTCCGATTACGGCACGCTGAACGGGTTCTCCTTCGTCGATGACGAAGTCTACGGCCCAGGGGCGCTGGAAAAACGGGCCGGGCGGTGGCTGAAAAAGAACGCCGGGGATAAGTTTTTTCTCTTCCTGCATACCTATTATCAGCACGTCCCCTTTGAGGCCCCGGAAAAAGACTTCGACCGGTTCAGAGATCCCGCCTACGACGGCCCCGTTGAAAATACCGGGGAGAGCACCAATGCTTTCATCAACCGGGCCAACACACGGGCCATCGACGTTACCGACGCCGATATAGCCCAGCTGTTTGCTGTCTACGACGCCCAGATCTGCCGCCTGGACGAATTCATCGCCTCCCTGCTCGGGGAGCTCAAAAGCCTGAAGATAGATGACGAGACTTTGGTCATCCTGACTTCGGACCACGGAGAGCAGTTCTTCGAGCACGGCTATATCGGTCACACCTCCCCCGGTCACCCCACCGCGGACGCATCCATCAGGGTTCCCCTGATCATTCATGTGCCTGGCAGGACTGAGGGCAGAAAGATCGACGCCCCTGTCGAACTGATAGACATCCCTCCGACCATTCTCGGCCTCCTGGGGCTGGATTCCCCCAAATTTTTTCAGGGAACTAACCTCGCTCCACTCATCACTGGAAAAAATATACAGCTCAAACCTGCCCGGCAGGCCGTCTTTCAGAGCTACGATAAATACCAGGGCATTCGAACAGGTGACTGGAAGCTGCTGCTAAATCTCGAATCCGGTGACGTTGATCTCTACGACCTTCAGTCTGATCCAAAGGAACAGAACAACCTCGGCGCCGACCCGGACAAAGCCGACATCATCGCTGGTCTGATAAATGACCTGACTGCGTTTCAGAACCGGAATGAAGCACTCAAAAAGAAACTCAACCTCTCGAGCATAAAACTGGCCGAAGGAGTCCCATCTCAGCCCCACGAATTTGATGCCCACACTCGTCTTCTCATCCCCTGCGACGATTTTTCCTTTGAACTTCTCGCTAATACAGAACACCGGAAGGTCCCTTTTCAATCGAAAGATGCGTCTTTCAGCGAAGGCCTCTTCGATAGGGCGCTGAAACTTTCCTCCGGAACGGAATTCCGGTTTCCGATCGAAACTCCCCTGACGGAAGAAGAGGGCTCTCTCGAATTATGGATTCGTCCCGATTCAGGAATAGACAAGTTTCACAAAATACTGGACATGCGCTTTGACGGGCAGGGAGAAGGGATGATCCTGTCCCTCTCCCATATCTGGAGCGGACGTTTCGCCCTCGATCTTTCCGGCAAAGGGAGTTCTGACGGAGATATCCGTATGACCGGCATGATCAGGAGAAAAAACTGGAACCACCTGTTCATCGCCTGGGATAAGGAAAAAATATACTTCTTCATCGATGGGACCCTGACCTCCTGGATGAAAAACAGCCTCGAACATTTCCCGCCGCGGTCCATCATCAAAAATCTGGCCATCACCGGTGAGCTCTGCCTCCTGGACGATATCCGCCTCTCCAATCAATCCCGGGTCATCAGAAAAAGCGCGAATAAATCAATCAGCCCGGAAGTCCGGGAGCGGCTGCGGTCACTGGGGTACATCGAGTAGGCCGTATCAATCAGAACGCAAATCATCGTTCCCTAAATTAAACCTCTTCCCATGTGCCATATATGTGACAGTAAACGTTAAAAACCGCTGCAACTGGGGGTTTGTAGTTTAAATGACAAAAGCAAGGAATAGCCTGAAAAACAAGGATAAAAGGGAGCGCGCCCGGGGTGATTCGAACACCCGACCTTTGGATTCCAAGTCCAACGAGGCCGGACCGTAGCCCGTTGTAGGTTATTGAATATAAAGAGACTTACGGCCTTCGTCGGGATACCCGCCGGCGGGGTTTTCGTCTTTCTTTCGTCCCGGTCCCGGGGCGTCCACCAGGCAATCGACAGCCCGCTTCTGGTCTTCGGTGATAGGCGTGATGTACTTGGACGTCATCGTGATCGAACTGTGGCCTAGGAGGCTGCTTATCGTCGGGAGAGCTACGCCGCGGGCGTTCAGCATCGTCCCGAAGGTATGCCTGAGGTCATGGATCCGGAGGTCCTTGATGCCGGCCTTCTTGCAAGCCGACGCAAACGCCTTACGGAAGCTGAGGATCCTCTCCCCTGTCCCGGGATCGCATAACACATACTCCGAAACGCGAGGAAGGCGCCGAAGGACCACGAGCGCGTTCTCGTTCAGCGGGACTCGCAGGACCTTGTTATTCTTGCGCTGCGCCCGCTCGAGGCAGATGAGGCCGTCGTCCATATTCACATTCGCCCACCGGAGCCCCATGATCTCGCCGCGTCTCAGTCCCGTGTTGAGGGCCAGGACGATGAAGTTACTGAGGATCGGCCCCGAATCGTCGAGAGCTGCGAACAGGCGCTTCCTCTCATTGGCGGTCAGGTACCGCTCTCGGCCGTTCTCGTTGAACTTCTTAACGCGCCTCCAGTTGATCGGGCTCGCGTCCAGGCACTCCCAATCGACGGCCTTGTTGAGCATCGTCCGGAGAAGCGCGAGATCGCGATTGACCGTAGCGCCGGACGTTTCCCTGGGCGCTCCGTCCGCGGCCTTTCGGTTGGTCGTCTCGGCCTTCCGGGCAGCCTGGTACCTTTCGACGCTTTCGAGCTTAATGTCCGCCAAGGGCATCTCGCCGAAATGGGGTTTCAAGTGGATATCATAGGTCAGGCGATCCCTGCGAAAGGACCGCTTACTTCTCGCGTAGGTGTCCAGGAACTTCTCTCCGAAGACCTTGAAGAGGACGGACTTGACTCCCGGTGTTTGACGTCAGCGAATTATGATTCCCGCCTGACGACAAACACATGAAGATGAGGAGGGAATTGAACCGCATGGCGATGTTTGAACCCTCGCCAAACGGCATCAGCTAAATTATCATGAGAGACGGAATCCACAGCTTAAGAAATCAGCCCGCGAATCCGAAATCGCCTGACGACGTGTAGCCGACTGGATGAAACCGCCTTTACCTTTCGATAACACAGAAAATTCTTGTCTGTTTGTCTTGGGGGCGTCGCCGGATATGCGGTTTGACATTGCCGGCGGAGCGAAATACCTAATTGACCTCACTCAAGGGAGGGGACTATATGTATGTCATCGGCATCGATTCCGGAACGCAGGGGACAAAGGCCCTTATCGTCGATATCGAGACCGGGGAAGTCCGCGGGGGGCTATGCGGCCCACGCAATGATCGAAGGCCTCGGGCCCGGCGCGAGTGAACAGGACCCCCGGACTTGGTTCCAGGCTCTTGAATCGGCCCTCGCCGCGGCCCTGAAGGAAAGCGCGATCGACCCGAAGAACGTGGCCGCAATAGGGGTTTCAGGCCAGCAGCACGGCTTCGTCCCTCTCGACAGGGACCGCCTGCCCATCCGGCCTGCCGCTTCACTGAGGCGAGCGTTCCCTTTGGCATATCGTCGCCGAAATTGCCGCTCACTGTCACCTGCCCAGGCTTGGTCAGGTGCTTGAACTGACGGTGGCTCCTCGTTGCCAAACACACGCGCTGGATTTTGGGGAGCACCTAAGCTTCCTTGCTTTTTTTACGATCCTGATCTATCTTAAAAACCTAAACTATTGAGCCAATTCAATGTGTTCTAGATCCTTTTGTGGTAGCGAACGCAATGATTTTTGGTCCGCCCATCGCAACATCACCTGCCTGATTTGGCCGGCAGCCGCATCCATTATGACGTTGCTTGTAAGTATAATTTTGTGCTCTCGAAGGGATCTATGGACCGATGAATTATTGACCCTACAATCACTTCGCCTATCCTTCCTTAATGGGCTTCTTCAGACTTTTGATTATTCCGCTCCCCTCTACCAATGGATTCTAAGAATCCTAGTTCATGATAATCTTCCTTCACCGTGGTTGCTTCGCGCGCCTGCGCTATTCTTTTCCTTTATGTGCCCCTTGACTCTATGGTGGTTTGCATCACGACTCTTTAATAACACGACTGCAAACATAAGCATTCTGTTCCTTGTATTGAACCCTACATTTTTAAGGTATGCAGGAGAGGCAAGACCATATAGTCTTTTCGTTCTTCTCTCGATTGCCTCTATGGGAGCCTTCTATCTGTTGAGCACAAAGGTCTATAACCGCTGCACCTATTTTATTTACATTCTGACAACCGTTCTCCTGATCTACTCGCATTATTATGCTTTTTTGCTAGTTGCTGCCCAAATTACCTTCGCCGCATTCCATCACAAACTCCACAACCCAAGCCGGCATACAAAAACACTATATTCTGCGTTGGCATCAGTCATTATCTTCTCATTGCCCGCAGTATACTTGATCTCTCGCTACATCAATACCGGACTGTCAAGTGTTCGCGGTTGGATTCCATGGGCAAACCCGAAAGATATATTCTGGCCCTGGCAAGCAGGCAAATTAGTCTTCGGAGATCAAATCCTTAGTTCAGTTTGTGTGTTGTCTTTGTTTTTAATATTGCATCGCTATTTCCGCTACTTTCCTAGCGACGCCAATTGCAGGAGCATCAAGGTGAAGCAGATATTTCTTCAAATATGGGCGGAAAATGCCAACTCGATATTGTGTGTGATTTGGATCTTTTTTTCATTTTACGTTCTGCTGCTGATTTCCATATTTTTCATGCCTCTATATCACGTACGATACGTCCTGCCGGCAATGATTCCCTTTTCGGTGCTTTTGTCGGTCACAATAAATCATGCAAGGAAACCCGTTCTGGCATTATTATTATTGTTTCTTACCCTTATACCGTTATCGCATACCTTATATGATATTCGTCTTGATAATCGAGATTTTAGCAACGTAATCAACACATTAAGCAAGATCAATCGAGATCATTTGCCAGTATATATTACAACAGCCGGAATGGACAGGGATATTAAGCAGAATGCAACTGCAGTTGGATTATTGCTTTACAAATATAATTTATCAGAGATTAAGTTTATGTCGATTCCTGATCCATTAAAACATCAGAATGCGAACTGTTCCGGAATATCGAAGAACATGCGCATGTTTATCCTTTGCTTCCATGGGAAAGAATTCATTGAAGGATGCCTCCAGACTGAATCCAGAAAATATGTTTTGTACAAATTCGGCCATTTATTTCTTTTCGATATTCAGAGTTCTGTAAATAATGGCTAGACATTCTTGGGTGATTCCCGGTATTTTGCATGCTCGCGGGCAAACCCGAGTTTGACACGACTAGTCAAGTAAAAGGCTCGTAACTCACAGTAATCAAAAAGGATGCGGCATTTTTCTGGGAAGGGGTCTTGTATCTCGTCGCGACACGCTCTTCGGGCATCGATTTTCGCGGTGATTGACATGGCCGCGCGGCCGGATTTATATTGCTAGCGTGGGAAAGAGGAGAGATTCATGGGCTGGAGTGGTTATCTACCGCACCGCGAAAAAGCGATTTCCTATCAGGAGCAGGCCAAGGCGTATCCTGTTTACGACAGCGGGTACCAGGAGCGTCTTGAGATCATTCATCGCTTTTGGTCTACGATCCTCAACTTCCAATCTGTGGGCCGTAACGGGATACACCGTTGCAACAATCAGGATCATTCCATGTATACGGCGATGCTCGCAGTCAAGAACCTGTTTTGGGAAGACCGCGATCTCTGGAACGTGAACACGGGATCTTTTTGCGGCGAAGAGCCGCCATGATATCCATGGCCGAACCTTCCATAACGGTCGTGATTTCCACGCGGAACCGAGAAGAGGGGATTGTCGGGACCATCGAGACGATTCTTCAAAACGATTACCCTGATTTTGAGGTGAGGGTGATTGATCAGAGCGACGGGAACGTGATCGAAGCCTCCATCCGACAATTTCTGAATGATCCTCGCTTCCGTTACGTAAGAACAACCACCCGGGGTCTCTCCGCCGGACGCAACCTCGGGATCAGGGGCGCAAAAAGCGAACTGATTGCGACAACCGATGATGATTGCAGGACACCCCCCCATTGGCTCCGGGAGTTGGCGTTCTCCTTCGGCGTAGATCACCGGATCGGGGTCGTCTTCGGCAATACGCGTCCGGGCCCTCACGACTCCCGTGGGGGATTTGTCCCTTCCTACACGCGAATGGAGCCCTTTATGGCCCGGAGCATTCTTGAAAAGCAACATGTGGAGGGCATCGCTGCCTGTATGGGACTGAAGAAGAGCGTGTGGCAGGCCCTGGGGGGATTTGACGAGCTCCTTGGGTCTGGGGCTCTGTTCAGGGCGGCGGATGAAACGGACTTCACCATCCGGGCCTTGCTGGCGGGATATTACGTCTATGAAACCCCGGCCTTCTCTGTTCTCCATCTGGGATTTCGCACCTGGGGAAAAGGTCGGACTCTGATCTATGACTACCTGTACGGAATTGGAGCGACCCTCGTCAAGCACCTGAAGTTTCGGCACTGGCCCATTCTTCTTATTCTCTTCAACCTGATGTGGCGGTGGGCGGCTGGGCATCCTGCGGTCGACTTCGGTCATTTTCCTCCCCGGTGGCTAAGACTCCGGGCTTTCGCGAGGGGTTTTATTGCCGGCGCGGCCCATCCTGTGGATCGGTCAACAGGTCATTATTGCCTCCTTGACTCCGGCCAAAAAAGACGGTTGGCGAAGATGCCATGAAAGTCTGCATGCTTTCCATCGCGGATATCCATCAACCATACGGGAGTACCGCGAGGCCCTATTTCCTCGGGAAACATCTGGCTCGACATGGGATCGAGCTGGTCCATATTTGCGAAATGCTCCCGGAATCCGGAGGGAATGTGAAAATCATCTCCCGCCGGGATTATGCGGGGATCCCCGGCGCCGAGCTGGCCCAAAGGCTTCGACAACAGTGTCGACAGTTTTCTCCGGATCTGATCTATTCTCATCAGGTCCATTCCGCCCGCATGGGGATATGGCTCAGCAAGTCCCTGAAAAAGCCTCATGTCTATGATGCCCACAGTTCCTTAGCCCAGGAACTGGTCACCTTCTTCCATCTGCCCCTGAAGGAAAAAATTCTGCGTATCGCTGCCGAAGCCGTTGTGTTGTGGCGGACAGGCAAAACCATTGTTCCCTCGGCGGAACTCAAAGACTACTTCGTCAAAAATTATTACTTACGCCCGAACCGGATCCGGATCGTAAAGAATGGTGTGGAAACAGACATCTTCAAGCCAACCGATCCTAACCTCTCTTTAAGGGATAGCCTGGGAATTCCCCGAGAGGCCATCCTGATCCTCTTTACAAATCCCCGATTGGCCACATTTCCTTCGAACGAGATGGCCTTGCGCTCGTTATTCAAAATGATTCCGGAGATCGAGAGGAGGATCTCCAGCGTCAGGTTCCTCATCCTCGGAGGGGGACCGGAATTGAGAGGCCCTTCTCCCAATGTGATTTATACGGGTTATGTGAAAGACCTCCCGGCCTACCTCAATCTGGCGGATATCTGCATCGCGCCTTATCCTCCCCAGGCGGTGTGCGGAGGGACGAGGGATAAGGTCTGCGAATATCTGGCGTGTGGTAAGCCCATCGTGGCCACAAAGGAGGCGATGAGAGGGTTTGACGATGCCCTTGCCGGAGAGCACTTCCTTCTGGCCGCGGACGAGCATGATTTCGTCGCGAAGCTCATGGATTGCATCCGCCATCCCGAAATGGCCAAGCAGATCGGCCAAAACGCCCGGAGATTATCCGAGAAATATGATTGGAGCCATCTTGCCTCGGAGATCATCGGGGTGTTCCAAGAGGTTGGACAGACATGGAACGTCCACTGAAGGAAGACCGCCTCCGGTCTTCGGGAGGTCTCCTGTGACCCCGGATCTTTCCGTCATCGTGTGCACCCTTAATCAAGCGAGCTATCTCGGGAAGGCCCTGGGAAGCATTATCGAGCAAACCCTTCCCAGGGCAGAATACGAAGTTCTCGTTGTTGACAATGGCTCTACAGATTCCACAAAACAAACTGTGGAATCGTTCCGCGACATAGGAAACCTACACTACCTTTATGATCCTGTCTTGGGGCTCTCGCATGCGCGAAATGTGGGCTGGCAGAAGGCCCGGGGGAAATATGTCGTTTATCTTGACGATGACGCCGTGGCAAGCCCCGGTTGGTTGGAAAGAATACGGCATCGATATGAGACCCTTCTGCCCCGCCCGGTCAGTGTGGGAGGTAGGGTTCTTCCGATTTGGGAGGCGAAAAGGCCCCCCTGGCTCACGCCGGAACTTGAACGGCATTTGAGCATCGTCGATTGGCAGGATTTGCCTATGTTCCTTGATGAGGACAGCTTCTACCTGGCCGGAACGAATGTGTCTTATCGGCGAACCGTCCTTCAAGAAAGCGGTGGATTTCCAACGAACCTGGGCAGAAAGGGACTTCTCCTGCGATCCAATGAAGAGCTATGGATGCAACACTTTTTACGAAGCCGGGGATATGCCATCTGGTATGATCCGGACATTCTCGTGCACCATCACATTAAGGTTCAACGCTTGACCCCATCCTGGTTTTATGAGAGGTTCTTCTGGCAGGGTGTTTCCGATGCCATTCTTGATACCCAGATCGCCGGATGGAGGGGAAAACAAAAGACTTGGTTACCCCGAATAAGGCAGGACCTGTCGGGGACGGCCCAAGATTACGTTCGGCATCTCAAAGCCCTTCTGTCCGGGACCGAGGATGTCGTTTCATGGTGCCGTATCCAGCAGCGGCTGGGAAGGATGATTTCGAATCTTCGAATCACTTTCCATCGTTTGAAAATCCCGGCGGGGTCCGCCCGGTAGGCGTCTTTTGGGATTCGGGATCCCGCAGCCTGAAAATATATGAACATCCTGTATATAAAAAGAGCTTATAACACCCGTCTCCATACACAGATCCAAGCCCTTTCGGAACGGGGGCATTCCATCATCCTTCTCTTAGAGGCTCCGCTGGAGTATGGGTACAATGGGCCCGGGCAGTGGGATGTCCGGGAAATCCGTTCCCGGTTTCCCGTCATTTATGCGTCATTGGGGAATGCTCGGGCCCAACGTCCTCATGGGACGGGCTTGATCGTAAAGGTTCTGAATAGAATGAAGGGGATGGAGCAAAGCCTGAGCTTCGGAAGATTAGGCTCTTTGAAGGACAGACAATATTTAAAGACGCTGGATCAGGTTCTTTCGAAATACCGCGTGGATCTCGTCCTTTCAGGCAATGACGCGTTGCCGGACGAGGACCATCGAACGCGACTTATCTTGGATCGATTCGGGGGAAAAGTCCCGATCGTGTATGACTGTCAGGATATTCTTTCAGACTGCTTCATAGGAAATAGACACGTGGAGGAAAGCGAACGCGCGGTTCACGAGAAAGCGGATGGGGTGATCCATACCAATCCCCTCGCCTTGAAGTGGGCCGCCATACGCTATCGCCTAAAGAGGGGATATGCATTTTCCAATTACTCCAACAGGAAGTATTTTCCGAATAGGGGACCCAAGCTGTCCAGTAGAGACGGCCGCATTCACCTCGTTTACTGCGGGGGAGTCCAGCGAACTCCCAAAGGCTATGGCCATCCCTTTGCCAGGGATATGAAGAAGAGGTTCATGGAAATTGCCTCCCTAGGGCACCCGCTCCATCTTCACCTTGGGCTATACCCCGGCAGCGCGATCCGGGATTACTATATGGAATTGGAAAAATCGCCGAACATACGAATCCATCCCTACCGATCGTTTTCGGAGATGATGCAGGCCCTGTCTCTCTATGACGTTGGACTTTTTCCCCTTGATTTGAGCAGCCTGAATGACCAAATCGAGGCGAGAGGCCTTCAGGTTCTCGACCAATCCCGCTTTTCCAGGATTGATACATCAAAACAATACGAATATACTTTAGCCGGATTGTCCATGCTCACCGCACCGGTCCGGTGGGTTTCGGATTGGTTGAGGGAAAACCATTTCGGAACATCCTTCCATTCCATCGAAGATCTCGGAAATCTTTTGAGAAGCAAAGAGATGAGCGGATACCTCGATAGCGTCAGGCAAGCGGCCTCCCGCTTTTCTATCGAACACCAGATCGGCGGGCTGGAACGTTTCCTTGTGGACCTTTCCGGGAAATGCGTGGGGGGTGACGGGGGAGAGGGAAGATGAACGGGATGCGAATCCTCATGATTTCTCCAACGCCCACCCACCCCCAGGATGCGGGCAATCGGGCGCGCATCTTTCAATTGGCCGAGCAGCTCCGAAGCCTCGGATGTGATCTCTTTTTTGTTTATTACGAGATGGAAGAGGCTGACCTCGAAGGGATGCGGAAATATTGGGGGAAACGCATTTGCATCCTTCCCGGAAGAGCGAAGACGTTGCGCCCCCCCGTTAAATGGAACATCTTCCTGACAAGGCTTAAAAAATGGCTGAGGGGAATCGGGATGGGGGGGGCACTGACCCCCGGGGGTCCTCTGGGTATTGACGACTGGTACATTCCGGACCTGGAGGAGACGGTCCGACGCCTCCATTTCACAAGAAATTTTCAGATAGTTTGGATAGAATACGTCTTTCTTTCAAAAATCCTATGCGGCTTCGACTCCTCTGTTCTCAGGGTCATTGACACCCATGACGTCTTTTCCAAACGGTACGAGATGATGAGATCCCAGGGAATGGGCCAGGAATGGTTTTACACAACTCCGGAAATGGAAAAAAAGGGGCTGGCCCGGGCCGACTGGGTTGTTGCGATTCATGAAAAGGATGCCGCCTCATTCAGGGCCCTGGGTTTGCCCCAGGTTGTAACGATTGGACATTTCGCCCGGTTACACCCTCCGCGGGGCATCCCTCCTCGGAACAGGATCCTGTTTATCGGTTCGGAGAACTCTAACAACCTGAAGGCTTGGGAGTACTTCACAAACGAGATGCTCAGCCTGATTGAGAAACGACTCCCGGGAACTTCGATTCGTGTGGCAGGAAAGATTTGTCATAGGATTCCCGAGAGTTCCCGCTACCAAAAACTGGGTGTGGTTGAGGACCTCGGTGTCCTTTATGAATCGACCACCCTGGCCATCAATCCTGAGACCTGGGGGACCGGCCTGAAGATAAAGACCATTGAGCCTCTTGCATACGGGTGTCCGGTGGTCACGACTTCGTCGGGGATCCAAGGAATCGAGGAGGCGGAGAACCGTGGGATTCTTGTCGGTCGGACTCCTGAGGAATTTGTAGAATGTATCGAGCGGTTGTTGACCCTGCCTTCTTTCTGGGAAGAACAGAGGTGGTTGGCTCAGGACTTTCTGATAGACTATCTCCATCGAAATCAACAGCGCTTGTCAGATTTTCTGGACGAGGCCGGGCCCTCCAAGCGAAAGGAATGCTTATTGTGACGAAACGTGATGACCTCAACCTCTTCCGGCACCTACTCATCCTTGCCAAGCACCATGAATTGTTGATCCAGATGATCCATCGGGAGATATCGTCCCGCTACCGCCAAACCTTTTTAGGAATCGCTTGGGCTTTCATTAAGCCGATGGCAACCGTCGTGATCTTTACGCTCATCTTCTCGGGCATAGCGAAACTTCCAAGCGATCATCTTCCCTACCCCCTTTTTTTGATGGCTGGCCTCCTCCCGTGGACGATGTTCAGCGTGGCTGTCACGACGGGGATATCAAGCCTGACGAATCAATCGAATCTGATAGCAAAAATTTATTTCCCGCGTGAAATCCTTCCACTGGCCTCCCTGGCTGCCAGTGCCTTGGATTTTATAATCGCCCTTCTCTTTCTCATCGCCATGATGATCTATTTCCAGATCGGACTGACATGGAATCTGTTATACGCCATCCCGATTCTCATCATTGAAATCCTGCTGACCTTCGGGGTGACCCTCTTCCTCTCCCTGGTCAATGTGTGGTATCGAGACATCACTCATGCTGCCGGGTTGATGCTCCAACTCTGGATGTATCTTACTCCCATTCTCTATCCTCTCCACCTGGTCCCCGAGACCTACCGGGCAATATTTGGCCTCAACCCGATGGTGGGTGTGATCGAGGGGTTTCGTTCGGCGATGATCAAGGGAGAGCCTCCGGAGACAGGATTGCTGATCGTTTCCTTCTGCATCAGTTTTTTCATCTTTCTCGTTGGGTATGGCCTCTTTAAACTATACGAGTTTCGTCTTGCAGATGTGATCTGAGGAAAAGGGAATGGCTGTAGGCATTCGGGCAGAAAATCTCGGAAAACACTACGGCCTCATTCGGGCCGGGGATTCCGGCTTGAAAAGGTCGATGGCTCGCCGGCTCCGTCCTTCCCCCGCTGCCGAACCGAGCCTCTGGGCGCTCCGGGATCTTACCTTCACCGTCCAAGAGGGAGAGTCCGTGGGTGTGATTGGACCAAACGGAGCAGGGAAGAGCACCCTTTTTAAAATCTTAAGCCATGTGACGAAACTCACTCAAGGTCACCTCGAGATCACGGGTAGAGTCGGAGCCCTGATCGAACTTGGCGCAGGCTTCCACCCGGAGCTTTCCGGACGGGAAAACATCTTCCTGTGCGGCTCCATTTTAGGAATGAGGAGAAGAGAGATCGTTACTCGTCTGGATGAGATCATCGCTTTTTCAGAACTGGAGACCTTTATCGATGCCCCCGTCAAACGGTATTCCTCAGGCATGTTTCTTCGACTGGGATTTTCCGTCGCGGCCCATCTGTTTCCGGATATCCTTCTGATGGACGAAATCCTCTCCGTGGGGGATCTTGCCTTTCAGAAGAAATGCATTGAGTGGATGCATCGATACTTAAACTCGCGCCGCATCTTTTTCCTGGCCTCTCATCAGCTGCATCACATTGAGATGCTATGCAAACGGGTCTTTTACATGAACAGGGGGCGGATCGTTTTCGACGGCCCGGCCGAACAGGCGATTTCTCTCTACTTGAGCGATCTCGGTTACCGGAGAAGCCAAAAAAGCTGTCAGGTCTCGGGAGCCCAACTCCAGGCAGGACCGTTTGTGATTTTATCGGTCTCTATTTGGAACGATCAGAATCAACCCGCAGAAACCGTTGTCGTCGACTCCCCTCTCAGGATTCGGATCGACTATGATGCCCCGGTTCAAGTGAAACATCCCAAGGTGGAAATCGCCGTCAATTGCGAGGGGAGGAGAATTGGACAGGCGAATACGATCAGCGACAGGACCCCGCCCGAATCTTTGTCAGGAAAAGGCTCTATTGATTTCCGCTGGCCCCGTTGTTTTCTGACCCCAAACTACTATACCGTGGATGTTTTCATCTCCGATGGAAGAACGATGGCCGATCTCTTCGTCTGGAAGAATTGCGTTGGATTCCGGGTCTTGGCTCCTTCGGGGTTTCGAATGGCATCGGGAGAACCGGGATCTCTCAAGATTCCGGGGATTTGGTTCTTCGGGTGAGCGGGGAGCGAAAGGCCTTTTAAATTGATGACATTGAAGATTATAGACAAAAGTGGCTTGAAGCTAAACGAGATATACTGGTCATGGGCTAAAAGTGTCTAATTGCATTGTTTGATCTTGAGACATTGGATAAGGCAGATAAGAAGATGTCCTCGAACTCCATGACGTTGCAGATTGACAGGAAATGAAGGGCGTCGCCGTGATCGATAGCCTGCCAGGCTTTCGTTTTTCTTTCGTTTTCGACGGTAAAAAACGATAGAATTTAGTGTAGTTGGGTTTAAACCAATGTAATCAATAAAGGCCTGTATATGGGGGAGATAGGAGCGCGCCCGGGGTGATTCGAACACCCGACCTTTGGATTCGAAGTCCATCGCTCTATCCAGCTGAGCTACGGGCGCACGCGGGAACCGTGTTCAGCCTAATGTTATACCTGAATAGCCGCCAAACGGCAACGGCGCGTCACGCGTTATCATGAAAATCATCATCTTGGCGATCCAAATGAAACGCGGAATTAAAACGACCGCGGGAACGAGTATGATCAAGATCGTCGATGCCCTGATCGGCTACGTCCGGATAGCCCCTACTTCGCTTCCTTAAGGGCTTTGATATACTCGTTCACCTTGTTCCGCAACACCTGGTCCTTGATATTTGGAAGGGCATTCTCAAGGACCTCAAGGGACCTGTCGTATTGGCGGGCGTTCATGAGGGCGATGCCCAGGTTGACGTTCACGTTGACGTCGTTGGGCGTGATAGCGAGGGCCGTCTGAAAGCTCGTGATGGCCTCGGGATAGCGCTCCATCTGGTTGAGGATGACTCCTTTGAGGTTGTAGGCCCCCGCCTGGCTGTCAACCTTCAGGATAGACTTGTCGATGTAGTCCAAGGCGTCCTGAAGCTTGTTCTCTTCCAGCCTGAGCTTGGCCAGGTTGAAGCTCGCGAACGCGTTCCCGTCCACAGCCAGGGATTTTTGGTATTCCCGTTCCGCCTTGTCTTTCTCGCCCAACTCGTAGTAGGTCGTGCCGAGCCGGTTGATCGCGTCGATGAAGTCCGGTTTGATCTCCAGGCATTTCTCTAAAGCGTCAGCCGCCTGGCGGTAATCCTTGGCCTGGAGGTGAATCAGGCCTAACAGGTCCAGAGACTGATAATGGCGGGGGTCGAGGGATAAGGCTAACTTTACATAATCGATCGCCTGTTCCGGCAGCCCGTACTTCATGGCGATGACGGCTTTTTCATACTGGTACTGCGGATCCTTTTCGGTGTCGACTTTGGGCTTTTTCTGAGCGGCGGCGCAGAAGGTTAAGCCGAAGCAAGCGGCGGCCAGGATGAATGTTTTAAGTGGTCTCATCCCAGGTATTTTACACTTAGAGCCGGGCCAGGGACAAGTAGGGGTCAAACCTACTCTTTTGACAAAATCCATCGCGTCGCCCAATTTTGTCAAAAGAGTAGGTTTGACCCCTACTTGGGGAACCTTTTTAGCCCGAGAAGCGTCAGACCTATTGAAGGGCATGGGTCCTAGTCTCGCATGAACAGGAGGAGAACATGACGCGATCAACCCGGAAAGTCCGTCAGGCGGTCGTTTTCTCGGCCGCGCTGGCCTTCGTCGCCGCGGGCCTGGCGTATGCAGGTCAAGACAACACAATCACAAAATCCTTCAAGGTCGAACCCGGCGGGAAACTCGTCCTCGACACGGACATCGGCTCGGTCGAGGTCCGGGGCGCCTCGGTCGGGGCCGTCGACATCA
>Ga0299912_10002205_pt1 | contig 15999 bp, 8 predicted proteins | sample RVTome_2_FD_207667 | JGI IMG/M metagenome (GOLD analysis project Ga0299912, IMG submission 207667) | Soil microbial communities from uranium-contaminated site in the Upper Colorado River Basin, Wyoming, United States - RVT95D214 (version 2) ... | reverse complement strand
TTGCCCGTGATCGTCGAGCCCGTCGAGGTCACGCTGATCGCGCCCGTCTGGGCCGTCTGATCCCCGGGCGCGTCCGCAACAGTCGAGGTGCCCGTGCTCAACGCCGCATTGAGCGCGATCGCCCCCGAGCCGCTCAAGGTAATGTCGCCCGAGGCCGTACCCGAAGTGGTGCTATTGGCCGTGGTGACCGGGTTGCTCACCGTAATGGTCGTCCCGCCCGTCGCCGAGAGACTGCCTAACGGCAGATCGGCGCTGATCGTCAGCGCCCCCGTAGGCGTCAAGGTCATCACGTCAGTGTCCAGCACATAGGCCGTGCCCGCCCCCAGCAGCCCCGCCAGCGTCAGATTGCCCGCCGTCGTCGCAATCGCAATGTTCTCACTCGTGCCATCGGCCGTGTTCAGCGTGCCTACCGTCAGCGCCTCGGCCGTGGTGATGAAGATGCCGCCATCATTGTCCGCCGTGCCCGCCGTCGTGCCCGTCGTCGTCACATTCAGCTTGCCCGCCGTGCCCGCCGCCCCACCCACCGCAGCCGACCCAAACTTCACATCCACCTGGCCGTTGGTTGCGTTCGAGGCGAGCTTCGCCGCCGTCGTCACCGTGATGTTGCCCGTGGTGGCCGCATTGCCCGCGCCCGCAGTCGTCACCGTCGCATTACCAATCTCCAGCGCGTCCGCCGCCGCCAACTGAATCGCACCGCTCGCACTCAAGGTGATCGTGCCCGAGCTCGCCGTGTCCGCCACCGTCGTGCCATCAGCCGTCGCCACCCCGGTCTTGAGCTTGCCACTCGCATCACCCGTGATCGTCGAGGCCGTCGAGGTCACACTGATCGAGCCGCTCGTGGCCGTATCGGCCGCCGCATCGGTCGCCGTCGCAGCGCCTGTGGTCAGCGCCGCATTGAGCGCCACCGCCCCCGAGCCACTCAACGTGATGCCCCCCGAGGTCGCCGTGCCCGCCGCCGTCACCGCCGCCGTGGTGACCGGGTTGCTCACCGTAATGGTCGTCCCGCCCGTCGCCGAGAGACTGCCTAACGGCAGATCGGCGCTGATCGTCAGCGCCCCCGTAGGCGTCAAGGTCATCACGTCAGTGTCCAGCACATAGGCCGTGCCCGCCCCCAGCAGCCCCGCCAGTGTCAGGGGCACATTGGCCGTGGTCGCAATCGCAATGTTCTCGCTCGTGCCATCGGCCGTGTTCAGCGTGCCCACCGTCAGCGCCTCGGCCGTGGTGATGAAGATGCCGCCATCATTGTCCGCCGTGCCCGCCGTCGAGCCCGTCGTCGTCACGTTCAACTTGCCGACCGTCGTCGCCGTGGCCGTAGGCGTGCCAAAGCGCACGTCCACTTTGCCGTTCGTGGCATCGGCGCTCAGCTTCGCCGCCGCGCTCACCGTGATGTTGCCCACCGTCGCGCTATCGCCCGCGCTGGTGTTGGTCACCGTGGCATCCCCAGTGCGCAGCGCATCGGTCGCCGCCAACTGGATCGCCCCGCTCGCCGACAGCGTGATCGCGCCACTGACGGCCGCATCATTACCCTGGTTCCCGTTGATCGAGGCCGCCCCCGTGGTCAGCGTCCCCGAGCCGTTGCCCGTGATCGTCGAGCCCGTCGAGGTCACGCTGATCGCGCCCGTCTGGGCCGTCTGATCCCCGGGCGCGTCCGCAACAGTCGAGGTGCCCGTGCTCAACGCCGCATTGAGCGCGATCGCCCCCGCCGTAGCCTCCAAAGTGACCCCACCCGAGCTGCCCGAGGTAACGTCCGCCGTGGTGATGGCATTGTTGACCCCAAGGTCTCCTGTGCTTGCCTTGATTGTTATCTGGCCGCCCGCACCCGATGTAATTCCGGTAAGGGTTACGCCGCTGGTTTCCGTGATGAAAACTCCCCCGCTGCCGCCGCTAGCCGAGATTGAGGTAACTGTGGTATCAACCTCGTTGTTTACGGCTGCGGCGCCAATGGCTCCGGTAGCGCCGGAGGTTAGCGACAGGGCGCCACCCGTAATGACGGTGGTGTTGCTACCATCGTCAGCGACAGAGCCAGCCGTCGCCTCCAAGGTTACGTTACCGGTAGTTTTCACCGTCGCCACCGTCAAGTCACCAATGGTGCTCTTGACCGTTATCACGCCCGAACCTGTCGTGGCGGAACTGACCGTAGCGCCATTGCTCTCTGTTACGATCACATCGCCCGTTCCGCTGCCCGAGAGATTCAGGGAAGTTGCCGTTGTATTGATGGGCGTCCCGGGCACGCCGATATCGCCGTCTGCTCCGCCAGCGGTCAGCGTTATGACCCCGCCGGTAATCGTCGAGGTGCTGTCCAGAATATCCCCGGCAGTCGCCGTGATGCCTACATTCCCTGCGCCGGCACCGATCGTCCTGACGTTGATATTTCCCGTGTCCGAGGTGAGACTGAAGTTCAGGCCGGTGGTATCCGTAACGTTGGTTACGGTCAGATCGGCAGTCGCATCGGTAACGGTGAAGGTCAGATTCGGCGCAATGACGCGATAAGTGTTGGCCCCGGTTCCCGGATCCACCGTCAGCGTCAAATCGGTCAAGTCGGTATCGGCTGATACGTTGACAATCCCCTTGGCTTGCAGCACGAGTTTCGTGCTGCCGGCGATGTCGATATCGGAGGCGGTATCATTTGCAGCCCCCACGGAACCCGTTGCGCCCAACGCCTTGAGAGTGACCGTCCCCGTAGTGGTGATGTTCGCAGCGGTATCGTCAGCCACTGCCGCCGCATCCAGAATAGAGCCGGCACTGGCTTGCAGCGTAACATTCCCCGCTCCGACGCTGATTCCGTTCAGCGCTTCGTCAAGATTGATATTGCCCGTGTCGGAGGTAAGACTGAAATTCAGGCCAGTGGTATCCGTAACGTTGACTACGCTCAGATCGGCAGTGGCATCCCTGACGTCAAAGGTCAGACTCGTCGCACTGACGCGATAAGTGTTGGCTCCGGTTCCCGGATCCACCGTCAATGTCAAATCGGTCAAGTCGGTATCGGCAGATACGTTGACAATCCCCTTGGCTTGCAGCACGAGTTTCGTACTGCTGGCGATGTCGATATCGGAGGCGGCATCATTTGCAGCACCCACGGAACCCGTTGGACCCAACGCCTTGAGAGTGACCGTCCCCGTAGTGGTGATGTTCGCAGCGGTATCGTCAGCCGCTACTCTCTCATCCAGAATAGAGCCGGCACTGGCTTGCAGCGTAACGTTCCCCGCGCCGATGCTGATTCCGCCCCCAGCTGCGGCCTCATCAAGGCTGATGTTGCCCGTGTCCGAGGTGAGACTGAAATTCAGGCCGGTGGTATCCGTAACGTTGGTTACGGTCAGATCGGCAGTTGCATCGGTAACGGTGAAGGTCAGACTCGTCGCACTGACGCGATAAGTGTTGCCCCCGGTTCCCGGATCCACCGTCAGCGTCAAATCGGTCAAGTCGGTATCGGCAGATACGTTGACAATCCCCTTGGCTTGCAGCACGAGTTTCGTACTGCCGGCGATGTCGATATCGGAGGCGGCATCATTTGCAGCACCCACGGAACCCGTTGGGCCCAACGCTTTGAGAGTGACCGTCCCCGTAGTGGTGATGTTCGCAGCAGTATCGGCGGCCGTTACCGCCGCATCCAGAATAGAGCCGGCACTGGCTTGCAGCGTGACATTCCCCGCTCCGACGCTGATCCCGTTCGCGGCTTCGCCAAGGTTGATATTGCCGGTGTCGGAAGTTACCGAAACGCTAACGTTGGTGCCTCCCTCATTCGTAATGGCCGTGATCAGAAGGTCGCCTGAGCTATCAGTAACATTAAAAACACCCAGGCCCGTTCCACTGGCATCAGTGATACTGTAAGTCTGCGTATCGGCGGTCCCCGGGTCCACGGTCAAGCTGAGGTCCGTCATAGCAGCGGTCGTCGCAACGAACACATCGCCTTTGGCCTGCAATACCAATTTGCCGCTACTGGCAATGTCGATATCGCCATCGCCAGCGGCACCGATGGAACCCGTCGCACCCAACGCCTTCAGTGTTACCGTGCCGCTGGTACTAATAAGAGCGGAATCACCCGCTGCCGCATCAGCGTCCAGAATCGAACCACCGCTGGCCTGCAAAGTGACATTGGCCGTGCCGGCGGAAACAAGTTCGGAAATGCTGACGTCTCCGCTCGTTGCAACGACGCTGATCTCCCCGCCGCCCGAAGTGGAAATGCCAGTCAGCCCGCCCAGATTGGCTCCACCGATCGTCACGCCGGAAGCAGGAGAGCTGAAAAATGCGCCGCCGGACTGGGACCGCGCATCGAGATTTGTAACCGTGACGCGAATCGGGGATGCCGACGTTCCTACGGATCCCCCTCCATCCTCACCATTGACGTCGAAAGCCGCGGAGGCCGCCGTAACCAGTGCATCGGACGATGCGCGCAGGATGCTGCTGCCGGAGGTCGGCCCTATATTCCTGACCAGGACATGGCCAGTAGTGGTGAGATTTTCAAGCGTAATATTGCCGCTTGTCCGATTTGTGAGGCCTGCGCCCGTACCGATGGCGGCCGTAATATTGGCGCTGCCTGCGTTGAACGTCGTGCCCGGAGCCATGGTGATAACAGCCGCTCCTGCATCACGATTGGCATTAACCACTCCGTTGGCGACCGTCTCGTTGGCAGTCAACGAAATCGCGCCGTTATTCGTAGTTATGTTGTTGTTGATGAGGATAGACCGCCCGGCTTGGGCCGTGAGCGAAATTCCGGCGCCTGCGATCGAAACCGCGTCGGTAAAGGTTATATCGTTATTCGCTTGCAAGGTGACATTTGCACCCGCCCCATTGATCGTAGCAGGGGCAATGGTCACGTCATCAGCCGGCGTATCCGCAAACTGATCTACATCGGTCAGTCCCGTCGCTGCACCGGCCGCAACCGTAATATTTTTGGGATCAAGCAACAGATTGCCCGTTATCCCTTGCGGCGCACGGGCGTCAACAAAACCGTTGAAGCTTAGATTCTCTTTCCCGGATACCTCCACAAATCCGCCGTTGCCGCCACTGGGGCCGCCCCTTACGCTGATGTTGCCGTAATAGCGGGTAGTATCATCCGCCCAGACGACAACCTTCCCGCCGTCACCACTTTCGATCGCGTCGGCCGTAATGCGCGCGTCGGGCCCGACGTAGGTCCGCTCGGCATTCGGGACATCCGGGTTCTTGCCCTGATAGTCGCCCCCCACCAGCGCGATGCCGCCGCCTCGCCTGCCGGAAACGTTGACGAATGCATTGCGAACGAGGGCAACGCGGGGACCGAGCAGCAACGCCGTGCCGCCGGGGCCGTCGTGTCCCGAGCCGTCGATGCCGCCGCTCGCGAGCGTCGTGCCCTGCCGCGCTTCGAGACGCAACGTTCCGCCCGCCGCGCCGCGGGCGGAAAGCAGGCCCATGTTGCCAAGCGTGACATCCGTAAGCGCAGTCACCGTTATCGCACCGCCACTGGCCGCGTTACCTGCGGCCTCGACGACGCCGCCGACTTCAACCGAACCCTGCTCGGCGACGACCATGACCGAGCCGCCGCGAGAGCCGTTCGCCTGAATGACGCTGCCTCCTTCAATCGAAACTGCCTGGGTAGCTTTCAAGCCCAGTAAGCCGCCGTCTTGCGTCCCGTTTGCGGTTATGCGGGCACCCGATGCGATGGTTGTCTGCGTGGCGGCGGCAAGCGCGACTTGCCCGCCCCCTCCAGCGCTTGCGTCCGCGCTGACTTGTCCGGAGACTTGCACCGCGCCGGCCGTTGAACTCAGCGCTATCGTTCCGCCCTCGATCCCGTTGGCGCTGATGCGGCCGGTCGGCTCGATGCCGACTCCCTGCTGTCCGGAAACCTCAACCGCGCCGCCGCGACCGGCGGTGGCGTTTGCTTCGACCGCGCCGGCGACGACTGCGGTACCGGTTTGAGCTTCGATGTTGATCGAGCCCGCGGTCGGCCCGCTGGCGGTGGTGCGGCTGCCGGCATCGAGCTTCACGTCTTTCGTTGCCTTGAAGATGATCCTGCCGTTCTCTCCCCGCACGGCGGTATTGGCGTTGACGACGCCTTTTTGCTGGATCAAACCAGCATAGATTCCGATCCGGCCACCCTCGGCGAGCAGCTGACCGACGTTGACCGCCCGGTTGTCAGGCGCAGTGATCTGCACCCGGATCTCCGGTGTCTGCGCATCGACCAGCTCGACGCTTTTACCCGCGGCCAGGACGATTTCGCCCTGCGGGCTCCTGATAATGCCGGCGTTCTGCAGGTCGGGCGCGACCAGATAAACCATGCCGCCGGCCGCGGTGGTGATCTTGCCCTCGTTGACGAGGCCGCCCGCGCCGGGAGTTTCAGTGAACCGATAGCGGCCCGCCAGGAAATCCGCGTCGGAAAGATTGAGCGTCGACGCCACGAAACCCGCAACGTCGATCTGCGAATTGGGCCCGAAGGTGATGCCGCTGGGATTGATCAGGAATACCCGGCCGTTCGATTGCAACGCGCCGAGAATTGCCGAAGGATGGGCGCCGACGACGCGGTTCAATACCGCGCTGGCGGAAGACTGCTGGATGAAACGGGTGATTTCACTGCTGCCGATCGAGAAGCTTTGCCAATTGATGATGGAACCCGGGCTGTTGGTAATCGTGAGGGCATTCCCGCTGGTTGAAAAGCCGGCCTGCCCCTGTGTCACCGTCGGGCCCACAGGATTTGCATGCGCAAATCCACCTCCAAAGCATGACGCCACCGCAACTGCCAGCAGCCTTTCTTGCCATGCCCGGTTTACCCGATTGCTGCCCTTCCTCATCCCCTGCCTCCGCGCCGCCCGAAAAACCGTTAACGCGCGTTCTTGGTCCCGTGCGCCTTAACAGTCCAACTTGCTACGAAATGCGAAATGCCTGGCAAAACCTGAGCATCCCGACTTCCTGAAGGCAAGGCCCGGTTGCTCAGAGGTCATTATAAGGGAGCAACACCCGTGCCCATAGTCTCGAAGATTAGAGGGCGCATGCGGGATATTGTTATAACATAATGATTTATAAGTGATTATATAGAAATCACCCGCAATGGACGCATTAAAATGTGAGAGCTATCGACCCATGTATGCGGCTGGCGTGGGTGCGTCCGGCAGGGGTTTCAAACTGGGTTCCATCGTGCAATACCTTGGCGTAATCCAGCTTGATATTAAAATAATTGTTGTAATTCAATCGGATACCAAACCCTACGCTGTCGAGGCTGGCACCCGACAATTCACCCAGTTGGCGATCGTTGCGACCGAGCGTTCCGGTGTCGTAAAACGTCAGCAGCCGCAGACGCAAATTGTCAAATCCTGTCTTGCCGCCAAGGTCAGGGGTATAAATCTCAAAATTACTGCGGTAACCGCGGTCATTTGAAGCATAACGTTCATTGAAACCACGGATACTTTCAGCGCCGCCCAGGCCAAACTGCTCGCCGGCTGCCAATGCATGTTCGGTATATTGGGCATTGAAATTGGCCCGAAACTGCCAGTCCTGCGCTGTTGCCCTGCTATAGCTGCCCCCCAGGCGATAGACGCGATAAGCGGCGCGCGCTCCCGTCCGCGCATTCTTGAAATCCGTGTCGGTCCCGTCGCTGCCGCCTGGAAGGTTCTGGCTGATTTGCGCGATGTAGCTGAATTCCTGTTGCCTGTCGCGCAATACGCCGGCATAGGCGATGTTGATCGGATGAATCGTCAGATCAGGAATAAGATTGAACTCCTGGCCAATAGGCTGCACATTGTTCTTGTAGGCTTTGTAATCGATACCGTAGATCAGTTTTTGATCGATCTCCCCCAACCGCGGCAGCGCCTGGTTATAGCGCAGCGCATAGATTGCACCCTGGCCGGTCACCGCAAACAGATCCTGCACCGTGCCTGAATCAACGTTGGAATAACCCGCGACAAAATCCATCGAATCGCCTCTCGCGTAAAGCGGGACGTGATAGCCGACGCCCAATGCCGTTACTTTGTTCGGATTTTCGGGTGAAGTCACGTATTGGGCCGTCAGGACATGGTCACGGTCCCACAGGTTAGCGTGCTGAAACGCGAAGCCCACGCGATACCTGCCCGTGTTGCTGTTGCCGCTGTTGTCAAAGCTGAGGGCGTAACGCCTGGGGTCGATGTCAGCCACGCGCATCACTGCATCGATTTCCCCTTCGCGCCCGCCCGACCTGAGCAGCACGGCGGTCTGCTTCGCCGGGCTTTCGTTTGCAACCTTGATGCTGGCGGCGATATCGCGCGAATTGGGCGTCTTCCCGGAAACCAGTGCCGGCACGCTGCGGCGGATATTTTCGCCGCTGAAATGCTCGTTGCCCTCGACCGTGATCTTGCCGATCTTGGTTTCGATCACCAGGAACCGGACCTCGCCTTTATCCAGTTCCTGCTCGGGAAGCATGACCTGCACGCTGGCATAACCACGCTCCTGGTATGCGTTCTGCACTGCTTCCAGCCCGCGCTGCACATCTCCGAAATCTTTTTGCCGGCCGGTAAACGGCGCCAGCGCTTCATCGACCACGTCGGGCGGCAACAAGGTGTTGCCCTCGATCAAATAACGCCGGATTTCGAATTTGAGCCCGTCGCTTGCAGGCGCCTTGTCGGCGACCGGCGCTTCCATCGCGGCCTGGGCAAGCCGTGGATCTGCATCCGTAACCGTCTCCGACAACTGCAATTTCAGCGGCGCGGATTGCGCCACGATCTCCGGCGGGACAGCGGGCGAGCCGGAATTTTCAGCACGATCCGGGATGGAAATGCTCAGAAAATTGTCGATCTGCAGACCTAGATCACCGTAGCGCATGCCAGGCACTGTCTCACTCGCGACCAAAGGCAACGGCCAGGCAACGACCACGATGAGCCATGCCAGCCACATCCCCTTTCGACGGTCGTTCATCGAGTCTCTATTGCGATTTATGGACGCTCATTGTGATCCGCACAATTTTCCACTTTATCATTATATCGCAACAACTTAGAACCGAACACTTAAAGCCCGACGGCAACTCGACACGGCACTGCACAACCTGTTAGATTGCTGTTTTTTTGCAATTCCCCATATCACACTCATCATGACGCAATCTTCCAGGCACTGTCGTTTATTGATTCTGGGCTCGGGCCCCGCCGGCTACACTGCGGCGATCTATGCCGCTCGCGCCAATCTGAATCCCGTTTTGCTCACCGGCCTGGCCCAGGGCGGCCAGCTGATGACCACCACCGATGTCGATAACTGGCCGGCCGATGCCGCGGGCGTGCAGGGGCCGGAACTCATGGAGCGCTTCCTCAAGCATGCGGCGCGCTTCAATACCGAAATGATTTTTGATCATATTCACACCGCCAGGCTGAAGGAAAATCCGATCACGCTCGTCGGCGATCAAGGCACCTACACCTGCGACGCGTTGATTATCGCCACCGGCGCGTCCGCCATGTATCTGGGCCTGCCCTCCGAACAGAAATTCATGGGTCGCGGCGTGTCCGGTTGCGCCACCTGCGACGGCTTCTTTTACAAGGGGCAGGAAGTTGCGGTCATCGGCGGCGGCAACACCGCGGTCGAAGAAGCGCTTTATCTCACCAACATCGCAAGCCATGTCACCATCGTGCATCGCCGCGATAAATTCCGCGCCGAGCCCATTCTCATCGACAAGCTCAGGGAACGGGTCGACAACGGCAAGGCGACGATCATGTGGGATCATGTTCTCGATGAAGTGCTGGGAGATAACAGCGGCGTCACCGGCATGCGCGTGAAAAATGTCAAGACCGGTGCGCTGGCCGACAAGAAGCTGCAAGGCGTTTTCATAGCCATCGGGCACAAGCCCAATACCGACCTTTTCACCGGGCAACTTGAAATGGCAAACGGTTACATCATCACCAAAAGCGGCCTGAACGGGGATGCCACGGCAACCAGCGTGCCCGGCGTGTTCGCGGCGGGCGATGTGCAGGACCACGTTTACCGCCAGGCGGTGACCAGCGCCGGCACCGGTTGCATGGCAGCGCTGGACGCGCAGAAATATCTCGAGGCCGAGGGTTGATTTAGCTGGCGGCCACCCTTATGCGCGGCGCAACAGCGGAGCCCCGCAATGAAAAAGCATGACGGGAAAACCCGGCTCAAAGCGGAAGACAAGGCGCTGTTTCGCGCCTCGGTGGAAAACGTCACCCCCCTGCCCAAGCGCGACAAAGCGGAGCTTGAACGCCCGCGGCCGCACCCCGTTCCCGCACAGAGGCTGCGCGATAATCATGCGGTTTTGCAGGACAGCCTGAGCGATCATATTCCGTGGGACACCGGGCTGGAAAGCGGCGACGAACTCTCGTTCCTGCGCAACGGCATTTCAGCCCAGACGCTCAAGAAACTGCGCCGCGGGCATTGGGTGATCCAGGATGAACTCGACCTGCACGGATTGACCACGCTTGAGGCACGGTTGCTGCTGGTCGAGTTTCTCAATCATTGCGCGCATCGCGGACTGCGCTGCGTGCGCATCATCCACGGCAAGGGACTGCGCTCCAAGAATCGCGAACCCGTGCTCAAGCAGAAAGTCGCCAACTGGCTGATGCAGCGCGACGAGATACTCGCGTTCTGCCAGGCGCGCCGCACCGAGGGCGGCGGCGGCGCGGTAGTGGTGCTACTTAAAGGCCAACGCGGAACGAGGAATACGGAACGATGAATGAACTACCGGGTTTATCGGGTTTTGTTCATCCCTCATCCCTCATCCCTCATCCCTGAACTTAAATCGCCGCCTCGTCCGTCTCGCCGGTGCGGATGCGGATCACCTGGTCGACGCCGGTGACGAAGATTTTGCCGTCGCCGATCTTGCCGGTGCGCGCCGCCTTGATAATGGCGTCTATGGCGCCCTCCAGCAGCTTGTCGGCAATGACCACCTCGACTTTCACTTTCGGCAGAAAATCGACCACGTACTCGGCGCCGCGGTAGAGCTCGGTATGCCCTTTTTGACGCCCGAAACCCTTGACTTCGGTTACGGTCAGCCCGCTGACGCCGATTTCGGACAGCGCCTCGCGCACCTCATCGAGCTTGAACGGTTTAAAAATGGCCTCGATTTTTTTCATTGCTTTCTCCCGGATCAGGTTCGCGCATGACTTGCAAAACGCTTAGGATAACAGGGCGGCCGCAGCCTGTCATTTAGAGCCCTTACTGATGGCGATACTTATTGGTGATCGGGTAACGCCAATCCTTGCCGAAACCGCGGCTGGTAATACGGATGCCGACAGGCGCCTGGCGCCGTTTATATTCGGAGAGCCGCACCAGCCGCACCACCTTCTGGACGTCGGCCTGGCTGTATCCACCGGCGATGATTTCCTTCGGGCTCACGTCCTTTTCGACGTACGCTTCCAGGATGGCATCCAGGACTTCATATGCCGGCAGATTGTCCTGGTCGGTCTGGTCGGGCCGCAATTCCGCCGACGGCGCGCGCTCGATCACCCGTTGCGGGATCACCGGCGAGAGGGTATTGCGATAATTGGCGAGGCGGTACACCAGCATCTTGTTGATGTCCTTCAGTACCGCGAAGCCGCCCGCCATGTCGCCGTAGAGCGTGGCGTAGCCGGTGCCCATCTCGCTCTTGTTGCCGGTAGTGAGCACGATGGCGCCGGATTTATTGGACAAGGCCATCAGCAGCGTGCCGCGTATGCGCGACTGCAGATTTTCCTCGGCGGTGTCCGCCGGCAATCCCCTGAACTCCCCGGCCAGCGCCTTGAGAAATTCATCGAAAACAGACTTGATGGCGATCTCGGTATAGCGCACGCCCAGCACCTCGGCTTCAGCGCGGGCGTCCTCGCGGCTCATGCTCACCGTGTATTGCGATGGCATCATCACCGCGCGCACCCGGCCCGCACCGAGCGCGTCCGCTGCCACCGCCAGCGTCAGCGCCGAATCGATGCCGCCCGACAAGCCGAGCAGCACCCCCGGAAAGCCGTTCTTGCCGACATAATCCCGCACGCCCAGGGTCAGGGCCTTGTACACCTCGGCTTCCAGCGGCAACGACGGCGCAATCCGGCCCTTGACCGGCACCCCTTCGACCAGGTCGATCAATCCCAGGGCCTCTTCAAAAGCGGGGAACTGGTGCGTCAGCTCGCCTTTGCCATCCACCGCAAACGACGCGCCATCGAATACCAGTTCGTCCTGGCCGCCCACCTGGTTGGCATAAACCACCGGCAGTCCGGTTTCGGCCACGCGGTCGCGGACGACCTCATAACGCGAGAGTTGCTTGTTCATATGATAAGGCGAGGCATTCAGCACCAGCAGCACCCGGGCGCCTGCCGCATGCGCCGCGATCGCAGCGGGCTCCTCCCAGACGTCGGCGCAGATGTTGACGCCGAAATGCACGCCCTCATGCTCGAACACGCAGGGCTCCGTGCCGGAGTCAAAATAGCGCTCCTCGTCGAATACCGTATAGTTCGGCAGTTTGCGCTTGAGATAAGTGGCGATGATCCTGCCGTCACGGATTACCGACGCCGCGTTGTAGTGCCTACCGTCGATTTCATGCGGATGGCCGACCACCAGCGTGATGCCGCCGGTCTTTTTGACCAGGTCATCCAGCACTCGCGCGCAGTCCGCGTAAAAATCGTCGCGCAGCAGCAGATCCTCCGGCGGATAGCCGCAGAGGCCGAGTTCGGTGGTGAGCAGCAGCGTGGCGCCTTCGTTTCTCGCGCGCGCAGCGGCATCGAGGATTTTCGCCGCGTTGCCGGCGAGGTCGCCGACGATGAAGTTGGTTTGAGCAATCGCAATTTTCATTGCGCTAATATATCATCAGGGCAAATTTACAGAGTATTCGCGATGCATCTGCCGTACTGGGTCTACTATCATTTGGCACGCTTCCGCCTCATGCTCAGGCAGCATGAGCAGGCGGCCAGCGCCTATCGCCTGGCGCTGACCGCCAACCCCCGGTTTGCGCTGGCCGCTGCAAGTCTCGGCTTTCTCCACGCGTCGCGCGGGCACCACGCCGAAGCGGCCGCAGCATTCCAGGAAGCTTTGCACATCAATCCCGGCGATGCCGATGTCTGGTTCGATCTTGGTTTCGTTCAGCAGCAACTGCAGCAGCTTGAGCCCGCGCTCGACAGTTTCCAGCGCGCCGTGGAACTCAGGCCCAGCCTGGACCGCGCGTGGTTCGGCATGGGAATGATCTACAGCGCCCGGCTGAACCATGAAAAAGCAGTCGAAATGTTCAAGAAAGCCGTCGCATTGCAGCCCATGAACCCGCACGCCTACTACGAACTGGCGATGGCGCAATACGCGCTCAACAACCTCGACCAGGTCAGGAAAATCATCAAGCAAGTCTCGGAATTCGATCCCAAGGTGACGCGACAGCTGATCCGTGAAACCGGGCAATCGCCGGAAGGGGTCGCCAGAGGGTGACGGTCGAGGTTGTCGACACCCTTTCCGGGATCGCTCCGGAAGAGTGGAACCGGCTCGCAGGGGACGACCCGTTTCTGCGTTACGAGTTTTTCTCCGCGTTGCACGATAGCGGCTGCGCGGCCGCGGCGACCGGCTGGATCCCGCAATTTCTGCTGCTCAAGGAACAAGGCCGGCTTGCCGGCGCGATGCCGCTCTATCTCAAGACTCACTCCTACGGTGAATATGTATTCGACTGGGCGTGGGCGGACGCTTATCACCGCCATGGCCTGGATTACTACCCCAAGCTGCTGTCGGCCATCCCCTTCACTCCCGTAACAGGACAACGTGTTCTGTCCGGCGCTCCCGGCCAGTGCGACCGGTTGATCAATGCAGCGCTGACCCTGGCCCGCGAACTCGGCGCCTCGTCGTTCCACTGCCTGTTTCCACTGCGCGGGCAGGCGGAGCGCATGCGCGGGCTGGGCCTGCTGTTGCGCCACGGCGTTCAGTTTCACTGGACCAACCATGGCTACACGGGCTTTGATGACTTTCTTGCCGGAATGAATCACGCCAAGCGCAAGAAAATCCGGCAGGAACGGCGCAAAGTACAGGAAGCAGGAATCGAGTTCGAGTGGCTCGAGGGCAGCGCCATCAGCGGCCGGCACTGGGACTTCTTCATGCGTTGTTACAACCAGACCTACCGCGAGCACCATTCGACGCCCTATCTCAATCTCGATTTTTTCCGGCGCATCGGCGCCACGCTACCCGAACATACCGTGCTGATGCTTGCAAAGCGCGGCGGCAAGCCGGTCGCCGCCTCGCTGAATATCCGCAACCGTCACAGCCTGTTTGGCCGCTACTGGGGCGCGCTCGAATTCCATCCGGCGCTGCACTTCGAGGCCTGCTATTACCAGGGCATCGAGTATTGCATCGCACGCGGCCTGGATACTTTCGAAGGCGGCGCGCAAGGCGAGCACAAGATCGCGCGCGGGCTGCTGCCGGTGGAAACCTGTTCCGCACACTGGCTCGCGCATCCCGAGTTCGCCGCTGCCGTCGAGCAGTTCCTTGCGCGCGAGGCGCATGGCATGGCGCATTACGTCGACGAACTGAACGAGCGCAGCCCGTTCAAGAATTGAACCGCCAAGTAACGTTAAAGCCGGATGCAACGCACCGGTTTAACTCCGCACGTTCGAACGGACGATAGCATCGCGGTTCAACGCGCGGGGGAAATGGCGCCAGGAGGAACAAAAGATAACGTGAGAGCGGGAGGGCGACGCGCGAGTTGCTTGCTACCTTCGATCTCCCGACCTCGCGATTTCCCGGCTATCTCACACGGTTCAACGCAGAATTGCGCGAGGGCCCTGTCTGGCGTAACGTATGAATCATAAGGTAATAGGGAATGGCTGGACGAAAAGTGTCAACTAATCTGTCATCCAATTCGTCATCTATCCTTTCACCTAATTTTAAGTTAGCACTCGATAGCGCACGTCGCGCATTCTTCAGGAGGTCACGTCGATGCACGTAATAATTGTCGAAACTAAGACTGGCAAGGTCGTTGGCCGTTATTCCATCACCGTCGGCAGCTTGAATGAAGCAACGACTGAGGAGAACTACTTTTCAGAGGCGTGGGACACCGCAGTGGAAGACGGAGACGTAGATGCAAACGATCGAGACAAATACAGCTTTCGCCTCGACAAATAGTTTGCGGAGATTAGCCTTGTGACCCATCGAGTGCTAACCAGCCGCTCCACCCGACGCTTCACGGCGGCCGCTTTGCGCCCGCCGTTTGCGCGGGTGAGCGCCGGCGTTAAGTTCCTATGCCCACACCGTTTAGCAACGCAGATTTCGAGCACCAAAGGGGTCAGGTCTTGACATCACGGTTTTGGGGAATTAGCGTTCGGACATGGCCCGCCCGCTGAGAATCGAATTTCCCGGTGCGATTGATCATGTCACCGCGCGCGGCAATGCGCGCGAGGCGGTTTTTCACGATGATGCCGACCGCGAACTGTTCCTGGACGCCTTGGGCGAGGTGGTCACGCGCTTTGGCTGGCTTTGCCACGCCTACTGCCTGATGGACAACCACTACCACCTGCTCATCGAGACGCCCCAAGGCAATCTGTCGCCGGGCATGCGGCAACTCAATGGCGTCTACACCCAGCGTTTCAATCGCCGGCACGCACGCGTTGGCCATGTCTTCCAGGGCCGCTTCAAGGCCATTCTGGTCGAGCGTGAAAGCTACCTGCTGGAACTGGCCCGATATATCGTGCTCAACCCGGTGCGGGCCAAGGTGGTCAAGAACCCGGATCGCTACCCCTGGAGCAGCTACCCAGCCACGGTGGGGGCGGTTGCCTCACCCGCCTGTCTCAGCACGGACTGGCTCCTCGGCCAATTCGCCAAAACCCGCCCAGTCGCGCAACGGCGCTATGCCGAGTTCGTCGCCCAAGGCAAGAACCTGCCCTCGCCTTGGCCTGAACTAAAGGGCCAGGTGCTGCTGGGTTCAGAAGCGTTCGTGGACAAGATGCGGCCCCTGCTGGAAGGCAAAAGGGAACTCAAGGAAATCCCCCGCGCCCAGCGCTGGGCGCACCGGCCCGGATTGAAGAGCCTGTTTCCGGCCCGCGTGCGACAAGACAAGCCGGCGCGCGATGCGGCAATGCGCCGGGCATGTCTGGAATACGGCTACACTATGGCAGCCGTGGCACACGAAGC
>Ga0299912_10002204_pt1 | contig 15999 bp, 12 predicted proteins | sample RVTome_2_FD_207667 | JGI IMG/M metagenome (GOLD analysis project Ga0299912, IMG submission 207667) | Soil microbial communities from uranium-contaminated site in the Upper Colorado River Basin, Wyoming, United States - RVT95D214 (version 2) ... | reverse complement strand
AGAGACAGCCAAAGCCATTGCCGACGAGATAAAAGAGCTTGCTTGGAAAACTGGTGATGGCGGTCGGCTCAGAGATGTGGCTGCAGCAATATATAACGGATATCAACATAATGCCAGCATCTGTAATATAGCTTTGTGGCTATGGGCAGGTGGTGGGTCGGCATTTCTTCAAGATGCTAACACGCTTATAATGAGGACGCCTGATCTAGTCAGAGTACTTTCTTTTCTGAAACAGACTTTTCCCGAACTTAACAGGATAACCTCATATGCCCGTTCAAAGACTGCTGCCAAGAAGTCTATAGAAGAATTAAAAGAGCTCAAAGATGCCGGGCTCTCCCGTTTACACATGGGGATGGAAAGCGGCTCTAATCTTGTGCTAAGTTATATGGAAAAAGGTGTCACGGCTGAAGAGCATATCGCAGGCGGCAAGAAGGTGAAAGAGGCGGGCATTTCACTATGCGAATATGTGATGCCCGGACTTGGTGGCAGGAAAATGTCATCGGAGCACGTTCTCGGCACAGCCGCAGTCCTCAATGAGATTGACCCCGACTATATAAGGTTACGCACTCTGTATGTCCGCCAGGATATGCTCTTGTGGTCAAAGCTGGAATCCGGTGATTTTGAGATGCAAATAGAAGATGAGGTGGTAGAAGAAATAGGCAAACTCATCGAAAAACTCGAGGTCACCAGCCACCTTAAGAGCGACCATATATTAAATCTACTACCCGAGGTAGAAGGTAAATTCCCAGAAGCCAAGCCGGAGTGCCTGGCCATAATAAACAGATATCTAGCATTACCGTCTCAAGAAAAGCTCAATTTCAGGCTGGGCAGAAGGACTGGCTATTATGAGAAACTGGATGACCTTTACGATGCTAACAAGCATCAGGAGATTGACGAAGCTATCAAGCGTATTTCCTCAGAAGGCCCGGACAGCGTCGATGAGACGATCTATCGAATAAAGAGTGGCTTCATGTAGAAGTGAATGCCTTATGTCAAGCAAAGGTTTCCTCAATCTCAACCGCTTCAAGTCGAGCAAGGCGATAAAGCAGCAGACGAAGCAAAGAGCTGAAAGCGAACGAAACGAGCGAAGAAAATCTAGAAATAGAAAGGTTAATAGATGAAAAAACTGATAATCCTTTTAACCTTATCACTGGTACTGATTGGCTTCACCGGGGGCTGTACCAAAACTGAAATTACAGAAGACGGTATATCAGTCGGAGGCAACTTTATAGAAGGAGTCTCGGGCGGTGATGCTGAGACATTGAACTGGATTTTGGCTGCTGATGCTTCCTCCTTCGGCTATGTGGGACACACGCTGGACTCACTGGCAACTTACGACAACGAGTTCAACATTCAACTGCGCTGCCTAGCCAAAGATATAGAGGTATCACCTGACGGCTTGGTTTACACCATAACCATCAGAGGCGACCTTAAGTGGAGTGACAACTCAACGGTCACTGCCGAAGACTATGTCTACACGCTGAAGAACCTGATGTTCTCCGATTGGCTCAACTATCCTTACAAAACCAACTGGCAAGAAGAAATAAATGGAGAGAAGGTACTTGTCACATCTGAGGTAGTCAATGACACCACATTTAAAATAACCCGCCAGACCGTTGACCCCGAGTTTGTATACACTATTTACGACCTGATCCCCTACCCCAAATATATCGCCACCAGGTATGAGGGCGATGTCAAAGCCTTTACCGAGGCACCGGAGTTCAACAATCTAACCTACACCGGCAACCTGGGACCTTACCGATTTAAAGAATGGAACAGAAATGACAGATACGTAGCGGAGCGAAATCCAGATTATTACCTTGGGAAAGATGTCGGGGCTCCCTACTTTGACCAATACATCATTAAACTCTTCGGCACCTCAGCTACCAGGCAGGCAGCCCTAGAAGCCGGTGACATAACCTATACCGGAATAGAGCCGGAACAAGCCACCAGATTCAGGAACATGAAGAATATCAAGGTATACACTATACCGAGCGGAACTTGTACTGTGCTTGCCTTTAATCAAAGAGCCAACGGCTGGGAAGGACTAAAGAAAAAGTCCATCAGGCAAGCCGTAGCCATGTCAATAAACAAAGAGACCATTACTCAGTCCATACTTCTCGGCTTCGCTGAACCCGCCTTCAGCTTTATCCCGTCAATATCTCCCTGGTATGACAAAGAAAGCATAGCCAAATACGGAGTAGGAGAACTCTATGACAAGCAGAAAGCCGCCGAGATTTTCTACCACGAGGGTTATGGCGTCAAAAAAGAAGACGGCACCATAAAAGTCACTGAAAATGACGGCAGCCCTCTGCAGCTAGTGCTGGCAACCAGTACGGGTAGCAAAGTGACTGAAGATATAGCCTTCCAGGTGAGACGAGACCTACTTGCTCTAGGCATAGAAACTGAGATAAAGCTGCGACCCTGGTCCACGTTAATAAGACAATATATGGAGAATACGGTACCCGGGAGCGACCAGGAGCCCAGAGATAACAATGGTCCTGAGGCAGTGAGCCAGGAAAACTGGGACATGATTCTGTTGGCTTTCGGTAGCGATATACTGGCGCCATCCGGAAGCAGCGTCTTCTATGCTACTGATGGCGGCCTTAACTTTATGGGCTACTATAATACCGAAGTAGACGATTTATTCAAACAGATTAAATCAAAAGAGGCACTGGACAAAGAGGTACGTAAGCAAATCTACGCCAAACTATCGCTTCTGCTGTCTGAGGACCTGCCTGTGGATTTCCTCTTCTATAGCAGAGTCAACCGCGGTTTCCAGAAGAATGTCATGGGGATAGAACCCGGTCCCAGCATGGGCTACAACTACTACTTGTGGTATTTTGAATGAAGCTTCATTTTCTGTCATCCTGAGCGAAGCAGGGAATCAGGAGCAAGGCGACTGAAGAATCTTGCTCTCGGCTAATTTGTAGTCATGAGGTAAGCACCATCGATGGGAAAAAGCTGGCTCAGAGACTACATTATCAAGAGACTCATTTATACAGTCATCATCGCCTGGGGTGTACTGACCATCACTTTCATCTTGGTCAGAGTCGGCCCCAGCTCACCTGCTGATAAGTATTTAGCAACCCTCCCTGCTGAAGGGCAGGATGTAGCACAGATAACAGCCGCTATCGAGGCGCGGTATGGCCTGGACAAGCCCATCTATGAACAATATTTTGATTATATGGGCAACCTGTTCCAAGGCAACTGGGGGTGGTCTTTCAGTACCTCGATGCCGGTAATCGAGCTAATCAAGGCACATTGGATTTACTCTTTCCAACTTATATTATTAAGCAGTCTGTTTGCCGCTTTCCTTGGCATTTTAATCGGCATTTACTCGGCGGTTAAGCAGTATAGTAAAACAGATTATGCCTTCACCTTCTTCTCTTTCATCGGTATATCAATTCCTAACTTTTGGCTTGGCATCATGCTTATCCTGATTTTCTCGGTAAAACTGGGGTTGTTCAAGTCTTATTATGACACCACTCTACCACTCTTCTCACTCGACAATCTCAAAGCACTGGTATTGCCTGTTATAACCCTGGGCACAGGAATGCTAGCCGGCTATGTCAGATATACCAGGTCGGCTATGCTTGATAACTTAAGAAAGGCATTTGTCACCACTGCCCGTGCCAAAGGGTTGCCCGAGCGAACTGTCATCGGCAAGCACGTCTTCAAAAATGCCATGCTGCCCCTGATCACCATAATAATGTTCGATCTGGGCAGCATTGTTTTCGGCGGAGCCTATCTCACCGAAATCATCTTCGGCATCCCCGGGCTGGGACAGGTATCATTCAATGCTATCTTCGCCAATGACTATCCGGTGGTAGTAGCTGTGACACTTATCGGGGCATTTTTGGTACTTCTGATAAACTTGATGACCGATATCACATATACCTATCTTGACCCAAGGATAAGATATGAATAAAAGGCTGCGAGATATAATTAGAAAAGCCCGCCCACATTGGCGCCTCAATGGACGGCTGATTAACTATTACTGGCAAAGGACAAAAAGAAACAAGCTAGCTGTATTTGGCCTGGGCTTCATAATCTTCCTGGTTTTATTGGCTGCAATCGGCCCATTCTTTACCCCAGACCCGACGGCAGTTAATTTCGAAGAAAAAAACATACCGCCTTTAGGCTTCACCATCGAGCAATCTATCTACAACATAGAGACCAATGATTTCACTACCAAAGAAATCCATGGAAGCCGGAGCCATCCCCTGGGCACAGATAGCACAGGACGCGACATGCTGGCAATGATAGTTTCCGGAGCCAGGGTATCTTTACTTGTGGGATTAATTGCTACTGGCATAGCCATAATCCTGGGAACGATTATCGGTGTCCTGTCAGCCTATACGGGTGGCTGGGTCGACAATGCCTTGATGAGATTCACCGATGTTATGATGACCTTCCCCTTCTTTCTACTGTTGGTGCTCATGGTCTTCATATTTGGTCCAAGTCTGCCATTAATTGTTCTGGTAATCGGACTGACCGGCTGGACAGGGACTGCCAGGCTGATTAGAAGCGAATCTCTGTCGCTGAGGACCAGGGAATTTGTCGTTGCCGCCAAAGCTTTAGGCGCCAGCGATAACAGAGTTATTTTCCGTCACCTCATACCCAATGTAATCAGCCTGATTATCGTTATGGCCACGTTATCCATCCCCGGGGTAATAATAGCCGAGGCCGCTTTGAGTTTTATAGGCTTGTACGATCCTATCGTGATTAGCTGGGGGAAAATCCTGGAATCAGGACAACACAGCTTGGACACTGCCTGGTGGGTAGCCGTGGAACCTGGAATTATACTCTTCTTAACAGTCCTGGCATTTAACTTTTTGGGCGATGGGCTCAGAGATGCCTTTGACCCCAAGAGCAACATTTAGAAAAATTAATATGGACAATGTGATACTTAAGGTCAGCGATTTAAAGACGTACTTCTTCACCAGCCGTGGCATAGTCAAGGCGGTGGATGGCGTTGAATTCGAGCTCAGACGCGGCGAATGCCTCTGTCTCGTTGGCGAATCCGGCTGTGGCAAGACAGTGACGGCACTATCCATTTTGCGTCTATTTGATAGCCCGCCAGGCAAAATAGTTGGGGGTCAAATAAGATATGATAGTTTGGATTTAGCTGAATGTTCCACAAGACAACTGAGGCAAATTAGAGGTAAAGACATAGCCATAGTCTTCCAGGAGGCACAATCTGCCTTGAACCCGGTATTGACCATAGGTGACCAGATAATCGAGCAAATAAAGCTTCATTTGCCGCTAGACTATGGTAGGGCTAGAGACAGGGCTATAACATTGCTCAGCGAAATGGGCATACCATCGGCAGAAGGAGCCATGAGCTACTACCCCCACCAATTATCTGGCGGCATGAAACAGAGGGTACTGATAGCTATGAGTCTCTCCTGTGACCCGCAAATCCTCATCGCTGACGAACCAACCACCGCTGTAGACGTAACCATAAAGGCTCAAATACTGGACATATTTCGTGAGCTTAAGACCAGAAGGCAAATGTCTACCATCTTCATAACCCACGACCTGGCAGTGGTGGCTGAAATAGGAGACCGAGCCGTGGTCATGTACGGGGGTAAAGACGTCGAGACAGCACCGGTCTCCGAAATAATCAGTAATCCGAAGCATCCCTACACTTCCGGCTTAATCGAATGTCTGCCCGATGTCTCTAAAAATACAGATAGGCTGGCATCAATTCCTGGCACAACACCCAATCCCCTCGAAATGCCCCAGGGTTGCGCCTTTCACCCCAGATGCCCCAAGGCAATGAAAATCTGCAAACAGCAGGAGCCGTCAGAAATTATCATTTCCAAAGAACATAAGGTAAGCTGCCATCTATACACATGAAAAATAAATTAAACAACAAGCTATTACAAATAAGAAACCTCAAAAAGTATTATCCGGTGACTGCCGGATTCTTCTCTCGGCACATTGGAGACATAAAAGCTGTAGACGGAGTGACCTTCGACATAAGTGAAAGAGAAATCATCGGCTTAGTTGGGGAATCAGGATGCGGCAAATCAACCCTGGGCAAAACAATCCCCAGGCTGGAGGAGCCAACCAGTGGACAAATTCTGTACAAAAGGAGCGACGTTACCAAGCTAGACAAAAAAGGGCTTGGAGAACTAAGGAGGGAAATCCAAATTATATTCCAGGACCCCGATGCTTCACTCGACCCCAGAATGACCGTCGGTGATTCCATCTGCGAACCTCTGATTGTCCATAATATCGGCAATGAAAAGAAACGAATGGAAAGGGTGGCGGAGTTAATGGAGCAAGTCGGGCTGGAAGCCAGACAGGCTAACATGTATCCACACGAGTTTAGTGGCGGTCAAAAACAACGTATCGGTATCGCTCGTGCCTTAGCCATGAACCCAAAGCTCATCATCGCCGATGAACCGGTCAGTGCCTTAGATGTATCCATTCAGGCTCAGATTCTGAATCTTATGATGGACATTCAAGAAAGGTTGGGATTGGCTTATTTGTTTATCGCCCATGACCTAGCTGTCATAAAGCACATGGCTCACAGGGTAGCCATAATGTATCTAGGGAAAATCGTTGAGCTGGCCGATAAGAAGGAAATCTTTGAAAATCCTCTACACCCCTACACCGAAGCACTGTTATCAGCAGTCCCCAGCTTCAAACCAAAAGACAAAGACAGAATTTTATTGCGTGGTGATGTACCTTCTCCCCTAAACCCACCACCCGGATGCCACTTCCACCCCAGATGCCATCGGATATTGCCGATTTGCAACCAGCAAGAACCGGAGCTGGCTGAAGTATCCAAAGGTCATTTCGTCGCCTGCCACTTATATAGGTGATAGACAGCGAGATTAAAGCCCCATACCACGATCTCTCAAAGAGGTAACCTATAGCTCCTTAACCATATAATCGCCATCCAATTCATAGCCGCATTCAGAACGGAAATACTCTCTGGCGCCAACACCGCTGATAACGGCTATTTTGCGAGCCTGAAATTCATCACGGGCAATCCTCTCAGCTTCTTTAAGCATCTCCGCACCGAGACCCCTGTGCTGCGCCGCCCCAATCGACCGTTTTCCGAGAGGAACTTCGGAGCCAAAGACATGCAGCTCCCTGACCATAGCTAAGTCTCCATTTCCAACCGGGGAAGAGCCGACCCGCATCCGAAGCAGACCAAACAGGGTCTCATCCTCATCCTCAAAGGAAAGAAACACTTCCTTTCCGCCAGATGCCTCATAATCCCGTCTCATCAGATTTGGCTCACCGATTTTCCAGCCATCTCTCACACGATGCCCATACTCGCGGCAGCGGATGCAGTTACACCTAACGCCGACTTCTTCCATCTGTTTCTTGAGTGCACTCCTCAGTGCTAAATCCTTGCAGCCGGCAATTATGAATTTAGTGGGAATATCGCGCATCACCCGAGGGATTCTGGCATAGCCGGGAACCGTAGCTTTAATGTCTACCATCAAGTTTGCCATCTCAGCCATCGGATAAGGCTGATAGCGGCCATTTTTATACCATCTCTCAAGCTCGGTGCCGGCAACAACCAGGGTCGGATAAAGTTTCAGCCCGTCAGGTCTGAAATTATCGTCATCAAAAAGCTTCCGAGATAGTTCCAGGTCATGCTCTGGGCTCGAACCGGGCAGACCCGGCATCCAGTGATAGTAAACCTTGAAACCGTAGTCTTTCAGTAATTTGGTAGCTTTCACTACATCAGCTACCTTATGCCCGCGCTTAACCAGCCGATAGATTTTATCATCAAGTGTCTGCACCCCCAACTCCACTCTAGTGGTGCCGAATTCAAGCATTCTCTTGACCTCATCTTCTCGGCACCAATCAGGTCTGGTTTCAATGCACAACCCCACACATCTATGCTCAGCGGTCTCGTTCATTTGCTTGGCTGCCTCCAGATTGGGAGACTCTCTGCCATTCAGACCATCATAGCAATCCTTTATGAATTGATATTGATACTCCTTAGGATAGGCCAGAAAAGTACCCCCCATAACGATAAGCTCCACCTTGTCAGCAGGATGCCCCATGTCTGAAAGAATCCTCAACCTTTCCTCGACCTGCCTTCTGGGCTCATAATTGAACAGCTTGGCTCTAAGCACCGCAGGTGATTCTGAGGTATAGCTCTTGGGTGCATCGGGAAAAGTGGGACAATAAATGCATTCACCGGGACATCCTATCGGCTTTCCCATAACAGCCACCGGGGTCACCCCCGATATAGTCCTTGAAATTTTTCTCATTTTATGCTTTCCTTAAGCTAGCCCTTGACAGTAGAGCATTGAGGGCTTTAAACAAACGGACTTACTGAAAGCTCCCTACATCAGAGTTTACCAAATTCGTAGCTATGACAACAAATAGAGAAACCTTCGACGAGATAGCCGAGAGCTGGTACCGGCTCAGACATTGGTCTCGCTTCACTAAAGAGCTCGAGGAGATGGCGAGCCGATGGCACAAAGGCAAACTCTTGAATGTGGGCTGTGCTCATGGACCAGACTTCCTGCCCTTCAGAGATAACTTCGAGCTATGGGGGGTAGATTTCTCTATGCAGATGGTCAAACTGGCACGGATATATGCTGCCAAGTTCAAATTCAAAGCCAAACTGGCGGTAGCCGATGCCACCTCTCTACCATATCCCGATAATACCTTCGATTGGGCAATAGCAGTAGCCACCTACCACCACATTAAGGGAGAAAAACAAAGACACAAGACTTTCCAGGAGCTCAAGCGTGTCCTGAAACCTGGAGGCGAAGCTTTCGTCACCGTATGGAACAGATGGCAACCGGGCTTCTGGCTAAAAGGCAAAGAGGTCAATGTACCCTGGGAATCTAAAGGCAAAACCCTCTACCGCTATTACTATCTCTTTTCTTACCCAGAATTTCGCAGACTACTTACTGAAGCTGGTTTCAAAGTCCTCAGCATGTCCTCGGAGAAATCTTACCGTTTTCCTCTCAAGTTTTTCTCGCGTAATATATGCGCCTTGATTAAAAAACAGCAACCTTAAGCGCGCCAATTGGAAAATTTTAATTCTGTATCTGCTCAGGATTTCTCCACGGGAGAAGGTATTGCTGAGAAACGGGGAAACATTATGAGTTTGATTTTGACCTGTCGGAGTTTTCCACTGTCCCTATCTCTTCAGGGACTGTAGACAGGGCGATCGGTAGAAAAGCTTCAATCAACCTCGGGTCAAATTGAGTGCCAGAGCATCGCTTTAGCTCATCTAGCACCTTCTTATAGGACAGAGCCTGACGATAAGGGCGAGGTGAAGTCATAGCATCAAAAGCATCGGCTATCGCCAAAATGCGAGCCTCGATAGGGATAGCCTCACCTTTTAGCCCTGATGGATAACCACTCCCATCCCATCGCTCATGATGATGAAGTATAGCTGGTAAACAAGAAACCAAGCTGACAACATGACCGACTATAGTTGCTGACAACGTAGAATGTGATTGAATCAAGTCCCATGTTTCAGCTTCAAGCTTGCCGACCTTGTTTAGCACTTCGTCGGGAATGCCTATTTTGCCGATATCATGAAGCAAAGCCGCAGTACTGATCACAGTCACTTTTTCTGAGGGCAAACCGATAGCCTCAGCCAGAGCTACAGCATAACCGCTCACCTTCTTTGAATGACCATATGTATAGGGGTCTCTAGCTTCAATGGTTGCTGCTAAGGCATAGATGGTGCTCGAGACCTCCTTTTCGACAGCTGGGGTCGTCCCAGACGTCTCGGTCAAAGAAGGCAGCATTTTAGATGCGACACATGTCCGGTTGCCTCCAGTTTGCTTAGTATAATAAAGTGCCTTATCAGCAGCATTGATGAGTTCGTCAGGCGTCACCCCATCGCTGGGCCAAGAAGCTAAGCCGATGCTGGTGGTTATCCCAAATCTCTTTTTACGCATTTCAGCAGCAATCTTTCCCCTGACCCGCTCAGCTACAACAAAAGCTTCATCGACCCCCGATTGAGGTAAAAGAACAGCAAATTCGTCGCCCCCATAGCGGAAGGCAATATCGATGTTTCTTATCGCCTTCTCTATCAACTGCCCAATTCGAGCCAGGACCTTATCACCAGCCAGATGTCCATGCTTGTCATTGTAAGTTTTGAAGAAATCAAGGTCGAGGAACATCAGAGATAGCATACCGCCATAACGAGAATGTCGGTCAATCTCTTCTTTCAAACGCTCATCAAAATGGCGGCGGTTAAACAAACGCGTGAGCTCATCCACACGAGCCCTCTGTTCGGCCTTGGCATAAAGTTGGCTATTTTCAACCGGCATAGCAATCTGAGAGGCTAGTTTTTCAAGGAGGTTAACCTGACCGTGCGTGTAAGCATTCGGCTTACTGCTGGCGACAATCAAACTCCCTATAGCCTCCCCCTTCACCATCAGTGGCAGGTAAACAATAGACCGAATCCCCTGCTTCAAGTGCGCCTCACCGGTCCAAAACCTCCTGCTTTTTGCCAGGTCAGGCTCAAATAAAGCCTTCTTGCGCTTAGCCACCCATTCAGTACCTGTGTCTTCAAGCGGTATCTTTTCCCCCACCTGCCAGGTTGAGCCTACAGCTGTGGACAAAACCTCAAACCGAAGTTCATCACCCTCTATCAGGGCAATCGTCGCCCAATCGACATCAATCACATTTTTAAGTTCAGCGATAAAAGCGTCGTACACCTCTCGTATGTCTAAACTGGAAGTAATGACTGCATCCAACCGGTTAATCAGAGCCAGTTCCTGCTCCCGCTTTCGGAGCTGCTCCTGGAGATATTCCTTCTCCAAGCTTGTTGCTATCTGATTTGTGATAGTCTCCACCAGATTGACATCTTCAAGGGTATACTTGCCAGACTGTTTCTTGCCAAGTGCCAGAATGCTGACTAGATTGCCCCGACTCACCAGAGGAAAAAGAAGTGCCAAATCCGCATCCTGAAATCCGTCTTTTTCTTCACCCCATAGAGCACGGAATTCGGGGAGGATATCCAGAGCCTCATTGCTCAAATACCTATTTTGATGTTTCAGCCAGTCTACTACAGGACTATCCTGTCTGATTCTCAGCGGCGGATTTCCCTCTTTTTGAGGCTCTGCAAACTCAGCAACAAAATCACCAGTGTCAGCATCTGGAAGGAGCAAATGAGCCTGTCGACAACCTACAGTTTTAGTCAAAGGCACCAGCAGTTCTCTGCCGAACTCGTCCAAGTTAGAGACAACGGGGGCTTTACGTACCAGAAATTCAACCAGCTGCTGTCGGTAGTTATAGCTTTCGCCATAAAAAACCTGGTCAACTTTCCGGTAAATATAAACCCGCGCCCGAACCCAAAAAGCAGCAGCTAAAGAAGCCGTGAGTAATCCCACTACAAGAGAAGAGCCGAAACTAAATCCAAAACCAAGAACTACATTGATCAGGAACAGCCATAATGCATAAACAAGCAGAAACATGCTACCCATAAAGCCATATACCAACCCGCGGCGTATAACAACGCCCATAGCCAGTAACCGATACTTCAATACAGCATAGGTCAAAATACAGGCATTAATGAGATGTCCCAGGTGAGGAATGGGAACCCGCCTTGCTGCAGGGGTCAGAGCTGCAAAAGTCGAGATAGCTACAACGACAATTCCTATCAACAGATAGATAATTCGGTTGGACTCTTGAGGGTCAACCGAAACTCTAAGCCTGCGCAGTAAAAACCACACAAGTGAACCCATAAGAAAAAACAGGGGAACAGCAACCAGAAAAAGCCACCAACCAAAATCAGGAATAACATCACCAGCATCAAAAGTAACACTCTGCGGTACGTATCCCACAGCCGCCAAGACGACGAGTATTGCCAGCGCAGTATACCCAAGCCACGTCCCTATCCCACCAGACCTGGTGAAATAAAATCTTACAAAATAGTAATACTGCACCGCTAACCACATAAAAGAACAAATGGTGATTTTGAACAGAAGAAGCTTATAGTCTATAAAGAAATTGCTGCGGAGGAAGAAGGTGCTTATGCTCCACAACATTGCGGCGGCTAGATATAAGGCAAAAAGCCGGTGCCACTTTTGCCATGGACGGTTACTAATAAGAACAGCAAATAATGGAATGTAGGCAATCGCAGCCACCAAAGGAATCAAGGAATAATAATTAACATCCATATTATTCGAACTTCATATTTATAACGACTAATTATGTATCTAGCTTTGAAGGTTGTCAAGAGCCACTAGAGTGTTAGCAGGTTGATAGCTAGGTGATCGGGACTAAAGTCCTGCCGCTACATATGAGCTTGGAGGATTGGTATAAAAAGCCAAGGCGGTCATTCTAAACAACCGCCTTGGCTATCTCTAAGAACCGGAATGAATATTACCGCCTAGCAACGGCCTCAGCTTCAGCCTCAGCCGCAACCTCCACAATAGGCACAGCTTCTACCTTACCCGTAAGCCAAGAGAGGACTTTGTCCGAAGGGTTAATGTGAGGCGGCTTATAATGAGCTAAATCGGCACCCTCAGCCTGTCTCTGAGCCATATAACTCAGAAAAGCACCCTCGGGAAGCAGAGTGACTTCTATCGGCTTGAAATCAAGCAGCTTTTCTATACTTGGCAAGTCATAATGAATAAAGCCGTCATCTAATCGCTTGATTTGTTCATAAAGCGCTTTAGCTATACCCTTTTCGCTGGCAATATAATTGTCTTTAAGCTCAAGATACAGATGCATCATTGGCTTTCCCCGGATTACCTCCTTGCGCGCCGTCCATTCTGTATAGGGGATATTTGTGTTCTCAAGTGCCCGCCAGATTATCCTTTCCGTCAACCGTATAAAGCCGAGGTCAATGAGATCGTCAGCCCGCCTTTCAAAAACCATCTGGGGAATGTCAATACCCAATTTTTCATTTCTTAAAGAACTTATCCTGATTATGTCTCCCTGTCTATACCTGACCATGGCACCGCCATGAAAATTAGTGATGACTAACTCATAATTCTGACCAGCTTCCACCTCATCGAGCAGCACAGTCTTCGGTTGATAGGAATTATCCAATTGCCACTTAGAATACTCCGTTTCTGGGATAAACTCGAGGAAATTAAAATTAGGTACAAAGGTCATGCCCTCGTAGTCCCACGTTTGCATGGCTATTAGGAGGCTCTCTGTAGCAGCATAGCTGTCTAGCGGACGCACTCCCCACATTTCCTCGATTTTTTCTCTGTAGACAAAGCTGTCTGTTCCACCACAGACTATGCCCTTAATTGACCATAAATCCTTGGGCAACATAGGGCGACGAGCCAGTTTACTTTTGACTAAACCTTTAATCAGCCGAGGTAATGCCCGTGGGTGTGATAGCAATACAGAAAGATTTAATTTGCCAGAACTCTTTTTGAAGCGTTCACCAATAGCCACCAATACAGCAGACAAGCCGTAAAAACCATCCATGCCTCCTGACAAGGCAAGCCAAAAACCTTTTTCTAACCTTTCTGTGAAAGACATGTCCTTTGCCTCGCTAGGTGAGGGAAGATACTGATAACCAAACTCCTCTTGACATTTATATGCTATTACACCTGTAGTATAAGGTGTGGGGGCAGTAGCAAAAAGAATTCTCGCATTAAGTTTAAGGTCGGATACATCACCCCTTCCTCGACAGGTCGCAAAAATTCTCCCTGCACACAGGAGAGGCCCCAACTCCTCCCAAGCTCTGCGAGTGATAGGTGCCCACTTAAATGGATATTCGCCGGATCTGCCCGAAGTATGAGCCCACTGTACAGGTTTTGCCGGCAGCACGTCTTCTCTTTTCTCAAGAAGCTCGGGACAATAGTCAGTGTAGGTAGTCAATGGTACCTGTTCCCTGAATTCCTCAATGGTCTCGGGCATGGCACCGCGCATTACCTTTCTGCCCAGCTCGCAATTCTTCAGCAGCTCGATTTGCTCCAGCAGCAGCCGCTTCTGTATAGCCATAAACTGTTCCAGGCTAAGGTCGATAAAGCCACAGCCCATCTGCCACAGCTCTTCATATCGTCCCTGGCGCAGAAGCTCCTGAATTTTAGACACAATACACCTCCTAAGCTAAACGCATAGCCATAGAAACACTATGACACGATTTGGCTAGCTTGGGAAGGGATTATGTTCTAGAAGATAGTTCTATTAGATGGGAATGAGGAGATAGCCTGAGGAGGCTAGGAGGAAACTTGTGGATTTTTATGTGCTTTTAGCCTTGGCAGAGGCACCCAGAGCTCTCAGTTTCTGGGTTAGCTTCTCAAGCTCTCTGTCCGTCGGCTGCTTGCCCAGCTCCAGTCCGTAGCTGAGGAAGAATTCAAGGAAGTTACGCAAAAGTTCACGTATCCCCTGCTCGAACTGGCGAAACTCTTCTTTAGTTACATGGTCGTCGTTTCGTCCGTTGACATCCTGCTTCAACTGACCCTCAATAAGAAAGCTGATGAAATCCGAAATACTCATATCGCCGCGGTTTTCATCTATCTTACTTATTACATCCGAGTCTACTATAAGCATTCTCTTTTCGGGCATAGGCAACTTTCTCCTTTATTTTAAATTAACTAGAAATCAGCATCCCTGAACTCAAGCACTTCTAATATAGTATCTATACTTCTTAATAAGGCTAATCCTTTTTCAGTCACCCGATAGGTTACTACCGGATTGCCTACTTCCACTCTATCAATAAAATTATGGCTAATAAGAAAGCCCAGGTATTTCTGTATCTGACTATAACTCATGTTGGCACTGTACATTATCTCAGTCTTGCCGGCACCATTCTCACCCACCCGCAACATGTCGCCTATTATCTCTATATTAGATCGCCGCCGGTTCATAGCACTATCCCAATACTTTTATCCAAGACTTTCGTACCATATCATTATAACAACGTTGTCAATAGGTCCTGGGTAATGACGAAAAATCTTACTCAGGATTTAGATACCAGGATGCGTAATTTTACAAGGTAAAAAGGCAGAGTGAACTGGTAGTTTAAACAGCCCTACCGTTTCCTAAATAGACTGAGAAACCTATCCTGGTATTCGTCGAACAAGTTCCAGCGCCTTAATTCAGCTATCAGCTCAGTTGCGCATGATGGGTCTCGTTTGGCTTTTTCGAAAAGTTCTTCGATATGGTCTCTGGCATCTCTAGGCACACCCGCTGAATCTATGTGCAAGAGCCCGCATCTTTCCAGTTCAGCCATATTGCCCTGCACCGAGGTCCTGGTCAGCTCGTAAGTAAACTTAAGCAAGGATACATCCCACAACTCTTCAACCCCTTTAATAATGGAGGCCAATGGGTCACGTTGGCTATCTATACGCCGATTGATTTTATCCACCACCGCCTTCACAGACTCAGAGGCAACGTTCATCTCCCTTGGCTCATTACTGTAGGTATAGAAGATGCCAGGCTCATGGGGGTTCCTTTCTGCCATCATCTCTATAAACCTTCTGGCCTGCGAGCTAAATCCTTCCAGATTGATGAGATAGGATGGAGTGACAATCTTAGGTCTGGCGGCAATCACCCTTCCCTCCCTGACTACATTCACCCATTCCGTCAACTCGGTAACCAGGTAGTAGTAAATATTGGTGGAACCGAAGGTAGACAGTTTTTGCGCCGGTGCTCTCAGTACCTCAGTATGTTCAATAGCGTATCGAATTCTTTCATCAGCTTCCATGGAAGTCCAACCTAACAATTAAAGAAAAAGCTTAACTGCCTGAAAATTACGCTCCACATTAAGTTTGCCTTTCACGATATTGCCATACTCTGTGCTGTGCCCGGGAACCAAACACGCTACATCGAGCAGCGACAATTTGTCGATGCTTTTCTTTAGCAATGAAAGGCTACCACTGGGAAAATCGGTCCTGCCGATACTGCCATAGAAAACCACGTCTCCGGTTATCAGGATTTTATTATCCGACCAGTAAAGGCAAACTGAGCCTGGGGAATGCCCCGGGGTATGAAAAATCTCAAGTTCAACTTTGTTCTTGGTGCCTAGGCTCAAGCTCCCCTCTTTAAGGTAAAAAAGAGGCGTAAATTGTGGCA
>Ga0299912_10002203_pt1 | contig 16003 bp, 19 predicted proteins | sample RVTome_2_FD_207667 | JGI IMG/M metagenome (GOLD analysis project Ga0299912, IMG submission 207667) | Soil microbial communities from uranium-contaminated site in the Upper Colorado River Basin, Wyoming, United States - RVT95D214 (version 2) ... | reverse complement strand
ATTTTTCCTCCTTCAATGTGGGTGACGGACCGGCGGCTTTCCTCACGCTCATCATCGGCGCGGTCATCACCGGGCTGGCGCTGTGGCTGGAACTTGCCTGGCACCCGCCTTTCTGGGTGCACATTGCCCTGTGGGTGCCGATAACCTCCGCAGCCGTGATCTGGGGCTTGCGCGCGGGCAAAAGTGCTTTGCTTGCCGCCGAATATCAGCGCAGGGCTTATGAAGCGGGCGGGAAGGATATTAAAGACGAATGATCCGCCGCATTCCGGTATTGCCCACGCTGCTGGTGCTGGCGGCGGTCTGCGTGATGCTGCGCCTTGGCTTCTGGCAGCTTGATCGGAAAGCGGAGAAAGAGGCTCTACTGGCGCGCTATCGCGCGGCGGAAGCGATGCCTGCCGAATCGCCATGGCCGCAGGGTACGCCGGAGGTGGACGCTGCCCTTTACCGTCGCAGCCGAGTGGAATGCGTTGCGGTGCAGGCGGCGACTTCGGTTTCCGGGCTGAATGCGCAAAATGAGCCGGGCATTGCCCATGTTGCCGACTGTAGCCTGCGGGGCGGCGGCACGGCAAGGGTGGTGCTGGGCTGGTCGCGCGATCCCAAGGCGCCCGATTGGCGCGGCGGTATGGTGACCGGGATCATCGCGCCGGGCGGCCGCGCAGGCCCCAGGCTGGTCGCCGATCCGCCGCTGGCCGGGTTGCAGGCGAATGCGCGGCCGGACGCTTCGGAGATGCCCAATAACCATCTGTCCTATGCGCTGCAGTGGTTCTTTTTTGCGGGTGCCGCGCTGGTGATCTATGTGCTGGCACTGCGCAAGCGCCTTGCCGAGGCGGGCAAGCACCGCTAACCGCGCATTCCCATGGACTATATCAGCACCAGAGGCAGCGCCCCGGCGCTCGATTTCGCAGGCGCGACGCTGGCCGGCCTCGCTTCCGACGGCGGGCTTTACGTGCCGCGCGAATGGCCGCGCTTTTCGGAAAGCGAAATCGCCGCCATGGCAGGCCTGCCCTATGCCGAACTGGCGCAACGGGTGATGCAGCCTTTCGTGGGCGACAGTCTCTCGCCGGAGCGGCTGCTGGCACTGACGACGCAGGCCTATGGCCGCTTCGCGCACAAGGCGGTCACGCCGCTCAGGCAGTTCGACGAGCAGCAGTGGCTGCTGGAACTGTTCCATGGACCGACGCTGGCTTTCAAGGATGTGGCGCTGCAGCTGCTGGGCTTGCTGTTCGAGGAATTCCTTGCGCGCGGGGACCGGAACCTGACGATCGTCGGCGCGACTTCCGGCGATACCGGATCTGCCGCGATCGATGCGGTGGCTGGCCGCGCCAAGGTGGACATCTTCATGCTCCATCCCCGCGGCCGGGTCAGCGACGTGCAGCGCCGCCAGATGACGACGGTGCTGGCCCCCAACGTCTACAACATCGCCATCGAAGGCACGTTCGACGATGCCCAGGCAATGGTGAAGCGCATGTTTAACGATGCCGCGATGACGGATCGTTTCAGCATCGGCGCGGTCAATTCGATCAACTGGGCGCGGTTGATGGCGCAGGTGGTCTATTATTTCGCCGCCGGCCTGCAACTGGGTGCGCCGCATCGCCCGGTCGCTTTTTCGGTGCCGACCGGCAATTTCGGCGATGTCTTCGCCGGCTATGTCGCGGCCATGATGGGCCTGCCGGTGGCGCGGCTGATCGTGGCCACCAATGTCAACGACATCCTGCACCGCGCGCTGACCACGGGCGATTATTCCGCCGGCACTGTCACGCCCACGGCGGCGCCTTCGATGGACATCCAGGTCTCTTCCAATTTCGAACGCCTGCTGTTCGATCTGGGCGGGCGTGATGGCGCGGCGCTGGCCGAGCAGATGGCGCGCTTCGAATCGACGAAGACCATGCGGTTGACCAATGCCCAGCGCGAAGGGGCGGCGCGGCTGTTTTCCAGCGGGCGTGCCGATGCCAACGACATGGCGCAGGCGATTCGCTGGGCCTGGGAAAATTGCGGCGAGCTGATCGATCCGCACACCGCCTGCGGCCTGCACGCCGCGCGCGCGTCCGGCCTTCCGGCCGACGTGCCGGTGGTGACGCTGGCGACCGCGCATCCGGCCAAGTTCCGCGATGCGGTGGAACGCGCGACCGGTCAGCGCCCCCCGCTGCCTGCCCGTGTTGGCGACCTGTTCGAGCGCGAGGAACGCTGCCTCGATCTTCCCGGCGATTATGCGGCGGTCGCCGCCTATGTCGCCGAACATGCGGTGCCCAAGGCGGGGTGAAGCCTATGCGGCCCCTGTTCGCCCCGAGCCTTTCGAAGGGCGCGCGCGGCGCCAGGTTCCGTTCGTGCTTCGACAGGCTCGGCACAAGCGGACTTGGCGCGACAGGAGAAGCCTTTGGTCCGTTTGGCTGAAAACTCTCTGCTTCTGGCTGGTGAAGGCTGGGCCGACTATGGCCTTGTTGATTCGGGGCACGGCCGCAAGCTGGAACGCTATGGGCCTTATCGCTTCATCCGGCCCGAGCCGCAGGCGCTGTGGACGCCGCGACTGGCGGATTGGGACGCGCATGGTGAATTCGTGCCCGGTTCCGACGAGGACGGTGGCGGCCGGTGGCATTTCTCCAAACCGGTCCCGCGCGAGGGCTGGGAACTGGCCTGGCCCAACGGCGATGAAGCCGTGCGCTTCACCGCGCAATGCACGCCGTTTCGCCACCTTGGTTTCTTCCCGGACATGGCCCCGGTGTGGAGCTGGATGGGCGGGATGCTTGGTGGTGCCGCTTCCAGCGCTGAGGCTGGACGAAGATCTACCCTCAACCTGTTCGGCTATACCGGTGTCGGCACGCTGGCGCTGAGCCGGTACGGCCAGGTTACTCACGTCGATGCATCGAAGAAATCGGTGGCGCAGGCCCGCGCCAATGCCGCGCTTTCCGGCATGGAGGATCGCCCGGTGCGCTGGCTGGTGGATGATGCCGCGAAGTTCGCGGCTCGCGAAGTGCGGCGGGAGCGGCGCTATGACGGGATCATCCTCGATCCGCCCAAGTTCGGGCGCGGGCCTGACGGTGAGGTCTGGCGGCTGGAAGATCATCTGCCCGGCCTTGTCGCCGATTGCCGCAGGCTGCTGGATGCGGACAGCCGCTTCCTGTTCCTGACGGTCTATGCCGTGCGCATGTCGTCGCTGGCGATTGCGGGCCTGCTGCGGGAAGTCTTCGCGGACCTGCCCGGCACGGTAGAGCATGGCGAGCTGGCCGTGCGGGAGGATGGACATGAAGGTCGCCTGCTGCCGACCGCGATTTTCGCGCGCTGGCGCAACGATTGAGCGTCGGGCAGGGGGCGCTTTCGGCAAGGTCTGGACAGCAGGGCAGCGAAATGCCATCGCCCCGGCTTCTTCAAACCCCGCCGAAAGCGAGTCCTTGACCGACAGTCTGATCCTTGAAGTGGCCGATTTCGAAGTGGACGTGCTCACCGGAATCTATTCCGAGGAGACGGGCAAGCCACAGCCGCTGCGCATCGCCGTGCAGGTGAAGCTCAAAGTGGCGGAGCATTACGCGCCCGATACGCCGCTGTCCGCGAGCAAGAACTACATGGACCTGAAATTCGCGGCGAGCGATGCGCTGCCCGCGGGCGTGCATTTCAAGCTGATCGAGGCAGTGGCGGACCACATCTGCGAAACGCTTTTCCTGAGCGATACGCGGGTGGAAGCGGTAACGGTGAAGATCGTCAAGCTGGCAATCAGCGAGTATGGCGAGAAGATCGGCATCACCCTGACGCGGGAAAGGCGCTGAACATGCTGTTCCGGGTGGTGTCCCTGCCGGAAGAAGAGCTGGCGGCTTCCGCGGCTTTCCACGCCAGGGTGTTGCCCGAACTGCTGGAGGTTCTGGGCCGGTTGGCCGCAGCCCCATCGCCTGAACTTCTGACGCTGGTGTTCGCGCCTGCCGATCACAGCCATCGCGGCTGGCGGCTCGCGGCAGTGCAGGGGCTGGCGCGTGAACATGCCCCGCTGCGTATCAATGCCGTGGCAGGAGACAGCGAGGCGGCCATCGCCGCTGCCGCCCGCTATCTGGATGGTGCGGAAGGCGTGACCGGGCAGTTGCTGCTGCTTGATGGCAATGGCGCGGGCGAGATGCTATCTACCACTGCATGAATATCCCAACGCCTCTCGTCGATCAGTTCCAGCGCAGGATTTCCTATCTGCGGATGTCGGTGACGGACCGCTGCGACCTGCGCTGTTCCTATTGCATGCCCGAACGTCAGACTTTCCTGCCGCGAGCCGAAGTGCTGAGCCTGGAGGAACTGCACGAACTGGCACTGGGGTTCATCGCGCGCGGCATCACCAAGATCCGGCTGACGGGCGGCGAGCCGCTGGTGCGGCGCGATATGATCGAACTGGTACGCGCGCTGGGCCGCAAGCTTGGAAACGGGCTTGAAGAGCTGACGATGACGACCAATGCCACCCGGCTGGCCGAATTCGCCGAAGACCTGCGCGAGGCCGGCGTCAGGCGCATCAATGTTTCGCTCGATACTCTGGATCGCGAGGTCTTTGCCCGGCTGGCCCGGCGCGATTCGCTGCCCGATGTGCTGCAGGGCATCGCGGCGGCAAAGGAAGCGGGGCTGCGGGTGAAGCTCAACACCGTGGCGCTAAAGGGCGTGAACGAGGCGGAGATTCCCGACCTGATCGCCTGGGCGCATGGCCAGGGCTTTGACATCACGCTGATCGAAGTGATGCCGCTGGGCGAGGTGGAGCAGGACCGTTTCGATCATTACCTGCCGCTTTCCGTCGTACGGGAAAGTCTGGAAGGGCGCTGGGAGCTGATACCTTCAGACCACCGCACAGGTGGGCCGGCGCGTTATGTTACGGTGGAGGAAACGGGCGGACGGCTGGGTTTCATCACCCCGCTCACCGACAATTTCTGCGAAGGCTGCAACCGGATCCGGGTGACGGCGACGGGCCAGCTCTATGCCTGCCTGGGCGGTAACGAGCGGGTGGACCTGCGCGAGGCCCTGCGTTCCGGGCAGCCGGAGGCGGCGCTGGTCGAGGCGCTGGACCTCGCCATGAAGATCAAGCCCGCCCGCCACCATTTCGTGATCGACCGGCCCGGCGGTACGCCCGCGCTGTCGCGTCATATGTCGATGACAGGGGGCTGAGATGGCGCGGCTTCTGTTCCTGGGGCGGCTGGAAGATGTGGCAGGCATGGAAGAGCTCAGCTTGCCGCTGGCGCGGGTATGTCCGCTGGCGGAGGTTATGGCCATGCTGCCCGGCGAACTGGTGGAAGCACTGCGCAAGCCGAATGTGAAGATCGCAGTGAACGGCGTGATCGTTGCCGCCGAAGGGCTGGCCATCGCCGATACCGATGAAGTGGCGTTCCTGCCGCCGGTCAGTGGGGGCTGACGTGGCGGCGGATGTCCGGCTTTCAGAGCAAGCGATCGATCCGGCCGCCGAACTGGCGGCGTTTTCCGCCGCGCATGAGGCAGCCGGCGGCATCGTCAGCTTCCTGGGGCAGGTGCGTGCCGGTGGCGGCGTGAAAGCGCTGGAACTGCGGCATTACGAGCCACTGACGCTGCCCGGGATGCGGGAACTGGCCGAAAGGGCGCATGCGCGCTGGTCGCTTGAGGGGCTGCTGGTGATTCATCGCACCGGGCTGATGCACCCCGGCGATCCGATCGTGCTGGTCGCCGCGGCCGCGCGGCACAGGCGCGATGCCTTTGCCGCGGCCGAGTTCGCCATGGACCACCTGAAAAGCGAAAGCTGGTTCTGGAAGCGCGAGCAAGTCGATGGCGAATGGCGCTGGGTGGAACCGCGCGAGCAGGATTTCGAGGATATCCGCCGCTGGGAGTAAGCGCGGCGCGAGTCGCGTAAATCGAGCCTAATCGCCCAGCCTTTCGTGCAGCGCGGTGAGCGCGGCGTTTTCCTCGTCGACCCAGCTTTGCACCTGGTCGCGGGAGGCGGCGATGGCCTGGGTATCGCCGGTTTCCTCGTTGTAATTCACCAGTCGCGTGTCGGCATAGAGCTTGTCCAGCCCGGCTAGCGCGATCATCGTATCGCTGCGCGACGATTCGAGTTCGGACAGCGCCATGTTGGCGGCAGCCCATGCCTCGCTGCCCGCCGGTGCACCGGCGCCCGCCGCGACCACTTGCCGCGCGCGTGCCTGCTTGCCCGCAAAGGCGCTATGCGCGGACCGTGCGCTGTCGACCAGCTGGCCGATATCGTCCGCCAGCGGGGAAGACAGGACGGGCGGTGCCGGTTCGGGTGCGGCTTCGGGTGCGACAGGTTCTGGCGTGCCGGTGATTCGCTCGGCGTCCCGGATGGCAAGAGACGGATAATCGCCGCTGGATGCGCAGGCGGCCAGTGGCGGGGCGGCAAGCAAGGGGAGCAGGCGGAGGCAAAAGCGTTTCATGGGCGCAGCCATAGCATGTGCGCGGGGCTTCGCCATGCCGGAGATGTGTGGCATGGCATTCGGGCTGCTGACGGCCTGCAAGATTCGGCGCGATTTGGCGCATAGTCCGGTTGACAGCTGCACACCCTTGGACTAGGGGCACGCCTTCTTCCGGCCCCCCTGCGTTCGCGTGGGGCGCGTCCGGTACGCCGGTAATCCCAAGCAAACGCAAGGGGGCCGGTCCGTTAAAAGATTGGATACAGGCACCATGTTCGCAGTAGTGCGCACGGGCGGCAAGCAATACCGGGTTGCCGCCGGAGACAAGATCGCGGTCGAGAAGCTGGCTGGTGAAGCCGGTGAAAAGGTTACGCTGGGCGACGTCCTTCTGGCCGGTGATGCCGGCCAGCTGGCCGATGCGTCGAAGGTTTCGGTTTCGGCCGAAATCATCGCGCAGGCCAAGAGCGAGAAGGTCGTGGTCTTCAAGAAGCGCCGCCGCCACAACTATCGTCGCAAGGCCGGCCATCGCCAGCAGATGACTCTGCTGCGCATCCTGTCGGTGGGTGAAGGCGCCGGGGAAAAGAAGGCCCCCGCCAAGCAAGCCGCCGCCAAGCAGGCCGATTCGGAATAAGCCGGGTACTGGAGTAGATCGAGATGGCACATAAGAAAGCTGGCGGTTCGTCGCGTAACGGTCGCGACTCAGCAGGCCGTCGCCTCGGCGTGAAGAAGTTCGGCGGCGAAGCCGTCGTCGGTGGCAACATCATCGTGCGTCAGCGTGGCACCCGCGTCTATCCGGGCGCCAATGTCGGCATGGGCAAGGACCACACGCTGTTCGCGCTCTCCAATGGCCGCGTGCGTTTCCACCAGGGCAAGCTTGGCCGGAAATACGTATCGGTCGAGGCCATGGCGGAAGCCGCGGAATAAACCGGATGGTCGGTAAAGGGCCATCCTGACGGGATGGCCCCGCCGGAGCAAAGGCTCCGGCCGCACGAGGGAGAGGGGCAACCCGTCTCCCTTTTTTTGTCTCTCCCTCAGCACAGCATGCCCGGGATGCCGCGTTGTTCGCGCGTTCCGGCGCAAGGCGTAACGGCAATGTCACGCAGCGGGCCTATAAGGCTCTTGCGGGGCGGATGAGAGGAGCAGGCCACGATGTTCATTCGTAGCGAAAGACTCTTCCTCAGGCCTGGCTGGCCGGAGGATTGGCAGGAACTTCTGGAGCGGATCCATGACAGGGACGTGGTGATGAATCTCGCCCACGCTCCCTGGCCCTATACGGCGGACGATGCGAAGGCTTTCACCCGCGCCCCCCAGGAAAAGCGGTTTCCGCATTTTCTCGTGACCTTGCCCGGTGCCGAAGGCGCCCGGCTGGTCGGCAGCGCGGGCCTTGTCAAAGACGGCGCGGAAACCAAGCTCGGCTACTGGATCGCGCGCGAGCACTGGGGCAAGGGCTATGCGACCGAGGCGGCGCGCGCGGTTCTGGGCCTGGCTCGCGCGCTCGGCCACAGCCGGATCACGGCGTATCATTTCGCCGACAATCCCGCTTCGGGCAGGGTGCTGCAAAAGGCCGGGTTCCGGCCCACTGGCGAGATGCGGATGCAGCGTTGCCTGGCGCGCGGCTGCGAGGCCCCGGCGCTGGTCTATGCCATCGTGCTCGATGCGCAGTGCGGCGGCGGAGACGACTCGGTGGAGGATGCCAAGCCGGAGATGCAAGCGGCCTGAGCGTGTTCAGTCCTGTTTGAGCCAGGACGGCGCCAGGTCCGGCGTGATGTCTTCCACGCGCAAGTGATCGATGGCGAAGCCGAGCCCGGGGTAGGTCGTGCGTTGGCGCGCTTCGTTGGAGCGCGCCAGCGGCACCACGATGAGCCGGCGGTTCACTTTCTGCCGCCAGTTCATCCGGGCCGTGTTTTCCTGCCCCACGTAGCAGCCCTTGGTGAAGCTGACACCGTGCAGTTCCACCGCGTTGCATTCCAGCCAGAGCGTTTCGCCGTCGCCCAGTTCGGCGCGGCCTTCCGGCACGCCGAGCGCCAGGCGGTGCGCGCGCCAGCTATCGTCCGCCGGCGTGCTGTCGCCAGCGACATCAGTGGGGGCGGCTGGGGCAAGCCAGCGCCAGCCCAGTTCGGGCAAGCGTGGATCGGGCACCGCGCCATCGTGTGGTTGCGCGCTCCAGCGCACGGTCAGCGTATCGTCGCGGGCGATCGCGATCTTGCGTCGCAGGCGGTACAGCGAAAGGCGCCTGGCCAGCGCATCCGCGGCATCGGCTTCGCAATCCAGCAGCAGGTCGTCGCCCTCGCGCCAGATAAGGAAATCGAACAGCACCTTGCCTTGCGGAGAAAGCAGTCCGGCCCAGACGGGCAACCCGGCTTTGACATCACTGGTGACAAGACCCTGCAGGAAATCGGTGACGTTTTCATCCGCCTCCTGAGGGGAAAGGCGGATCAGCGCACGGCCTTGCAGATAATCTTGCGACATGGGTGACAGATAGGTGGAGGCTTGCGTAAAGGGAAGGGATGGCCGACCCGACGACTCTCACTATTCGTCGCCCTGACGACTGGCATGTGCACTTGCGCGATGGCGATGTCATGCGCGGGGTGCTGCCCTATACCGCGCGGCAGTTTGCCCGGGCGATCGTCATGCCCAATCTCTCGCCGCCGGCGACGATCACCGAAGCGGTTGCAGCCTATCGTGACCGCATCGTGGCGGCCCTGCCGGCGGGCATGGATTTCATGCCGCTGATGACCTGCTACCTGACCGATGGCAGCGATCCCGAAGATATCGCCCGCGGCTTTGCGGAAGGCGTCTTCGTCGCGGCCAAGCTCTATCCCGCCCATGCCACCACCGGCTCCGCTCACGGTGTGACCGATATCGCCAATATCCTTAGCGTTCTGGAAAAGATGCAGGCCATCGGCATGCCGCTTCTGGTGCATGGCGAGGTGACCGATCCCGCCGTCGATATTTTTGACCGCGAGGCGGTGTTCATTGAACGCATCCTTTCAGGCCTCCTGCGCGATCTGCCCGAACTGAAGCTGGTGTTCGAACATATCACCACCGAAGACGCGGTGGCTTTCGTCGACAGCGCCGGTGCCAATGTTGCCGCCACGATCACGCCGCAGCATCTGCAGATCAACCGCAATGCCATGCTGGTCGGCGGCATTCGCCCGCATGCCTATTGCCTGCCGGTCGCCAAGCGCGAAAAGCACCGTCTGGCGTTGCGCAAGGCGGCGACTTCGGGCTCGCCCAGATATTTCCTCGGCACGGATAGCGCACCCCATGCGGTGAGCGCGAAGGAATCCGCCTGCGGCTGCGCCGGGATCTTCAACGCGCCCTATGCGCTGGAAAGCTATGCCATGGTTTTCGACGAGGAAGGCGCGCTGGACCGTCTGGAAGGCTTCGCTTCGGAACATGGCCCGCGCTTCTATGGCCTGGCGCTGAACGAAGGCACGGTCACGCTGGAACGGGGCACCACCGAAGTACCGGGCGTGATCGATGCCAACGGCACGTCGATCGTGCCCTTCCACGCGGGCGAGAGCCTGCCGTGGCGGCTGCGCGTCTGAAAACCCGGCAGGAGGAGAGGGGCGGTGCCGCATGGTTTAATCAAAACCGGAAAGCCTCTAGCGATCCGGGATGTGATACCAAGGTTCGATGAGCGCGACTCATCGGGTATTGGTCAAGCCCGTGCGGCGCCCCAGCATTTCCAAAGTGTGATGCGTCAGCATCCCGGCACTTTAGTATGACTGCTCCGGCGCGCCAGCATATCCCAGCAGAACACCGCGATAGCCGACCAGATCAGCATGAAGCAGGCAAGCTGCACTGGCTTCAGCGGTTCGCCGAAAACGAACAGGCCGATCAGAAATTGCATCGTTGGCGCCAGGTACTGGACGAAGCCCAGCATGGAATAGTCCATCCGCTGGGCCGCTACGGCGAACAGCAAGAGCGGCACGGCGGTGATAATGCCGGACAATGCAGTGAGCCCCATGAGGGACGGATCGGTGACGATGGAGAGCCCGCTTGCCGCATGGGCCTGCCAGATCAGGATGCCGATGGCGACCGGCACCAATAGAGCCGTTTCGATGCTTAGCCCCGGCACGGAAGCGACCGGTGCCAGTTTGCGCAGCAGGCCATAGACCGCGAAAGTCACCGCCAGTGTCAGGCTGATGCCCAGCATTTCCCGCGCCCCCCAGGCCAGGAGCGAAACGCCCGCTGCCGCCAGGGCCACGGCGATCCATTGGCGGCGGTTCAGTTTCTCGCCCAGGAAAAGCGTGCCGGCCAGCACATTGACCAGCGGATTGATGTAATAGCCCAGGCTGCCGGCAAGCATGTGGCCGCTCTGGACGGCGGCGATGAAGACCAGCCAGTTGGTGCCGATCATCAGGGCGCTGGCCGTCAGCAGGCCCAGCACGCGGGGATTGCCGGCTGCCAGCCTGAGCTGTGCGCCTTGCCGCCTTGTGGCGACGATCAACAGGCAGACCGGCAGGGTGAACAGGATACGCCAGCCGACGAATTCCAGCGGCGGCAGTTGGCCGAGCAGCTTGAAATAGATCGGGAACACGCCCCAGGCGAGACAGGCGCCGAGCGCGAAAGGCAGACCGTTGGAGGAAGTGCCATCCTGTTGGCCGGGTGTGGCTCGGTTCATGTGTGGACGGTGCTCCAGCGCTCCCCCGTAAACCGCCCCGCAAAATCCGGCAAGCATCGCTTCGCCGGCCATTTCTTTCGCCTTGCCGAAAAGATGGAATCTGACAGCGATGTTGTCAGTCGTTCAGCTTTGGCGCGGTAAAGATGAACATACGAAGTCCGCCCCCCAGAGAAAGGACGGACACAGGAGAAACGCCATGCCCCGATTGTTCCAAGCTCTTGCTCTTGCCGCCAGTGCCGCCGGTTTGCTGGCCAGCGCCGTGCCCACCGCCGCCGCGCCGGCTTTCGATGCGGCCCATCAGGCGAATGTACACAGTGGAATGGAAAACGTGGTGCATCACAGCCGCGACCACGAATGGCGCGACCACGAATGGCGTGACCGTGATCGAGATCGCTATCGTGAGCGTGACCACTATCGTTATCGCGATGGTCGCTACTACGGCAGCCGTGGCTATAACGGAGAGCCGGTCCGCGCCGATACGCGCGTCTGGCGCGGGCGAGACGGGCGCTATTACTGCCGCAGGGAGGATGGCACCGCCGGCCTGTTGATCGGTGGTGTGGTCGGTGGATTGATCGGCAACGAAGTGGCGGGCCATGGCGACCGCACGGTGGGCACGATCCTGGGCGTGGCTGGCGGCGCGCTGCTGGGCCGCGCGATCGATCGCAGCGATTCACGCTGCCGCTGATCGGGGCATGGCCGGCATGGTGCCGGCCGCCCTTTGCCATGCGGTTCGCGGCAAGCCTTGTCTCCGGCCTTTCCCGATTTGGCACGGCCGTGAAGTAAACGGAAATTAATCATATATTTCAATAAACTGTTAACGAAAGGAGAGGATGGCTAACGAAATGTTAAAATTGTAGCCACGGGCTATGCAATCAGGGAAAGCAAGCCATGAAGTCTTCATCCCGTATCCTGCTGGCAGGATTTGCCACTGTCGCGCTGTTGGCCGGTTGCGGCAGCAAGAAGGACGCCGAGCCCGATGCGTCGGAGAGCGATCCGGCACTGAGCGGTGCTCTGGGCGATCAGATCATGGTCGATCCCGAACTGGCCGGAAAAAGCGGCGCCGCCGTTTCGGCCGCTTCCACCCATGTCGAGCTGCCGCCTGAACAGCGCAGCCCCGAAGCGGCTGCCGCCGCCAAGGCCGAAGCCGCCAAGCTGGCCGGCGGTGCGCTCAAGTCTGTTCCTGCGGCGGCTCAGGGGCCGGTGAATGCGCTGATGGAAGCCGCAGCCACGGCGGCGCAGGTCGCGGAAGCCGCGAAAGCCGGCAAGGTCGATTGCACCGGCAAGGTCGAATATTCGATGAACTGGGTGAACGCATTGCCCCAGGCGCTGCCTGTCTATCCGCACGGCGCCGTTCAGGAAGCCGCGGGCACCGATAGCGATGCCTGCCGCTTGCGTGTCGTCAATTTCGTTACGCCGGTGGCGCCGGGCGATGTGCTGGATTTCTATTACACGCGCGTTCGCGCGGCTGGTTACAGCAGCACGCACCGCCTGGACGGAAACGACCATGTGCTGGGCGGCAATAACGGCAAGGCAGCCTATGTCGTGTTTGCCCGGAAGCTTGAAAACGGACTGACTGAAGTGGATCTGGTCGCCAGCGGCGAATAGTCCCTGTTTCAGTTCCACTGAAACAGATGCGGCAGCAGGAAAACGTCTTTCAGCCTCCGGTGTCGCGCAAGCCGACGCCGATAGTGGCGCGGGGCTGTTCCATTTCCGCCGAAGCGACCGGATAGGCGCAATAATCCGCCGCGTAATAGGCCGAGGGACGGTGGTTGCCGGAAAGGCCGATACCGCCCAGGGGGGCGGCCTGCGAAGCGACGGTCGTGGGGCGGTTCCAGTTGACGATGCCGGTGCGCACATTCGCCCAGAAGCGGTTGTATTCCTGCGGGGTGCCGCCCACCAGCGACGCGACGAGGCCGAAGCGGGTGTTGTTGGCCTCGTGGATTGCCTCGTCGAAATCGTCCACCTTGATGATTTGCAGGATCGGGCCGAACAGCTCGATATCCGGCCGGGTGTCCATGGCGGTGACGTCGACGATGGCGGGTGAAAGGAACGGCAGCTTTTCGTCGGGGCGGATCAGGTGCTTGATCGCCTTGCCGCCGTTGCTGATGAAATAGAGGAAGCTTTCGGTCAGCCCATCTGCCACGCCGTTGTCGATCACCGGACCCATGAAAGGGGCGGGCTCGTCGAAAGGCGCGCCGACTATCAGCCGGTCGGCCAGTTTCTTGATCTCGGCGATCAGCGGATCATACATTCCGGCGCTGACGATCAGGCGCCGCGCGGAGGTGCAGCGCTGGCCTGAGGAGGCAAAGGCGGACTGGACGACCAGCGTGGCGGCGTCCGCGATCAGCGGCGTGTTCCAAACGACGATGGGATTGTTCCCGCCCATTTGCAGCGACACGATCTTGTCCGGCCGGGCGGATAGCTTGCGGTTGATGGCAATGCCGGCATGGGCGGAACCGGTGAAGGCGATCCCGTCGACCCCTTCATGCGCGACCAGTGCCTGGCCTTCTTCCGGCCCGCCGATCGCAAGCTGTACCACGGAGGCCGGAATGCCCGCCTGGTGAAAGCAGCGCACCAGCATTTCGCCGGTTGCCGGGGCTTTTTCACTGGGCTTGAAGATCACCGCATTGCCGGCGATCAGCGCGGGGATGATGTGGTTGCAAGGCAATTGCGCCGGGGCATTGAACGGGCCGATCACGGCCATCACGCCATGCGGCTTGTGGCGCACCGCGGTGCTGCCCTGCAGGGCGCTGTCCAGTCGGCGCTGCGAGGTGCGTTCCGCATAGGCCTTGATCGAAATCTCCACCCTGCCGATGACGTTTTCGATTTCCTCCTGGGCTTCCCACAAGGGTCTGCCCGTTTCACGCGCGATCATGATGGAAAGCTTCTCGCTATCCTTGCGGACTTCGTTGGCGAAGCGCCGCAGCAGTTCCATGCGCGTGGACAGCGGTTGCGCGGCCCATTCCGGCCAGGCCTTGCGCGCGCGCCTGACGATCCCGTCGATGTCTCCGGTCTTGCCGCGCCAGATTTCCGAGCCGCTCGCCGGTTCGCAGGAAATGATCTCGGTTTGGCTCACGATGCGGTCTGTCTCGGCCCCGGAACGGATATTGCAGGAATGCTTCACGCAAGCATGTAGCGGCAGAACGGGCTTCGATGAAGCCCCAAGGCTGCGGTTGGCAAACGCTTGCGCGGCTATTCTTGCCGATTGTGCTTAATATCCCCGGAAGGGTTGCCGCCAAGCGCTTCTCCCAGCCGGCGGATCGCGGCGATTTTGTCGTGGAATGGCTGCCAATCGTCTCTTTCGTCGATCGCTGCCCAGATTCGTTCCACCTCGTCGATCACCAGGCTGGGGGCGGATTGTTCCCGCCACAGCGGATGGTCGTCCGTTCCGGTGGGAGCATAGGTTTTCAAGAGTTCGCCGAATTCGCCTTCGGGCGCGCGTCTGCCGCCGCGATGGGTGAAGAAGAAGGCGTCGGGAGATGGTCCGCCATCCGCCATCATATAGCGTTCGGCCGCCGCGATCAGGGCCATGTCGGCATCGAACCCGCGCGAGGCGAGGCCAAGCCGCCAGAGGAAGCGGCGCGCCAGCGCCTGCTGATAAAGCGTGCCGAAGCGCTCAAGCGCGGCGATGAGCGGCGCGCTGTCGGCCAGCAGCCGCAGCGACGAGGCGAGCTGGGCGCAGTTCCAGCCGATCGACTGGGGCTGCCGGCCGAAGCCATAGAGCCCGGAATGGTCGAAATAGGCCGCGGTGAAGGCAGGATCCCAGCGCGGCAGCCAGCGCCATGGGCCGTAATCGAAGCTTTCGCCCGAAATATTCATGTTGTCGCTGTTGAGCACGCCATGCACGAACCCCGCCGCCATGTAGGACGCGGCCAGATCCGCCAGCCGCTCGACCGCCTGATGCAGCAGGATGACGGCCGGTTCATCCCTGCCGGGGGCGTCTTCGGGCGGTAGCGGGCCGGGGAAGCTTTCCAGGCAATAGTCGACCAGCGTTGCCATCTGGTCCCGCTCTTCCAGGTCGAGCAGGCGTTCGAAGCTGCCGATGCGGATGTGGCCATGGCTCAGCCGGACCAGCACGGCTGAGCGCGTGGGCGAAGGTTCGTCGCTGCGCCACAGCGATTCCCCGGTTTCGATCACCGAGAAGGTCTTGCTGGTGTTCACGCCCAGCGCTTCCAGCATTTCCGTGGCGAGTGCTTCGCGCACCGCGCCCTTGAGCGTCAGCCGTCCGTCTCCGCTGCGGCTGTAGGGCGTCTGGCCGGAACCCTTGGTGCCAAGGTCCAGCAGGCGGCCTTTGACATCCCGCAACTGGGCGAAGAGGAAACCGCGTCCATCTCCGATTTCCGGGTTGTAGACGCGGAACTGGTGGCCGTGATAGCGCAGTGCCAGCGGTTGCGGCAGATTGCCGGGCAAAGGCTCGAAACGGCCGAAATGGCCGGTCCATTCCGTGTCCGAAAGATGGTCCAGGCCCACTGCCTGCGCCCAGCGGTCGTTGCGGAAGCGCAGCTCGTGCCGCGGGAATGCCGCCGCTTTCACGGCATCTGCCAGCCAGGGGGCCAGGGACGCAATCCTTGGATCAGGGCGATAGTCTGTCGCTTGCGGTTCGCTGCGCATAAGACGATAGTGGGGGGCAGGTGCCCGTCATGCAAGCCGGGCTTGAGCAGATGCCGGATAGCCAGGGCTACAGATGACGGAATATGCGGATCGTTATTGGTCGAGCCGGGACGGGCTCAAGCTGCATTACCGCGATTATCCCGGGCGCGAGGACCGCCTTCCAATCGTCTGTCTGCACGGGCTGACACGCAACGCGCGCGATTTTGCCCGCCTTGCCGAGCGGCTTTCCGGCGAATGGCGCGTGCTCTGCCCGGAAATGCGCGGGCGTGGAGACAGCGATTACGCCAAGGACCCGGCAACGTATAACGTGCTGCAATATGTGGAGGATCTGGGCGCCCTGCTGGATGAGGCCGGGATCGGGCGCTTCATCGCCATCGGCACTTCCCTGGGCGGGTTGATGACCATGGTCATGGCGATG
>Ga0299912_10002202_pt1 | contig 16006 bp, 10 predicted proteins | sample RVTome_2_FD_207667 | JGI IMG/M metagenome (GOLD analysis project Ga0299912, IMG submission 207667) | Soil microbial communities from uranium-contaminated site in the Upper Colorado River Basin, Wyoming, United States - RVT95D214 (version 2) ... | reverse complement strand
TGATGAAACAATAATATTTACGGGTCATCCTAGTATGAATTGGGGTTTATCAGTGCGCTGTATAAAAGATTAAGTGTGCACAGAAGCTAATTCAGGGCACAAAGGCACAATGTGCTATTAAACTGGATTAGTGAACTATAATCAAGATGGTGGGCTATGATGTAAACATATGAAAAGGTACGAAACGAGCTTTGACCCCAAAGAAACGGGCAATCAAAGAAGACTCACAGACAGCAATTTATATGGTTAAACATAGGATTGAACCACCGACAGGGACTATCAGGAGTATCTGTCAAACTACCCTGCGGTGCTTCTGTTTAACAACAGTGGTATTGAGCGGATAGGGAAAAGGGAGGATGAAAGAAGCCTTTCAAGTGTTTATACAAGAGCTGAACGAAAGTGAACTGACCGATGAGGTGTCGAAACTTATATAGATAGTGTCAGAAACCGAAGTAACTTAATCTATTTCGGGATTAGTGCAGGGGTTACCTGGGAGATAAACTGCCTGTACTGACACTCGGCATAAAGGCAGCAGGACTTGTATATGGGCTTGGTTATGGAACTGTGGAAGCTGACTATTAATGTAAATCGAAACGACACAAGTAGCAGCACTACAAGGTCAAAATTAGAGAAGCAATAGTCAGTGGCGGATGAAGTTGTAGTAGTGATGATGCCTCTGTAATGGGGGTGGAGCGAAGGACTTCAGCAGATGGTATTTAACAAGAGCAACAACTAAACAAAGGATGATTGAGAAGTTAAAACCAAAGACGCAACCAGTAAGCAAAGAGCAAGTATGGTCAGCGTGGAAGAGAGTAAAACAAGGAGGAAAGGGCATGGGCATAGACCAAGTCAGTATCTCCATGATTGAAAACAACCCACGAAAATACTTGTATCCTTTATGGAATCGTTTAGCAAGTGGTAGTTATTTTCCACCAGCAGTTAAACAAGTGCCGATACCAAAAGGAGAAGGCAAAGAAAGGATGTTGGGCATACCAACGATACTTGACAGGGTAGCACAGGAAGTCATAAGGGCAGAGTTGGAGAAAATTGTTGAGCCTTTATTTCATTCCAGTTCATTCGGTTACCGCCCGGGCAAGAGTGCCCACGATGCTGTTGAGCAATGTGCAAAGAACTGTTGGGAGAGATGGTATGTTGTGGACTTAGACATTAAGGGTTTCTTTGAAAATATTGACCATGGACAAATGATGGCGATGTTACGCAAGTACACGGGTCAAAAGCATATATTGCTTTATAGTGAGCGTTGGCTAAACGCTCCAATGACTGCACAAAATGGACAACAACAAACAAGGGATAAAGGCACTCCGCAAGGTGGTGTAATAAGTCCTTTATTTGCAAACATTTACCTGCACGAAGCATTTGACCGATGGATGGCCGACACGCAGCCTCGCATTGTTTTTGAACGATATGCTGATGACATTGTTATCCATACCCGAAGTATTGAGCAATCAAACTTCATACTGGATAAGTTGAAGGGAAGATTTAAAAAGTACTCATTGGAAGTACACCCCGAAAAGACAAGGATAGTATATTGCTATCGTACAGCAAGGTTCTTCAAAGAGAACAAGAATATACCCGTTTCTTTTGATTTTCTGGGATTTACCTTTAAACCGAGACTTTGCGAAAAATCGAATGGTGAGAAATTTTGGGGCTTTCGACCAGCTATTAGTAAGAAAAGCGAAAAACGGATAACAGGGGAATTAAGAAAGATGGCTATACAAAGATGGATGTCTTATGACATACATGGTTTAGCCAATGCTTTAGCACCGAAAATTCGTGGTTGGCTCTATTACTACGGGAAGTTCCGTCTATCTGAAATGAATAGGGTGTTTAGACTGTTGAATATCCGTTTAGCAAGATGGGCGAGGAAGAAGTATAAGTTGAGAACTTATTCCAAATCATATGGTTGGTTGAAACGTATCATTAGATTTTATCCAAACACATTTGTACATTGGCAATATGGTTTTACTGGTTAAGTTTGTCTGCAAGAGCCGTATGATGGGAGACTATCACGTACGGTTCTGTGAGAGGCTTGGGCTGAAATGCCCTTGCCTACTCGACTATCTTTTATATTGCTTGAATGAATAAACTAAGCTAAAAGTGGATTAAATGAAATAATTTCAGTACCAAATTAATTGGTAATACATAAGAATTTATCCGAATTTATTCGAATACATATGAATAATTCTTCTCACCCTCGATTGATTGAAAATATTGTTTTCTATTTATTTAAGAAGAAAGATTACCGATGAACGAGTGAATAATCCTTAAATGCGAATTTATTCGAATAAATGCCAGTAATTTGGCGTTTACCCTTAGGCAAGACCCAAGACCCTATTTGGTATGCTAACAATCCCGATACATTTCATACTCAGGATTGAGTCTCATAAATAAATTCTTAACCAATTTTATTGAGTATTTCCAATAAATCAAGACTTTTCAACACCACATTCTTATCATCCAGCTCAATAATCCGGTCGTTCCGGAATTCGGTGAGCGTACGGCTTACGGTTTCTTTGGTTGTCTGTACATAGTCGGCTATTTCATGGCGCGATAAGGGAAGGGTAAATGCATCGCTTTTATAGATATTCTTAGAGAAATATAATAATATCTCGGCAATTCGGCCGGGTACCTGCTTTTTTGTGAGAGCTATCATCCTGTCCACCAGGTAAACTACCCGTGAACTCATCAAAGTCATCAGTTTTAAGGCAAATTTTCCATTTTCCGCAACAACTTCGCGAATTGCAGAAGCGCTTGTGTAAATAAGTTCGCCTTCCACGATGGATGAAGTTGAATAAGGATTCAGATTTTCATAAAATATTGAGGTAAGTCCTATGAACTGTTGCTCAGAAATAATATCGAGTATAATCTCTCTTCCCTCTTCGAGTTCTTTATATAATTTTAATAAGCCGGATCTTACGAAGATCAGATGAGTAACAGGACGTTCCTGCCTAAATATTATTTCTCCTGTCCGGTGCCGGATCTTATAACTGTTTTTATTAATAAATTCAATTTGTGGCCCGGTCAATACTCCGTAATCAGGGAGAATACATTCGGTTTGTTCCATTGAATTTCTGGTGCATTACCAGGGCTAATTACATATATTAAATATAATAAAAAAGTCTTATATCCATGTACACTGAATACGATTCAAATTAAAATGTTAAACACAATAGATTATCTTTTTTTTATTAATTTTAAAATATCACTTTTATCTGATCGCGTGAATAAAAAGAAAGTCATACTGATCATTGATGATTCAAGTACAACTCTTTTACTGTTAGAATGGTCGCTTAAACAGGAAGGTTATAATACGCAGGTTGCAGTCAGTGTGGGTGAAGCCCGGAAGATTATTGTCAAACAAAAACCCGATTTGATTTTACTTGATTTATCCATGCCACGGGTTTCAGGTTATGATTTTCTGAAGATGAGACCCGAATTAAACATACAGGAAATACCTGTTGTTATTGTATCGGCTTATGATAACAGTGAATCGATAAAATTAGTTAAGGACCTTGGTGCTGCCGAATTCATTGCCAAACCGTTCAGGATTCCTCATATTCTCGAAACATTAAATAAATACCTTAAGTAAGACAGGAATACAACCTGTTTTAAAAACCCGATAAAGAATAAGAAGATACTAGAAGAGAAGACCTATTCCGATTTTTGCTATCGGTCCTGTACCGTTAGTACCATAACTTTCATTCAGCACCGGATCTGGTGCGGAAGGTTTCATTATAGATCCGAGGTACAGACCATAACCAAGTTCAGCCGTTGAATAAAATCGCTTTGTGATGTTTGTTCTCAGCCCAAAACCAATATAATGTTCCATCGATTTGTAAGTGCCTGCGGCTACTATGTAGTTTTCCGAGCTTATTGTATTGGTTATAGTGGTTTTCCGGTAAATGAAATTATAAAATATATAAGGTTCAAGTAATGTGTTAACGGATTTCCTGTGGTTCCTGAGCATTTGTATGAAACTCGTAGAGATACCACCTATATTATTCAACTTGCTATCATAATACATCCCTAATGAAAGTCTTTTGCCATTTTCATCCTGAACGAAAACTTTCAGCTCTGTACTTGTACCGAAACCGCTCTGTATAACAAACTGATTGGCTTCGATTCCAAACCTAACTCCTGCCTGTTGAGTGTAACCGGTTAGTATTGCAGGTATAACCAGTGCTATTACAAGAATCGCTTTTTTCATTGCTTTATCTCTTTACCTATTTTAACGATATCTAATTATAGCGGTTTGATATAATGGCTTGATTTTGAATAGAGTATGAGTTGTTATTAATAACATGATGAACTATCCGATATCACACGTTCAGTTGATATACATCAATGCAAAACCCGGTTAAGCTTGTACGCTTTCATATGTAATTATATATTTTTCAATGGATTAACTTTACAGAAAAGACAAATGCTATGTGACTTAGCATAGTAGCCTCATGATCGAAGAGAATAATCCCTTAATGGTCATATCAGTTAAGTTTGCTGTAATACAAAGAAAAAATTAAACCGTATTTTTAAAACCAACCGCTGAAGAAGTATGAGCCAAAACCAGTAAAAGACACGAAATTATGTATGGTATCATTTGCGAAGGTTGGTTCAGAAATCTTGAGATAAGTTATCACTTTATGATTTGTAATCGCATTTTTTTCGATTGTCCCGAATACTGCCCATAATAATCCACAAAGAAAAGTGAACAGGAAAAACTAAATTCTTGTATTCCTGTATTTTGTCATTAAAATTTACTAACTTATAAGGTCTAATATGCTATAGCGAAGAATATTAAGGGATATATCTGGCTGGCATATCATTTTTAAAATAGTTATTGAAATGAATCAAATGGCCAAATATCAATTTTACATATTTCTGCTTTTTTTCTAGTAGAATATCCTTTTCGCAATCAGACAGTTTGGATATCTACGATTATGAATTTAATCAATTATGGATAGTATTAGAAAATACCTGTGAAATAATATAAAAAACAGTTTGACGGGATAGAGATATGAAAATTCTGGTAGTAGACGACAATAATGAGAATATTGAGATGATGATGATCATACTCAAGAACAGAAATTATAAAGTCGCATCTGCAGGTAATGGACAGGAAGCTCTCGACAAATTACGTTTCGGAAAATTTGATTTAATTATATCCGACACACTTATGCCGGTTATGGATGGATTTCAGCTTTGCAGGGAATGCAAGAAAGACAATAAACTGAGCAGGATATGTTTTATCTTTTATACGGCAACATACATCGATGATAAAGATGAAGAATTCGCCCTGGCATTGGGCGCCCAAAAATTCATTCGTAAGCCACAGGAACCGGAAGTTTTTTTAAATCTAATTCAAGAAGTAATAAAAAAATCAGGGAACGGGAAAATTTCCCCAATAAAGTATGAAGAACAAGGTGAAAAAGAAATACTTAAATTGTATAGTGAGCGCCTGGTTGCCAAGCTGGAGAAACAAAATCTTGAACTGGAAAATGAGATAGCTTCCCATAAAATAACTGAAATCAGATTAAAAGAAAGCGAAGAAGAGTATAAAACACTCTTTACCGATGCACATGAAGCTATTTTCATAGCTGATGTTGAAAGCGGTATTATCCTCGACTGCAATGAAGCGGCTTGTACCCTTGTTGAAATGCAAAAAGAAGAACTGATCGGCAAACATCAGAGTTTTCTCCATCCTCCTGATGAACTGGTTGATGAATTTACTAAATCGTTCCAAAGACATACCACAAACGAACAAGGACATGTGCTAAACTCTCGCGTGTTGACAAAATCCGGAACAATAAAGGATGTTGAGATCAAGGCAAATGTCCTTACCATCAGAGAGAAGAAAATTATACAGGGATTTTTCAATGATGTCACCGAGCGTAAGAGGGCTGAGGAAGCGCTGTTAAAAGAAAAACACCTGTTTAACAGCCTGGTTGAAACTACTCCGGACAGTATCTACTTCAAAGACAGAGAGAGCCGCTTCATCAGGATCAATAATACTATGGCAAAAAGGTTTGGTTTGAATGATCCGCAGGAGGTCCTGGGTAAAACAGATTTTGATTTCTTCGATAAGGAGCATGCACGCCAGGCATTCAAAGATGAACAACGAATTATAGCCACAGGAGAACCTCTAATAGGTATTGAGGAGAAAGAGGTTTGGCAGGACGGCCGTATAACCTGGGTTTCGACTACCAAAATGCCGCTGCGGGATAAGACCGGGATCATTATTGGCATCATGGGCCTTTCAAGAGATGTTACCGATCGCAAGCAGATTGAAGAAATTTTAGTACAAAGTGAAGTTGATCTTAAGAAAGCCCAGGAGGTTGCTCATATAGGTAGCTGGAAATGGCATATACAGTCCGGTAAGGTAGAATGGACCGATGAAATGTTCAGAATATTCGGGATCAACAAAAAAACAAGTATCGTCGATCTTAATGAAGTTGTTGGGAAGGCTGTTCATCCGGATGATCGTTCTAAGGTTGAAGAATCCAATAATTCTGTCAGATTTAATAAGACTCCTGTTCCCCTGGAGTATCGGATTGTGTTGCCCGATTCATCTGTCCGTATAGTCTGGGCTGAGGCCGGTGAACTTCAGCTTGATGAAAAAGGCCGGCCGATGGTCCTTATAGGTATTGTTCAAGACATCACCGAGCGCAAACAGGCTGAAGAAGCGCTGGTCCAGGAACAGTATCTTATGTATGCCCTTATGAATAATGTTCCTGACAACATCTACTTCAAAGATCGGGCAAGCCGCTTCATAAGGATAAGCAAGGCTCAGGCTAAATTGTTCGGATTGAATGATCCTTCGGAGGCTGAGGGCAAGACAGACTTTGATTTTTTCACAGAGGAACATGCGTGCCAGGCATACGAAGATGAACAGGAAATTATTCGCACCGGGCAACCATTGAGCAAGGAAGAAAAGGAGACGTGGGCTGATCGTCCCGACACATGGGCGTCAACGACCAAACTGCCCCTTCACGATAACGAAGGAAACATTATTGGCACATTCGGCATATCCAGGGACATCACAAGGCGTAAAAATGATGAGCTGCTTCTCAAAGAAAAAAACCAGGAAATTGAAGCCAAAAACAAAGAACTTCTACAGACCAATAAAGAATTGAAACTGGCTAAAGTGAGAGCCGAAGAGTCCGATAAACTGAAAACGTCATTTTTGGCTAATATCTCACACGAAGTAAGGACCCCAATGAATGGTATTATGGGTTTTATAGAATTATTGAAAAAACCGGATCTAAAAAGCTCTGATCAAAAAAGGTTTCTTGAAATTATTGAAAAATGCAGTTCGCAATTATTGTCCATCATTTCCAATATCGTCGAGATTTCGAAAGTCGAATCAAGACAAATCAGTATTAATAAGACTCCTGTGAACATCAGGGAAACACTTAATACAATGTATGCTGCATTTTCAAACAATTTATCGGTCGACCGGAATTTAAGTATTAAGTTGAATATTCCTTCATCCGTTGAAGAATGCGTTTGCATAACCGATGAAACGAAGCTAATACAAATCCTGACAAATTTAATTGACAATGCCATTAAATTCACACATGAAGGGACAGTCGAAATTGGTTGTCAGCGATACAACTCAAAAGAATTAGAATTCTATGTGAGAGATTCGGGAATTGGCATTCCTAAAAAATACCATAAATCAATTTTCGAAAGGTTCAGTCAGGTCCAATCTACATTTACGCGGGAATATGGTGGAATGGGACTTGGCTTATCTATTTCCAAAGTGTATGTTGAACTCTTAGGCGGAAGAATATGGCTTGATTCAAAACCCGGTAAAGGTTCAACATTTCATTTTACGTTACCCTATACTCAGGTTACAAAAGAAGATCGATCTGCCGAAGTATCATTTAAACCCGTAAAAGATGAATTGTCGGGTAAAGTGATTTTAATTGCAGAAGATGATAATAATAATTATGCCTATCTGGAAGAAATACTTCTTGACAAAGAAGTTAAGGTAATCCGGGCAAAAAATGGTAAAGAAGCGGTTGATCTGTGTATGGCCAATCCTGAAATCAACTTGGTTTTAATGGATATAAAGATGCCGGTATTAGACGGTTATAAAGCGACAGAGCAAATTTTAAAATTCAGAAAAAAATTACCCATTGTTGCCCAAACTGCCTATGCATTTCTCGATGATAAACAAAAAGCCATGGACAGTGGTTGTGTCGATTATATTTCCAAACCGATTAATAATGAACAATTGATAGCAATATTGGTCAGGCATTTGAAATCACAATTAGTTTAATGATTCTATTGCTAATCCTCTCTGAGAAGAATTGCAGGCTGGATTTCTGCAGTCGTTATAAAACCTCCTTATGGTGCAGTCAGTTTTATAGATTAGAAAAATTTGCACAAAAAAAATTATCGGATTTCATGATTATAATATCTTGTATAATCCTGAATGAATGAAATCCCCTAGTAAAATAGTGAAGTATTGCATTTTCAATGTTTTTAAAACCTAACTTTTGGTATATTTCAAAATTTTTGAATTTTAACAAGTAACTAATTACCAGGTAATTGTTGAAAATTTAAAAACATTAATTTTTTAGGATCGTATTGTCGCCGATTGAATATTTAAAATTGTTGGAATACTAAAATTGAATAAAATCTTACAAGGAGTAAATTTTTTAAAGATCTGTCAGGAATTGGTTTGAAAACAATACACTCGGGGTCACATGATCAGAGTGAGAGTGAGTGATGAGAAGTTTTCAGAACTCACTTTCTTTCTTTTTGTAAAGCCTTGCTGTTATTGACAAGTAAGGAAACAATTTTGTTGACCTTTACCATCTGGTACAACCGTTCAGTTAAAGCTAAATACAGTCACGACAACAATGACTGTATAAATTCTATCCTCCTGCACTTTTGTCCACCTAAAATAAACATTTGTCCTCCTCTCTTCAATAAACTTTATAGAGTTTTATTTATATTGACTTGATTGATCGATTCGATTAATCCTAAACAATGATTTAAGTAGTAAGAATAACGTGATTAATTAACCAAACGTCATACTATGAAAAAACTTTACTTTTTCGCAATTGCACTGTTCATGTCACTGGCAGCCGGTACACAAACAGTCAATAGCACTGAAATCGACATCAGTGCTGTTGAGGACACCTTGACCCTGCAGGCAATCGATGTTGCTACAATTGCATCACCGCTGGCATCCCCTCTGCTTTGGTATAATAACCCATTTAAAGATCAAACATTCGACACAGCCGAAATTGTTTTTGACGTCTTTAATTATGATGTAATCCATGTTCTTGGTTCATTGGTGGCTTTTTATGACGCTGATTCCGGACAGGGAAGAATGTACTTTACCAACGGATCATACCTGGGTTATAATGCCATGGGTGGTTGGTTTGATGCCAACCTGATAAGCTATGCAATGGATTCAAATTTTATCGGGAACAATACATGGAAAAATATAAAACTGCAATTTACATCTGCAGGTTATGCCATGTATGTTGATGATAGTCTGGCGTTCGACCAGAATAGTACCTACGTTACAATTGCCGGAAGCCTTACAGATTACAGCAATGTCACTTCTTTCTTAAAAAAAGCAGATACATTGGTGTTCGGAACAGGTTCATGGTGGAGCGATAACACGGATCCTTACGGCAACTACTGGGATGTTCAGTACAGTTATCTAAAGAATATCACATTTATAACAATCTATAATTCGGATGCCGACAGCACAGATATAGACATCAGTGCTGTTGATTATGCCTATACCCCGCAGGCAATTGATGTTGCAACATGCGTATCACACGTTGCATCTCCGACTCTTTCCTATACCAATCCATTTAAAGATCAGGTATTCGACACAGCCAAAATTTCTGTCGATGTCTACACATATCAGGTACCAGACTCAATCCATGTTCTTGGTGCATTGTTCTCAATTTATGATACAGAATTAGGAAGAATGTACTTTTCCAATGGCTCATACCTTGGATACAATGCAATAGGAGGCTGGTTCGATGCCAACTTAATAAATTACGGATTAGGCACTGATTTTATCGGAACCTGTGAATGGAAAAACGTTGAACTGGTATTTGATACTACAGGTTATGCCATGTATGTTGATGATGTTTTGGTTTTCGACCAGAACAGTACCGATATCACAATTGCCGGAACCCTTACAGATTACAGTAATGTCATTACGTTCCTGCAAAATGCATCATCATTTATTATCGGAACAGGTTCATGGTGGAGCGATAACCAACGACCCGACGGCAGTTACTATGATGTCCAGTTCAGTTATATTAAGAATATCACATTCACAACAATAGAAAATCCACCTGTAAATGCTATAGAAGAAACAATTTCCGATACCAATAGCAAATTGGTTGGTGAAGAGTTCTTCAGCATCAGCGGAACCAAAATTGGAACTGACTTCAGGAAACTCGCACCTGGTATATACATCAAGAGGGAAGTATACAGCAATGGAACAATAAAAACTACCAAAATCGTAAAAGTTGATAATTTATAAGCGTCGTTTCTTCTAGTAGCGATTGCTTAAAACAGAGGACATTCCCTACCAGGGATGTCCTCTTTTTTTTAATCAAATTTGTTCAGCCCTGAACCACGACAATCTGTAATAAGTAGATATGAGGTATTAAATCTATTTCGACAATTCTCCCTTGGGGATGTCGGTTTGAAGTGGTTAGTTTATAGTTATCAAATTTCATTACATAATAAATGGATATTACATTAATCCTTGATGGATATCCTGACATGATATTATTAAATTGATAATGAATAATTGTTTTCTCTATATAAAAGGATAGTAAGTCTAAAATTATTTTCGAAATCGATTGATCAATTAAAATTGTTGAAAGAAATACTCGAGTTGAATATAATCTTTTAGCGAGTAAATTATCTCCAGATCTTTCAGGAATTGGTTCGAAAACAATACACTTGGGCTCACACCTAGATACTTAGCAAAGCATTAATTAGTTGGCGAAGAATCAGAATTTATTCGAATTTATTCGGATAAATACGAATAAAGACGAATAAATACTTATCACTTTAAATTGAGGGATAAAATTATCTTCTACTCTCCCGATAGAAAAATTATAGTTGAATGGATAACGAATTCCAAAATCCGAATTTATTCGGATAAATACCCTTTTTAGTGAGATTAATTCATTAAAAAAAAACTATATGTCAATTTTTCTAAAACCAAACTTTTTGTATATTTCAAAAAATTCATTTTTAACAAGTAATGCGAATCAAGAGTTGAATATTAGAAAGATATATGCAGCTGCGATACGTCCAAAGACATTTACCAGCAGCCCTTTAGTGGAACGTACTTTTGACGCTCTTTGAATGTCTGTTTTATCGATAAGCCAATTAAACAAGGATTCAATAGGTTGCCTAATCTTTGAGACAGCCATTGAGAAAAGGTCATTGTAGGCTTTGTCCCTTTGTCTGATATTCTCAGGCACACCCTTAACCTCCTTTATGGGAGTAAGCATAATTGAGTTATTATTCTCCTGAATATTCTTAAAGAATTCGGCATCAAGATAAATTTTATCGCCATAAAAAGTTCTGTTATCAATTGTGCCCCAGTTTTGTTTATAAGCATTCAAATCATTTTCAGAAGCAGGTGTAAGGACAATGCTTTCAGGAAAAGGTAAATAGTTGGAACGGTGATATGCCAAGGCATGTAGTTTTAAACCGTGGTAGTACATATTTTTCGTTGAGCAATATCCCTTATCTGTAATTTCCTGAGCAACCACTCCATTTCGTTTTCCTGAGCAGGTAATAATAGGTACAGAGTCTAGTATGCTAATGTCAAGACAACAATCATCTGGGCAATGGCCAGAAAGAATTGCGTTTGTTAAATATTTAAAGGTTTCACTTAGCCTGTTAACCCGCATGTTGAAGGCTTGGTAGCTTGGAAGTTTTGGAAACCAGGAAAACAAATAATCTTTGGCAAAACTATGTATTTGCTTTAATTTTAATCTTTGTTCAGTGTGCATAACAAAAAGATAAATTGTCAAGACTTCTTGGTCAGAAAAATCAGGTTTATCATTATTACTGAAACGCTGACAGGTGTATTTAAGTTCTGATTCATAGATGTCGCATATATAAAAATAAATGCCAATGAGCTTAAAAATTTTTTCCTTGGAAATCATGGTTATCGACGTTTTGGTGAATATCAAATAACATATTGATTTCCAGGGATTTATGCAAATTAAATCATTGTATTTTATTGACAATCAGCACATTAGTTATTAACAGGTTTACTTACTTCAACTCTTGATTCGCATAAGTAATTAATTACCAGGTAATTGTTGAAATTTCAATTATATATTTTAAGGAGTAGATTGTTGCCGATTGATCATTTAAAATTGTTGGAATACTAGAATTGAATATATTTTTTTAGCGCGTAAATTATCTCTAGGTCTCTTAGGAGATGGTTCGAAAGAGTATATCTGGATTTTTAATTCTTTTGATAACTATGTTGTATCAAACACCGGTGTATATATTATGGAAATCTTTTATTTGATAAAACTTAGCTATTTTAAGAAGAATAATTCCATAGATTTTTCTCTTTGCATTATCATGTCAATATTCCAATTGAAATTGATTGTAAAATTCTTATAAATTCATTGATTATTCAGACTACCTCTTAACATTCATTATCCACATAAATAAAAACGATGCTTTGTTAATTAATGATATTAATATTTATAATGCATAATATTCCGGTATTACTTCCTTTGTGATAATTTATTTTTTGAGTTATTTTATAAGATAACTTAAATATCTTTATTCCGGCATAATACATAATGAATAGCAAAGAATTTGAAACAATATTTAATCAGTATTACCCTGTTTTATGTCGTTATGCCTTTTCCCTGGTTAAAAATAAGGTGACAGCGGAAGACATCGTTCAGGAACAATTCATTAATTTATGGGAGAACAGATATCGAACCAGTATAAGTTCTTATTCAGCTTATCTTTTTAAAGCTGTAAAAAACAAATCGATTAACTATCTGCAAAGTGGTCATTACAAAAATATTGTATTATCCGACCCACTTAAAGAAAGTTCAAAAATTACGAATTGCACTCGGGAAGCAATTAATCACAATGAACTCCAGCAGCTTATAGTCGAAGCTATCAGAAAATTACCACCCCGGTGCTCATATATCTTCTACCTAAAACGTTTTGAAGAATTCTCAAATGCGGAAATTGCCAAAAAATTGTCAATCTCTGTGAAAACAGTAGAAAACCAGATGACCATCGCTATCAGGAAAATCACCGCTTTCCTTCGTGTACATTGGAGTTAATTAGTCCTGATTTTCCTCTGTTTCCATTTGGGGGTTGAAATTAAATTATCTGCCTTATAATCATAAACCAATACAGACTGTTATGAATACGGAACTGGCAATAAAATACCTTCTGAAGGTGATTACTACGGAAGAAAAAAAGCTTTTTAAAGACTGGCTGGCTGAGAGTAATACAAACCTGGAACAGTTTAAAAAATTTTCACAAGAATGGGAAAATTCGGCCCGGGTAGTAAAACAATTTTCACCCGATGAACATAAGGCTTGGAATAAATTGAACTCTGTTATTATTGATACAAAAACTAATCGATATTCTCCTGCAAGAAAAATATTCATAACCTGGAGAAGCGCTGCTGCATCGGTTGCTTTTCTTTTCCTGCTGAGTATTATAGCCTATTTTGTACTGAGTCGGAATTCCGTCTCCGGAAAATATTCAATATACTCCGCCGGAGATACTATACTACAGGTTACACTGGCAGATCATTCGGAAGTATGGCTGAATGACTTCTCAGAGCTGCGGGTCCCGAAGAACCAAAATACCGATATACATGAATCCTATTTAAAAGGTGAAGCCTTTTTTCAGGTTGCAACAGACAACCGGAGACTGTTCCGGGTCTATACCGTCCACACCACAACTGATGTTCATGGTACTTCCTTCAATTTACGATCGACAGAGCTGGCTGATATTGTGAACCTGGTAACCGGAATGATAAGTTTTTATCCGAACGACCACCAGGAAAATGCAATTGTGCTTACTCTTGGGGACAGGGCAGAATTCGAGACCTCCACAGGAAGAGTAGAAAAATTGACTTGTGACAATACAAATTTCATGGCATGGAAAACCGGGAAGCTTATCTTCAAAGATACTCCCCTGCCCGAAGTTCTGACAGCAATAGTAAATTGTTACAAATTGAAGCTGCACGACAATCAATATCTAAAAACAGATTATACACTTACAGCGAATTTTGAAAAACAATCGATCGAAGATATTATCTCGATTCTGGAATTGACCTGGAATGTGCAGGTATCCATTGAGAATAATACCCTTTCCATCATCTATAATTAATAGTTCAATTCATTACGATTATGGAATTATTTAATAAAAATCATCGCCTTGTTTTCGTAATTCTTTTACTTGCCGGTATCTGTACCTGCAATTATGGTCAGTCTGATCAGGAAAATAGTATTGTCCGGATCAACAAAGGAGAGTATACCCTGGGAACTATTCTGGAAAGAATGAACAGTCTTTCCGGCTATAATTTGAGTTACAACAGCACTAACCTTCCTCTTGACAGTAAAATCAATGTGTCTGTATCCAATCCATCGCTTATTCAAATGGTTGAATTTCTCGAATCGCAAAGTCCGGTTGAGGTGATTATAAAAGATAAATTCCTGATCATTCGCCGGAAAAACTTACAGGAAACATACAGAATCAGCGGTAATATTTCTGATGTACAAACGGGTGAACCCATGGTGGGAGTGAATATTTATGTAAAAAAGTCGGGACATGGAACGGTATCGAATGTTAAAGGTCTTTATACTTTGGAACTAACACCGGGACCGACTACGCTGGTGTTTAGCTTTATAGGCTATACCACACAGGAAGCCGAACTCAAAGTATATAGCGATCATACACTCAATATACAAATGGAGCCTGAACAAACCGAACTCGATGAGGTAAGAGTTATCGGGGAGCGTCAATTCTTCGGAAACCTGAACATAGGACGTACCATCGAGACTATTGAAGTCAAAGAACTTGAAGCGGTAAAAACCAATAATGTCGCCGATGTGTTACAGGCCAGGCTACCTGGTGTTTGGGTAACAAAGGTTTCCGGCGCTCCGGGCGATCATAACCAGATTCGGATCAGGGGTATTAATTCGTTGTTCGGAGGTGTCGATCCGCTATATATAATCGATGGTGTGCCTGTACCGATAGTAAACCTGCATTCACTTGGAATTGCTGACCTGAATATTCGTGATGTCGAGAATATTACCGTACTCAAAGATGCCTCATCGAATGCTATTTACGGCTTTCAGGGGGGGAACGGGGTGATCATCATTGATACCCGGCGGGGCGGTGAAAAAGAGATCAGCTTTTCCGTAACACAGGGCATACAGGAAGTTCCTGTGAAGTACAACCTGATGAATTCCGTTGATTTGATCAATTCTTTCGATTCGGCACTTCGGAGAGGAATCAGCCCCATAGGAGCCTATTATCCTGATATTACGGATACACTATGCTCCGATGACTGGCAGGACCGGTTATTTCAACGGGGATGGATTAGTGAATACCAGTTATCAGCCGGCGGTACTATTCAAAAAACAACATACTACCTGTCGGGTAATTATTACAGGCATGATGGAATTATTGCGAATACGAACTACTCGAAGTATTCTTTTTCGGGTTCACTGGGCCGTAACTTTTTCGATCGTTTATTGCTCGAAGGTGTGTATAAAGCCAACATACAACAAAACAGGAATAACCTCGACAGCTACTGGGGAAATCATGTAATACTGGAAGAGATCAATAAATCGCCGGCTTATAATTGCACTCCCATGGAATGTTACCAGGATACTTTGGGGAATGAATATGTTCGTACGTATGTAGACTATCGTGATTTACATACCCGTGAAAATCCCGATTCCCTGATCAA
>Ga0299912_10002201_pt1 | contig 16010 bp, 13 predicted proteins | sample RVTome_2_FD_207667 | JGI IMG/M metagenome (GOLD analysis project Ga0299912, IMG submission 207667) | Soil microbial communities from uranium-contaminated site in the Upper Colorado River Basin, Wyoming, United States - RVT95D214 (version 2) ... | reverse complement strand
GGTTGACTACCTGTACCGGTACCAGCAGAAGTTACTGGATATAAGCAACGATATGAAAGTCGGCGCGTATGATAAGGCGGCGTCCAAACTGGAGGCTGCACAGCAGGAGATATCCATAGCTTATAATTTGGCTGAAAGCACGGTACGTCTCAAGGGTAGCACAATGTTTGAATATCCCGATACCGCTACCAGCGCCGATTTTCTGCAGTCCTCCATTCGTTCTTTGCAAGACCTGCAGGACTATCTGGCGCAGGATAATGCTGAGCCGATTGAAGCTGCCAAGAAGTTATATATCACACAGCTTAATTTGCAGGTGGGCCAGGATGTACTGGAAAACCAGACGTCACTTTTTGTGGTCGGGAAAGGCATCAACTGGCAGACATTGCAGAATTACAACCTGGCACTGCAGAGTGCCCAGATAGCCGTATACAATGCCAAACGGAATATCATGAATACAGTCATCATTGCCCCTTCTGACGGCACCGTAGTCAGCGTGGACCTTAAGAAATCCTCTGTCTTATCTGCCCAGGACTATTCATCGAAGACGGCGGTAAAGCTCGTTGATACCAGTTCCATAAGATTCGAAGGACTGGTTGACGAAATCGACATTATGAAGGTCCGAAAAGGGCAGAAAGCCAGCATCACCATCGATGCCATACCGAACAAGGTATTTACCGGGTCGGTCCAATTTATCTCTCCCTTCGGTACGGAGTCCGGCAGTGTCATTAAATTTGCTGTTACTATTCAGCTGGACCCGACTGACGTCGAACTTCGAGGTGGCTTAAGCGCTACTGCGGATATTGATGTATACGCTGCTAAAGATGTGTTGCTGGTGCCTGTATCGGTGATTGTGACCACGCCTTCGGGGCCTAAGGTAGCGGTCATTAACGAGGTCACGGGCCAATCCGAGTACCGGCCGGTCACACTGGGCAAGCAAAACTTTCAGTTCGCCGAAGTATTATCGGGGCTGAAAGAAGGTGATAAAGTCCAGGTGGTGAATCAGAGCGGCGTTTTTAACATCCCGTAACCCAGCCGCAATCAGGTACGTCGGGTTCTACGCGTATGCTCAGGTAGCAACCGGGAGAGTATGAGAAATAGGAATTAGATTCATGAAAATGATTGAGCTTGAGAACATAACCAAAATATATGACATAGGCAAGGTAAAGCTCACTGCCTTAGATGATGTCTCTTTTAGCTGCCAGAAAGGTGAGATAATTTCCATTATGGGTCCATCCGGTTCCGGAAAATCTACCATGATGAATATACTCGGTTGCCTTGACAAGCCGACTAGCGGAAACTTCCACCTGGAAGGACAGGATATATCAAGCCTTAAGGACAATGACCTGGCGGTGATAAGAAATAACAAACTGGGTTTCGTTTTCCAGTCTTATAACCTTCTGCCTAAGTTGAACGCGATAGCTAATGTAGAGTTGCCCTTAATATATAACGGCGGTCATAACAGGCGACAGCGTGCACTTGAGGCATTGGAATCGGTGGGCATTGGAGCCAGGGCACACCACCGGCCGAGCGAAATGTCAGGCGGCGAGCAGCAGAGGGTAGCCATCGCCCGCGCCCTGATAAACAACCCCTTGTTAATACTTGCTGATGAACCTACCGGTAATCTCGATACCGCCTCAAGCCGCATAATCATGTCTCTTTTACTGGAGCAGAGCAAGAAAGGTATTACGGTGGTCATCGTTACCCATGAAGAAGATATAGCGGCATTTACTCAGAGAACTATCTATCTCAGGGATGGGAAGATTGTGGAGGAAAAGAAGCGGTGAATATCTGGGAGAGCATTAGAACAGCCTGGCAATCCATATTTTCCAACAAAATGCGGTCGTCGCTCACCATGCTCGGAATTATTATAGGCGTAGCCGCGGTTGTCATTTTAGTGGCACTGGGTCAAGGGTTCCAAAAAAATTTGGAGACTGAATTTGAACAGATGGGAGCCAGTGCTCTTTATGTTTCCGGCACAACAGACAAAGCAGTCAGCGTTATACGTCCACTTACGTTTGAAGACGCCCAGGCTCTGACGGACAAAACGCTAGCCCCATCGATAGGAGTAGTGGCGCCTACCCTCAGTAAAGGGGTGAGTGTATCTTACGGCAATAATACAGCCAATAGTCAAGCAACGGGAATCACACCGGTTATAACGCAGATAAGGGATTATACCCTCGAACAGGGCAGGTTCATAAATGACCAGGATGTCACAGTAAGGAACAATGTGGTAGTGCTCGGTTCTCAGACTGCTTCAGACTTATTTGGCAGCGAGTCTCCTATAGGTAAAAGCATTCGGGTTGAGGGCAGCAAATTCCAGGTTGTGGGAACTATTGAAAAGATGGGCGGATTTGCCGGAGATAGCTATGTATTGATGCCCCTTACCACCATGCAATCCAAGCTGGTAGGTGGCCACAGCGTCGGGTCAATTGCCGTAAAGGCAGCCACTCCTGACCAGGTGGATGCTGCTATCGCCGAAATAACCTCCATACTAAGAGCCCGGCATTATATCAGACCTGGTACCCCGGATGATTTCTCTATCAGAGACATGCGAGAGCTTCTTAGTAGCCTCCAGCAGATGCTGGGTGTTTTTTCGCTTATATTGAGCAGTATCGCCGCCATCTCGTTGCTTGTCGGCAGTATAGGCATTATGAACATCATGCTGGTATCGGTATCGGAACGTGTACGGGAAATCGGCATACGCAAAGCTATCGGTGCCAAGCGCCGCGACATTTTAATCCAGTTCCTTATTGAAGCAGCTGCACTCAGCTTTACCGGCGGGCTGATAGGGCTACTTATAGGAGCAGGCGGAACATCGATGGTCGCTCATATCCCTATAATGACGGGGCCTCCGGGTGCTCAAACTCCAACTTTTATTCCAGCCCAGGTTTCAGCCGCCATTGCTGTGCTGGCGCTTGGCGTCTCAATAGCAGTTGGATTGATATCCGGCACCTACCCCGCCTTCAGGGCTGCCAGATTGGACCCCATAGAATCTCTCCGGCACGAATAGAGTATATCTGCAAGCGCACTGTTTCTACCGTCCCTAAAGACCAATTAACAATAGCCCATTTTGTGCAACTGCACATTAGCCTGGTTTGTTCAATAGCTACAATCATATACGTACTATTGACTTATATTCCATTTTTAGGTATAATTTGAAGCTGAAAGGAGGCAAGCGGCCTCCGCCTTTTCTACGGGGCAAATGGGGTTCAGGTGGTCGCCGGTTCAAATCCGGCCACCCCGACCATGCCGACACGATTACAGGATAACCCTCGCCGTTAACGCCGGGGGATATTAAACGCGCGGAACACCGTTGTCACGTTAAAGCTTTTATCAGGTTACCAGAGGTGGTTACCCATCCGAAAACCTTGGAGACATTCCATATGGTTGCTTCTTGTGTAAAATCAGGGCCCATATTACCACAGCCATCACTTACCAAGACGGGAAAGTATTCATGAAAATAGGCATCCCGGAGTGTTGATTCAACGCAGACATTGGTGGTGAGCCCGAGAAACACCAGGTACTTTATGTTTTTTGTTCGTAAGATGACGTCAAGCTCTGTGTTGGCGAAGCCACTGTACCTGTTCTTGTCAACCACGATGTCTTCCAATTGAGGCCTGAGTTCGTCAACTATCTCCCAATCCCAGGTGCCACTAATTAAAAATCGGCCTTTCTTTTCCGGTTGCTTACGATTTGCCACCAACCCCAATTCTTTCCAATAGTTAGGCGATTGAGGTCCCCCGGCGTTGGACAAGTCGGGCCTATAGGTCATCCTGAGGTAAATAACCTTTATCCCTTTGCGTCGCGATGCCTCAATTACCTTCTTATCAGTCTCAATAACACGCTTTACCTTTGCTTCATCAAGACTTCCCATAACATCAAACATCCCCCCTTTTCGGCAGAAGGCATTCTGCATGTCAACAACAATTAAGGCAGTCCTCTCTATATTCAGCTTGATCGGTTCAGGCTCCGCCTTAACAAGCACTTCCATGATTACCTACCTCCTTCAGAACACGCTCTTCCTTTAGACCTTTGCCAAGCCAGTTACTAAGCTTTAGATATCATATTCATTATTAAATGGACATTATCAGGCGGTGTGTCTGGCAGCACTTCCCAATCTGTAGTTAGAAAGACGCCTGGCTCTATGCCTCCCTGTAAATGTGTCTCTAAATATCCGTGTAACTCTTTTCTTTCGGAACTGAGTAGGCGAGAAGGAATGGCTTTCCCCAAAATACAGGGGCGTCCGCCTTTTAACCTGTTCCAGGTATTCAAGTCAATCCCTGCGGTAACTATCCCGTCAAATCCGAGGTCTATTAGATTGGCTAGACTGTCAGGCGATGAATCCCCAGGTAGCAGTACACAAAAAGCATTGTAGAACCTGACCGTGTTCACGATGGGCGAAAATATCGTGTTTAGCCAGGGTACATGCACTAGGGGTAAGGCCCCCACTAACCTATCGGCAATCACAATAATATCCGGCTTCAGCTGACAGTAAACCTGGACTACCTTCAGGACAAACTCGGCAGTGGCCTCGATAGCTTTCATAACCTCTTCCGGCTTTGTCAACAAACCCTGAATAAGGTCTCTGCCCAGCAGGCTCGCTGTTAAGGTCAGCGGGCCAGTAACTACCGCCGCCATAGCTACACTTGGCCCCAAGACCATATTAATGCGCCGAAACGACTCTATGACCGTACCGAATCTCCCGGCTTCACCGGTAATTTCAACATTGATGTCCTTAAGGCTACCGAGATCAAAAGCTGGGCGAGGGCTGGCTATGGGAGCTTCATAGTCACCCTTCCAGTTTATCGCGCAGCCACATATCTCCATTTCCAACGAAGAATCAAAACTGCTGATAACGGCATCATATCCGTACAGCTTTCGGGCATTCTGGAGACATTTCACATACTGGGTGGAGTCACCACACATCCTGCGTAACGGTATCTGTTCCAGTCTGGCAGCGTGGCTGAAGACCCAGGGAATGAAAGGTAGCCGCGGTAGGTCAACTGAGTCGAAGACTCCCCTGACCAATCTCTTAGAGGTAATAGCTTTATCCATATTTCAAGCTCTGGACCGGTTACATTCTGATGATTTCCCGTGTCTTCTTGGCATCCGGCCATGATCCGTAATATTCCAGTAGCTCTTCGGGGGGATGAAGCTGAGACCATTCCTGCTGAAATGCTTCCCATGTCATGCCACGGGATATCCTGTCCTGCCTCTCCTTCTGCCGTAACCGTTCTGTCTTCTCCTTGTCCATTTCCAGCGTGCCGGGGTCATAGGCCACATGATAGACGTGTTCGGCCGTCCAATGAGAGATAACTTCCTTCCTCAAATCATTCATGACCATCTCGGGGTCTCTCTCCAACACATCACCGTAACCGCCGCCGCCACCGCTGAAGACGACCCAGATATCGCCGTTTTCCATGACATGCGTTTTCTTGAACATACTGCCAATCTGGTAATCACCATGAATGGTTCTTTCTGTAATCAGTTGCATGGCATTGGCCGGCAGGTCTTTATCGCCACTTTTCATCTTCTCCCAAAGGTTAGTGTGCTTTACTTCAATACCTGGCAGCGTAGCCGGGGGATAACCGCCGAAAAGTCCGATACAGTTGCGTACTTTGCTCCCCTTAACATGGCTGTTATAAAGGGCCCAGGGAACGTAATTGACGGCGTAGATAGTTTCTGTGCCAGCGCCGCCGCGATACTTTCCGAAGCCGCCGCTATCTTTACAGAGCTTGGCTACTAGATTGAAGAATTGGAACTCATTTTCTATATCTTCTATGTCCGGCGCCCGGCCTGTGGGGCAATGGGAGAAACCATAGGCATCGACGCCGTCCATATCCGACCGGGCACCATGCCCCTCGGTATTGAGCCCGAAGGCGAGAAAATCAGCAATCGGCACGCCCCACTGGTTTTCCCCGGAGATAATGATACCGACGCCGGTATTACCGATGGCGGCCGCTACCAGTTCCTGTTGGGGACTATCGAACATCAGCTTGCTCATACAGATGGTGCCCAGGGTCATGGCGCCATGGGATGAAGGGGCGCTGTTGCTCTGGGCAGCTTCATAATGCGGGTTAAACATACATCCCTCGGGCACAATCCACTCCATGGGCGCGAAGATGCCGGCCGATATTGGCAGATCATGGAATGAATAGGACATCAAATGTATGGCCACATTGGCCGCCAGAGAATGCGGCATGCAATGCTGCGGGCTATCGTTCTCGGGAGAGGTGCCAGTGAAGTCCCAGATGAGCTTATCACCCTTCTTGTGCAGGGTAAGAAAGTTCCGTACCAGCTTGTGTTTTTCCCCAACGATGTCCATAAATGTGACAGCCCGGTAGGAACCGTCATTCCACTCTCTGATTCGCCGCCTGGTGCCCTCTTCCGACTCGATTATTATCCGCCGGAAGAGCCCTTTTACGAAATTATTGCCCTTCTCCTGGGCTAACGCTACAAGACGACTCCGCAGCCGGTCCGCGGCACTCAACCTGGCCCTCATGTCAATAGCCTGCATGCGTGGAGCCCGCGATATCAGGTTGACACACATCTCTACCAGGTCTTCACGGAGACGGAAGTTTTCACCTATCTTAATTGGTGAAAGAAGCATCCCCTCGTCATGCCTGGTTTTGGCGCTGAGCGGCATGCCACCGGGCTCGCAGGCACCGGTTTCGGGTTGGTGTACCGCCGCATTTGTCCAGGCGATGAGTTCACCATCGTTGAACACGGGCAAGACTACAATCTGGTCGCAATTATGTATCCCCCCATATAGAGGATCGGAGCAGTAAAAGATATCCCCGTCCTTGCAGCCTACCGTAGCCTCATGGAGCCATGTTTCGGCTACGTACTTTATCGGTAGCTGGCCAACAACGGCATGGAGATAAGTGCCGCACCAGGCGGCCACCATATCACCCCCTGGCGTGTAGATGCCAGTAACCAGATCTCCGGAGCGCAGCATGCTGCTCACACCAAGCTTGATGAAGACCTCCTTAGACTCGAGCAGGAAGTTATTCAACTTCTCCGTATAGATTTCATAATCGCCGGGTTGCAGCAGTTTCTGGCATTCAAGTTCTTCATCTGTTGGGGGACTAGGCTTAATCCATTCCAATAGCTTTTGCGGGGCTGGCCTCATATTACATTTCCTCCTCTATATCATTTCCAGAATGAAGTTGTGGTATTTATCCACAGACAGCTTGAGCGCTGGCGGCAGTACGATGGTAGTATCGTCGGCCTCGATTACGGCGGTACCACTGATGATGTTACCGTGTTTTAGCAGTTTGGCATCGTAAACAGGCGTTGGATGGAACCCGCCGTACTCCACCCAATAAGCCTCTCTCTTACCTTTGAGGGCTTCCGTAGCCGGTAATTCCCCGGCCCGTGGGTAGGTGGGGAGTTTTGGTTTAGGGTAGTCCACGGTGGCGCGCAGTATCAAATTAAGCACGTCCACACCTCCTTGAGGATAGGCTGAGATGCGGTTGTAAACCCTGCAGTATTCATCCTCAAAGGCCTTATATACCGTCTTAACATCAGCCTCGTTGTTGATAAACAAGAGCGGCGACATGAAACGGAGTATGCTGAGCTGCCCGCCATACTTGGCTTCTATCTCCAAGCCGAACTTTATGGACTCAAGAGGGAAGCCCTCATTGGTGATGTCCTTATTCGCTTTCTCCTGTAAACCTTTTACCACATTATTGAAGACATCATAGTCGGCAAAGCACTTCATCGTCACCGGAGCCAGCAGCGGCAGACGCAGCGACTGTTCGTACAAATGGAGGATGTCCATCGTGCTTGAACCGAAAGCACAGAACACCGGCGAGAAGGGGAAGACGACAATCTTATTAATGCCGGCATAAGGCCCATAGGAGCAGCAGTGTGTTGGCCCGGCACCGCCGAAGGCAAACAGGATAAAATCGCTGGGCTTGTAGCCCCGAAGGAACGTCTCCTTAGCAATAGTATCGCCCATATTGGCATCCACTATCCTTTTAATCAGCAGCGCCGCCTCTTCTATCTCAATTCCCAGTGGTTTGGCAATTTTCTCCCTGATGGCAGCAACTGCCTTGCTCTTATCCAGCTTCATGCGTCCGCCGTGATAGTATTCCGGATTAATGTAACCGAGGATAATATCGGCATCGGTTACAGTTGGTTCGGTGCCGCCCAGGTTATAAGAAGCCGGCCCTGGCATGGAACCGGCACCCTGGGGTCCCACCTCCAGCCGGTTGCCCATTACGGTGTTGAGCCATGCGATTGAGCCTCCGCCAGCACCGATAGACCTGGTCTCCAGAACCGTCATATCTACCCACCAGCGGTCGATGAGGGGACGGTACTGGTAGAACCGGCTGCTGCCGGCCACGACCAGGCCCAGGTCGAAGCTGGTGCCTCCCATATCGCTGACCACAATGTTATCATACCCCAGTATCTTGCCGACGTTAGCCCCGCCGATAAGCCCGGCAACCGGCCCCCCATTGAACGTCTGGATAGCGGCCGTGCGGAATACTTCGGCCATGCCACCGCTGTTATGAACCATCATAATGGTCTTATCGTAGCTGGAGTTGCGGAGCTCATCGCCCGTACCGGAAATCTGCTCCCACATAGAGTAATGCAGGTAAGCATTCAGTATCGTTGTCGTGGTACGCGTGTACTCGTTCTGTTTCGGCATTACCTGTGATGACAGCACTACCGGCATGGCTCCCAAGTAAAAATCAGGGTACTCTTTGCGGATAATCTCGGCAATGTGCTTTTCATGCGCAGGATTGGTATAGGAAAAGAGCAGGCTGACGACAAAGCCCCTGGCTCCTTTGTCCACCAGGTACTGCAGCTTTTCCAGAAAATCTTCTTCGTCTAGAGGCCTGATTATCACCCCCCGGGAGTTTACCCTTTCCTTGACGCCCACCGTCATTTCTCGGGAGATGATGGGATCGGGTTTGACGATGCGGGCTATGTTCCGGATTTCCCGGAACGTCAGCTGGTCAGACCATGACGCACCCTTACCGATGGGCACGATATCCTCAAAGCCTTCCGTTGTAATTAGTGCTAGCTTGGGGCCGGTCCTCTGCAACAGGGTATTCATGGCTATGGTCGTAGAATACCGGATAACCTCGGTGCTTTGAAGCAGCTCCTTCACGGGAATGCCGAGCAGGCCCGCTGCATCCTTTACGGCTCGCATGAAGCCAACGGATAGGTTGTAACCAGTAGTGGGCGTCTTAGTGAAGATTGTCTTGCCGTCATAGCTCAGGAACAGGTCGGTAAACGTTCCGCCGATATCGACATCAAGGGAGACCTTCATTATTTCACCTGCCTTATCGCTTATTTCGTGGCTTTATTATTCACCCCAGATGAGAGGTATTTTTCTTTTAAATTGTCGATATCCAGCTCGATATCGTGAGTAACCGGGTGGCCCGGCGGGAGCATCTCATTTTCCACCATAACGCCACAGCTAGGACAGTAAAATTCCACAAGCATTGCCCACGCTGGGTCAGGCGCAAAGCTAAAGGGTCCTTCTAACAGTGAGTTATATATAGTCGTTGGGTCTTTTCTGGCATAAATCAAGCACCCTTTCTTGTAATTTTCCCTGGCTGAGATAAGCTCATGTCCGCAGCGATTACAGCACCACATCTCCTTTTCCAGGTCTATGTCCAGGTATTCAGTTATCTGCCTCTTAGTACCCATTGGTTCCTCCTTCTCAAGCTGGCTCAATGACGCCGTTCAATAGATTGTCCACGGTATACTTCTTACCCTGGGGAATCAGTACCGTCGTATCATCGCTCTCAATAATGGCCGGCCCCTTTATGACATTGCCGCACTCAAGCTTCGGCTGCCCATATATCGCGGTTCGGGTAAAGTCATCCTTCCAGTAGACGTGCCGGTGCCCCTTCAAGGCCTTCTCCGGACTTCCCCCTACAAAGTCATGGGTAGCCAGTTCCGGGTGGGCGGCGGAGCTGGTCGCCCGTAGCCGGAAAAGGTGTATCTTCAGTTCATCGACGGTGCTGAGGTTATTCTGTGTGGTAAAAGCATCGAGAATACTGCCAATATCCTGCGGCCTCTCAAGCAAAGTCACTGGAGACTCCAGTACCGCGGCGGCGCTACCGGACTCTACCTCCAACTCCAGGGAAAAGGACACCTTCTCCGGCGGGAATCCTTCCCCTCTCATGTCCCTCAGTACCGAGTTCATCAGTCCTTTCACCATCTTGTTGAATGCCTGCATCTGCGATTGACTGGCTTTGCGCTTGAGTGACAGCCTCGACAGAGACTCGTAAGTATGGAGGACATCGGCACATGATGAACCGAAGGCACTGAACACAGAACTAAAGCGGAAGCAGTATATCTTGGGAATACCCACTTTATCGGCAATACCGCAGCACTATACCCCCCCAGCCCCTCCGAATGAAAAGAGGACGAAGTCGGCAGGGTTATACCCCCCGGCTTTTATCAGGTTGCTGATGTCATCGGCGCAGATGTCCTCCATGGCCTCCGTGATGATCCGTCCGCATTCTTCCACGGTAATGCCCAGCGGTTTGGACAGGTTCTCAGTGATAATTTCCTTGGCCAAGCCTGCATCCAACTTCCGCTTGCCACCCAGGAAGTAGTCCGGGTCAACGTAGCCTAGGACGACGCAGGCATCTGTAGAGGTCGCTTCCGTGCCACCCAGGCTGTAACAGGCCGGGCCTGGTATAGCCCCGGCGCTATCCGGGCCTACCTGTATCCCCTTTTTATTCTTAGGCCTGGCTATCGAGCCACCGCCTGCCGCTGTTGGGTAGACCTCGATTACCGGAAGCTTCACCGGTATCCCCTCCAGCACGGTCTCGCGCTTGTAGCCGTGCCGGCCGTTAATCACTAGCCCGATGTCGGCGCTGGTGCCGCCTATATCCATGCTGGCCACATATGGCAGGTTGTAGAGCCGGCTCATGTAGCCGGTGCCGAGCACACCAGCCGAGGGCCCGGAGTTATGGGTCATGATGGCCGTTGTCTTGGACACCCGGGCCACACCGCCATCGGAATGGACGACAAGGAGCGGCTTACGGTAGCCCAGCTTTCTAACATCATCCTCGGACTTGTACAGAAAGCGGACCATGTCCGGATGGAAATAGGCATTGAGCAGGGCCACATTGGTCCGTGAAGCATCATCCGTAGTGGTGCTGACCTCGCTAGAAAGCAGCAGTGGCACGGCCCCCAGATAGTGTTTCGGGTAGTCGTCATCGGCTATCTCTCTAACCTTTAACTCATTGGCCGGGTTCATGTGGGCGTGGTAAAGGCTGACCACGATCATCCTCGCCCCACGCCCCAGAAGGCTGCGTATAGCCAGCCTCACCTGCTCTCTATCCACATTGTCCTTACCCGCCTGCTCGTTAATGCCGGCGACCATATTGCCGGGAATAATGAAATCAACCACTGGGCTTTTGGTGGCCGGGGCGTAGAGGGTTTCTTCAAACCCCCTGGTCACAATCATCCCCAGCCGGGGGCCCGATCTCTGGATTAAGGTGTTGGTGGCATGGGTAGTGGAGAACCTGATCACCTCCGTTTGATGAAGCAGTTGCGGCACAGTGAGCCCGAACTTCGCGGCGCCTTCTTCAATACACTTGAGAAAGCATACCGTCAGGTCGTGAGGAGTCGTGTCCACCTTGACCCATTTGACGCGCCCGGCACCAGTAAAAAAGCCGTCAGTAAAAGTGCCGCCGTTGTCTATATCGATTGTGAATTTCATGTGACACCACCCCCAAATTTTATGTATCGCATATTTATAATACTTTCCCAAACTGCATGTCAAATATTAGTTGCCTGTCTTGATTCCCAGTGTGAAAAGGCTTATGCTTTGACTCCCTGGCAATATTCTGGAAACATTTTAGTCTGTCGTCTTCTCTAATCAGGTTGGTGGTCAGTTTTGGGATCCTCCCAGTTCCATATTTGCTAATCAAACGCTGCTCATATGGTTGTTCTACCGTTTCCCCCAGGAACAGCTTACGCCTGATTTGTCTGGCTAAAGTGAAGCCTTCCTACGCCAGGAAATCTCTCACGTTCATTCCTCGGCAGCTTTGTTGGCAGCTACAGAGGTTAAAAAGAGAGGGCCGAGATAAAGTCTCGGCCATATGGTTACTTAGTTGATTACTAGAAAGGTCTAAGGCTTCAATTCCTACTACAGAGCAAACGTTAATCTAATATTGTCTAGGCTAGAGATGGAGCTGTTGCCATATTTGGTCAGAGAGATTGAGGGTTTGTCCAGCCATTGACTATCCCCAGCGGTGGAGAGCAGACAAATAAAGTTCTCATCATGACAGCGACTCCACCACAGAAATTACTACACTTACTTGGAGCAGGTCAAGCCCTCTACTGCTCTATCGGAGCATTTGCCTCAATTTCATGACATCGTGCTTATCGGAACTATACGGGATGGTGAAGCAGGTTCTCTTCCAGTATGAGTTCTGCCATCCACCTAGCAGCTTTACCCACCACCTCAGGGCAGCCTTTATCACCATGGCCCCCGGCAGCTCCAAATTTTTGGAACTCACCCGGGGCAACAATGTAGTAGGACCGCCCTAAGACCTTGGTCTGGATATCACGGCAGACCACGGAGCCATATTCTTGAATATATTTGTCGTGAAACTTCCTGAACAGTTTAAAGGCCCGTGAATCAGGAGCAATGCTCTCAAAGTCGTCAAATTTATCCCTCTCTCTGCCTAACAAAAGTCCCAAAACCAAGATAGCCCCTACATAGGACCCGCAACTGCCATCAATAGCACCAGCACCTCCACCAGCGAGGCCAGTTGCTGCCTTGAAAATATCATCATTTCTGATGTCCAGGGCATCTTGGAGCGCAGCTATTACACACTGGCTACAGCCCATGCAGGTCTTTTCATATTCTCTACCCAACTCATAGGCCCTCTCAGCGACAGTCTTTGCCATTGTTCTACCTCCCTTTTAGAAATACAGTCCAAACCCCTAAAATGAAATCCATTATAAAAAATCCGGCAAGTAGGGTCAAGGTATTGTACTCATTTGAGCACATTGTTTGGCAATTCGCACTGCACAAAAGGGTAACTGGCCGGTCAGGGATGCTAACAGATTGCCAAACAGTGAAACTTTAATCACTGGGTCAACAGAGATCATAGAAGTTACCCAGCAATGTTAGTTCCCCAGCTCTAATTGCTATAATTCAGTTGCCCCAACGCAGGGCATCGTTAAACGGTTGAACGAAAGTCCATGATGTATAATTCGAAAATAAGAAGCTGGGTATGTTGAAATACCCAGCTTCAATTATTTCCGGTTCGTTGTGTATTTAGCTCTTGCCGATTCGGAACATTTTGGTACCGCAACTGGGACAGACACCTTGTGTAGCCGGCTTACCATTTTTCATTTTGATAGGCCTGGGATTGCTCATTTCTTTTTTGGTGCGACATTTCATACAGAATGCTTGCATCTGTATACCTCCTTTTTTATTTAGGAACGATAGAGTATCCTGAAAAGTTTATGCTGCTGGTAGGATTGCTGGAGATTTTTTCGCCCCGATGTAATCGGGGGGGCTCGCAATGACAGAAGGAGCTGCCGGAGACTAGCATATTCGGGGCAGAAGCTCTCCGCTGAGCATATCAACGATGCGGGACGCTCCCAGCCGGGTCTTCATTATCACCTTGCCTTTGTGCTCATCGGTTACCTCACCGATGATGGAAGCATCGGCACCGTAGCGATTTCGTCTCATCTTAGCCAGGATTTTTTCGGCATCGTCTGCGGTGACTATGGCTACCAGCTTGCCTTCGTTGGCGACGTACAGCGGGTCGAAGCCGAGAAGCTCACAGGCGGCTCGCACCCCATCATGCACCGGTATCTTATTCTCCTCTATAGTGATGCCCACCCTGGACTGCCGGGCAAGCTCGTTAAGCGTGGTGGCTAAACCGCCTCGCGTCGGGTCGCGGAGGCAATTTATTAGCGATGAGGCTTCGAGCATCTGCGAAACCAGTTTATTCAATGGGGCGCAGTCGCTCTGAACCGGCACTGAGAACTTAAGCCCTTCGCGCTGGCTCATCACCGCAATGCCGTGGTCGCCGATGGTACCGCTGAGTATTATCTTGTCGCCTATTCTGGCATTGGCTCCCGATATATCTATGCCCGGCGGGACGATGCCTATGCCGGAGGTGTTGATGAATAACTTGTCGGCGCTGCCCCGGTTTACCACCTTGGTATCGCCGGTGACTATTTTCACTCCGGCCTCTTCAGCAGCGGCTTTTATCGATTTAACTATTTTCTTCAGCTCGCCGAAAGTCAGCCCTTCTTCTATGATTAAGGACAGGCTCAGGTACAGAGGCATGGCGCCGCTCATGGCCAGGTCGTTGATGGTGCCGCAGACAGCCAGCTTGCCGATATCGCCGCCGGGGAAAAAAATGGGATTAACTACATAGCTATCTGTGGTGAAAGCAAGGCGACCGCTGAGGTCGAAAACCGCTGAATCGTCCAGTTTGGCTAACAGCGGATTAGCCAGAGACGGCAGAAAGTTCTTCTCTATCAGCTCGTGGCTAAGCCGGCTGCCGCTGCCATGAGCCAGCAAAATGGTTTCGTCATTCATAGTCAGTTCCGTATTGATAGTAAGCTGCACAGGAGCCTTCTGAAGACACCATGCAGGGTCCTATGGGATGCTCTGGGAAACAGACTTTGCGGAATAGCTTGCAGTCGGTTGGTATTTTGACGCCGCGAAGTATGTCACCGCAGATGCAGCCCTTTGCCTCTAGAACCGGCTCCATAGTAACCGAGAAGGCTTGCTCGGCGTCAAAACGCTCAAATTTTTTCTTTATCTTTAGCCCGCTGGCTGGAACTACGCCTATGCCTCGCCAATCGGCACTGTCGACTTCGAAAACGCTGTCCATCAGCTCCAGTGCTTTTTGGTTGCCTTCGGGCTTGACGCCGCGGCGGTAAGCTATCTCCACCCGCGGCTTGCCGCTTTCGATTTGCTCTACCAGCATCTCTACCGACTGCAGAATGTCCAGCGGCTCGAAGCCGGAGACGACACAGGCGACGCCGTAGTCGCGAGGTATGAACTCATAAGGGCGGGAGCCGATTATGGTGCTGACATGTCCCGGGCAAACGATGCCGTCCAGCTTGAGCTCACCCAGATCGAGGAGGGCTTTCATTATCGGCGGGCACAGTTTCGACAGGCAGAGAATATAAAAGTTTTTAATTCCTTCCTTTTCAGCCTGAAGTATAGAGGCGGCGATAGTTGGGGCGGTGGTCTCGAAGCCGATGCCGATAAAGATAACCGACTGTGTGGGGTTGTCTCTGGCGATTTGAAGCGCATCCTGCGTGGAATAGACGATGCGTATATCGGCCTCTCCGGCTCTGGCCTGCTGCAGGCTGGAATAGCTGCCGGGGACTTTCATCATATCGCCGAAGGTAGTGACGATTACATCCGGCAAATGAGACAGTGCGATTGCCCTGTCTATGTCGGCGTTAGCCGTGACGCATACCGGGCATCCGGGACCGGAGAGCATCTCCACGGTGGGAGGCAGTAGCTGGCGGATGCCGTTCCTCATGATGGCAACGGTATGCCCGCCGCAGAACTCCATCAACCTGGTCGGCTTAGTAGAAAGCTGCTTTATCCTGCTTATCAGCTTTTTACTCAGCTCAACATCGCGGTATTCGTCAATGAACTTCATCCAAACTCGCCATTTCTTCCAGTATTCTCAATGTCTCCTGCGCTTCGGCTTCATCGATAACGTTTATGGCATAGCCGGTGTGCAGCAGGACGTAGTCGCCGACCCTGGCTTCCGGGGTGAGCATTATACTGACGCGGCGTTTTACGCCGCCGATTTCCACCTCGGCTTCGTTACCTTCTATGGAGACTACTTTCACCGGAACGGCTAAACACATAGTTTTCCTTTCAACTGAAATTGGCAATGACGGCTTGACCCAGAGATATGCCGCCGTCATTGCATGGCACCTGCTTATGGGTTAACACCGAGAAGCCGGTGGCCTCAAGCAAAGGCACGACTTTTCTTAGTAGCAACCGGTTCTGGAAGACACCGCCGCTCAGG
>Ga0299912_10002200_pt1 | contig 16012 bp, 13 predicted proteins | sample RVTome_2_FD_207667 | JGI IMG/M metagenome (GOLD analysis project Ga0299912, IMG submission 207667) | Soil microbial communities from uranium-contaminated site in the Upper Colorado River Basin, Wyoming, United States - RVT95D214 (version 2) ... | reverse complement strand
GCACTTTTTAATTGGCAGGCGCGATTGGACTCGAACCAACGACCCCCACCATGTCAAGGTGGTGCTCTAACTAGCTGAGCTACGCGCCTAAAGAGTCGGCATTTTAGCGGAATCGCAGTCGAGCTTCAAATAAAATCAGGATGTTGGCCATGAAACCCTTATCGGAGGCAATATGGCGGCTTATATCATCGTCGAAATGGAAGTTACCGACCCGGTCGGCATCCTGGAATACCGCAAGCTGGCGGAGGCTTCGGTTACGGCTTATGGCGGCCGGTTCGTGGTGCGCGGCGGCAGGACCGAGGCGCTGGAAGGCGGCTGGGAACCCAAACGCATCGTGGTGCTGGAATTTCCCGATGTCGAACATGCAAAGCGCTGGTGGGCATCGAAAGAGTACGCGGAAGCGCGGGTGATCCGCGAACGCGCTGCCAAAACCCGCATGATTCTGGCGGAAGGCGTCGCGTGAAAATACGCTAGTGGCAGCACAATATCGGCTTCAGATGCGCACGATGAAAAACAGTTCAGCCACAGAGGGCACAGAGGGCACAGAGAAAAGCTCAACAACATCAATGGGTGTTTTATAGTCCGCCAGTCTTATACCCTGCGCGTCAAAGGTCATGGAAATTGTTCAAGGCCCCGTGACTGGATTAACGCTGCGATTTACTGACTAATCCTGTAAATCCTGTCCATTTTTCTTTCAGCGCCGCGCCGCACCCACCACGCCGCGCACCTCGCGGATCAGGGACAGCGCATGCCGCAACTGATCGAGGTTGGCCACTTCGAGCGTGAAGCGCATGTGCGCGGAAAGATCGCGGCTGACGGTGTTGGTCGCGGTGACGTTGATGCGCTCGCGCGACAGCACTTCCGAAATGTCGCGCAGCAATCCGGTACGGTCCACCGCTTCGACCTGGATGTCGATGGGGAAAGTCGCGCCGCCGGCCTCGCCCCACTCCGCCGTCACCATGCGCTCGGGATCGAGGCGCTTTACGCTCGCGCAACTGGCGCGGTGCACGGTGACGCCGCGCCCGCGCGTGACAAAGCCGATGATGGGCTCGGGGGGCGCCGGCTTGCAGCATTTGGCCGGGACCGTCAGCAGCTTGTCCACGCCCACGATCAGCACGCTGCCCTTGCTGGTGGCGCGCGGCTTGCGCGTGACCAATTGTTCTTCCGCCACGGGTGCCGCAAGCGGCGCAGCCCCGCCGTGCAACGCGTCGGCAAGCTGCTTGGGGCCGATCCCGCCACGCCCCAGATCGGAAAGAAAATCATTGAGCTTGCCAAAGCCCAGGTCGGCCGCGAGCTTGTCGAGGTTGGTTTTCGTCAGGCCATGGCGCTGCAGTTCCTTTTCCAGCAGCGCGCGGCCCTGCGCCACGTCCGTTTCATAGTTCTGGCGGCTGAACCATTGCCTGACTTTGCTGCGCGCGCCGTGGCTTTTGAGATAGCCCAACTGGGGATTGAGCCAGTCGCGGCTGGGGCCGCCCTGCTTGGCGGCGAGGATCTCGACCTGCTGGCCGTTCCGCAAAGGCGTATTGAGCGGCACCATCGCGCCGTCGATCTTGGCGCCGCGGCAGCGGTGGCCAAGTTCGGTGTGCACGTGATAGGCGAAATCGACAGGCGTGGCCCCTTTCGGCAGATCGATCACCCGGCCCTGCGGCGTCAGCACGTAAACCGCGTCCTCGAACAGCCCGGTCTTGAACTGTTCGGCGAGTTCGCCGGCATCGCTGACCTCGTCTTTCCACTCCAGGATCTGCCTGAGCCATGCAATCTTCTCGTCGAAGCTTTTGTCATGGCGCACGCCTTCCTTGTAGCGCCAGTGCGCCGCCACCCCCAGCTCCGAATGCTGGTGCATGTCATGCGTGCGTATCTGCACTTCGACGGCCTTGCCCTCCGGTCCGATCACTGCGGTATGCAGCGAACGGTAATCGTTGCTCTTGGGCTTGGCGATATAGTCGTCGAATTCCTTCGGCAGCGGCGACCACAGGTTGTGCACCAGGCCCAGCGCCGCATAGCAGTCCTTGACGTCGCCGACCAGGACCCGCACCGCACGCACATCATAAAGTGCTTCAAAATCAAGGCCTTTCCCATGCATCTTTTTATAGATGCTGTAGATGTGCTTGGGCCGGCCGGTGACTTCCGCGGCGATGCCGGCGCGCGCGAGCTCGCCTTTCAGCAATGCGATCACGTTTTCGATATAGCGCTCGCGGTCAACGCGTTTTTCATCCAGTTGCCGCGCGATGCGCTTGTAGGTATCGGGCTCGAGAATACGGAACGCCAGATCCTCGAGTTCCCACTTGAGCTGCCACACACCGAGCCGGTTGGCGAGCGGCGCGAAAATATCGCGCGTGAGTTCCGCCGCCTCGCGCCGCAGCATCTCGTTTTCAGACTTCACGACATAACGCAATTCCTGCACATGATCGGCGAGCTTGATCAGGACCACGCGTATGTCCTGCACCATGGCAAGCAGCATCTTGCGCAGCGCTTCCAGTTGCGCCGCCTGCTGCTCCGGCTTCTGCGCCGCCGGCATGCGGTTCGACAGTGCGCCGATCTCCCCCATGCGCACCACGCCTTCCGCAAGATCGGCGATCGTGGCGCCGAATTTCTCGCGCAACTGCTGCGCCCCTTGCGGCGCGACGTCATGACAGTGGGACAGCAGCGCCGCGGCAAGCGTCTCGTGATCGAGCTTGAGCTCGGCGAGTATGGCGGCGGTTTCCAGGGCGCGCGTCAGCACCGGCTCGCCACTGGCCAGGCTGTGCCCGGCATAAAACGGCGCCACAAAATCGAGCACGCGCTTGAGCGCCCCGGCCTCGGCCGCGGCATAGCGGCTGCCGATGTTTTCGAGCCACGCGGCGATGACGGATTCCTCGGTTTTTACCAGCTTGAGAGGCGATGCTTTTACCATATCAAGGCGTCTTATAAAGATTCTTGCCTGCCGGGCAGATTGCGGTACTGGCGATACAAAACATGGCCACCCCAGAACAGAGCCGCAAGCACCAGGATAGTTCCCAATGCGTCGGCGCACCACGCGATCTGGCGCTCGCGCTGGACCATCCCCAAATCGAGCATTTTGTACATTTGGGCATTGTAGTTGAGTAAAATTCCGGCATGCAAAAATCAGAACGCTGCCCGTGGGCGGCGATCAACGAACTCGAAGCCGCCTATCATGACACCGAGTGGGGCGCGCCGGTCCATGACGACCACAGGTTTTTCGAATTCCTGATCCTCGAAGGCGCGCAAGCGGGTCTTTCGTGGGACATCATACTCAAAAAGCGCGACAACTACCGCCGTGCGTTTGCCGGCTTCGATCCGGATAAAGTCGCGCGTTTCGGCAAGCGCGATGTCGCGCGGCTGATGAACGACGCCGGAATCGTCCGCAACCGGCTCAAGATCGAATCGGCGATCAGCAATGCACTCGCCTTCGCCGCCGTGCAAAAAGAATTCGGCAGTTTCGACCGCTACATCTGGCAATTCGTCGGCGGCAAGACCAAACAGAACAGGTGGCGCAGCATCAGGCAGGTTCCCGCCTCGACGCCGGAGTCCGATGCCATGAGCAAGGATCTGAAGAAACGCGGCTTTCGTTTTGTCGGCAGCACCATCTGCTACGCCTTCATGCAGGCGACCGGCATGATCAACGATCATTTGGTGACCTGCTTCCGGCATCGGAAGCTGTCGCGCTTACCGAACGCACGCGGGAATTGAAAAGGATGGTCAGGTTCGCGCCGGCTCGCGCTTCCCGGAACAACGCCAAACGGTCATGGCCGGTCCGGCCCCTGACCGCTCTTCCTGCCGCAGAACCGCTAGAACCGCAAAGCCTCGGTCAGGGACTCCACTTCCTTCGCCGATTCCGTGAGAATGCCGACCAGCGTTTCCTGCTCCAGGATCATATCGATAGCCGCGGCCTTGCCGTCGTGGTTTTTCTGCAATAGCTGACGCAAAGGGGACTTGACGGGCGCCAACTGATCGGCGAGCAGTAGCGTATCCCCGAGCGTTGTCGGCGGCATGGCGAGATAACCCTGCCAGAGGGCCTCGATGGCAGCCACCACCGGTTCCGGCACGGACAGCACTTTGAGCACGGCGCGGCCAACCACACCTTCACCCTCACCTTCAATTGCACCTTCACCCTCACCCTCGGCTGCATCTTCACCCTCGCCTTCACTTTCATCCATCCCATCCATCAAACCGGGAAAATCCTTGGCGCGGGACAACAGGTAGAATCCGCCCACCTCGTGGACGATACCGGCAAACATGGCGGTCTCCGGATCCTGTCGCGTTACCCGGCGGGCGATAACATAAGCCAGGGCAGCCATATGGGCCGTGTGCTCCCACAACTGCGCCACCAGGGCCCGATGAGCGCGGTCAGCCGACACTCCCGCCATCTGGCGCGTAATCACCGCCGTCACCAGGGCCCGAACCGTGTGGAATCCCAGGAGGGTCACTGCAACCCGTACGTCGGTAACTTCACGACCGGAGCGGTTGAAGGCCATGGAATTGGCCAGCGCCACAACCCGCGCTGAAACAAGCGGTTCCGCCCGAATCAGATGGGCTGCCGTCTCCACCCGGCAGTCGGGATCGTCGATGGCCTGCTGGATCCGAAGAGCCATCTTGGCGGAAGTCGGGAATGTCAGTTCACCCCGCCCCGCTTCCGCGGCGATGATCCTCAAGGTTTCGTGTTTGTCCATGGTTCTAAATCATGCCTTTGTCCGGTTCCATCATGTTGATGTCAACTTTTCCGCCGCTCGATCCTCATCGAAGCTTAACGGCACGGAAGACAGAAAACTGTAGGCACCATGGCTTCAGCCTGTCACTTCAAAACTCCTCAGGATCAGCCACCGGGTTGTCTATCATCGGCGTCTGCCAGTAGCGGCGATACGCCGCACGGTAGGGCTCGATCCTGATCGCACCCGCCGCATCGAAAACAACCGTCAGCGCCCCGTCGCGGTCGGTGCGATACATCCTGCTGCCGAGATCGCGATAGCGCTCGACGACTTCCGGATGTGGATGGCCGAAACGGTTGCGATAGCCCACCGGGAAAACCACGATACGCGGGTCGACCTCGCGCGCGAACTCCGCAGCCGATGACGTCCTGCTGCCATGGTGCGGCGCCACCAGCACGTCGGCATGCAAGGCGCCGCGCTGCGCCGACAGCAGTTGGTCTTCCGCTTTGCGCTGGATATCTCCCGGCAGCAGAATTTTTCCGGCGCGCGTGGTTATCCTGAGCACGCAACTGCGGTCGTTGTCCCTGATGCGCTCTTGCTCGTAACTTGCACGCGGCGGATGCAGCATTTCGAAGCGCACGCCGTCCCATTCCCAGCCCTGCCCGGCGAAACAGCGGAAAGCCTGGTCCGCCTCCAGCGGCAGCGGATCCATGTCGGGCAGGGACGTGAACAACGCTGCGACCGGCAGCGCCTGCAGCACCGACATCGCGCCGCCGCTGTGGTCGGCGTTGTCGTGACTGACGATCATGCCATCGAGACTGCGCACGCCGGCGGCGCGCAGATACGGCACGATGATGCGGTTGCCGCTGTCGACGCCAGGGCCGAACGCCGGACCAGTGTCATAGAGCAGTGCATGATTGCGCGTCTGCGCCACCACCGCCAGCCCCTGTCCGACGTCGAGCGCAGTGAGTTTGAGCACGCCCTCGTCAAGCCTGGGCGGCAGCACCAGAAATAAAGGCAGGAAACCGATCGCGCCCAGCCAGCGCGCGGGGAAACCGCGCGGCAGCAGCAGCCATGCCGCACCCAGGGCCGAGACCGCCACCGTCCAGGGCGGCGGCGCATGCTGCTGCCAGACCGCGGCAGGCACCGTGCTCATCCAGTCGAGCAATGCCATGCACCAAGCCATGATCCCGTGCGCGGCGAGCAGCACGAAATCAAAAGGCAGCAGCATGCCGAACAGCGTGAGCGGCACCACCACCAGGCTCACCACCGGAATGGCGATCGCATTGGCGAGCGGCGAAATGATGGAAACCTGCTGGAATATCGCCAGCAGCGGCGGAATCAAGCCCAGCGTCACCGCCCACTGCACCCGCGCCCACGCCCTGAACCAGTGCGGCGGCGCCACGCGGTTCGAAGTGACGAACAGGATCACCGCCACCGCGCCGAACGACAGCCAGAATCCGGGCGCGAGCACCGCCCATGGATCGAGCAGCACCACCGCCAGGAGCGCCAGTGCCAGCACCACCGATGCCGAACTCATGCGCCCGCTCCAAAGCGCCAGCGCCATCACCGCAATCATGTAGAGCGTGCGCTGCGCCGGCACTGCAAAGCCGGCGAGCAACGTATAGGCAAGCGCCGCAGCGAATCCGACCAACACGGCCGCCTTGCGCGCCGGCAACCACAGCGTCAGGCGCATGCTGCGGCGCCACAGCCCATAGGCCAGCGCCAGCGCCAACCCCGAAACCATGGTCACGTGCAGGCCGGAGATGCTCATCAGGTGATTGACGCCGGTGCGAGTAAAGACCTGCCATTGCTCCGGCGGAATGGCACGCTGGTCGCCGATGGCCAGCGCCGCAAGCACGCCGGCATAGGGTTGGTCCGGCAGCGCCTGCCGGATTCTCTCGCGTAGCGCGTCGCGCGCCTTTTCGATGCGGTATCGCGGCCGCTCCACCATCGCATCGAGCCGGCGGCTGCCGCTTTTCGGCCGCACATAGCCGGTGGCGCAAATAGCGCGCTCGAACAGCCATGCCTCGTAATCGAAACCATGAGGATTGGCGCTGCCATACGGCCGCTTGAGCCTCACCGTCAACTGCCAGCGCTCGCCGGGGTGAAGTTCCGGCAGCGTTGGCGGCTTTGTGTCGCGCGCCGCGCTGCCCCACCACGACAGCGAAACATGCCGCGGCACCGCTGCGCCCGCGGTCAGCACGCGCTCGACGTCGAACTCGAAGCGCACGCTGCGCTCGTACGGCTGCGGCAGGCTTGCGATCACGCCGACAAGCTGGATGTCCCTGCCTTCCCAATCCGCGGGCAGCGCATCGGCGAGACGCAGATGAGCAAAAACCGCGGCCCAGAAAAAACCGAAGCCCAGGCACAGGGCCTTCGCCAGGATTTCCCGCGTGACGGATACCGTAGTGTTTCGAAAATGTGAAAGCACCGGCAAGGCCAGCGCAGCGCCCAGCCCCCACGCCCACTTCAGCTCCGGCAAGCCGGCCTGCTGTTGCAGCAGCCACGCGCCGAGCGCAAAAAAAAGGATGTTAAGCCGCACGCTTCCCGCCTGTGTTTCCCGCTTAACGCTCGAAAAGCATGGAGGGGATACATGTAGAATATGCGCTTAAGTCCTTGGCGCAATTACGATGCCCCGCAAGCATTTCCGCAAATTCTTGCCCAGCCACGATGCCGTCAGGCAGAACCGCCACGTTGCGCGGTTCGGCCCATGGCTGCAACATCACAACCTGTGGCATCTGCACCACCGCTCAGTGGCGGGCGGGCTGGCCATCGGCATGTTGGCGGGGCTGGTGCCGGGCAGCAATCCGGTGCAGTTCGCTGTCGCCGCGATCCTGGCCATCATTTTCCGCGTCAACTTGCCCATCGCGATGATCGTCACGCTGTATTCGAACCCTTTCACCGTCGTGCCGCTGTACTACGTCGCCTTTAAACTGGGGCAGCTCGTTCTGATGCAGGGCAACGGCCCGCTGCCCCCCGTTGCCTTCAATCTCGAAGGCAAAGGTTTCCGCGAATGGATACCTGCCGCGCTCGACTGGCTATCCAGCGTGGGCAAGCCGCTGTTGGTCGGATTGCCGCTGCTGGCCGTGCTGCTCGCCGTGGTCGGCTATTTCGCAGTCCGCTGGACGTGGAAACTGTATGTGCGCTGTAAATGGCACAAACGCCGGCGCCACCGTGCTCAACGGACCGGAAACGCATGACCGCGCCGCACTACTGGAAGAACGCCACGCGCGAGCTTGCCACGCGCGACGTTGTGCTCAAAAAACTGGTCACGAAATTCGAGGGGCTGGCGCTCGGCAGCCGTGGCGACGCATTCCAGACGCTCGCGCGCGCCATCGTCGGCCAGCAAATCTCGGTCAAGGCCGCGCAAAGCGTGTGGAACCGTTTTTCGGCCGAGTTGCAGACCGTGACCCCCGCCACCGTCCACGGCGCCGATGCCCTGCGTCTGCGCGCCTGCGGCCTGTCAGGCCAGAAAGCCGGCTATCTGCTGGATCTCGCAGGCCGGTTCCACTCCGGCGCGCTCGATGCCGGCAAATGGCAACAGCTTGACGATGAAACCCTGATCGCCGAACTGGTCCAGGTCAAAGGCATAGGCCGCTGGACCGCCGAGATGTTCCTGATTTTCCACATGGCGCGCCCCGACGTGCTGCCGGTCGACGACATCGGCCTGCAGCGCGCGATGAGCCTGCACTACAACAACGGCAAACCGCTATCCAAGCTCAAGATGCGCAAAATCGGGAGCAGCTGGGCGCCGTGGCGCTCGGTCGCGACCTGGTACATGTGGCGCAGTCTGGATCCGGTTCCCGTTGAATACTGATCACGACAACTTGGAAACTTTTTGCCGCCCTTCTGCTCTGATTTGAAAAGGGGGGAGGCTTGGATCAAGCGAATCAGCTCATACTCATTGGCGCCGCACTGGTTGCGGTGAGTATTCTTGCGAGCGTATTCGCGGCGCGCTCGGGCACGCCGCTGCTGCTGGTATTCCTCGTGCTCGGCATGCTCGCCGGAGAGGACGGGCCCGGCGGCATCGTGTTCAACGACACCGCAACGGCCTACCTGATCGGCACCATCGCGCTTGGCATCATCCTGTTCGACGGCGGCATGCGCACCAAGCGCGAAAGCGTGCGCGCCATCCTCGCACCGGGGCTCACGCTGGCCACGCTTGGGGTCATCATCACAGCGGGCGTGGTTGCGGCATTCGCGGTATGGCTGCTCAACTTCAGCTGGCTCGAGGGCCTGCTCCTCGGCGCCATCATCGGTTCGACCGACGCCGCCGCCGTATTCTTCCTGCTCAACGCAAGCGGGCTGGCCTTGAAACGTCGCGTCGGCGCCACGCTGGAACTCGAATCGGGCAGCAACGACCCGATGGCGATCTTTCTGACCGTTATTCTGCTCGAAGCGCTGATGGCCGGAAAAACCGCGCTCGACTGGCCGGTGCTGCTGGCACTCGGCACCCAGTTCAGCATCGGGGCCATGGGCGGGATCGCCGGCGGCGCGCTCATGGTCTGGCTGCTCAACCGCCTCGATCTGGCCACTTCGCTCTACCCGCTGCTCGCCTCCGCGCTGGCCCTGCTGACTTTCGCGGTAACAACCGCGCTCGATGGCAGCGGCTTCCTCGCCATTTACATCGCGGGACTGGTGCTCGGCAACCGGCAAGTGCAGTCGGCGCAGAACATCCTGCGCATGCACGACGGGCTGGCGTGGCTGAGCCAGATCGGCATGTTCCTGATTCTCGGTCTGCTGATCACGCCCTCGGAACTGCCGTCGATTGCCGGCACGGCGATCCTGATCGCCGTTGCGCTGACTTTCATCGCGCGGCCGCTCGCGGTTTTTACCTGCCTGCTGCCGTTTCGGTTTCCCTGGCGGGAACAGGCCTATATTGCATGGATCGGCCTCCGGGGCGCAGTGCCGATCATTCTCGGTATTTTCCCGCTGCTGGCCGGGCTCGAGAACGCGCGGCTGTTCTTCAACATCGCCTTCTTTGTGGTGCTGATCTCGCTGCTGGTGCAGGGCTGGACCGTGGCCGGCGCAGCGCGCCTGCTGCGACTCGAAGTGCCGCCGGACTCAGCGCCGGTGCACCGTTTTGACCTCGACATCCAGGGACACTGGGATTTCGAGCTGCTGCGCTACGACCTGACCGAAAGCAGCCCCGTGCTCCGGCACGACCTGAAGAAACTGCCGCTGCCCGATCAGACCTCGATCGCAGCGATCATGCGCAATGACCGATTGGAAAACCACGAGCGGCTTGAGGCACTGCAGCCCGGCGATAGTATTTACGTGATCGCATTGACCAGACATGTCAATCCGCTCAATCGCCTGTTCATCGCGCCGGACAGCCCCGACCGCCTGGAGGAGCACCGGTTCTTCGGCGATCTCGTGCTCGACGGCGATGCCAATCTGAAAGACGTGGTGGAATTCTATGGACTGGAACTGTCGACGGACTCTGCTGATACTACCCTTGCCGACTACTTGCATGGTATTTTCCGCAAGCGCCCGGTGGTCGGCGATCGCATCCGGCTGGGGCGGGTGGAACTGGTCGTGCGTGAAATGAACGACAATAAAATATCCAGGATCGGCCTCAAATTCCGCCGCAGCGGGCGGGCTTCATAAAAAATGACACACACCGAGTTCGTCAGCGCCTACGGCGCCGGAAAAATCAAGATCCAGATCGATCCCGCAAGTGCGGCGCGCTATATCAGCGCGCGATTGCTGCTGCCGCTGGTGATGATGCCCGTGATTGGCATCGGCATAGCCCTCGCGCTCACCGGCCACATCTGGGCCGGCCTGGCGATCATCGCGGCCGGCATCATCGTGCCGCGGCTGATCAAGCGTTCGGCGCCGCATTTCATCCTGACCCAGGCGCTGCAGGACGAGAAAATCTACGGCGAAGTCACGCGGGCCGGCATTCTGCAGATCACTCTGCTCTAAAAGCGTATATCAAAAAGACCAAAACTAATGAAACCGCCGATGGACGCCGATACACGCCGATCAAACCCATCCCCAAAGCTCTCGCCGGAAATGTAGAATAATTAAATTAAACAATGCGTTAAGAGCTATCTTCATGCTCCGCAGTTGCGGGCTTTTGATTTTAATCGGCGTGTATCGGCGTTCATCGGCGGCTAATTTTTTAGAACCGGTTGCAGTACGCCGTCGACGAGCTTCAGGATGCGGTTGGCGCGCGCCGCGATCCCGCTATCGTGGGTGACAATGACAAAACTCGTGCCCATGCGCTGGTTAAGCTGCAGCATCAGTTCGAACACCGCTTCCGCGTTCTGGCGGTCGAGGTTGCCGGTCGGCTCGTCGGCCAGCACGCAGGCCGGCTTGGTCACCAGCGCGCGCGCCAGCGCCGCGCGCTGACGCTCGCCGCCGGACAATTCCCCGGGGGTGTGCGTCAGGCGGTGGGTCAACCCCACTTCCCCCAGAATTTTTGAAGCTGCTGCGAAAGCTTCCTGCCTGGGCATGCGCCGGATCAGCAGCGGCATCGCCACGTTTTCCAGCGCGCTGAACTCGGGCAGCAGATGATGAAATTGATAGACGAAACCGAGCGAGCGGTTGCGCGTGGCCCCGCGCTCGGCTTCGCTTTGTTTGCGTATGTCCTGCCCGAGAATGCGGATCTCGCCCCGGGTCGCCTCGTCCAGACCGCCGAGCAGGTGCAGCAGCGTGCTTTTGCCCGAACCCGAAGCACCGATGATCGCGACGCGCTCCCCAACCGCAATCTCGAGATCGACGCCGGCCAGCACCGGCACTTCGATCTTGCCCTGAAAATAGCTCTTGTGCACGCCGCTGCAGGAAATGACCGGCGCGTCTTTTATCCCTTCACCCTTCACTCTTCACCCTTCACCCTTCACCCTTCACCCTTCACTCGTACCTGAGCGCCTCGGCAGGATTGACCTTCGCCGCGCGGTAACTCGGGTAAATCGTCGCCAGCAGGCTAAGCACCAGCGACACCACGCCGGTCACCACGACATCCGACATCTGCAATTCGGAAGGCAGGTCGCTGATGTAATAGACGTCTTTCGCCAGGAACTTGAATCCGAATATGTTTTCTATGAAGGGCACGACGACGTCGACGTTCAGCGCCAGGGAAACACCCCCGAGCAATCCCAGCGCGGTACCGAATATGCCTATCACTGCGCCCTGCACCATGAAGATTTTGGTGATGCTATTCGGCGCGGCGCCCAGCGTGCGCAGGATCGCGATATCGGACTGCTTGTCCTTCACCGCCATGACCAGGCTGGAAATGATGTTGAAAGCGGCAACGGCGATGATCAGAAACACGATCAGGAACATCATGCGCTTCTCGATCTGCACCGCGCGGAAAAAATTGGCATGCTGCATGGTCCAGTCGCTGAGATAGAGATCAGGGCCGAGCTGCCGCGCCAGTTCGCGCGCCACGGTCATCGACTGGAACAGGTCCTTGAGCTTCAAACGCACGCCCGATACCGCGTCGCCGAAGCGGAACAGTTTCTGCGCGTCTTCCAGATTGACGAGCGCGAGACCCGAGTCGTACTCAAAGTGGTCGACGGCGAAGATGCCGGTTACCGTGAACTGCTTGAGCCGCGGCAGTATGCCCGCCGGCGTCACCTGCCCCTGCGGCGCGACCAGCACCACTTTTTCGCCCAAGGTCACGCCCAGCGCGCGCGCCAGTTCGACGCCCAGCACGATGCCGAATTCCCCGGGCCTGAGGGCATCGAGGCTGCCGCCCTTCATGTGCTTGCCGATATCCGATACTTGCGCCTCCAGATTCGGGACGACCCCGCGAACGAAAGCGCCGCGCACCGCGGAACCGTAGGTCAGCAGCCCCTGCGCGCTCACGTAGGGCGCCGTCGCCTCCACCTGGGGATTGCGCATGGCCTGTTGCGCGATCGGCTGCCAGTTGGCAAGCTGGTTGTCGGCGCCGCTGATCTGCACATGGGAAGCGACGCCGAGGATGCGCGTGCGGATCTCCTGCTGGAAGCCGTTCATCACCGACAGCACCGTGATCAGCACCGTCATGCCGAGCACGATGCCGACGATGGAAATCAGCGTGATGACCGAAATGAAGCGCGTGCGCTGCTTGGCGCGCGTGTAGCGCAAGCCGATGAAAAGCTCGTAGGAATTCACTTGGGCGGCGGACGCAAAATAAAGGCGCAGTTTGCCACAACCCGGCGGGCTAAGCACGTCATAACCCTGTGTTAAACTCGTAAAATCCATCTCATGCAGTGCACCTTACTCGTACCCCATCTGTTGCTGCCCGCCGAGTTCGGCGCGGACGCCTGTCGCGACCTGGCGCTCGATGAATTGCTGACGCTGCTCGCCCGCGCCAGCCGCCAGACTTTCCCGGCCATCGGCATGGAAGCATGGCTGTGCCAGGCTTTTGAAGTCGAAAAACAGCAAGACTGGCCGGTCGCGCCGCTCACGCTTGCGCTCGACGGCGGCGATCCCGGAAATGCCTACTGGCTGCGCGCGGACCCGGTGCATCTGCGGCTGCGCCGCAATCAAGTGCTGCTTGCCGACTGCCGTGCATTCGGCATTTCACGGCAGGAAGCCGATCAGTTCGTTGCCAGCCTCAACGGCCATTTCGCACAGGATGGCCTGCAGTTTCTGGCGCCGCACGCCTCCCGCTGGTATCTGCGCCTCGAATCCAGGCCCGAAATGACCACGCGCGCCTTGAGCGAAGCGGTCGGGGCCGACATCCATGCCTGCCTGCCGGCGGGCCCGGACGCCATGCGCTGGCACAGAATCGCAAACGAAATCCAGATGCTGCTGCAGGATCACCCGCTCAACGAAGCGCGCGAAGCGAAAGGCGAGATGACCATCAACAGCGCGTGGCTGTGGGGCGGCGGGACCTGGCCGGCCGTGCCCGGGCGGCATTTTTCCGCGGTATGGAGCGACGAGGCGCTGGCGTGTGCGCTGGCGGCCACCGCCGGCCTCCATGCTGCCCCCCTGCCCGGCGGAGCGGACACTTGGTTGAGTTCGATCGATCCATCCCAGGCGGTAAACACGCACGCCCTGATCGTGTTCGGGCAACTGGCGGGTGCGGCGCAATACGGCGACATAGCCCGCTGGCGCGGGGAAATCGCGGCACTCAACCGCAACTGGTTTACGCCGCTGCTGGCGGCATTGCGGCAGCGGCGCCTGTCGCGCATCGCACTGGTTGCCCCCGGCACTGGCGGCTGCGAACGCTTCGAGTTATCACCGGTCGATCTGCTCAAGTTCTGGCGCTCCGCCAAATCCTTGTCGGCATACAAACAGCTTTAACCACAGAGCGCACTGAGAGCACTGAGAAAAACAACGGCACGACTTAAAATAATATATTGATAATTATAATATTTTTTAAGTTAAGCTCCACTCTGTGATCTCCGTGTACCCGTCAAGCGGGTATTAAAAAGAACTCTCCGTGGTTACTGGCTTTTGAGGTATCCGCAGTTTCAGGTTTAAATATTTTTGAGACAACTTCCAGCCATGCCCACCATCGTCACGCGCAATGTCCCCGGCGAGGCCGTCGCCCGGCTGACGGCGGACGGCATGCCGCCGCTGCTGGCGCGCATTTATGCCGCGCGCGGCATACTCAGTCCGCAGCAACTCGCCACGGATTTCGATCGTTTGCTGCCGCCCGCGCAAATGCTCAATCTGCAGCGCATGGCGCAATTGCTCGCCGACGCCATCGCCGCCCGCAGGAAGCTGCTGATCGTCGCCGACTACGACGCCGACGGCGCCACCGCCTGCGCCGTAGGGCTGCGCGCGCTGCGCGGATTCGGCGCGATCGTCGATTATCTCGTGCCCAACCGCTTCGAATACGGCTATGGCCTCACGCCGGAAATCGTCCGTCTCGCCCACGACACAAAAAAACCGGACATTCTGATCACCGTGGATAACGGCATCGCCAGCGTCGACGGCGTGGCGGAAGCCAACAGCCTCGGGCTCAAGGTGCTGATCACCGACCATCACCTGCCGGGCGAGCGCCTGCCCGATGCCTGGTGCATCATCAACCCCAACCAGCCGGGCTGCACTTTCCCGAGCAAAAACCTCGCCGGCGTCGGCGTGATGTTTTATCTGATGCTGGCTCTGCGCACAGAACTGCGTGAACGGGGCGTGTTTCAAAGCACCACTTCACCCCTCATCCCTCATACCTCATCCCTCATCCCTCATCCGTCATCCCTCATCCCTCATCCCTCATCCCTCGGCAGCAACGAGCCCAACCTGGCGGAGTTGCTGCCGCTGGTCGCGCTCGGCACCGTTGCCGACGTCGTAAAGCTCGATGACAACAACCGCATCCTGGTGCAGCAGGGCCTGAAGCGCGTGCGTGCCGGCCGCATCCAGCCCGGGATCGCCGCGCTGTTCCAGATCGCCGGCAGGGATCCGCGCCGTGCATCGGCCTACGACATGGGGTTCGTGCTGGCGCCGCGTCTCAACGCCGCCGGCCGGCTATCCGACATGTCGCTCGGCATCGAATGCCTCGCCACCGACAATATGGAACGCGCGCTGGACATCGCCGCACAGCTCGATCAGCTCAACCGCGAACGCCGTGTCATCGAATCGGACATGCAGGACAGCGCGCTGGCCAGCCTGGAACGCATGGCTTTCGGCGACAGCTACACCCTGAGCCTGTTCGATCCGGCGTGGCATCAGGGCGTGGTCGGCATCGTCGCTTCGCGCATCAAGGACCGCTTTCACCGTCCTGCCATCGCTTTCGCGCGCGGCAACGGCGGTGAGATCAAGGGCTCGGGGCGCTCCATCGGCGGCCTGCATCTGCGCGATGCGCTCGATCGGGTGGCAAAAAGCCACCCCGGCCTGCTGCTCAAGTTCGGGGGGCACGCCGCCGCCGCGGGCGTGACGTTGCGTGAAACCGATTTCGAGCGTTTTTGCACGGCGTTCGAGCAGGCCGCGCAGGCGCTGCTGAGCCCGGCCGACCTCGAACGCCAGATCGAAACCGACGGTCCGCTGGAGCCCGCGCACATGACGCTGGAGACCGCCAGCGCGCTCGACGCCCAGATCTGGGGCCAGGGTTTCCCGCGGCCGTGCTTCGACGATTGCTTCGAAGTCACTCATCAGCGCATTGTCGGGGAAAAGCATCTGAAGCTGCGCCTGGCCCGCGCCGGCCGCAGCGTCGAGGCCATGCTGTTTCGCCACGATCAACCGCTGCCGTCCGCAATCCGCGCCGTCTACCGGCTCGAAGTCAATGAATTCAACGGCGCACGCAACCTGCAGCTGATGCTCGAACACTGGCAACCTGCGGAGGAGTTTGTCGAACCCAAGTCCGACAAACTCCTGAAATGAAAAGCGCCAGAGCATTGTATAATCGCCGTTTTTACGGAATCGCCATGGAAGCCGAACAAATCAATGCCATCGCCAAGCAGTTGCAGGACGTCGAAGGCCGCACA
>Ga0299912_10002198_pt1 | contig 16017 bp, 12 predicted proteins | sample RVTome_2_FD_207667 | JGI IMG/M metagenome (GOLD analysis project Ga0299912, IMG submission 207667) | Soil microbial communities from uranium-contaminated site in the Upper Colorado River Basin, Wyoming, United States - RVT95D214 (version 2) ... | reverse complement strand
TAAGAATCGTTCCTCAATCAAGCAAGGGTTTTGAGGAATACTATATCCCGCAAAAAAACGAGCAGGGCCAAACCGTCTTCCAATTAGCCGGCAATTTACATCGCGTTGATGGAACGCCAACCGACACAACATCGCTGGAAGATGGCTTTATAACGATAACGGCTCTGGCTTCCGATATGACCAATCACCGCAAAACACACGAGCTTCAATCGCGATTTGGCGAGGTTATTTTATAAGCGGAACTTAATGGTAAAAATAGCGCAGTCCAATGGGTTAAATAACTCAAACCGACCATCCTGTTTATTTGTTAAAAGTAGGGCCGATACAGCCCCAACAGATGGCCAAGCTGTGTTCGACGTGAAATTCAGGGGGGTGTTTTTCCTACCATCCTTCTATTATCTTTTTATTTGAAAAAGACTTGCAAATATATCAATAGCCAATTAAAATGCGGGATTATTGTTGATACTGTTTTGAAAGTTTTTTATAAGATTGTATAATTCGTATCTCGTGAATTGCAAAAAGGTTATACACGAAAAAAGACAACAAAGAAAGGATTTGTTCAAAATATGCTGAAAAAGCAGGAAAAAAAGAAGATTATCGGCGATTTTGAGACGCATGGGGAGGATACCGGCTCACCCGAAGTGCAGATTGCACTTTTGACCAGGAGAATTAACGACCTTACCGAGCATCTGAAGATTCATCGCAAAGACCACACATCCAGGCGTGGTCTGCTTAAAATGGTCGGGAGCAGGTCGGCCTTGCTCAAATACGTGAGCAAAAAAGACGTCGGGCGTTATCATGAAATCATATCCCGGCTCGGCTTGAGAAAGTAAAACCGTGAGCTGTTTCGTCAATCGCGAACCTCCACAAGGTATGAGATACGAATAATGAGGTAGTATATGTTTGAAGTATGCAGAGTAGAAAGACAAATTGGGGGCAGAACCCTATCCATCGAAACCGGCAAAATCGCCAAACAGGCAGACGGAGCTGTTGTAGTCCGATACGGCGATACTGTCGTCCTTGTTACCGCGGTAACGGCACCGCCAAGAGCTGAGGATATTGATTTTTTCCCGCTGAGCGTTGAATATCGGGAAAAGCACAGCGCAGCAGGTAAATTCCCCGGCGGGTTTATTAAGCGAGAGGGAAGGCCAAGCACCAAAGAAACCTTGACGGCAAGGCAAATCGACAGACCCATCCGCCCATTGTTCCCCGAAGGTTACTTTCAGGAAGTCCAGATTGTGGCGGACGTTTTAAGTGCCGACCGTGAAAATGACCCTGATGTCCTGGCGATGGTCGGCGCAAGCGCGGCGCTTACCATCAGCAAAATACCATTTTTAGGACCTATCGGGGCCTGCAGATTAGGCAGAGTAGATGGAGAATTTGTGGTCAATCCCACACATAAGCAGATTGCAGCCAGCGACCTAAACCTGCTTGTCGGCGGACGTAAAGATGCCCTAAATATGATTGAGGCCGGCGCCAAGGAGCTATCAGAAGAGATTATCGCCGGAGCTGTTACAACGGCACAGGAAACTGTCCATCAGGTTTGTGAGATGATAGAGGAACTGGGTGCGAAGGTCGGCATCGAAAAGGAAATTCCTCTGGTAGAAATCGACGAGGAGCTCTATTCACAAATTCGTTCGCAGGTAGCTGATAAGTTATACGAACTCAAGCAGATACCAGCCAAGCAGCAACGTAATACCGCCGTAGAAGAACTCTTTGAGCAGGTCGGCACCGAATACTATGCTGTCGAGGGTGATTCTGCAGAGGTTTCATCTGCTGCCACTGAGCCAAAATGCGACAAAGTAATGCTTAAGCGTATATTAGAAAAGATAGAAGGCGAAATAGTCCGCAAGATGTTGTTAGAAGGTAAAAGGCCCGATGGCAGGGGCTATAACGATATTCGTCCTATTAGCTGTGAAGTCGGGATTTTGCCCAGAACCCACGGCTCAGCGTTATTTACACGAGGTGAAACACAGGCACTGGTGACTGTAACGCTTGGCACTATCAGGGATGCACAAATCATAGACGGTCTGCTGGATGAATATGCTCAAAATTTTACGCTCCATTACAATTTTCCGCCATTTTCTGTCGGCGAGGTGCGTCCTGTTCGCGGACCCGGCCGAAGAGAAATCGGGCACGGTGCACTTGCAGAGAAGTCGCTGGAGCCCATAAGGCCGCCGGAAAATGAATTCGCATACACCATCAGAGTCATCTCCGATATCACCGAGTCAAACGGTTCCAGCTCAATGGCTTCGGTCTGCGGCGGAACATTAGCTCTGATGGATGCAGGTGTGCCTATTAAAAAACCAGTCGCCGGGATATCAATCGGTATGGTCAGCGACGAGAGTGGACGGCACGAATTGCTGACCGATATCATCGGCGAGGAAGACCACTTTGGAGAAATGGATTTCAAGGTTGCTGGAACAGTTGACGGCATTACGGCAATACAACTCGACATAAAAGCCGAGGGATTGCCGCATAATATTATGGTCGAGGCATTAGAGCAGGCCAAAGAGGCACGAATAGAGATTATGAAAATTATGGCAAAAGCCATCAGTAAACCCAGGGCTGAGTTGAGTGTGTATGCACCGAAGCTGGTAACTATCGAAATCGACCCTGAATTAATCGGCAAGGTAATCGGCCCGGGCGGTAAGGTAATCAAGAGTATTCAGGAACAGACCGATACGACAATCGAGGTCGAGGAGGATGGAACTATCTACATAAGCTGTCTCGGCGGCAACGGTCATTTAGAGGCCAAAGAGATTATCGAATCGATTACACAGCCGCCCCAGGTCGGCAGGATATACAGGAAGTCAAAAGTAGTATCTGTGAAAGACTTCGGAGTATTTGTTGAAATCACACTGGGTGTCGAGGGACTGTGCCATATTAGCGAGCTTAGCGAAAGTTACGTCAAGAATATTGACGAGATTTGTAAAGTAGGGGATGAGATACCGGTAAAATTATTATCCATCGATAACCAGGGCAGATTCAAACTTTCTCGCAAAGCTGCTCTTGCTGAGATGCATCAGGAAGAAAAAGACCAAAAGACCGCTGGAGACAATAGTAAAATTGTTTAGAGGGTAAATTCATCCCCGATTGAATCTTGATTTAGCTACCGTCACCGCGTGTATCATTTTTGCTTTTTTATTTCTTAATTTATCCTCTGCAAACTGAGAGATATAGAGGGCGAGACTGGTGCAGCGGCTTACAACCGGTTTTATTATTGCTTTATTGGCAGTTTTGCCGGTCATTGTGTTATTTCTGCACAAAAACGCCCGCACAAAAACGAATTAATAAAGTATGGTTTCGGAACAGGATAAAAACCAAAGAAGTAAGAATGGACAACCTGACAAGCTGGAGGAGTTGAGTAAGCTGACCGGTGAGCTCGCACATGAAATCAAAAATCCCCTTTCAACTATCAAGATTAATCTGAAACTTATCATCGAAGAGTTAGAGAGCTCAAATCGAGACCCGTCAGCAGGTCAAGGCGGTCAGAGTTTCAAAAGGGCACTTAGAAAATTAGCCATCATCCAAAAAGAAACAGACCGTCTTGAGCAGATTCTTGACGGATTTCTGCGATATATCGGCAGGACCGAATTACAGCTTGCCAGCGTTAATGTCAATGAGCTTGTCATTGATATGGTTGATTTTTACGCTTCGCAGGCAAACAGCCGCTCGATAATTATTCGGCAGGGCTTGCATAATGAGCCGCTTATTTGCAAAGTTGATGCAGGTATGTTAAAACAAGTGATATTGAATCTATTTATTAACGCCCAGCAGGCAATGAGTAATGGCGGGGAACTGCTCATAAGAACGAGTCGCCAAAAAAATGAAGCAGTCATTCAAATTAGCGATACCGGCAGCGGTATTGCACCGGATAAATTGCCTGACATCTTTAATGCTTATCATTCGTTTCGGCCGCAGGGAAGCGGATTGGGTCTGCCGACAGCAAAGAAGATTGTAGAGGCACATAACGGCACAATAACCGTTGACAGTGAGCTTGGAAAAGGGACATTATTTACTATAAAACTGCCTTTGCAGAACGATTAAGAAAGTAATTTGATGAGTAAAGATGCCGTAATTCTGGTTGTTGATGATGAGCGTGACCACGCCGACGGCATTGCCGACGCACTTGAGAAACAGTGCGCAAAAGCAATTGCTGTTTACAGCGGCAAAGATGCTCTTGAAATCCTCCGCGAGCAAATAGTCGATGTTGTCGTTACCGATTTGAAACTGGGCGGCGATATCGATGGACTGGCCATACTCGAAGAGGCCAAAAGGAACAATGATAAAACGGAGGTCATTTTAATCACCGCCTATGCAACCATTGATACCTGCAAAGACGCAATCAGACACGGTGCTTACGATTACCTCGTCAAACCCATCAATATCGACCAGCTTCGCTCCCTTGTCGAGCAGGCCGCTCGCCAAGTCGCTCACACAAAACACGCCGACGCTCAGCGACATCACGCTGCCGACAAGGAGTTTAGGTTTGATGGCATCCGCGGAAACAGCCCCCAGATGACCGGAATTTTCGAGGTCCTTCGTCGTGTCGCACCCACAAGAATCTGCGTCCTCATCGAGGGCGAATCCGGCACAGGCAAAGAGCTTCTCGCAAGAGCTATCCACGACAATTCGCCTCGCTGGAACAAACGTTTCATTCCCGTAAATTGCGCAGGTTTTACCGAAACGCTTCTTGAAAGCGAGCTTTTCGGCCACGTCAAGGGCGCATTCACCGGCGCTGCCGCTGACCGCAAGGGTTTGTTTGAAATTGCCGACAAGGGCACCCTCTTCTTAGATGAAATCGGCGATATGCCCTTGAATATGCAGGCCAAGCTCCTTCGCGTTATCGAAGACGGCGTCGTCAACCCTGTCGGCGGCAATAAGCCCGTCGTCGTCGATGTTCGTATTATTAGCGCAACCAACCACGACCTAGCAAAACTCGTCGAAGAGAGAAAATTCCGCGAAGACCTCTATTTCAGAATTAAAGGCGTCAGCATTTCCGTCCCGCCTCTGCGAGAACGACGCGAAGACATCCCACTACTCGCTAATTTCTTCCTCAAGGAAGCAGCCGGCGAAACCGGCTCGAAAGTTGCTGGCATCATCGATGCTGTAATGAATATCTTCGCCGGCTACGAATGGCCCGGCAACATCCGCCAACTTCGAAATGTCATCAGAACGATGGTTGTTATGTCCGACCGCGACAAGTTAGACGTCAAGGATTTGCCGCCCGAAATTCATCACGTCCGCCAGCTCACAGGCGCCACAAAACCCTCCGCCGCTCTTTCGCTCAACGAAATCGAAAAACAAGCCATCATAAACACACTTGCCAAAACCAAAGGTAATAGAGAAAAAGCAGCTAAAATCCTCGGCATCGGCGAAAGAACCCTCTACAGAAAGATTAAAGAGTACAACCTGTAGCAATTCATACAAATCCGAATATCGAATTTCTAAATTCTAAACAATCTCTAATCACCAAAATTCAAATGACCAAAACAACACATTTTTGAAATTTAAAAATGCTCTATAGAAAACATCAGGCCAGCAATGGTCATTGCGAGCGAAGCGAAGCAATCTCAAGGGTAAAGATGTTTTTCTGTGTTATGGGCAAGAGATTGCCACGGCCTTTCAGGCCTCGCAATGACATTGGGTACAAGGTTTCTACATAGCAATTTCGTATCGCATTTTTTAACACGAATTTTCACGAATTGAACAAACTGATATTTTTTATTTGTGTTAATTCGTGCTAATTAGTGGTTAATTCTTACGCAAAATTGTTTTTATCGGTCTTTTTACTTGACATTTTTCAGTTAATATGCTTATATAATTATGTGTTCAAGGAGTGGTGGTGGAAAAGCTCGGCGGAGACCCATTTCAAGCTTTCCCTCAAAAAGAATCGTGTTTTGTTGCGAAAGAACAATAATTTTTGAGGAGGAGAAAATGAAAGCAAGAGTTTTGGCAGTTATTATGTGTATGATGGCAGCAGTGAATTTTGCTTCGGCTGACACCATACGCGGAATTGGGATGGATTTTGTAACTATCGGCAATCCAGGTAATGCTGCTGATACGGGTGGTACTCCCGGCTGTGGTGCAGTTAGTTACGATTACCGTATCGGCAAGTACGAGGTTACTAATGCTCAGTGGAACGCATTTACAGCCGCCGCCGGTGTTCCCACGGGCAATGACGGTGGTTACAGTTATAGTGCATACTTCACCGGTGCTCAGCAGCCGACCAATAATATAAGCTGGTATGAAGCAACCCAGTTCTGTAACTACCTGACCAGCGGCGACAAGAGCAAAGGTGCCTATCTATTCAGCGGCAATAATACCAATCCCGGCTCTTTTTTGGGAATAAATCGTGACGCGGCTATTTCTTCTTATGGCATAGCTTATATCATACCGACTGAAGATGAATGGTATAAGGCTGCTTATTATAAACCCAACGGCAGCGGCTATTCTCTCTATGCCAATGGTACAAATACCGCCCCTATTGCTGGCTTGCAATCGAATTATAACAATGCTATCGGCGAACCTTGGAATGTAGGTACCGGCACAATGGAACAGAACGGCACGTTTGATATGATGGGCAATGTCTGGGAATGGAACGAGGCTCTTTTTTATGGTTCCCGTCGCGGCATCCGCGGTGGCTCGTTCTACTTCACCGGCTACGACCTCAGTTCGTCCATTCGGTACACCAAATACCCGTACTACGAGGACAGCAATATCGGGTTCCGGGTTGCCTCCGTCCCCGAACCAGCCACGCTCTCGCTGCTTGGCCTGGGTGGCCTGTCGCTGCTGAGAAAACGCAGTGTGTAAAACGCTGTAGGGACGGTTCGCATAAGGGCAGTTCGCGAACTGCCCTACACATCGGGGTTTTCTTCATCTGTTTGCCAATTGGCTGGATTATCAGCAATATACTGGCGGATGCGGTTTAATTCTTCTTCGTTGCGGATGATGTGTTCATAATAATTACGCTGCCACAGTTTACTGGCTTGGGTTTTTCGAACATTATTGGTTCGCCTGGTTGAAACGGTCTTGAAAGCTCCGATCAAACCTGACAGTGGTTTGCATTTCTGCGCATTTCCGGTAAGGGCTATTCGCAAATCGCACCTACGAATAATAATAATGCCATGCAGGTGATTTGGCATGACGACGTATTGGTCCAAATGCACGTAATCATATTGCTGGGCCAGCCATTTCCAACATTTATCCACAATATAGGCGTATTCACATAATTGTATTTGGCCGTTAGCAAATTTGCCAAACATACATTTCTGGCCCTGCGTACAAATCGTAATAAAATACCAGCCGTCCTGCAAATAATCGTATCCGGAAAGGCGAATGGAATGACGGTGATGAATATCGGGATCATATTTGTGAGACATAAAAGGATTTTATAAAGTTACCAATCGATTTGCAAGAGCGTAAGGGCGATTCGCGAATAGCCCCTACGAATTTGTAGGTTTATATTAAGGGCAGTTCACGAACTGCCCCTACTCTGGTAACAGGTTTGACCTTTTTCCCTGTCGCCACTGCGGCATTCGCTCAGGCGTTACATTTAGCCATAGGCCCTTCTTTTGGCTGCGGGCAACAGATTCCAACTGCTTGTATTTGTGATAAAAACTGTGCCGAAATCGAACATCCGCGTATGCAAAACCCTCCGCTACCAAAACCTCATTCAGATAATTTTTATCGGGAAGCTGCACATAAGCCAATAATCTCTTATATTTATCCCGAGTGCGATGCTCTTCGAGATAAATGGTTACCGGCTTTCCAAGAACCAATTGACGAGTAAATTCAGCGGCCTCCGGGCCGAAATACATCACGCCCGTTTGAGGATTTTTTGTTTCCGGCGTATCAACTCCCCAAAGCCGAATTCTTGTGTGCTCGTATTGACCATCAGGAACGTCTATATCAATAGTGTCACCATCAACAATATTGAAAACGGTGAAGGTTTTGGCGTGATACTTTTGGAAGTCGCTGGTCTTTGTCTGCTCTTGAGAATCTGGCTGACGCCGCCAATTTTGAACAATCTGGCTATGGTCAAGCCATATAAAAACCGCCGCTACAAGCAGAGAAAAAATAATAACAGAGCTTTTGCGGCGTCTGCTCATCGCATAATTTATTTTGTATTTCCCAGCCACTAATGCACCAGGACATTAAGAAGTGTAAAGTGCCTAAAGTTTGAAGTGCCTAAAGTTATGGACTATTTTTCTACTTTAGCACACTTTTATTTTCTTCGCGTTTTTGTGGCTAATTTTTTCTTCGCTTTTCGGCCGGTTTATCCAGCTCAAAGGCGGCACTTACGGCCTGAAGCGCCTTCTCAGCCTGTTTCTCTTCCACAACACAACTGATACGAATTTCACTGGTGGTAATCGAATCGATATTAATTTTGGCTTCAGCCAACGCACCAAACATCCTGTCGGCAACACCATAATGGCTTCGCATACCAACACCTACCACAGAAACCTCAGCGATGTCGTCCCGAATAAAGATGTTTTCACAGTTAACATCATCCTTGACTTTCTGAACCGCTTTTTTGGCAGCAGTCAAATCCGAGACGCCGATTATAAAGGACAGGTTTGCCTTTTCGGCACTAACTTCGGTTTGGATGATGTCGCTGACAACAACTTTGGCTTCTGCCAGATTAGCAAAAATTTTTGCTGCATTACCCGGCACGTTATCGACACCGACAAGACTTATCTTGGCCAGACCTTTTTGTATGGTTGCTCCTGAAACTACTACGCCTTCCATTTGCGGCACCTCATGAGTAATTATTGTCCCTTCTTTTTCATTACCGCTATTTCTCACGTGAATTTTAACGTCGTATTTTTTACCAAACTCGACGGCTCGTGTATATATGACCCCGGCTCCGAGACTTGCCATCTCAAGCATTTCATCGTAGCTAATCTGGTCCATTTTCACAGCGCCCTTGAATATTCGCGGGTCTGTAGTGCAGATTCCATCGACGTCGGTATAAATCTCACACTCCTGGGCTTTTAACGCTGCGGCAAGTGCAACTGCGGTTGTATCTGAGCCGCCTCTTCCAAGTGTCGTTATGTTTTCTTTCTCATCTATGCCCTGAAAGCCCGCGACAATAACAATCCTGCCATTGTCCAGCTCCTGACGGATTCGTTCGGCATCGATACTTTTTATGCGTGCCTTTGTATAGTCGCTATTAGTAATCATCCGAATTTGCCCGCCGGTAAAACTAATAGCATCATAACCCATAGCATCCAGTGCCATCGCAAATAGCGAGACCGTCTGTGTCTCGCCGGTGCTGAGCAGCTGGTCAAGCTCACGACTGGGCGGCTCCGGATTTAGCTCTAAAGCATCGGCTATAAGCTCATCGGTTTGGTGCCCGCGTGCCGATGCCACTACCACGACCTGATAACCCCCTTTCACCGCCTTAATAACCCGCTCAGCAGCTCGGCGTATCTTCGTTGCATCAGCAACCGATGTTCCACCGAATTTTTGCACAATTATCGCCATAGTTAATCCACAGAATTTAAATTTTCAGCTACAATTTATTAAATTCGACCTTAACGGCCAATTTCTTTACCTTTTTAAGAAATACTCCATCAGTTCGAAGCCATTTTCTACCTTAAATCCCGCCTTTGCCGCATTGGCCTCGTTAAAAGTGGTATTTAGAACACCGCTGATATTGTCACCTGCCATAGCAAACGGTACTGGCTCTGGTGAGTGGGCCATGGTGGAGATGGGGGTCGGATGGTCCGGCATCACGAGGATTCGCCAGCTTTCGTGCTGCTTAAGTGCATCAAGCACAGGCCCAACAATATACTTATCAATTTGCTCGACGGCCTTTTTCTTCAGCTCGATACTACCACTGTGAGATGCTTCATCAGGCGCTTCTATATGGACAAAAACAATGTCGTATTTTTCCAATGCATCTATCGCAGCAGAGGCCTTGCCCTGATAATTTGTGTCCACGAAACCGGTGGCGCCCGGCACATCTATCAGGTCGAAACCGATAAGCTTTGCAAGACCCCTTACCAAATCAACTGCCGTTATAGCAGCACCTTTGAGTCCAAAGCGCTTTTGAAAACGCTCCATTTGTGCTTTCTTGCCCTGACCCCAAAGCCAGATAGAGCTGACCTGATTCTCGCCAAGGTCCTTTCTGACTTTATTAATATCATGGTCTGCGAAAAGCTGCTGTGAACGAGCCATCAAACTAATTAGCAAATCTGCCCCTTTGCCGCGAGGTAGAATTTTTTCAACTGCCTTACCTATATAATCGTGCGGCGGATATGTTTGAACGTTAAAATCAAGCCCTTTGAAAACCAGCAGATGCCTGTAGCTAACGCCTGCATAAAAGCGAGTTTGCTCATTACCGAGCTGCTCATCCAACTCTTTTATCAACTTGCCAGCCTCTTCGGTAGAGATATGTCCGGCACTGTGGTCTGCCATTTTGCCGTCCGCAATGGTAATCAGATTGCATCTAAAGACCCAGTCTTCCATTGACAAGCTGATATTGCGTGCCACTGCCTCGATTGGAGCCCGTCCTGTATAATAGCGACGCGGGTCATAGCCAAGCAGGCTCATCTGAGCAACATCGCTGCCGGGCTCCATACCTACAGGAACGGTGCGCACAAGACCCTGTCTGCCCTGCGTGCTGATTCTATCCATATTCGGAGTTTCCGCAACTTCAAGGATGGTCTTATTTCCTAATTGCTCAAGCGGCTGGTCCGCAGCACCATCAGGAACTATTATGACGTACTTAGTCACTATTCTTTATCCTCCGGAATATCCACTATTCTTATGCAAACGGGCTTTCCACCAATAACATCAAGTTTTCCAATATCCGCTAAAGCAGCGGTTACCTTTTTCTGAAGTGTAGGATGGGTCGTAATCACCACAGGCACAGTATTTTCAGGCCCCATACCCTCATGCTGTAACGCACCGGATATGCTTATCTGGTGCTCGGCGAGGACCTTGCTCCATTGAGCTATCACGCCTGGCTGGTCCTTGCACATCACCCTGATATAAAACCGGTTTACGAGATTGTCAATTGTCTTTATTAGCGGTTCCACTTCCCTTCTCGGTTTAAGATGCAGATGCCGAAAAGTGGTAGCGGAATTACCCAGAGCGACATCGATAATATCTGCAACAGCAGCGCTTGCAGCAGGCATCATTCCTGCACCCCGCCCGTAGAACAACACCTGACCAACAGCACTGCCAAATATACTAATGGCATTAAATGAACCTTCCACACGAGCAAGGGCGTTATCTTTAGCAATAAGAGAAGGATGCACCCGAAGTGAAATTCGGCCTTGTTCGTCTTTTTGTCCGATTGCCAATAATTTCAGACAGTAGCCCATTTCCCCGCCGTAACGGATATCATCTTTCGAAATTGCCTCGATACCTTCAACGAAGATATCGTCGAGCGTAATTTCATATCCGAAAGCAATGGAAGCCAGGATAGCGAGCTTGTGGGCGCTGTCAACGCCGCTGATATCAAGAGTGGGGTCGGCTTCGGCGTAGCCTTTTTCCTGTGCCTGAGTTAATACCTTACGGAAATCGGCGTCTTTGGCAGTCATATTAGAGAGGATATAATTGCAAGTCCCGTTGACGATACCGTACATCGCCGTGATATTATTTGCTGCTAATCCTGTCCGAATGGCTGAGATAATAGGGATACCGCCGGCACAACTGGCTTCAAAGGCAATACACCGATTATTTTTATGAGCAACTCTATAGAGCTCATTTCCATACTCAGCCAGCAGTGCTTTGTTGGCAGTAACGACGTTCTTGCCCGCCTCGAGCATCTTTAATTGAATTTGCTTTGCTGCATCGGTCCCACCGACCATCTCAACGCCAATTTCAATACTGTCATCGTCTAACAATCTATTCAAATCATCGGTAAGAATACCTTTGGGCAGCTTCACCGGCCGGGGTGATTCGGTATCGATATCAACAACACAGGCAAGTTCCAAATGCAGACCGGTCTTAGCTGCTATGGAATTAGCTTCTTCGATTATCAGTTTTGCGACACCACTGCCTACGGTGCCAAATCCTACAAGCCCAACTTTTACTATCTTCTCTTTCATAAAAACCCCTGTTTTTCGTTCCTGCGAAACTTGTCCTGAGCGCAGCCGAAGGAGCAAAAATCCAGTCAGCCACACATCTTATGCTGGTTTAATAATAATTACCAACTGCAAGGTCAATAGTCAACAATCAACTCATTTTTGGCTTACATTGAATCTTAAATGTTCTCAAAAAGTAAGTGAATATTGACAAGACAGACAAAAGGATATTATCCTACCATATCGAGTCTAAACGTTTGTAATTTATTATTGATAATCAACAGTATTTCTTTGTTTGAAAGAGCGAAGACGGGCAGGGAGGCAAAAATGAAATGTATAAAACTGCTGATTATTACGGCAGGTATTACAATCTTGGCAGGATGTGAACAGGAGAAAACAAAAATGAAAGAAGGAACATTTGGCAACGACCTGGAGTTTCTAAAAAAATATACCGATGTTTTTGTCTTGTCGGATAAATCCGGTAAAAGTCAGGTAGCGGTTATACCCAAATATCAGGGACGCATAATGACAAGCACCGCCGAAGCGGAAGAGGGATTCAGCTTCGGGTGGCTCAACCGCGAACTTATCGCATCGGACAAGTTTGCCGAGCATATAAATGTATTTGGCGGTGAAGACCGCTTCTGGATAGGGCCTGAGGGCGGCCAGTTCTCAATATTCTTCAAAAAAGACGTGCCCTTCGACCTCGAACACTGGTTTACACCGGCCCCCATTGACACTGAACCCTTTGACCTTGTTTCCAAGTCTAATAACAGCGCTATTTTGAAGAAGGATATGAAACTGGAGAATTATTCAGGAACCGTTTTCAATCTTCGAGTTGACCGTCAAATCCGCATCCTTGAAAAGACCGAAGCTGTCAAGGCATTAGGTATAACACCAGCCGACACAATCAAAATGGTCGCATTTGAGTCAAACAATAAGATGACCAACACCGGCACAGAGCCGTGGGAAAAACAAACCGGCCTGCTTTCCATCTGGATACTTGGAATGTTTAATCCGTCACCAGCAACAACGGTTGTGGTACCATTTCACCCCGGGCCTGAAACCGAACTTGGTCTGATTGTCAATGATGATTATTTCGGCAAAGTCCCCGCCGACCGGCTGGCGGTCAAGGAAAACGTATTATTCTTCAGCGCCGACGGGCAATATCGAAGTAAAATTGGTCTTTCGCCTCAGCGCGCAATGTCTGTGCTCGGAAGTTATGATGCAATAAATAAAGTTCTGACGATAGTCCAATACAATAAACCCCCGGGTGCCATTAACTATGTAAATTCTATGTGGCAGATCCAGAAGCACCCATACAAAGGCGATGTGGTCAATTCTTATAACGATGGTCCTGCCGAGCCGGGGGCCAAACCTCTGGGCCCATTCTATGAATTGGAAACATCGTCCCCGGCGGCAGCCCTAAAGCCGGGTGAATCAGTAACTCATATACATCGCACATTTCATCTGCAAGGCCCGGAATCAGACCTTGATGTCGTAGCCAAAGCTATTCTAACAGTCTCCATCGACGAGATAAAATCAGCTTTTTCAAAGTAATCGGAGTATCTCATCATCTGTGAAATGACGAATTACTTTATAAAGGAACGAATGAAAAAATTATTGATTGCGATTATACTTACGTTCTGTCTGGGCGACTCCACGAAGGCAGATATAACAAAGAGGATTGATGGTATTATCAATCAATCTTCACAGAAAAACGTTCAATTTTCCATTCATATTGTAGAAGCTCGCACCGGCATAACAGTGTTCAGCCATAATGCAACAAGGCCGCTTATACCTGCCTCAAATATGAAAATAATTGTCACCGCAGCAGCACTGGAATACTTAGGCCCGAATTTTAAGTATGAAACAAAAGTCGGCCTTTTGGGTGATACCCTCGTAATAATCGGAAGCGGCGACCCACTTTTAGGCGACCAGGCCACTGACACAAAATACGGCCGAGAGGTCGGCTGGATATTTGAAGATATTGCAGCGGCTCTAAAACGCAACGGCATAAAAACAATCAAAGACATCATCATTGATACCAGCATATTTGACGACCAGCGCATTCATCCAAACTGGCAGGAAAGGGACTTGAATCGCTGGTATGCCTGTGAAGTATGTGGTCTAAATTACAGCGATAATTGCATAGAAGTTACTGTAAAGAATAACAACGGCAAAGCAATCATCTCCATCGCGCCAAAAACAGATTTCGTTAAAATCACCAACAAGGTAACTGTAGTTACGAAAGGCACAAGTAAAGTCGGTTCTTATAGGACTTTGGAACCAAATAAGATTGTCATTCAGGGTAAATGTAACAAAGAAGCAGGACCATTCGATATTGCCATTGAAAGACCTGCTGCGTTTTTTGGGTTTATGCTGGCCGAGAATCTGTCTTATGCCGGAATCAAAGTTCAAGGCCAACTCATAGAAAAAAACATCAATGAAAGTTCCAATCTAAAAATACTCACTCAATATAACACACCGCTAACTGATTGTCTTGCACGATGTCATAAAGATAGTCTCGGATTGGCAGCTGAAGCACTTCTAAAAACCATCGCAGCCAATAATAGTCCGAACAAGAAAAACGGCAGCCTGGCAGAAGGGCAAAACCTTATCTCGCAATACCTGCTGAAACTTGGTATTGACAAAAGCCAGTTTTACATTGACGATGCAAGCGGCCTGAGCAGCCAAGATAAACTTAGTGCAAATGCAATAACACAAGTTTTGTTCGATGTCTATAAAAGCAGCAACTGGGTGCTCTACAGGGATTCACTTGCGGTAGGGGGGGTGGATGGAACAATCAGCAAATATTTCACAGAGCCAAAGTATAAAGGCAAAATCCTCGGCAAGACCGGATATATCAACAAAGTCAAATCATTCTCAGGCGTTTGCTCCACCGAAAAAGGCGATTTTCTCTTTTCTATTCTCACCAACAACGCCAACGCCCAGACCCGCAACGCAATCAACGACATCGCAAAAGCAATCATCGATGACGCTGATATATAATCGTTCACAATCACAGAAGGCAGGGGAAATACTATCAACGCTTAAAATACACCACCAGGCCTTTTTCGTAATCTTTTCTCTCCCATTTTTGACGGTCCGGCTCGACAACAACTCGAAAGAGACCATCTTCGAGAAAATCCATTTCTACGCCGAGTATCACCGCTGAAGGCGGTGATTTTTCAAGCAGCTCACTGAGTGATTCTTGGCCTACACTATTTGTAACGATACGGTCTGCGGGGGACATATAATCGGCAACTCTGTAAACAAACGAACCGGCTGACAGCTCTGTATAAATATCACATCCGCCCTCCAAAGCATAAAGAGGAGCCAGTGTAAGTATTAGCTTCGGGCTTTTGGTTTTCTCGGCGATGTCTTCTGAAATTTTATGCAGCTCAATAGCCGTCCATCGCTGGGGCCTTAACAGTTCTGGAATCCTGGACAGGACAACAGAGTAAGAGGCAACTGCTATGAATACGGACAGAGCCACTAAAACAGCAGCAATGTTGAAATGCCTGCTGAGGCCGGTTTTGTGAACAAGTTTTCGCAAATGTAGCAGCAGATAAGCAATGGCGATTATCAAAAAAGGCACAGGCATCGCAAGGTGCTGTTTCCATATTGTCGGCAGACACAGAGCAATCATAAAAAACATTAACGGCAGCAGGGCAGCAAATAACATGTGGCACGGGCTTCCAGCCCGTGAAAACACGGCCAAGATGGCCGTGCTACAAGATATGGCCAACCTGCGGCGATGCCATAAAATCAACAGGCAAAGATAAACATATATTACCATAAGCGCCAGGTAGCCGGGTTTTATCAGCGAGCTGTATGTAAGGGCAAATTTGTTATGAACCATACCTATTTTATGCAGCCATTCGCCATTGAGTATTTGTATCACGAAAACGTCTAAAAGAAATGCTCGCGGAGCTTGAGCTATCACCCAAACAGGCCATATCAAAACGATTGC
>Ga0299912_10002197_pt1 | contig 16018 bp, 12 predicted proteins | sample RVTome_2_FD_207667 | JGI IMG/M metagenome (GOLD analysis project Ga0299912, IMG submission 207667) | Soil microbial communities from uranium-contaminated site in the Upper Colorado River Basin, Wyoming, United States - RVT95D214 (version 2) ... | reverse complement strand
CTTCTGCGCGGAGTCCATGCTGACCACCATCGGCCTCGATAATCAGTTTGGCTTCGATGCAGACGAAGTCGACGATATAGGGCTCTATTACGAGTTGGCGTTTGAATTTATGGCCGCCCATACGGTGAGCCCTTAGATGCTGCCAGAGTACACGTTCGGCATCTGTCATATGGCGGCGCATAGAGCGAGCCAGCTGTTTCATTTGATCCCCTCTCCCTGGCCCTGAGCTGCATGCTCCCTGCGCAGCCAACCGGCTACATCCATGTAGCCGTCTCCCTGAGGGAGAGGGGATGGCGGTCCAAACTCTTTCCAGATGTCTTGTGGTTCGGGGTCTTGAGTGCGCCGTTGCCTTACGTAGCAAGCTCAATGCACCCCCATCAGCACCTTGATGTGTGCCGCGGCGCTGCGGCCGAGGGCGTTCATGACGTAACCGCCCTCCAGGGTGGAAACCACGCGGTTGCCGCAATGGACGGCGGCGGCTTCCATGATGCGCTCGGTGACCCAGGCGTAGTCGGTGTCGAGCAGGTTGAGGCCGGACATGTCGTCCTCGAAATGGGCGTCGAAGCCGGCGGAGATCAGGATCAGCTGGGGTTTGAAGCGGTCCAGGGCCGGCAGCCATTGCTCGGTCACGGCCTGCTGGAACTCCTCGCTGTAGGCGCCGTTGCGCAGCTTGCTGTGGACCAGGTTGGGACGGTCCTCGGCCAGCGGCGTGGCGGGGTAGAAGGGGTGCTGGAAGCTGGAGCAGAACAGGATGCGCGGCTCGTCCCGGAAGATGTCCTCGGTGCCGTTGCCGTGGTGGGCGTCGAAGTCGAGGATGGCAATGCGCTCCAGGCCGTGCTGGCGCATCGCATGGGCGGCGCCGACGGCTATATTGTTGAAGAAGCAGAAGCCCATGGCGCGATGGCGCTCGGCATGGTGGCCGGGCGGACGCACGGCACAGAAGGCGGTTTCCATTTCGCCGCTCATCACCAGGTCGACGCCCAGGGTGACGGCGCCGGCGGCGTGCAGGGCGGCTTCCAGGGTGTGGGGCGCAAGCCAGGTGTCGGAGTCGAGCATCACCGGAGCCTGTCCCGGTTGCGGCGCGCGGGTGAACAGGTCGTCCACGTAGGCGGCGTCATGCACCTGCAACAATTGCTCGCGGCCGGCGCGCGGCGCGTCGTAGTGGCGCAGCAGCGGCATCAGCTGCGATGCCACCAGGCGATCCTCGATGGCGTGCAGGCGTTCGGGGCTCTCCGGATGGAACTGGCCCATGTCGTGTAACAGACAGTCGCGGTGGGAAATATAGGCAGTGCGCATGGGGTTCGCCGGAGGTGAATATTCATCTCAAGGTAACACCGGTACCGGCGTCTGGCTACAGGCGAAGAGAAACCTGTTTTCGTGTGCGGGTAAGGCAGATTTGTTGCGATCAAGTATGTTTAAATGTGTGCTGATTCGATCAATGGAGACGTGCCGGGGACTGTCATGGGACAACACTATCTGAAGCGGCTGTTCGAACCAAAATCCGTGGTCATTTTCGGCGCCAGCGATCGCCCCGACGCCGTGGGCGCGCTGGTGTTCAAGAACATGCTGGAGGGCGGTTTCAAGGGCGACGTCTATCCCATCAATCCCAAACGCGACCAGGTGCAGGGGCAGAAGGCGTATCCGTCGCTGGAGGCCCTGGGCAAGACCATCGACCTGGCCGTCATCACCACTCCCGCGCACACCATACCCGCCATCATCGAGGACTGCGGCCAGCACGGCGTCAAGGCGGCGGTGATCATCTCCGCCGGCTTTCGTGAGGTGGGGCCGCAGGGCATGAAGCTGGAGAAGGCGGTGCTGGAGAACGCGCGCCGCTACGGCATCCGCTTCATCGGCCCCAACTGCCTCGGCATCATGCGTCCGGACATCGGCCTCGACGTCACCTTCAACAAGGGCGGCGCCCGGCCCGGCAACGTGGCCCTGGTATCGCAGTCCGGCGCCATCTGCACCGCCATCCTTGACTGGGCGGCGCCCAACGGCATCGGTTTTTCCGCCGTGGTCTCCACCGGCATTTCCGCCGACCTCGACTTCGGCGACGTGCTGGACTACCTGGTCAACGACCCCAAGACCGACAGCATCCTGCTGTACATCGAAGGCATACACAATTCGCGCACCTTCATGAGCGCGGTGCGCGCCGCTTCCCGCGTCAAGCCGGTGCTGGCGCTCAAGGTGGGGCGCCACAGCAGCGGCTCCAAGGCGGCCATGTCCCATACCGGTGCCCTGGCCGGGGCCGACGACGTGTTCGACGCTGCGCTGCGCCGCGCCGGTGCGGTGCGCGGCATGCGCATCGGCCATCTGTTTTCCAATGCCAGCACGCTGGACGCCGGTTTCCGCGCCAAGGGCGAACGCCTGTGCATTCTCACCAATGGCGGCGGGCCGGGCGTGATGGCCTCCGACCGTGCCGCCGATCTGGGCATCCCCCTGGCCGAATTGTCGGAGATGGCCCTGGCCCGCCTCAACGAGGCGCTGCCGGCCACCTGGTCCCACGGCAATCCGGTGGACGTCATCGGTGACGCCACGGCGGAGCGCTATGCCGCCGCAGTGGATGCCTGCCTGGCCGACCCCGGCGTCGACGGCATGCTGGTGATCCTCACGCCGCAGGCCATGACCGCACCCAACGAGGTGGCCGAGGCGGTGGGCACCATCGCGCGCAAGCACAGCAAGCCCGTGCTCTGCTCCTGGATGGGGCAGACACAGGTGGCCGAAGGCCGCGCAACCTTGGTACATGCCGGGCTGCCGATTTTCCATACGCCGGAGGCGGCGGTGGAGGCCTTCGCCTCGTTGACCGCCTATTACCGCAACCAGCAGTTGCTGTTGCAGGCACCGGGCCCCATCTGGCAGAGCGTGCCGCCCGACGTGGAAGGCGCGCGCCTGATTATCGAGGGTGCGCTGGCGGAGGGGCGCAAAGTGCTGTCGGAGAGCGAGTCCAAGGCGATCCTCGGCTGCTTCCACATTCCGTCGGCGCGCGCAGTGGTGGTGCGTTCGCCCAACGAGGCGCTGGTGCAGGCGGCGTCCATGGGCCTGCCGGTGGCCATGAAGATCAATTCGCCCGACATCACCCACAAGTCCGACTCCGGCGGCGTGCGCCTGGGCATCAATACCGCCCAGGGCGTGCGCAGTGCCTATAACGACATCATCGCCGCCGTGCGCCGCAACCGGCCCGAGGCGCGCATCGACGGCATTACCGTCGAGCCCATGCTGCAACGGCCCAACGGCCGCGAGCTGCTGGTGGGTATCTCCACCGATGCCGTGTTCGGCCCGGTGATCACCTTCGGTGCCGGCGGCATCACGGTGGAGGTGATGGGCGACCGTGCCGTCATGTTGCCGCCGCTCAACCGCTTCCTGGCGCGCGACCTGATCCAGCGCACCAAGGTGGCGAAGATGCTGGGCGCGTTCCGCCACATGCCCGAGGCCGACGTGCTGGCCCTGGAGAACGTGCTGCTGCGTGTGTCGGAAATCGCCTGCGAGCTGCCCTGGGTCAGGGAACTGGACATCAACCCGCTCATCGTCGACGAGACCGGCGCCATCGCCGTGGATGCGCGCGTGGTGGTGGATTACCACTCCACCACCCACGAACGCTACAGCCACATGGCCATCTACCCCTACCCGAACCAGCTGGTCAGCCGCTGGCAGCTGCCCGACGGCACCGACCTGGTGATTCGTCCTATCCGGCCGGAGGACGCGGAGATCGAGCAGGAGTTCGTGCGCAACCTGTCAGGCCAGGCCAAGTACTTCCGCTTCATGCAGAGCCTGGACGAGCTGACCCCGGCGATGCTGGCGCGTTTCACGCAGATCGATTATGACCGCGAGATGGCGTTCATCGCCGTCATCGAGAAGGAAGGCGGGGAGGAGGAGATCGGCGTGTCCCGCTATGTCACCAATCCCGATCGCACTACCTGCGAATTCGCCGTGGTGGTGGCCGACGCCTGGCAGCGCCGCGGCATCGCCCACCGCTTGATGGATGCGCTGATCGAAACCGCGCGCCTGCGCGGCCTGCGCCTGATGGAGGGCGAGGTGATGGCGAGCAACCACGACATGCTGTCCTTCGTCCGCGCCCTGGGCTTCTCCGTCAGCACCAGCGTGGAAGACCCGGCCATCAAGTACGTGTGCAAGGAGCTTTAGCGGTATTCAAGAAATTCAAAGCCCTGTCGCAGAGCCGCAGAGACACAGAGGACTGAACATGCAATATCTCTGCGTCTCCGCGGCTCTGCGGCAGTGGTTTTGCTTTCACGCTTGATATCCTTTCGTCCAGCATCATGAACTTCGTCTTTTTCTTTCTCGTCGCCGCGGCCTTCGGCACCGCCGCGTGGCATCAGCTGCGCTGGGCGGGCGAGGGCGCGGCGCCCATGGATACCCTGTCCACCGCGATGGTGGAATCGGCGGCGGGTTCGGTGGAGTTGGCCCTGGGCCTGGTGGGCGTGATGACGCTGTTCCTCGGCCTGATGAAGGTGGCCGAGGCGGGCGGGATGCTCACCATCATTGCCCGCCTGATCCGGCCGCTGATGGTGCGGCTGTTTCCCTCGGTGCCGCCGGAGCACCCGGCCATGGGGGCGATGATCCTCAACCTCTCGGCCAACGCCCTTGGCCTGGGCAATGCCGCCACGCCCTTCGGCATCCGTGCCATGCAGGAGCTGGAGCGGCTCAACACGCGGCCCGGCACGGCCACCGATGCGATGGTGCTGTTTCTCGCCATCAACACCTCCAGCGTGACCCTGCTGCCCACCGGCGTCATCGCCCTGCGCGCGGCGGCGGGCTCGGCCGATCCGGCGGGCATTCTGCCCACCACGCTGTTCGCCACCTTCTGCGCCACCGCGGCCGCCATCGTCGCAGCCTTTGTCTACCGGCGCTTTTTCCCGTTGGATAGCGCGCCCGCCGCAGTGACGGCGGACCTGCGGCCGGAAGGGGAAGCGTTGCCGGTGGAGGCGGCACAGGCCTATCCGCTCTGGGTTTCGGTGCTGAGCCTGGGGGCGCTGCTGGCGCTGATCCCCCTCAGCGTGCTGTACGGCCGCGCCATCGCGCCGTGGATCCTGCCCGGCCTGATGCTGGGCTTTCTCACCTTCGGCCTGCTGCGGCGGGTGGCGGTGTACGAGGTTTTCGTGGAAGGGGCGAAAGAGGGTTTCCAGGTGGCGATACGCATCATCCCCTACCTGGTGGCGATCCTGGTGGCTGTGGCGATGCTGCGCGCCAGCGGTGCGCTGGAGGCGGTGATCAGTCTGCTGGCGCCGTGGACCGGCGCCGTCGGCCTGCCGGCGGAGGCCTTGCCCATGGCGCTGCTGCGGCCGTTGTCCGGTTCCGGCGCCTACGGCGTGCTGGCCTCCGTCATCAACGATCCGGCCATCGGCCCCGACAGCTACACCGGTTACCTGGTCAGCACCCTGCAAGGCTCCACCGAAACCACCTTCTATGTGCTGGCGGTGTATTTCGGCGCGGTGCAGATCAAGCGCATGCGCCACGCCCTGCTGGCCGCGCTCAGCGCCGACGTGATTGCCGTGTTTGCGGCTGTTTTCGCCTGCACCTATTTCCTGTCCTAGCAGGCCCCCTGCACTATACTTTCAATACCAGAGCAATTTAGTCAGTAAACGCGAAGCGAAACCCTCCCGTGCTGTGCGTAGGGGATAGGGGGTCGGTTCGCCGTTACCATCTGCGCATCTGGTTACAGGAGGTGCATCATGGGCCACGTAGACATCAACAAGTTCATCCACCGCGGCGGCGACGTCAGCCGCGATCCCGAAGGCCATATGCTGGGCCTGCCGTCCTGGGATGAGGAGATTGCGGAAGAGCTGGCACGGAAGGAGGGTATTACGCTTACGCCTGCACACTGGGACGTGCTGCGTTTCGTGCGTGAGCATTTCCGTCGTCACGGCCGGGCGGACAGCGGCAGGGTGCTGTCGGAGGCGCTGGATAGCGCGTTCCATGACCACGGCGGGCGCCGCTGGCTGTATACGCTGTTTCCCCACGGCCCGGTGGCTCAGGCCTCGCGCATCGCGGGGCTGCCCCTGCCGCCCTACACCACGGATGCTTCGTTCGGCAGCGCGGAGTAACCAGTAGGGTAGGAGCCGAGTCCTCTCGGCGAATCGGCGCACGGGCTTGCCCGTACCGCGTTCGCCCATGGAGTGGGCTCCTACGGCCCGTTAAATCAACGCCGCAATTTCCCCATCTTCCATGTGCAACACCTCCTGCTCCAGCATTTCAATGGCTGCGAGCAGGGTCTTGGACATTTCGATGAGGCTGTTGAGCAGCGCGTTGAGCTGCTCCCTGCGGTCGTCACGTTTCTTGCTAGCGCCGATCAGCTTCTGGAAGAAGCCGGTTTCCTCCACTTCGAACAACATCTTGAATATCTGCATGTAGATGCCGTGCAGGGCCTCGTGCGGCGCTTCGATGGCGTGGTAGGCGGGGAGGGACGACAGGCGCTGGCCGGGACCGTAATACCATTTGCCGAAGGTGCAGTCGGTGTGGATGACCGGAACCTGGTCGTCGTTGACCGGAAGCCCGGCGACCAGGGCCTGGGCATAGGAGCGCCATTTGATGTGGGCGGATTTGGCGGCGCGCAGGTGGGAAATCAGCTGTTTTTTGTCCATGGTATTCGTCCTTGAGCGAATGGTTGGCGTGTTCCCGGCGGGCTGGCTTTTTGTACGTTATTAGCTTAATGAACCTGTCGGGTATAAGGAGAATACCTAGCTGTATGGCTGTAGGCAATAGGCGGACAAGCGCGGCAAGAATAGCGCGGGGGAATGACGGATTTATGACAGCCGGCCGGCCGGGCACCGGCACGGGTGCCGGCGCCGGAGGATTGGCGCCGTCAGAGGGGCTTGCGTTCCAGCACGGCGGCGAAGAAGCCGTCGGTGTTGTGGCGGTGGGGATACAGCCGCAGCATCTCGCCCATGTCCGGCAGCGGGATGTTGCGCCGGGCCAGCACCTCGCCCACGGGGACGAGATGAAAGGTGTCATGGGCGGCGAGGAAGGCGTTGACGATGTCTTCGTTCTCTTCCCGCAGCAGGCTGCAGGTGGCGTACACCAGGCGGCCGCCCGGCTTCACCAGGGTGGCGGCGGCCTCCAGGATGCGCTGCTGGGTGGCGGTGATTTCGTCCAGGTTGAGGGGGCGCCACTTGATGTCCGGGTTGCGGCGCACCGTGCCGCTGCCGCTGCACGGCGCGTCCACCAGCACCCGGTCGGCCTTGCCGGCGAGGCGGCGCACGCGCTCGTCGCGCTCATGGCCGATGACCACGGAGCGCACGTTGTCGAGGCCGGCACGGGCCAGGCGCGGCTTCAGTTTTTCCAGCCGCTTGGCGACGATGTCGAAGGCGTAGAGCGTGCCGGAGTTGGCCATGAGTGCGCCCAGTTCCAGGGTCTTGCCGCCGGCGCCGGCGCAAAAATCCACCACCATCTCCCGCCGCTTGGGTTCCAGCAGCAGGCCCAGCAGCTGGCTGCCTTCGTCCTGGATTTCGAACAGGCCCGCCTGAAAGCTGGGGCTCTTGAACAGCGGCGCCCGGTCGGCGCGGCGCAGGCCCAGGGGCGAGTAGGGGGTCGGTTCCAGGGCGTGGCCTTCCTCGGCCAGTTTCGCCTGCACCGTGGCGCGATCGGCCTTGACCGTATTGACGCGCAGGTCCAGCGTCGCCGGCTGGTTCAGTGCCTCGGCCAGGCGCAGGGTTTCCTCCTCGCCCAGCTGCGCCACCAGGCGCTGTGCCAGCCACTCCGGCAGGTTGGTGCGTACCTCCAGCGGCAGATCCGGCGCGCCCAGGCTGCGCGAGCGTTCCGCCAGGACGCGCCCTTCGAAACCGGGTCGTTCCGGATAACCGGCCTGTTCCAGCGCACGTGCGCTCCAGCCCTGCTGGGTGAGCAGTTGCACCGCCACCAGCGCGGTGGCCGGGGCGTCGGGGCCGGCGGCGTGACGCAGCATGGCGAGGCGACGCAGGCAGGCGTAGACGGTTTCCGCCACGGCGCCGCGATCGCGCACGCCCAGATCGCGGTTTTCGCGGAAATAGCGCTCCATGGCCTTGTCCGCCGCCGAACGGCCGTTGAGGATGGAGGCCAGCAGGGCGGCGGAGTGTTTGAGCAGGGCGTTGTGTTTCATAGTTAAGTCGCAAGTTTCAAGTTGCAAGTTGCAAGTTAAACAAAGGGCAAGAAATGGTTTTCTTGCAACTTGTAACTTGTAACCTGCAACTGGGGTTAGTGGGTCATCTGCGCCAGCAGGCGCTCCGCCTCGTTGAGGAAGGTCTTGCGCCGGAACAGCAGCTGCAACCGGCTGCCGCCGCTCTGGCTCCACAGCACCGCCGAGCGCATGCCGGCCAGCAACAGGGCGCGCACCCGGTTCGCCGTGTCCGGGTTTTGCAGGTGGCCGTGCTCGCCGGTGACCATGATGCGCGGTTGCAGGGTGCTGACGGTGTTGACGTAAATGTCGGCCAGGGCGGCGATGACGCTGTCGTGGGTGGTGTGGAAATGGGCCATCTGGCGTTCGGCCTTTTCCAGCCCTTCGGTGATGGTGGCGAGCAGATCCTTGCGCGCGGCCATCTTGCGTTCCAGGGTGAGCAGGGCCACGGCGTAGCGGGTCAGCTCCAGATCGCGTGCCGCGCTGTCGCCGCCGAGTTGCCGCCGCACCGTCTGCAGGCCGTGGCGCAGGGCGGAGAGGTCGCCGTAGACATCGACGGTGGCGTCGGCGTTGCGCACGAACAGGCTGCGGATCACGGTCTCGAAGGGCGCCTGCTCCACCATGCCCCGGCGCGCGGTCTGCGCCACCAGGGACACTGCCTGGAACAGGCCGGCCAGGGCCAGGGTTTTGTCGGTAATCGTCTTGCTCATCGGGTCAATCCGGAAAGGCGGGCGTGGTCTGTTCGATGATGCCGCCACCGAGGCAGACGTCGTCATCGTAAAATACGACGGACTGGCCCGGGGTGACGGCGCGCTGGGCCTGGGCAAAGGACACCTGGCAGCGTTCGGCGTTCAGGGCCGTGATGGTACAGGGTTGATCGCCCTGACGGTAGCGCACCTTGCCGTGGCAGGCGTGCGGTGCGGCCGGCGGACGGCCCGCCACCCAGTGCAGCTGTCCCGCCTCCAGTGCGCTGCTGAACAGGCGCGGGTGGTCGTGGCCCTGGGCCACCACGAGGACGTTGCGCTCCAGTTCCTTGTCCACCACGTACCAGGGGGCCTCGCCGTGCTCCTTGCGGCCGCCGATGCCCAGGCCCTGGCGCTGGCCCAGGGTGTAATACATCAGGCCGTCGTGGCGGCCGACCAGCTCCGCCTCCGGGGTACGCATTTCGCCGGGGCAGGCGGGCAGGTAGCGGGCGAGGAAGTCCTTGAAGCGGCGCTCGCCGATGAAGCAGATGCCGGTGCTGTCCTTCTTGTCATGGGTGACGAGGCCGTGCTCCAGCGCCAGGCTGCGTACTTCGCTCTTGCGCAGTTCGCCCACCGGGAACAGGGTGCGCGACAGTTGTTCCTGTTGCAGGGTGTAGAGGAAGTAGCTCTGGTCCTTGTCCGGATCCAGGCCCTTGCGCAGACGGTATACGCCATCCACAGCATCGACGCGGGCATAGTGGCCGGTGGCGATGGCGTCGGCGCCCAGTTGCAGGGCATGGTCGAGAAAGGCGCGGAACTTGATCTCCTTGTTGCACAGGATGTCCGGGTTGGGGGTGCGCCCGGCGCTGTATTCGGCCAGGAAGTGACTGAACACCCGTTCCCAGTATTCGGCGGAGAAGTTGATGGTGTGCAGCGGGATGGCCAGCTTCCCGCACACCGCGCGCGCATCGGCCAGGTCGGCGGCGGCGGCGCAATAGCCGGCGTCGTCGTCCTCCTCCCAGTTCTTCATGAACAGGCCCTCGACGCGGTAGCCCTGCTGCTGGAGCAACAGGGCGGCGACCGAGGAATCGACGCCGCCGGACATGCCGACGATGACGTAGGGCCGGGTCATGCCGCGGCCTCCGGAACGTCAAACAGCCAACAACAATACCTTGGTGCAGAGACGCAGTTCGTAGGGTGCGCATTGCGCACCGCGTGGCGCCGGGGCAGGGCATGGTGCGCGGTGCACACCCTACGAGAAACTTCATATACCCAACGCAAAGACGCAGGGGCGCAAAGGACGCAGAGAAAACCATTCTGTGTCCTTTCGGCGCCTGGAAAATATGTTCCAGACATTTTCAACCGACTGCGTCCAGGTCGTAGGGTGCGCATTGCGCACCGCGTGGCGCCGGGGCAGGGCATGGTGCGCGGTGCGCACCCTACGAGAAACTGCGTTGGGTGTTGTGCCGCATCCGTAGGGTGCGCATTGCGCACCGTGCGGTGCCAGGGCGGGGCGTGGTGCGCGGTGCGCACCCTACGGGAAGATGTGATCGTTTCCATTACATCTCGGTCAGCAGGGCCAGCGGATAGCTTTTGCCTGCGATGTAGTCGTCAATGCAGCGCAGCACCAGCGGGCTGCGCAGGGCGCCGCCCAGGGCTGCCACCTCGTCGCGGCTGAACCACACCGCGCGCAGGATGCCGGTATCGAGCGGGCGCGCCGGGTCGTGGCCGGTGATGCGACCGGTGAAGGCGAAGCGCAGGTAGGTGATGTCGCTGTCAGGCTTGCGCCAGCGGTACACGCCGAGCACCGCCTCTGGTACGAAGTCGTAGCCGGTTTCCTCCAGCGTTTCGCGCGCCGCGCCGGTGATGGGGCTTTCGTCCTCTTCCAGGTGGCCGGCGGGTTGGTTATACACCACGCGGCCGTCGGCCTCTTCCTCCACCAGGAGGAACTTTCCGTCCTGCTCCAGCACGCTGGCCACGGTGACGTGGGGTTTCCAGATTTCCATGATTGCCTTCCTTTACCAATGTTGCGTATTCGTGCGGCGCCAGTTCGCGCCATTGCCCCGGCGCCAGGCCGGCGAGGGTGTACGGGCCGATGGCCCAGCGCACCAGGCGCAAGGTGGGGTAGCCCACGGCGGCAGTCATGCGCCGCACCTGGCGGTTGCGCCCTTCGCGGATGACCAGTTCGATCCAGCCGGTCGGGATGGCGGCACGATAGCGGATCGGCGGGTCGCGCGGCCACAGTTCCGGTGCCGCCATGAGGCGCGCCTGCGCCGGTGCGGTCGGGCCGTCGCCCAGAGTCACCCCCTGCCGCAGCTGCTCCAGCGCGGCCTCGTCCGGCACCCCTTCCACCTGTACCCAGTAGGTCTTGGGCAGCTTGTGGCGCGGGTGACTGATGCGGTGTTGCAGCGCGCCGTCGTCGGTGAGCAGCAGCAGGCCCTCGCTGTCCCGATCCAGTCTGCCGGCGGGGCGGACGGCCGGTATGGCCAGGTAGTCCGCCAGGGTGGGGCGGCCCTGGTCGTCGGTGAACTGGGGCAGCACGCCGTAGGGCTTGTTGAACAGGATGACGGTCACGGAGCGGAAGCGGGCTAGGGTGGATGGATGCGTGCGGCGTTGCGGTTATGGTACCGTTGCGCGGTTCGCAATACCACCGCCCACCACAAGAAGAATAAGCCCATGTCCTACGGGTTGCGTAGCATACGGCGGCGCATCATCGCGTTGTCGCTGATACTCGCCATGCTGTTGCTCGGTGCGGTTTTCCATACCGAGAATCGCGTGCGCGAGGTGGCCGACCGTTCCCAGGAGGATGTGGTCCGCCTGCAGGCCTTCACCGCCGGCGTCGCCGGATTGAAGAACACCGTGTACTCCATGGAGGGCAGCCTGTACCGCTATACGGTGTTGCAGGATGAGTCGGCGCGCGCCAGCGTGGAGTCGCTGCTGCTTGAGATCGCTCGGACCAGCCGGGCCCTGCGCGATTCCGACGTCATCGCCGACGAGGACCTGCATCGCAGCCTCGACACCCTGGCGGACACCCTCGCCCTGGTGGACAGGGAGGTGCGCGACCTGCTCGACATCATCGCCACCCTGGACCGGCGTTTTCCAGCCTCCCCGATCATCACCGGCAAACTGTACCCGCTGAACATCGCATTCATTACCGCGCTGGAAGAGGCCATGTTGGACCTCGAGGTGGAAGCGGGCGGCGCCTACGCCCGCGACTTGCAGCAGCTGTTGCAGGAGGTGCGCTACTTGTGGTCGCAGCAGATCGGTACCGTACGGGTCTATATCGCCAACCGCTCCGGCGTGTTCGGTTCGCCCGAGGCCGGCATGCAGCAGCAGCTGGACAATCGCGCCCAGTACATGGACGAAATCCGCCGCCATATCGAAACCATGCAGCGGCAGGCGCGTGCCTCGCAGCTGGGCTTGCTGGAAAACTCGCTGGCGACGCTGTCGTCTATCGTGGACGAATACGAAGGGCATTTCAGCGACACTGTCGAAATCTACCAATCGGGCGGCTGGCGCGGCGACATCGCCGTCCTGCGCAACACCATCCAGCCGCTGTTTTCAGGGGTGCGGCGCATCTTCAGCGCCATGGACACCCGCCTGGGCGCACTGGGCTCGGAGGGTGTCATCGGATCGTTGCGCCTGACGGAGGAGCTGACCACCTTCCTCTGGCGCGTGACCGGCGTGGTGCTGCTGTTGCTGGTGCTGGGCTATCTCGCCTACGAACTGACCATCCGCCGTCCCATCGATCAGGTCATCATGGCCCTGCAGGCGCTGGGCAAGGGCGAGGCCTATACCCCGCTGCTGAAAACCTATGCCTACGAAACCGAATCCCTGCTCAATGCCTTCCGCGAAATGCAGAACCAGGTGCACGGCCGCGAGCTGCGCCTCAGTTCGATCCTCGACAATGCCAGCGACGGCATCATCACCATCAACGAACAGGGCATCATCGAAACCTTCAATGCGGCGGCCGAGTCACTGTTCCGCTACCAGGCCGAGGAGGTGATCGGGCAGAAGGTCAACCTCCTGATGCCGCATCCCATGCGCGACGAGCACGATCTCTATGTGGAGCGCTACATCGAGACCGGCGAGCAGCGCATCATCGGCAACGAGATGAACGTCAGCGCGCAGCGCAAGGATGGCACGATATTCCCCATGTCCATCAAGGTGGGGGAAATGCTGCTGGAGGGACAGCGCTATTTCACCGCCATCGTCTCGGACATCAGCGAGCGCAAGGCGATGCTCGACCATCTGCGCCACCTGGCCGAGCACGATTCACTCACCGGGCTCTATAACCGTCAGTATTTTACCGACGAGATGGAACGCGTGATCCAACGCTCCATGCGCCAGAAGGGCTTGAACTGCGCGCTGCTGTACATCGATCTGGACAACTTCAAGTTCGTCAATGACACCCTGGGGCACCTGGCCGGCGACCGGGTCCTGATAGAAGTGGCCGGCCTGATCACCAAGCGCGGCCGCAAGAGCGACCTCATCGCCCGCCTCGGCGGTGACGAGTTCGCGCTGCTGCTGTACGACGTCGATCTGGAACAGGCGCACTTCACCGCCGAGAGCTACCGCCAGATGATGGCCGACTACACCTTCCGCCATGACGGGCGGGTGGTGGATATCGGCTGTTCCATCGGTCTGGCGATGTTCGAGAACGACGTGGCATCGCGTGAGGATCTGATGGCGCGTGCCGACATCGCCTGCCACATGGCCAAGCGTGCCGGCCGCAACAGCGTGCATCTGTACCGCGCCGACGACCGCGCCAACATGGACACCATGTTTGCCGACATGGGCTGGGCGCGCAGCATCAAGCAGGCCATCGACCAGGATGGTTTCGCATTCGCCCTGCAGCCCATCGTCACCATCCCGCAGCGCGAGGTGGTCAGCTACGAGTTGCTGCTGCGCATGCGCGGCGAGAACGGCGAAATCATCATGCCGTCCGGCTTCATGCCCTCGGCGGAGCGCTTCGGCCTGATCCTGGAGATCGACCGCTGGGTGGTGCGCCATGCCATCCGCCTGCTGTCCGAGGGCGTGGTGGAGCCGTCGGCCCGGCTTTCGGTCAACCTTTCCGCCATGGCCATCGGCGACAATGAAGTGCTGCGCCTGATTAACGAAGGCCTGGAGCGTTACCAGATCGATGCCCGCCGGCTGACCTTCGAGATTACCGAAACCATCGCCATGGCCGATCTGGGGGCCGCGGTGGAGTTTCTCTCCAGCCTGCGTGCGCTGGGCTGCGCCACCGCCCTGGATGACTTCGGCGTGGGCTACAGCTCGTTCGCCTATCTCAAGGACCTGCCGGTGGACTACGTCAAAATCGACGGCTCCTTCGTGCGCGACATCGCCAAGGATACGGTGCAGTTGGCCATGGTGAAGTCCATGAACGAGATTGCCCATGCCATGGGCAAGCGCACCGTGGCCGAATACGTGGACAACGACGAGGTACTGCGCCTGCTGGGTGAGATCGGCGTCGATTTCGCCCAGGGCTATCTCACCGGCAAGCCGCGCCTGATCGACGCGCCCGCGGACGCCTGACGGCGGCAAAACTTACGCCGCCCGCCGCCGGGTGGTAGAATCCGGCGTCATTTTTCCCGCTATCCCACGGAGCAGTCATGGCCTACGACAAAATCCAGGTGCCCGCCGACGGCACCAAAATCACCGTCAACCCCGATTTTTCCCTCAACGTGCCCGCCCGTCCGATCATCCCCTTCATCGAGGGTGACGGCACCGGAGTGGACATCACCCCGGTGATGCGCAAGGTGGTGGACGCGGCGGTGGCCAAGGCCTACGGCGGCCAGCGCTCCCTTGCCTGGATGGAGGTGTATGCCGGCGAGAAGGCCAACGCGGTTTACGGCGAGAACACCTGGCTGCCGGCGGAGACGATGGAGGCGGTGAAGGATTTCGTGGTGTCCATCAAGGGCCCGCTGACCACCCCCGTGGGCGGAGGCATCCGCTCCCTCAACGTCACCCTGCGCCAGGAGCTGGACCTCTATGTCTGCCTGCGTCCGGTGCGTTATTACACCGGCTGCCCCAGCCCGGTGAAGGAGCCGGAGAAGACCGACATGGTCATCTTCCGCGAGAACTCCGAGGACATCTACGCCGGCATCGAGTGGGCCGCCGGCACCCCCGAGGCACAGAAGGTCATTGAATTCCTGCAAAAGGAGATGGGCGTCAAGAAGATCCGCTTCCCGGCCACCTCCGGCATCGGCATCAAGCCCGTCTCCAGCGAGGGCACCAAGCGCCTGGTGCGCAAGGCCATCCAGTACGCCATCGACAATGAGCGCGACTCGGTGACCCTGGTGCACAAGGGCAACATCATGAAATTCACCGAAGGCGCCTTCAAGAGCTGGGGCTACGAGCTGGCCCAGGAGGAATTCGGCGCCACCCTGCTGGACGGCGGCCCGTGGATGGTGATGAAGAGCCCGAAGACCGGCAAGGACATCGTCATCAAGGACGTCATCGCCGACGCCTTCCTGCAGCAGATCCTGCTGCGCCCGGCCGAGTACAGCGTCATCGCCACGCTGAACCTCAACGGCGACTACGTCTCCGACGCCCTGGCGGCACAGGTGGGCGGCATCGGCATTGCGCCGGGCGCCAACCTGTCCGACACCGTGGCCATGTTCGAGGCCACCCACGGCACGGCGCCCAAGTACGCCGGCCAGGACAAGGTCAACCCCGGTTCCATCATCCTCTCCGCCGAGATGATGCTGCGCCACCTGGGCTGGCTGGAGGCCGCCGACCTCATCGTCAAGGGATTGGCCGGCGCCATCAGCGCCAAGACCGTCACCTACGACTTCGCCCGCCTGATGGACGGCGCCAAGGAGTTGTCCTGCTCGGCCTTCGGGGATGCGATGATTTCCCATATGTAATTTGTGGAAATCGGGGCGGGGCAGGTATCCCGGGGAGGGTGCCTGCCCCGTTTGCTTTTTTGGGTGTTGCGCCGGGTTGGTGCGCGCTATCGCGCGGATTGATTTAGGCGGGGGATTCCGTCCCCCTGCGCCGGGTTACTTTTCTTTGCACGGCCAAAGAAAAGTAACCAAAAGAAAGGCCGCCCCGATGTCTCGCCGCTAACGCGGTTCCCTGCGCTACTCGCCCGGGGCGGGGGCACTCGGTACATCCATGTACCTCGCCCTTCGGGCAGCCTGCGGCTGTGCGATTCGGCAATCCTGCCGAATCGTCTTCCGACGGCACGTCCCTGTGCCGACGGAAGAATGCGCGCCATCCATGG
>Ga0299912_10002196_pt1 | contig 16021 bp, 17 predicted proteins | sample RVTome_2_FD_207667 | JGI IMG/M metagenome (GOLD analysis project Ga0299912, IMG submission 207667) | Soil microbial communities from uranium-contaminated site in the Upper Colorado River Basin, Wyoming, United States - RVT95D214 (version 2) ... | reverse complement strand
CGGCCTTCCAGTTCGCGCCCGACCCCTCACCCCCGCCGAGCGCGAGGCCCCCTCAGGCCAAGCCATATGCAGACAACGCCGAGGAGAATGACGGCGCAGCCCACCAGCTCGTGGTAGTAGCCGAGGTCGATGTATTGGCCGTAGAACGATGAGTAATGGCTGCGCTGGGAGAGCGCGGCGAGCCCGAGGATCTCGAAACAGACTCCTATTACGACGAATCCGATGCGGTTGAGTCGTCGCTCCAGCTTGGTCGTCAAGAGAATGCTCTCTCCTCCGTCTCTGCCGTCCTACCACGCACTGAGCGCCGTGCGCCGCCATCCCTAGCGCTAGGCGCTAAGCGGCAGATGCTGTGTCAGAGGCCGGCTTGCTTCTTCAGCCTTTCGAGAAGGAGCGGTATCGCAGCTTGCTCAGAGCGGGGCTCCACCCCTTGAAGCAGGTAGCTGGCTCATCTTTTCGGCTTGTCTTGCCGCGTCGGCGAAGCCGGTGAGGTCGATGGTGGCCTCGTGAATCCAGCAGTGCGGCCACGGCCGAGAGGCGTATTCGATGACGGCGGTCTTACCCTTCTGCATCTCTTCAGGCAAGGATGCGGTCGGTGGAAGGCGAACCCCATCAACCGCTGCTTGAAAGGTATGCTGCGGACAAGGCGAGGCGATTCGTCACCAGATGCCAGCTTCAGCAATCTCAGACCCGTCTATTGATACGAGGAAGACGGTTATCCCTGTATCAAGTCTATGGGTCACCTCACACTTGTTGTGCTGTTCCGCGCGGCCGGATTGTGATTTCAGCGGTGATACCTCATAGGGGTAACAGGCCACGTTCCATATGCCGACGATTTGTCGTAGTAGGCTCTCGGGAGGTCTATTCCGATCGGGAGGGTGCTCGCGCCAGGGGACTTCTCGATACCACCGCAGGCAATCAGAAACATCGTCATAAAAGCCATCGCGATAATTGCCGACGCGGCGTCTGCAAGACCCTCGTTATGGGGAAATGACATCGGCTTCTCCCTCTCAGAGACGAATCTCGACGGCTCTCGGCTTTTCCTTGCGCTAACCGGCGGCACACTACTGGCAGCGCGCGCCTCACGCCACGCCTCCGGGCATCGCGCCGAAGACGGTGGCTGCAATGCGCTCGGAGCTATAAGACACACAATAGTGTCTCGCGTCTATCCCTCTGCCGGGATCTCTAGGTACTTCGCGAACCGCTCTTTCAACGTCTCTTCCTGAGTACCGAACCACCGGAGAATCTCCTCTTCTTCCGCGCCGAGCTGCTTCCGTTGTGCGTCCGGCGTCTCTGGCCGATCCATTGTGAGGTTGATATAGCGGAGCCGCACAGCCTTCCTATGCAGCTCTGCAACAAAGTCTGCTGTCGTCCGGTCGAAGAGGAAGCGTGCTTCCTCAGTTCCTTCGATCAGCTCACCCAGGTGCTGGCGAGCTACGCTGATGTCTGTAGTCACTTGGCAGATGAAGCGCTTCGCGGCGCGGTAGACGTGAAAACGCCGGTCATAGAACAGCCGCCTCCCCAGGGGCGAGAAGGGCTCATTCGCGGTCTGGGACAGAAACGCTGCGATCCCGGCGATGATGAGTATCAGCGGCTCGAAATGGGGCTCGCAGATCATCCACGCGACCGCGATCAGCAGGGCTAGGAATGAAACGGCCGCTCCGATTCGCCGCACCCGCTTTTCTCCGCTTGCTTCGCTGTCCGGAGGCTAGTCCGTCACGAGCCGTCGCCCGCAGCCTACCACGACGACACCGGCACGGGGAACCCCGATCGGCGTAGAGAATCAGCCCGCGCATAGAGCCCTCAGCCGCGCAAGTGTCTCGCCAGGTGGCTAGGCCATGATTGGCTATCAAGCGGGGCCCGACATGCAGCGAAGTGCGTATTTCGTGCGATCGTGAGCACGGATTGCGCTGCAAGCTGATCGGCCGTTTCGGTCGATCGTGATCACCCGTTTCGGGATCATGAGCGGTGGTTTCGGGCATCGTGATCACCCATTTCGCTCATCGTGAACGGGATGATAACCCCTCTGCCGAGTGTCTAGGGTCGAAAATCCCCGGTGGGATTTGACACTTCGGGGCTAATCGGACAGCCGGGGGCCTTCTTCTTCCTACGCGCACGATGCCGTCGTTCGGACCGTGAGTTGATGCACGGTCGTGGACTCGGTCACTTTCGTAGCCTCGTACGCCGTCACGACGCCCGGATGGACTGGGGCATCCGATGGGAACTCCACGGGTATGCCAGAGATCTCGGTCTCGACCTGTGCCCCGTCTTGGCTGGAGTCCGTTTGGCTCGTCTCGCTCTGCGCGGTCGTCTCATTCTGCACGGTTGTCGAGCTCGCGATGTTGCCCTGATCGTCCCCGCCGCCGCACCCGAGGAGCCCAGCGCTCGCCAGTACGAAGACTCCCACCAGCAAACCAACTCGGCACATGCGTTGCATCGTCGATCGCCTTCCCTTCAGTTGAGTGGAGTCTCGAGAAGCTGGGTGTTTTCGCGCTTTGCGCATTATCGCAGGTCGCCCGGACGTGTTGGTCCGCTTCTTCAGTTTCCTATACGAGGAGCTCACGCGGGCAGCTCCGCATCGTGGTTTGGTAGACTGATGATATGAGAGTGGGGCTCGGAGAGTCGCCACCAGGGGGAGCCAATGCTTGACATGAGCAGGCGAGAGCTGCAAGCGACTTTGCAGCAACTCGACCAAGCCATCTACAACCACGAGCAGTGGCTCAAGGACCTCACCCGCACGATAATCTGCGGATTGCCCTACGACAATCGCGACACAGCCGAGGATGCCCATCGTCACTGCCGGTTCGGCCAGTGGTACTACGGCGCTGCGCCGGAGGCACTTCGCGAGCACCCGTCCTTCGTCGCGATCGAGGCCGAGCACCGTGACATGCACCGGCTTGGCGCCCGATTGCTCCTCGCCGCCACCAGCGAGGCGCCGGGGTCTCCGCGCGATTATGACCTCTTCACCAATGCCGTGGACCGGCTGCATCTGGAGATGTTCTCGCTCAAGCAGGAACTCGAGGAGATTCTCAACAACCGCGATCCGTTGACCGGCGCTGAGAACCGCATCAGCATGCTCCCCCGGCTTAGGGAGTTGCGTGAGCTGGTCAAACGCGGCGCGCAGGAATGCATTATCGTGATTGCGGACTTGGACCATTTCAAGGCCATCAACGACACTTACGGCCATTCCGCCGGCGACCAAGTGCTGGTGGCCTGGGTGAGCTACATGAAGCAACACCTGAGGCCCTACGATCGAGTCTACCGGTATGGAGGCGAAGAGTTCCTGCTGTCGCTTCCAAATACCGGTCTCGAGCCCGCGAAGGGCATCGTCGAACGGATGCGCCAGGGGCTGGCTGCGATCAACATCGGCGCGGGCGGAGCACAGGGGATCATGATCACAGCCTCGTTCGGGGTCACCCTGCTCGATCCGATCGTAAGCATCGAGGAGTCTATCAATCGCGCAGACACGGCCCTGTACGCCGCCAAGGAGGCAGGGCGCAATCGGGCATACCTCTGGGATTCTACGATGACACCCATCGCGGCGAGAACGCGTACTCCCCAAGACCCGATCGGCGGGGAGACGTAGAGAAGGCGCTCACCTGTCCCGACCGGCGGGCCCTAGGGTCGAAAATCCCCCCGAGGATTTGACACTTCGGGGCTGATCGGACACTGCCGGGGGCCTTCTTCTTCCTACGCGCCAGTTCGCGCCGGTGCGCGCGACGCGGACGGCCTCGGCCTGGTGGCGGTGCAGGCGAAGCGGGCGCCCCGGGTCGTTTCGCTCTCGCTTGATCCGGAAGCAGCGCCGGCACTCGTCGTGCAGCACGCCCTCATCGACCAGCTCGTCGATCGTGCTGCCGGATTCGAAGCAGGGATCGAGCTGGATGAGGGGCTCGGGCCAGAGCAGCCCTCGGTCCAGCGCGGAGTCGACGAGCTCCCGGATCTGGTCGTCCGCGATGTGGATGAAGCTGCGGACATAGCTCCGGAATTCGCCGACGAGGCGGTCGCGAAGCGAGAAGACGTCCATCAACGAGCCCGCTGTGCGGCCGTCGGGAGCCCGCGAGAGCTCGGGCCGATGCGCGCAGGGGTTCTGTGAGCCATCCGGTACCCCGCATGGTTGAAAAGCCATTCACAGGGAGGTCGGCGCGAGGACAGCGGGCGACGCCCCGCCTCTGACGAAATCCCCGCGGGGGAGATCATCCAATGGCGAGAATCATCGGTCAAAGCTGATAACTCAAAAATTAGTGATATATTACTCTTATCTAAGGTATCGAGGATGGCCGCGACGAGCGCACGCAAGCGAGGCGCCACAGAGCGCGCCGTGGGCACGGTGCTCGCCGTCCTCCCGCGCGCGGCGAAGGCGCGGGTGCCGAAGTCGCCGCGCGACGCTGGGCCGGACCTGATCGTCGGAGGCCAGGCCCTCGAGATCAAGTGGATCGGCGCGGGCAGCCTGGGCGATGCGCGCCGGGTCCTCGCGGAGCGGCGCCGTCGTCCGGACGTCGTCGTGGCCCGCCGGCTGTCGCCGGGTGCTCGGGAGGCTCTGTCGGAGGCTGGGGTCGGGTGGGTGGACCAGACGGGCGCAGCCGAGATCGCCGTGGGCTCGATCATCGTCTCGCGTACTGGGAGGCCTCCCAAGCCCGCAGAGAAGCCGAAGCGCTGGACGGCTGCGGTGCTCGCGGTGGCCGAGGCTCTTCTCTGCGACACGAAGGCGACGGTGGCTGCGACGACAGCCGCCACCGGCCTGTCCGCCGGGAGCTGCACCCAGGCCCTTCGATTCCTGACCGACCTCGGCCTCCTGGAGGCCCAGGCCCGCCGCGGCAGGTTCTCGGCCCGCCAGGTCGTCGATCCGGATCGGCTCCTGGAGGCCTACGCCTCGGAGGCGGAGCGTGTGCGAGCGTCGATCTCGCTCCAGGTGGGCGTGAGCTGGCGTGATCCCGTGGCCGACCTGGTGGAGACGGGACGGAGGTGGGGCAGGGCGAAGCTCGCCTGGGCGGCCACCGGGGCCGCAGCCGCGTCCGTGCTCGCCCCCTACCTGACCGCAGTGACGGCGGGCGAGGTGTACGTGGATGCCGACAGCATGGCCCTGCTCGAGGCAGCGGCGGCGGCGGTGAACCTCCGCCCCATCGAAGGCGGGCGGCTGACGCTGCGGCCCTTCCCCACGGTCGCCGTCCGGGAGCTGGCCTCCGAGGTGGATGGGCTTCGAGTTGCGCCCTGGCCTCGCGTCTACGTCGACCTGCGGCAATCCGGCATCCGGGGGGAGGAGGCTGCGGAGCACCTGCGGGAGGTCGTCCGTGGCGGATGAATCTCCTCGCAGCCGCGCCGCGCGAGAGGCCGCCGAGCGCGCGCTCGTCCGGGTGGTGCACCACTACGGCGCTCGCCCCGAGCTCGTCGTCCTGGGCGGGCTCGTTCCCGAGCTGCTGTGCTCGGGCAGCGGATTCCGTCACGCCGGGACGACGGACGTGGATGTGCAGGTCGACCTGGAGATCGCCTGCGGCTCCGTCAACACCCGGCGCCTCGAGCGGGCCTTGCGGAACGCGGAGCTCGAGCCGGACGGCGAGTAGGTGTGGCGATGGCGAGCCACGGGACCGTCCGCGACCACGATCGTGCGATTCGAGCTCCTCGCCGACCTCGACTCGGCTCCGGCCGGGTCGAGCGTCCACTTCGAGGGCTGCGACTCCCTCGGCGCGGCCAACCTGCGAGGCACCGGGTTCGCCTCCCGATGCGCAGGGACCCAGGGCGTACGCCCGGCAGATGGCGATCGACCATCCCGAGGTCGAGAGGACGACGGCCCTCGCGGACGCGGTCGTCGCAGTCGAGAGCTTCTGCGTCCGCCTCGGTCCCGCCGGCACCCGACGCGGCTGATCCGACCCCGCGGGCAGATCCGAGAGGGGCCATATAGGGCCGTCGGGCCGGCCTCGGTGCAGCCCGATGCCCCCGCCTGCAGGCCCTCTCCTCGCAGGAGACGCAAGCTCGCGCTACGCCTCTTCGTCCTCGGACCCTTCTAAGCAGCGGGTCGCAGGTTCGATTCCTGCCCGGGGCGCCAGGCAACCCCCGGAATTCCCATTGAAGGGCTCGGGGCCGGAGCGTTCGAGGTCGAGTTCGGCGAGGAAGGCGTCGATTCCGCTGGGCGTGGGCGAAGCCGCTCGGCTGGCGGTATTCAGGGTGCCGGCTCGCAGACGAAGATGGGGATGTCCCGGGTCGTGCGCTTGCGGTAATCAGCATAGGGGGCGTAGTGCTGGTCGCAGACCGGCCAGAGTTCGGGCTTCTCCTCCGGCTTGGCGAGGCGAGCGCGGAGTTTCATGCGGCGGCGGCGATGGCTCACCAGAATCTCGGGGTGCTTCACAAGGTTGTGGTACCAGACGGGGTTTCTCGGGGCGCCGCCCTGCGATGCGACCAGGAGCAGACCTTCCCGGTAGGGGACGTACATCAGCGGGATCGTCAACGTGCGGCCACTCTTGGCACCCTTCATGGTCACGAAGCAGACGTCGTCGCCTCCGAACGTGTTGAAGAGGCGACCGCCCGTCAGGCGATTCAGAAGCACGTGCAGGCGCGTCACGGCCTTCATCAACCAGCGCGGCGGGGGCTTTCCCGTAGAAGTGGTAGTGGGCTCGGTCGTCATTGGAACCCTCCTGATCGGGTGGCCGCACGTCACAGGAAACCAGGAACCCCGGGGTGCGCCGCCCAACTTCTGGCCGCCAAGCTGCGGCCAGCCTTGAGCTTACCACTAGCACCTGCACACGAGGAAGCCTGACCAGCGCGGCAGAATGCTCGCGGTTCAGTTCTTGAGGGTAAGTTGCGCTGACCAAGGTCTTCGGACTTGCCGTATCTTCTCCCGTCGTCCAACCGCTAACCGCTCACCGGCTGCCGGCAGCAAGTCTACCACTCCCACACAATTCCAGGGAAACCTGATCGCAGGGCGGATCGATTGGCCTGTGCTGTTTGGCGGCGGCTTCAGCAACTTCCTAGGCAGCGCCCAACCCAGCCACCGATGACCAGAGCGTGAAGAGGCCAAAGGCCAAGGCCAGCAGCAACCAGATTCGGAGAAACCAGGCGGGCTGTTCGGACCACCATCGCACGAAGATGTCGAAACGTGTTGAACCCATCAGCGGTAACGCGACGGCACCAAGAAAGGCTACCGCCGCAAGGACGCGAAAGGCCGAGGGGGTGGCTGATGAAGGCGCTGCTTGCCAGAGAGCAACCGCAAAGACTAACCGAATGGCGAAGCCGGCCCACACGCCGGCACCGGCCTGGAACCGCCGGACGAACTCGATGATTCCCCGGGGCGAGATGAGCCCATAGCTGCTCATGGCGACGATTAGCACCGCGAGGAGCGCAACTACGATGAGCATCGTGGACCTCCTTCGCGCTCTCTGGCGGCGGCGCGCTTACAGGCTGCCGCCGCTCCACCCTACCATGAGCAAGCCGCTAGAGGGAAGCCTGACCACCACCGCGTACCGATTGAAACGCGTTGTACCACGCCAGCTGCAGTGCCTTGGTCGGCGGACGAATGGGCGCTCACCGCGGCGGAGCCGCCCGACCACCGTCTAGCGGGGATCGAGCCGGAGGAAGTACCTCGGTGGGAAACCGGTCACGACCCGGAAGACCAGGCCGAGACTGTTGTCGCCGGCGACGCGATCGTGCTCCGCGCCGGTGACGGGGACGGCCCGATAGTCGCCCTTCTTACCATCCACCGCGGCCTGCACGCTCGGGTTCGCCAACGCGCGGCGGTACCAGGCCCGGGGCCAGTGGTTGGCCGCGACGTAGAGCTGGCCATTGCTCTCAAGGCGGGACACGACCCGGTCGTGCGGGGTTTCGTCCTCATCGAAAGTGGTGATGACGAGGGTAGACCCGGCCCTGGGCTGGAAGTACCCGATCAAGGACTCGAACGCGACGACGATTCCCACGTAGACCAGGACCCCGATTGCGACGATCTTCAAGGCCTTCATCGATTGACTCCCAGAGGCGGGGAGGCCAGACGACCCCACTGCCGACCGGCGTCCTGATTGGCAGCCGCGCAACGATGGCGGAGCCGCTCAGCAGCCGGGCACCTCCTGCCGTCGAACGTGTAGCCGCTAGGCTGCGGCCGGCGCTGAGAATACCATAGGCGATCCATGCCGGGGAACCCTAACCGACATTCCGGATCGATTGCGCTGACCGGTTCGGCCATCAGCTTCAACGGGTTGTCGGGCGGCGGGTTTCGCATGCACGGTGTCCTGGGATTCGGGCGAATCCGCGCGTTGGGGCTGGAGGAAACGAACGCGGCTAAGAGCCATCTCGAAGGTCTGAGACGAACTGCTTGGTGAAGAAGAAGGCAACGGCGCCCACAATAAGGCTCGCTGCCGCAGAACCGACGGGGCCGAGTATTGCGCGAACTGGGCTTTCGACGAGCCACGCAGCCAGAGAAGCGATGAGCATTGCGAGAAGAGTGGGCATCGCTCTGCGAATCGGCAGGACGCAACCTGCGCTTTAGAAGTCGCTGCCGCTTCCCAACGGCTGGCCGCTCACCGGCCGCCGCCCGCAGCCTACCACGCGTAACGCTGAAGTATGAAACCCCTACAACCGGCGTCGCCGCAGCCCTACCAGCGCGAGCCCTGCCAAGCCGGTGGCGAGGCCAGCGGCGGGCGGTATACCATCTGCGGCGAGAAGCACGCCGACGGGCCGACTGGTGCGCCAATATGGAAGGCGGCACGCAAAGTGAGGGGGTCTTGATGCGGCCCACACGACTGGTCTTGTGCGTCCTCGTTTGCCTAGCTGCCTGCCACACGGCGCCGATTTCCCGAATCCATGATCTCGAGGTTCCCGCGGGCCTTACGAGCAAACAAGTGGAGTTCGTGATCCTCGCATCCCTTGCGGACAATCCGCCGCCCCGCGAGCTAAGCCCAGAGCTTGAGATCACGGATCGCGCTCTAGCAGCCTGGTTCGGTCCTTTCTACAGGAGCGCAAGGTCACAGGGCGGTAGTTGGTTTCTAGAAGGTCGTAGTCCAGGCGTCGTGTATGCTGGGCTCCAACGCGATCCCTACTATCTGCGAGTTGGCCTGAACTACGACGGATCGAAGATCCGCTTCGTCATCGAAGACAGCCGCAACCTAAGGCAATCACGCTGGCGAATTCATCGAAGTGCGGTGGCATGGATTCAGGAGTTGGAGATCGACATCCGGCGAAACCTTGGCAAGATGTCTGTCCACGACTAGCTCCGTCTCTAGTACAGCCAGATCCGCAGGGGGCAGGAGCACCCCCCTACGCCCTCCGTCGCATGAGAGGCCCGGGTCCGCGGGTGGTGAACGCCGTTTAGCCAGCCGCTCTCCGCCACATCGGGGCGTAGATCCGTTTGCGGTCGGGTGATCCTCGCTCGGAACAACTTTTCCGTGTTTGTGGAAAGACGATTCCCACGAATCCCGCACCTGCAATCCTCTCAGAGCCGAAATTTCCCGCGATTTCAACGAGATAGAACACCAAGCTTTGCCGCCAGGAGCGACGTCGACCTTGCATGCCCTTGCACCCTTCTCGGCCGCTGGTGGCCCGTGGGTCCGGCGCCGGCGCGCAGCGACAGCCGGAGCGTGACGCCGCGCGACCGGTCTAGAGCTCGCGCAGGGCGACCGCGACCGGCACCCGGGCGGCGCGCACTGCGGGCGGCACGCCGCCGATCAGCCCCATGAGCAGGGCGAAGGCCAGCCCGGCAAACAGCAGGTCGGGCGTCACCTTGAAGGCGAACGCCAGGTGCGAGAACGTCTGCCAGTTGATGGTGCCGGTGGTGAAGCCGTTGAGCGGCAGCACGACCAGGCAGCCGAGCAGCCCGCCGGCCAGGGAGATCAGCAGCGCCTCGATCACGAACGAGAGGATCACCACGCCGCCCGAGAAGCCCATCGCCCGGAGCGTCGCAATCTCGCGCGAGCGCTCGGCGACCGCCGAGTACATCGTGTTGAGGGCGCCGAACACCGCGCCGACCGCCATGATCGCCGCGACCAGGAAGCCGAGGGTGCGGATCAGGGTGGTGAGCTGTCGCGACTGCTTGTCGTAGTAATCGGTCTCGCGATCCACCTGGACCGACAGGCGCGGGTCGCTGGTCAGCTCGTCCTTGAACGCCGCCAGCTCGGCCGCCGACTCCAGCCGGGCGGTGACCGACTGGTAGATGTGGCTCGGCCGCTTGTACACCTCGCTGAGGACGTTGGCGTCGCACCAGACCTCGGAGTCGAACGCGCTCGAGCCGGCGTCGAAGACGCCGACGACCTTCCAGGTCCCGCCGCCAAGTCGGACGGTGGCGCCGAGCTCGAGGCCCGAATAGCTGTGCAGCGCGTTGTGCCCGACCACCAGCTCGCTCAGGCCCGGCTGGAAGAAGCGCCCCCCGACCACCCGGACGCTCTCGCGCACCTCGAGCGCACGGGCCGAGACGCCGCGCACCTGGACGTTGGCGTCGGTGCCGGTCTTGACGAGCGGGAAAGCGGCCACCACAACCACCTCGGCCGAGGCCAGCGGCTGGCCGTCCCGCCGGCGCACGCCGGCGGCCGACTCGATCACGCGGACCGCGTCGATGGAAATCGCGCTCACCATCTCGGAGTCGGCGCCGGCTCGCCGAACGATCGCGTTCTCCGGGGAGCCCGAGGACACCATGGTGGCGCGGAAGCCGCGGGCCATCGCGAGCATGGCGACGAACACGCCGACCGTGCCGGCGATGCCGAGCACGGCGACGATCGCCGAGACCCAGCGCTGGCGCACGCTGCGGACGTTGTAGACGACCGGGATCGGCAAATTCTCCGATTGACATGATTATACCGGTATTATAAGATCAGGACCTCCAGGACCTCCAGGACCTCCAGGACCTCCAGGACCTCCAGGACCTCCAGGACCTCCAGGACCGAGGCGGTTCCATGCGGGCAGTCGGGTAGATCGTGTCCACGCGAGGTTGGAGCCAGGAGCGTCGCCAGGCGCGGCGGGAGCAGATTCTCGATGCGGCTCACCGCACCTTCGCCGAGCGGGGCTACCAGGGCACCACCATCCGTCGGATCGAGCAGGCCTGCGACCTCACCCGCGGCGCCATCTACTACCACTTCCGCGACAAGCAGGAGATCTACGTCTCCGCCCTCACCGTCGGCCTCCGCCTGCTTCGCGAGAAGCTCGAGCGGGCCGTCGAAGATCGCGAGGCCGACCCGCGAGAGCTCGTCACCCGCCTTCTCGACACCTATTGCGAGTTCTACCGGGAGCACCCCGACTTCTTCCGCGTCGCGCAGCACTTCTTCTTCGGCTGGGAGGGTCGATCCGATCTCGACCCGGCGCTGGTGGAGGAGATCACCGGGCTGGCCGCCGAGTGCCTCGAGATCGTGGTGGAGATCATCGCCGAAGGGATCGAACGCCGGGTCTTCGCCAGCCGAGACGCCTCCTTCGAAGCCGTCCTGTTCTGGAGCATGGCGACCAACCTGGTTCAGCTCAGTGAGGACAACCCGCGCGCGGCCTTCCTGCGCCTCTCGTGGGGGGACCTGAAGACGCGCCTGATCGAGAGCGCCCTGGATCGGCTGTCCGGCGGCGGGCCCGCACCGGGGGGGGGCGGACTCTGATGATGAGGGAGGAGTTCACCGTCGGCGTCCGTTTCCACCGCGAGTGGCAGCACCTCGTCGCTCTCAGCTTCTCGCTGGAAGGGATCGGCGCGGGCCTGGTCCTCTGCGCGGTGCTCGCCGGCTCACAGACCGCGGTCCTGGTCGGGCTGGTCCTGGTCGCGTGCGGCGTCGCTGCCCTCTTCGCACACCTCGGCAACCGGCGGCGTTTCTGGCGGGTGGTCTCGAATCCAGCCACGGCGTGGATCAGTCGCGGGTCGCTCCTGATCGCGATGCTCCTGGTCCTCGGCATCCTCTCCCTGGCGGCCGGCCGGCTCGGGGATGCTCCCGCCTTTGCCTCGCTCCTCACGCCAGCGGTGGTCCTGATCGCGGCGATGCTGGTGGGCTACGCCGGGCTCCTGCTGGCCTCGATGGCGGGGATTCCCTTCTGGAGCAGCGCGCTGACGCCGGTCGTCTTCGCGCTCCACTCGCTGGCTTCCGGAGTGGTTCTCCTGCTCGCCCTCGCGGCACTCACGGGAGTGCCGCCTCGAGCTCCCCCGGTGCTGGAGGCCGGGGTGCGCGTCCTTCTCGGTCTCACCCTGGCCGCCAGCCTGGTCTATCCGTGGCTCGCCGGATCGACGCGCGCGGCGCGGGAGTCGGCGCGTTCGCTGCTCCGGGGCGAGCATCGCCTCCTGTTCCTGGGGGGCGCCGTCGGGCTGGGGCTGCTGGTCCCGCTGGTACTCGTCGTCGCGCACCACTGGCTCCGGCCGGGCGCGAGCGCAGCGGCGCTCCTGATGTTCGCCGCGCTGCTTCGCCTCGCAGGGGACCTGTGCTTTCGCTACGCGCTGATCAGTGTGGGGTCGTACGACCCGCTTCTCTGAAGAGCCTCGGAGGCCGAGCCGGGTGCCGCGAGAGCGGGCTGAACGCCGGAGAAGAGGAGAGACCATGGATTCCCAATCCGCGGGGAGCCACCAGGCGGGGCGTTGGGTCTCCACCTCGTGCAACGGCTGCTTCAGCATGTGCGCGATCCAGGTGTACGAAGAGGGCGGGCGAATCGGCGCCGTCAAGGGTCATCCCGACGTCCTCAGCTCCCGGGGGAAGCTCTGTGCGAAGTCGCTGGCGAGGATCGCAGACCTCTGCGACCCCAACCGGGTCACCCGACCACTCAGGCGCACCAATCCGGAGAAGGGACTGGGCGTCGATCCGAGGTGGGAGGAGATCAGCTGGGGGGAGGCGCTCGAGACCGTGGTCCGACGGCTCGACGCGCTGCGGAAGGACGATCCGCGGAAGCTCGCCCTCGCCACTTTCGATCTCTGCAACATGGCGACAACCATCGCGTTCGCGGAGGCTTTCGGGACCCCGAACTACGACTTCTACAACGCCAGCTACTGCGGCGGCGGCCTGCACACCACCTTTCTCAACACCCTCGGCACCATCAACTCGGAGGTGGATCTCGAGCACTGCGATCACATCATCCTCTGGGGTGCACAGCTCGGCCTCGGCGCCAACAACAATCCCATCCGCGCCATCGCCAACATGGCCGATGCGAGGCGGCGCGGGGCGAGGCTGGTCGTGATCGATCCGATCTTGAGCCATGCCGCCGCCAAGGCCGACGAGTGGGTGCCGATCCGCCCCGGCACCGATGGTGCCCTGGCTCTCGCCATGGTGAACGTGCTCCTGAACGAGCTCGGCATCTGCGATGCCGAGTTCTTGAAGCGGCGCACCAACGGCCCCTACCTGGTCGGCGCCGATGGACACTACGTCCGCGATTCCGCCTCGGGCCGACCCCTGGTCTGGGACGCCCGCTGCGAGGTGGCCGTTCCCTTCGACCAGGCCGAGTCCGAGAACGTGGCACTCGAGGGGCGCTTCCGGGTCGGTCACGCCGACTGCCAGCCGGCTTTCGCGCTCTTGAAGGAGCACGTGAGGCGCTATCCACCGGAGCGCGCCGCCGAGATCACCGGCGTTCCCGCTTCGACGATCCGACGCCTCACGCGGGAGCACGGAGAGGCGGCCCGGATCGGCGCGACCGTCGAGATCGACGGCCGGTTGCTGCCGCTGCGGCCAGCCGCCGTCGACTTCAAGCGCGGCGTCAACGCGCACCAGAACAGCCTCTTCAACTGCTTCTCGCTCCAGCTGGTGAACATCGTGCTCGGCGCAATGGACGTACCGGGAGGCCTCCTCGGCTCCAACGCCTTCGGCCCCTGGGCCTACTGGCGCGCGAGCGCTGGCAAGGACGGCCTGATCACCACCGATGTCTTCAAGATCGGCCGGTCGGCGGCGTTCCAGTCCCCCTATCCCCCGAGAGAAGCGCGGCCGCCGGACACTCTCAACCTGGAGGGGCTCTTTCCGGTCTCGGGCTTCCTGCCAAGCCTGCCCCACTACTCGATTCGCGATCCCGAGCGATTCCGGCTGCCCTATCGACCGTCGGCCCTGGTGATGTGCCGGACGAACCTCATGATGAGCTACCACGATCCGAGGTCGATCGCCGAATGGCTGGCCTCGCTCGACTTCGTGGTCGGCTTCGCACGCCAGATCGACGAGACCACCGAGTTCGCCGACATCGTGCTGCCCGAGGCGCACGACTTCGAGCGGTACTGGTTCTTCCCGGCCAACCAGCCGGCAGGGTTCATCACTCCGGGTCCCGGCGACTGGTACGGCCAGGTCGTGCAGCCGGTGGTGGATCCGCCCGAGGGTGTCCGGAACTGGCTGGACGTGATGATGGAGATCGGGGAGCGCCTGGGCATCGTCGCCGGGATGAACGAGAGCCTCAATCGCTATACGGGACTGGAGCTGATGGAGGACCAGAAGCTCCAGCCCGACCGCAGCTATGCCATCGAGGAGATCTGTGCGAAGCAGGTCGGGATGTACGCCCGGCTGGCGGGGAGGGAGGACACGAAGGACCTGTTCCGCGATACGCCGGCGCTCCACTTCTACACCAAGACGCTGGAGGAGGCCTACCCCGGGATCGCCCTCGAGGCGCGCATCCCCGTCTACCTCGAGCACTTCATCGACGCGGGCCAGCAGGTCGAAAAGGTGACGCGCGACCTGGACATGGGCTGGTGGGACACCGCCCGGTATCGCCCCCTTCCGGACTGGCATCCCTGCCCCGCGCACGAGGACGATTCGGGCGACTACGATCTCTACCTTGCCAACACCAAGGGGGCTCTGCTCTCCCATACCATCAACGCGGAGAACCCCTGGATCGACGAGATCTGCAGCCGCAACCGAACCGACTATCGCGTCCTGCTTCACACCCAGGCCGCAGCCGCGCGCGGGATCCGGGACGGTGACCTCGTCTGGGTGGAGTCACGAACCGGCCGCGTGAAGGGAAGGGTGCGCGTGACCGAGGGAGTCCACCCCGAGGTCTTGGGAACCGTCGGGAACCTTGGCCACTGGGCGGAATGCAAGCCGATCTCCCGGGGGCGCGGGGTGCACTCGAACTCGCTGATCGCGTCCGACTGGAACATGGTGGATCCACTCTCGGGCCAGATCGACACCTGCGCTCGGGTCAAGGTCTACCGCGGGGAGGATTAGTCATCGCGAAGCTCTCGATCGTCATCGACCTGGATCTGTGCATCGGATGCAATGCCTGCACCGTCGCGTGCAAGGCCGAACACGGCACCCAACCCGCCGTCTTCTGGAGCAAGGTGCTCGAGCACGAGGTGGGGAAGACGCCCGCGGTGACGCGGCTCTTCATCCCGGTCCTCTGCAACCACTGCGAGAATCCCCCCTGTCGTGAGGTGTGTCCCACCAGAGCCACCTACGTGGACGAGAACGGGGTTGTACTCGTTGACTACGACAAGTGCATCGGCTGCCGGGCGTGTGTCGCCGCCTGCCCCTATCTGAGCCGCACCTACGTGCACCGGGAGCGGTACTACTTCCCGGACACGCCGATCCCACACTCGGTGCGGGAGCTCCGAGGGCTCGAGGGGGTGGTGCAGAAGTGCAACCTCTGCGTGGCAAGGGTGAAGCGGGGGGAGCCGCCGGCGTGCGTGGAGGTGTGCCCGACCAGCTGCCGAGCCTACGGGGATCTCGAGGACGCCGAGAGCGAGGTGTCGGTGCTGGTGGCGAGCGAGCGGAGCTTCCAGCTCCTGCCCGAGAAGAGAACCGCGCCGAAGGTGCACTATCTGCTGACGAACAAGGCCGCCCTCGCGCGTGAGGAGGCTGGGAGGCGCTAGTTTGGGCCAGACGATCGCGGAGAAGATCTTCTCGGCGAAACTCAACCGGAAGGTAGAGGCCGGCGAGTACGTGGTCGCCCCCATCGATTGCGCGCTGCTCCACGAATCGTTCGCGCTCAGCTGGCTCGAGCTGCTCAAGGCCGGCGTCGGTGAGATCCGACACCCCGGAAAGGTCGTGGTCGTCCTGGATCACTACATTCCGGCCCCGAGCGAACGCCTCGCAGTCGCCCAGAAGATGATCCGTGAGGTGGTCCGGGCGCAGCGGATCGAGGCCTACTTCGGTGAGGGGGAGGGCATCTGCCATCAGGTGATGATGGAGAAAGG
>Ga0299912_10002195_pt1 | contig 16023 bp, 14 predicted proteins | sample RVTome_2_FD_207667 | JGI IMG/M metagenome (GOLD analysis project Ga0299912, IMG submission 207667) | Soil microbial communities from uranium-contaminated site in the Upper Colorado River Basin, Wyoming, United States - RVT95D214 (version 2) ... | reverse complement strand
CTACAATATCGAGCGCATGTTCACTGCCGTTCTAGGCGACGGTGAAGTGGCTACCTGAGGGACCTGCCAGAAAGCCCGAGGTCTCAGGCCAGATGCTTTGATGGAAAATGTTCAGGTAGGGACGATGGAATTACTCACCGACTGGACACTGGCAGCAGATAAAGTAATCGTGTTTTAAGACGAGAAATTTATGACACGAGAAATTCGCATCCGTATCGAGTCAGAACACTGTCATGCCTGTGGTCGCTGCCTGGCATCTGAGTCATGCAAAGTGCGTGCTATTTTGCGAATTGACCCCGAGGAAATTCCGTTTCTGGATGTCAACCGTTGTTATGATTGCCGCTTATGTCTCAAGGCCTGTCCTTTTGGTGCGATACAAGTAGTGAGAAGTCTAATATAGGAGAAAGCCATGACTGCTAAAACTGTTCTTATTCTGGGCGGTGGAATCGGTGGTCTGGTAGCCGCCAACGAACTGCGGCGGCTGCTCCCAGACGAGCATCGCGTCGTTCTGGTTGAGAAAAATCCAAAACACACCTTTGCGCCATCGTACTTGTGGTTGATGACAGGCGACAGGAGACCGGAACAGATCACGCAAGATGTGCGCCAGCTGGTGCAGCCCGGAGTCGATCTACTCCTGGCCGAGGGGCAGACCATTGACATTGCTAATAGCACTGTGCAGACGAGTACGCAGATGTTGCATTATGATTACCTCGTCGTCGCTCTCGGGGCGGAACTGTCCCCTGAGACCATCCAAGGCCTGGTAGAGAGTGCGCACACCTTTTACACCTTCGATGGCGCGGTGAAGCTGCGTGACGCGCTGCCAGACTTCGGCGGGAGAACATTGGCTGTGGTGGTGAGCGCATTGCCCTATAAGTGCCCCGGTGCACCGCACGAGGGTGCCATGCTGATCGCGGACTTCTTCCGCAAGCTTGGACTGGATCAGAAAGTGGAAGTGCATTTGTTCACCCCAGAACCACAGCCCATGCCAGTAGCGGGCCCAGGGTTGGGTGAGGCGGTCAAGCAAATGTTAGGCAATAATGGAGTGTCTTTTCACCCTCTGCATAAGTTGACCCGGGTGGATACAGATGCTCGTGAGCTCCATTTCGAGGACAAAGACGCTTTTCATTACGATCTACTGGTTGCAATCCCACCCCACCGAGGGTCGAGGGTTGTACGTGAGGCTGGGCTGACGAATGAAGCCGGCTGGATCCCGGTCAACCGCCTCACATTGCAGACTCAACACGAGGGAGTATATGCCCTGGGTGATGCAACCGTCATCTCGATCCCAGGCCGCTGGAAACCGGATGTACCGTTAATGCTACCCAAAGCGGGTGTGTTCGCTCATGCCCAGGCAAAGGTAGTTGCACAGCGGATAGCAGCAGAGATCACCGTAGGGGGTGAACCGAGCGAATTTCCTGGGATTGGCTATTGTATGTTAGAAGCAGGGGAAAGCATGGGTGGGGCTGCCTTCGGGGACTTCTTTGCCGAACCGTCTCCGCAAATCGAACTGCGCAAAATCGGGAAAACCTGGCACCTGGGAAAAGTGTTGTTTGAACAATGGTGGCTGGCTCCGCTTGACCTCCGGCGCGAGGTGTTGAGGCTGGCTTTGACCCTCGGAGGTAAGGTGCTTGGCATACCGTTTATCATCTGATACTTACCAGTTCTTCATGAATTCTTCACATGAAAATGGGAGAATTCGAGAAAATATCCGCGGTAGATTTTTAATGGAGGATAAAATGTGCGGTTGTATGTTGATGCATTCGATGATGGACCATCAGGAGCACCAACCTGGCACCCAGGCAGAGTCAGGTATTAATACAATGCAGATGTCTAACCAACGGCACTGCGCCCATTGTGGCTTTCCAGTGCAACAGGGTTTTGCATTCTGCCCCAGTTGTGGTATGAGTTTGCGAACAGCGGAGTGCCCAGCTTGTGGACAAAAAGTTGATCCGAGTTGGAGAGCATGTGCGTTCTGTGGATCCCCACTGGCTGAAGCGTTGGGACAACCTGCGCATCATGAACCTGGGTAGAGAACATCCCCTATCCAGATTGGAGGTTGCCAATACCAGCATGAAGATGAGCATGATGGGCGTGCCGGGTAACATCGGTATCCCGCAGTTCATGGGTATCATCCCTGGGATGACCCCCTTTGCCACCGCCCTGATGAAAAGCAAGATGAAGAAGCTGGATGTCCCGCCTGTGCGTGAGTACCTGCAAATGATCATGGATGCGGGTGGAAAGCTCTATCCCTGCAAGATGTCCTGCGATATGTACAAGTTGACCAAAGATAGTTTCATTGACGGCTGTTCGGACGTCCTCACCGCCGGTGAATTCATCGATCTGACTCCGGGTGCACAGATCATCTTTATTTAGAGAATTATATCTGTTGGGAAGAAGCGACGCACCGGTCTAAAAGCAGATCGAACCAGGTGCGCCCTTACATCCTCAATATAAACCGGTATCGGTGTTCTCCATCCCATATTTCTAGGGGCGGGTCGCGACCCGCCCCTTGGGCGTTATATTACCTTCTTGGTTCCGCACGACCTGCCTCTCGCGGCATAATATAATCTTCATCAGCTGCACGCGACACGCCCCGAATCTAAATTTCGTGGCGTGAGCTGTTTATAACAGCAAAAATTCTATGCTGTGTTCGAGAGACTTTTCATGCTTTCGATAGCTCTTTGATTACCCTGTCCGCTGCCAGCTTACCGGTCAGGATGGATACCGGTAATCCGGCAGGGCTGTATGTCCACTGGCCTGCCTGATACACGCCCGGGACAGGGGTATATATGGCTTTGAGGATTTTCGGCAATCTGCTTTCCGCTGGCATGGGATGATTGCTAAATGCCCATCCCGTGATGGCACCCTCCGAGTTGCCCGCAACTTTAGCCATGGTCAGCGGGGTGGAGCTGAACATTAGCAGAATGGCGTCCTTGAGGCCTGGATAGATCGATGCATCCAGGGTGCTGATGATGCATTTCTCACATATGGCTTTGAAATCCTCGTACCACCCCATCTCCTCAACATGCCTGGTTAGCTGATAGTCGAATAGCACACTCACGATAAGGCCGGTTTTCCCGGCGGGTGCCAAGGAATGATCCCGCATGACCGGGCAGGAAATCTCATAGGTTGTCAAGGAGAAGAATTCTTCCAGCCATTTTTCAATATCACTGCGCTCTGCGTGGATGGGGAGTGGTCCTGCCAGCGATTGACCAGACCGGCTTGGAGTGTAAAAGAAGTGTTCGCTGGCCTTGTCAGCAAAGTAGCTTTTATCCAGATTTACTTCCAGGAACACGGAGTACACAGAATCGTTGCCCAATTTGTCAGCAACCTCTGTCTGGCGTTCCAAAATCGCATTCTTTATCTGTCCCTCTGCAATGTTCTCTAGATTAACCATCCGGTAGAAAGATTTCAGGTCTGCGGCCCAGATCAGACTTCGATACTGATATTTGTTCCCTTTTTTGTCAGTCACAATCCGGTTCTGCGGGTCAACCGACGTGATTTCTGTTTCTGTGCTGATCTGACCACTGTGACTATCGATAAAAGCTACCATTATTTCAATGAATTTCCCGGTACCCCCGAGTGGGTAATAGTAATCCAGATACAGCTTCAGGTAGCTGAGGGCAAAGAAAGCAGGAGTTTCGTGGAAAAAATGCTGTGTGATGATATCCAATAGGCTCTGGTTTTGGGTGTACCGTTTTAAGAAATCAACGACCGGCTCGTTTAAAGCGGTGATTTTTCGGACAGTCAGAGCATATTTCAACATCCAGGGAAGGATAACCTTCACCATATAGTCGCGGTCCTTCTTCATGTCCAGAAAGATGGGGTTGTCTATGCCATATTGAACCTGCATGTAATGCATGATATTTCGTATTTCGGTGATAATTTCGCCAATCTGGTTCTTGCAGTCCGGGTATAGACTGTTGAGCAGAGCTTGATAATCCAATAAGTTTCCCTCTTCATTAATCCGGATCACCTGGTCCTCGATCCCAATCGAAATGTGGTTCTTGACAAATTCGATTTCCAGACCCAGGTGTTTCAGCATTGGGAACAAAACACCCGAGTTCTCCATTGCTCGAACACCACCATCAAAAACGAAACCATCGCGTTTAAATGTGTTCACCAACCCTCCGCAGGTGGGTTCCTTCTCGCACACCAAGGTGGTGTAACCTGCTTTAGATAGATAAGCTGCTGCGGTCAGTCCGGCAATCCCACCACCAACTACAATAACATCAAAGTCCATATCCACTCCTCAAATGACAACGCACAGGCGATGTCAATGATATGATCTGTTTATCAGGCAGCATCATTAAAATCCGCTAACCTTTTCCCCGTAATCCGATAGACCAAGCGTTCCATCGCTGATGGTGTTCCAAGCTGGTAATGAAAGACCTGTTAGTTCTTCGCTTTTCGACCAGACGCGCTTTCCCAGGCTGCGGTCGAGGGCATGCGGCGCAGGCTTTTCATCAATCGTCTGATTGAAAAACCTGCCACTCACCTTCCCCATCTCTGGGGCGGCTGCCAGATAGTAAATGGCATTTCCGGAAATTTCTGGATCCTTCAGAATCCACCAAATTATGTAACGCTGATACCACCGGTAGAGGAATTCGTTATTCATGCCTATGTTCGTTCTGACCTCACCTGGATGCATCGCATTGATCGTTACACCGCTTCCGTTCAGCCTATCAGACAGCTCCCAGACTGTGAGCAACTGGGCAACCTTTGATGCACCGTATGCCTGGAGCCCTTTATAACGGCGCCGCTCCCAGTTAAGGTCATTCAGGTCCAGACCACCGAAGCGATGACCCTGTGAATTCACCTGGATAATCCGTGCCGGTGCGCTTTCGATTAGCCGGCTTAGAAGGAGGCGAGTGAGTAGAAAAGATGCCAGGTGATTCACGCATAAGACGGTTTCAAAGCCATCCCCGGTTAGCGTCCGATGCGTGTTATGCAGTCCAGTGTTGTTGATGAGCACATCGATACGGGGATAATTTACCAGGATCCTTCCAGCAGCCTCCCTGACTTCGTTAAGCTTTGAAAAATCAGCCTGCACGATATCAATTTGCACAGCATATTCACACTGAAATTCTTCCCTGACCCTGGCGGCCTTCTCACTATTACGACAAACGAGCACGAGTTGAGCCCCGCCCTGCGCAAGCCGCCTTGCGGCCTGGTAGCCAACACCTGAGGTTGCACCCGTGATGATGCAGACCCGCCCATCCATGCGCGCGTCAGTGGTTTTTTGGACCATGCGGGCGTTGGCAATGAATTGAAGCTCTTCAGGAAGTTTCATACGTGTGGAAGAGCTAACCGAAATACCGGTGCATGAATTTCCAATAAGATTTGCGGAGCAATGGAATGCCATTTAAAATCGTCCCCCAGATATCGAAATAATCCCGCTGGTAGATTATTCGGTTATCATCGCCGATTGTCAGTTTTGTACATCCTTGAAGAGGGGTGCTCGGGAATTTTTTGAACATCATCACCATTTTCCATTGAAAGAAAACTTGGTGAGCATCCATGACAATGGAGAGGATATCCATGTGAAGTTGCTCGCAACGCTTGGACAGGCGGTTGCATACTGCCATGAATTCCGCTTTGCCCTCGATATGTTGGATACTGTCCTCAAACACGATATCATCATGATAGTACGGGAAGATGTGGGACCAGTCGGGCTTGCCATCCCGGTTGTAAGTTTGGGCCCACAATTCCCGGATCTTATCAATCGTTAATGGTTCCACAAATTGATTCGTTTCGAGCTCTTGTATGTCATCCATGTCATCTGGCTACCAGTAATAGAAAGAGAGATATTTTTACAAATAAACTGCCGTATTATAAAGCACAAATGCCCTGGTTGATATCGATGATACCCAAATATTCCGGGATTTTAAATCAAAATCAGTCAAAAATCCATCCCATTTTCGGAATTCGTTCCTGAAGGTGGGTTTAAAGAAACAGGGGATATGTAGGACCAGGTCGTGCGCAACCAAAAACAGTTGCGTTAAGCTAGCCCCTGCCAGGATTTTGGACTTTATCGGGCTGTGGTCGGTCCGGAATTAACTCTTCCCTCCCTTCCGGTACTCCTGTCGTTTGGTGTCCTCCATCACGACATTTTTTATGTCTACGAAATCAGGTAAGGCTCAAGACGATGCCCTACAGGGTCATCGACACTCGGGGAAAGTATTCAAATGTTGAACAGCCCCCATGTTCACTTCCGATCTTCTTACCTCCCTTACATAACCAGCTTTCAAACGAAAAGGAGAAAAATTGTTGAAAACAATTTCATCCTGATATTCAAATATGGGATGAAGACAGCTTTTCGCTGTGGTATTTGGATGATGACGTTAATCTCCTGTATTAACTAATGATCGTCTCAGGGGAATATTACTTTATACAACCTATTGAAACAGAATATAAAAAATGCTATAGTAGTAGTATCAAAATTACCTTGGATTTTCTAAAATCATAAGGAGTGGTCATGAACCGCAAAGCATTTTGGCTGATGTTGTATGTCTAATTTTCAGTAGTCATACTGACAAGCTGTTCCAGTTCAGCTCAAGTATCCGAAATTATTCCTACGCAAACCCCTCTTTCCCAGGAACCTGTAAAGGCCGCAACACCAACCGTCCAACCCACAGAAACGGCAGTTATTCCAACACCCCCCCAGGAGCCCTGGCATCTACTGATCTTAGGCGATTCTTCCCTTTGGAATGCTGTGGATATATATCCGCTTATCATTGAAAGAGATTTGGGGGTCAAAGTTGTGGTTGAAGATTATTCTTTGGGTGGCTTAGCCATGAATGAAGTACTGCAGGTGCTAAAAACTGGAGAATCGGATCGTCCTGAATTACCAAGCCTACCGAATGCAATCAGCGATGCAGACATGGTGGTGATGTTCATTGGAAACCCTGCTGGTTCTCTCATTCCAGGCAATCAATTCAATCAGAATGGTTGTATATCTGGTGATAGCCCTCCAGTGAACTGCAATCCTGCCTCACTGGAGCAATACACCAACGATCTGAAATGGATTTGGGGAGAAATATTCAGATTGCGGAATGGTCAGCCTACTATCCTGCGCACCATGGATTTATATACTCCGAATATCAATAAATACAAAGAGAACGGTATATTATTGGAATGTACCAGGTGTTTTGAAAATTATTCAAATGCCATTCACCTGGCTGCTGAAGCCTATCACATCCCATTTATCCGTCGTTATGATATATATAATGGTGTGAACCATGATGAAGATGCTGCTGCGAAGGGGTATATATTTGAGGATGGTATGCATCCAAGCGTTCTTAGTGCACAGGTGATCGCAGAACAGTTTTCTCAGTTGGGATATGAACCAGTGCCACCACCATAAAATTAATATGGGGGGATTCACTTGATGAATAATCAGAGATACAATGCCCTCATGAAGTCACTCACCAAAGCTTCACGGGTCAACACCGATGACTCAGTTGAAGTTATCTTCAGGCACAGATTCCGTTTTCTTCTGTATTCAGGGATGTATTTATCGGGAATCGATTTGGAAACTGGTTATTTCGGTCTTATAATTCATAGTAGATCTTGAATCTAAATAAAACAATATACTAAGGAGGATAACATGTCAACGGATATATTCTTCACCCTGGCCTGCGCTGCCTTTATTGCGTCCTTATTCGGGTTAGCGCTAACTTTTGCTGGATACAAACTCTTCCGCATCCTGCTGCCGATCTGGGGCTTTTTCTTCGGCCTTTGGTTGGGCGCACAGTCAATCCAGGTTCTTTTCAATGAGGGTTTCCTAACGACGATAACGAGCTGGGTGGTCGGATTAATCGTCGGCGTCCTTTTTGCGGTGCTCGCCTTCCCGTTCTATCTCTTCGGTGTGGCAATCATCGCTTCATCGCTGGGCTATTTTGTGACCGTGGGGCTGCTGCTGTGGCTCGGTATGCAGTGGGGTTTCCTGGTGTGGCTCATCGGTATCGTGGCAGCGATTGCGTTGACAGCGGTGACCCTGATATTCAACCTGCAGAAGTGGGTGATCATTATTGCCACAGCCTTCTTGGGTGCGGGCTTGATCGTCGGCGTCTTCACGGCATTATTCAAACCGGTGTCCGTATTATTGGAAAATCCGGTGCAGGTGATGCTCCAGACCTCGCCACTGTTGTTGATCGTATTCCTCTTGCTGGTGATCTTCGGGATCTTTGTGCAGTCAAGGACCAGCCGTAGGGTTGCAGCGGTTGAACCATCAGCACCCGTCAAATCTGCAGCGGTCCCAGTGGTAGCTGCCAGTGAAGCTGCCCCCGTTGCTGCGGCAGTCGGTGCGACTGGTATTGCCGCCGCTGCTGTAGAAGCCAGGCAGGAACCTATCACGGTCGAATCTGCAGCAGCAAAAGCAGTGGCTGCAGAGATGACTATTGAGCAACCTGCACCAGCAGACCCACCGGTGGAACACCTCGCAGTTGAGGCTGTTGTCTCAGACACGAAGGCTGGCACAACCATTCCGGAGGAGATCGATAAATTCAAATCCAACCTGGAATATATCGAAGGCATTGGTCCAGTTTATGCCGCCAAACTGAATGCGATTGGTATCATGAATCTGCATGATCTGCTGGAAAAAGGTGCTTTCCCCAAGGGCAGGGAAGAGATCGCCCAAGCCGCCGATATCAGCCACACCCTGGTCCTGAAGTGGGTTAACCACGTTGACCTGTTCCGTATCAAGGGGGTGGGATCAGAATATGCCGATCTTTTGGAGATGGCGGGAGTGGATACTGTGGTTGAGTTAGCCAACCGCAATCCAGCCAACCTGTTCGCCAAGTTGGAGTCGGTGAACGAAGAAAAGAAGCTGGTGCGAAAGCTGCCCGTACTCAACCAGGTGCAGGATTGGATTGAGCAAGCCAAGAACCTGCCGCGCAAGATCAACTATTAATATTACGCACGATGCTTTTTGGGTGAACAACAACCAGCTGGATGTCGATCGACCTTCAGCTGGTTTGTCATGGATTAGTTATCAAATCATTCGATTGGTTGAACGATCGAGCCGCCCCTTGCTCACTATACGTTTTTATGTGGGGAGTTCTTCATCTGGTTGGTCCAATCATATAAGATATACATTATCCTCGTGGAGGTAACCTCCACAGCTTTTGCCCCATCATTACTAGTCAACCAATCCACCAAGTATGATGGGACAGCGAGATTACCTGCTTAAATCACCTTGAAAGCCCATTGCAGTGACAACCCTTTTTACCTACAACCTTCGTTACCAGCTAAAACGCATTATAATTGGCGGGTATTTTTCACACTTAGGAGAATTACATGCAGAAAAAACTTGATGAACTCAAAACTCTTCTGATGGAAATCTATGACCTGCAACATGCCGGTGCTCTCCTGAGCTGGGACGAGGCGACCTATATGCCCCCGGGTGGGGCTGCCGCGCGTGGGCGGCAGACCGCATTACTCGCCAGGCTGGCACAGGAAAAATCCATCGACCCAATGCTCGGCAAACTGCTGGATGAGCTGCGTACTTACGAAGAAAGCCTGCCCTTCGATTCCGACGATGCTTCGCTCATCCGGGTGGCACGCCGTGAATATGAGCGTGCACTCAAGCTGCCCCCCAAATTTGTCGCTCAGTTCTTTGAGCACGCTTCAAAAAGTTATAATGCCTGGGTGGTTGCCCGCCCAGAAAACAACTTTAAGACACTTGAGCCTCTTCTTGAGCGGACGCTTGACCTTTCCCGCCAGATGGCGGATTTCTACCCGGGCTACGAGCACATCGCCGACCCATTGATCGACTACGCTGATTTTGGCATGAAGGCCACCACCTTGCGTGGACTTTTCGCCCAGTTACGCCGGGAGCTGATCCCGATCGTGCAAGCCATCACCTCCCAGCCCCCTGCAGACGACACCTGTCTCAAACAGCACTACCCACAAGCTGACCAGCTGGCATTTGGTTTGGATGTCATCAAACAGCTGGGCTATGACTTCAACCGCGGTCGCCAGGATTTAACCCACCACCCCTTCATGACCAGTTTTTCGCTGGGGGATGTGCGCATCACCACCCGCGTGGATGAGAATGATTTGAGTGGTTGCCTGTTCAGCACCATCCACGAAGCTGGGCACGCTATGTACGAGCAAGGCATTCGTATGGAGCTGGACGGCACACCGTTGGCAGGTGGCGTCTCTGCGGGTATTCATGAGAGCCAGTCGCGCACCTGGGAAAACATGGTTGGTCGTAGCCGGGGCTTCTGGGAGTATTTCTATCCCAAACTACAGGCAAAATTCCCAGAGCAGCTCAAGAGTGTCTCTCCAGACACATTCTTCCGGGCGGTGAATAAGGTGCAGCGCTCACTCATCCGCACCGAAGCAGATGAGGTGACCTACAACCTGCACGTGATGATCCGTTTTGATATCGAGCTAGCTTTGTTGGAGGGCAACCTGCTGGTGCGTGACCTGCCCGAGTACTGGCACGTACGCTACAATGCCGATATGGGCATGCGCGCCCCTGATGACCGGGATGGTGTGATGCAGGATGTGCACTGGTTCGGTGGGATAATTGGCGGTTCCTTCCAGGGTTACACGCTGGGTAACATCTTCGGAGCGCAATTCTTCACCCAGGCACTCAAAGCTCACCCGGCAATCCCAGCTGAGATGGCACAGGGTAAGTTCGACACGCTTCATACCTGGCTGGTGGATAACGTCTACCAGCACGGGAATAAATTCACCGCCAACGAGCTGATCGAGAAAGCCACCGGTGGTCCACTCAGCATTGAACCTTACATGGCCTATCTCAAGACCAAGTTTGGGGAGCTGTACAATTTATAAGCTGTATGGGTACGGTATCCTGCATCCATCAGGATGACGCTACCCCCACAAAAAAAACAATCTCATAGGTAAATCGTAAAGACCTCACAGGATTTTTTTAAACCTGTGAGGTCTGATTTCTCCGCAGGTTATAATTCAGGGGACCAATCCCAGAACCAGTAGGCAAGTCCCTGCCATTTTCCCCAGCGCACAAATGTCTCCAACACTTGCTTGGGGGTAACCTTCTCCCCATTAAAGAATTCGTTGGAGACGACCTTCAGTGCCCACGAATCCACTGGGACGTAGTCGTAGCGACCAAGCAGCATGAGCAGGTTGGCAGCCGCGTAACCTCCCACCCCCTTGATGGTCATCAACTCGTTGCGCAGCTCAAGGGTGGTCAGCTGGCTGGTTTTGAGTATTTCCAGGTCCAGCTCACCAGAAGTCACACGCTGGGATAGCTCTGTCACGTAGGGAGCGCGATAGCCCATACGACATCCCTCACGCAAGGTGGGTTCGTCCACCCTTGCCAGATTTTCCGGGGTGGGGAAGGCATATAGCTCAGGCTCACAGGGCAATGGGTCGCCGTAGCGCGAGGTGAGCTCGCGGCACATGCGCAGGGTGTGCTTCCAAAGCGTGTTGGTGGTCAGCAGCGTGCGCACCACATCTTCAAACAGGGTGGGTGAGCGCAACACCCTGCCAGCTTTACGTTCGACCATCCGAGCCAGTTTGGGTTCATCCCGTGCCAGGGCATAGAATTCAGTGAAATCCTGCTCCAGGTCAAGCATCCAGGTGATGTGGCGGGATAGCTCGGTTTGTTCAGGTTCTAACAGAAGCTCCGTTGAATCGACCCGTAGAGTATCACCAATTGCATGCACCTCGAAGCGCAGCACCTTACCGGTGTTCAATCGGATGATGTAGGATAGACCGTGGTCGGGTGTTTCGCTGAAGGGCGACATTTGGATCCAACCGTGTGAGCGAACAACGGCAGGCAGGGAGAAGGAGGCGGGGGGTGTAAGGGTGAAGGTCATGGGAGGTCCTGTTGACGTTAATGGATGTACTCCGGGTCATCAGACCAATGACCCGGGTTGGTGAGGGTGTATTTGTAAATGTCAGCCAATTCGGTCTGGTTGCGAACGATGTGTTCGTAATAATTGCGTTGCCAGATATTAACCATTCCCAATTCTCGTCTGGAAAGGCGTGATACCGCACCCTTATATGTACGCATTATTGTTGGGATTGACCCGACAACCGGTTGACCGAATTTTTCCAACGTAGGGGCACGATATATCGTGCCCCTACGATCATCCTCGAAGATGGTGATAATCCCATGGATATGGTTAGGCATTACCACGAATGGTTCTACCTCAATATCTGGAAAATGGTTTGGTATTTCCAACCAACATTTCTGTGCAATCTTTCCCAGGTCATTCATGTACATTTCAGTTTCAATGATCTTTCCAAAAATACATTTATGCCTTTGGGTCACCACGGTCACGAAATATGATCCGGGTGAGGAATAATCATACCCTTTCAGCCGGATTGAACGGCGGTGGAATGATGTTGGTACCGCTGGCATGGTGGGATCATACAATAAACAGAATTTACGGGCGGGTCACGACCCGCCCCTACTGAATGACATGATTGCTTTCTTGAGTTCAGGGGATAAACTGCAATATTCCGTATTGTCCTTCCCTGTATCGCGGTTCTCAACGATCAATATCGACGCATCACGGCTAAGCAAAACGGTATGCCAGGCGTCCTGCTTCACGTTATACAACATGCCTGGGTCAACCTTTCGGGGGTGGATGCCATCCACCTTGATAGAATTGCCACCCAGGATGAGGGTCGCTTGACCTTCAAGCAAAACGAAAACTTCGTCCGTCTGGGTATGGCGCTCCATACAGGTAATATTCCCGGGTAGGGATGCTTCTTCCCAGCGCAGGATCGCTACACGCCAGGCGCCATAATCAATCAGGGGCTGGTATCCTGCACCAGAGTATTGCCTTATCTCCAGCAGTTCTTCATCCACAATAACTTCCCTTCAGCCGCCCAACCAAACTTCCACGTGATGCTCGCCATCTGCAGCTTTAAATTTAATTAGATTACCCTCGATTTTCACACCATCCACGGTAACCCCAATCACACCTCGGCTGACATGTTGAGGGTTATGCACACTGATATGCAATCTGCAGTCTCTAAAGCTGCGCTCAACTGAAAAACCATCCCATTCAGATGGAATGCAAGGATCAAGACGCAGACCATCGAACTCCGGGCGGATACCCAGGATCCACTGGGTGATGGCAAGATAGTTCCAGGCGGCTGTACCGGTCAGCCACGAATTCTTCGCTTCACCATGCGTAGGTGCTTCTCGCCCGGCGATCATCTGGGCATACACGTAAGGTTCGCAACGATGTACCTCGCTGATCTCCTCCCGCCTGGAGGGGTTAATACGCAAGTAATAGTCATGGGCACCAACGCCATTCCCCAACATGGCTTCAGCAATCATGATCCACGGATTGGTGTGGCAAAAAACGCTGCCATTCTCCTTATACCCCGGTGGATAAGAGGAAATCTCACCCAGGTTCAGGTAATAATGTGTGTAACCTGGCTGGTGCAGCATGATACCATGGGGTGTCGCCAGCCTTTCTGAGACTGAGTCAAGCGCCTGACGGGCTTTGCCATCTGAGATTCCCAAACCCGCCATGATGCACATGCCCTGTGGCTCGATGAAGATCTGTCCCTCCGCACAGGTGCGGGATCCAACTGGCTCACCAAAGTCGTCGTAGGCGCGACGGAACCAGGCACCATCCCAGCCCGCCGCCCATACTGCCGTTTCCATCTTCTCAATCGCCTGGTGATAGACCGAAACTGCCTGATCATCTGCTCTCTTCTCAGTAATTTGGTCCATCGACTGCGCCGCCAGAATGAACAATCCTGCGATGAAAACACTCTCCGCCACCTTGCCGTCCTTGTTGGTCGTGGTTTGAAAGGATTGTCCCGGGGAGTTGGAAAAACAGTTGAGATTCAGGCAGTCATTCCAATCGGCGCGACCGATGAGCGGGAGGCCATGTGAACCAAGACGGTCGAGTGTGTACTGCATGCTGCGCTGTAAATGTGCATAAAGGATCTCTTCTGTACCGGGTGCATTGTCATACGGGACTTGCTCGTCCAGGATGTCCCAATTCCCGGTCTCCTTTATATAAGCTGCTACGGATAAAACCAACCATAACGGATCATCATTGAAGCCTGAGCCGACCTCGTTGTTACCACGCTTGGTGAGCGGCTGGTACTGGTGATAGGCCCCACCCGTGGGGAGCTGAGTGGCAGCCAGGTCAAGGATGCGGCTGCGGGCTTGCTCAGGCAGTAAATGTACAAAGCCAAGCAAATCCTGGTTGGAGTCCCGAAAACCCATGCCACGCCCGATGCCCGACTCAAAATAAGAGGCTGAGCGGGAGAAATTGAACGCCGCCATCAGCTGACAAACATTCCAGGTGTTGACCATGCGGTCGGTGTGGTTATCCGGTGTATGCACCTGCAGCTTTGTCAGCAAGCCAAGCCAGTGTTCATGAAGGTCATCAAATGCAGACATTACTTCCGCTGGCTGCAGGAAGCGTTTTATGATGGGCAGGACGGTGCGTTTGTTGATGATTTGACTGCCGGGTGGGTCATACTTCTCTCCCAGCGGGTTTTCATGGTAACCCAACAAGAAGATGACCGTCTTTTGTTCTCCGGCTTGTAAAGACATCTGCACATGTGCTGCGCCGATGGGTTGCCAGCCATGAGCAGTTGAGTTACTCAGAGCACCCCTTTCCACTCCCACGGGTGAATCCCACCCCCGATATGGACCGAGGAAAGCCTCCCGGTCAGTATCGAAGCCTGCTAATTTCTCCGAGCAGGCGAAGAAGGCAAAATGGTCACGGCGCTCTCGATACTCAGTCTTATGATAGATCACTCCATCTACGACTTCCACCTCACCCACCGAGTAATTACGCTGAAAGTTGGTGCTGTCGTCCATCGCATCCCACAGACAGAATTCAATGGTGGCAAAAATGGATAAGTTGGCGGCCTCGGGGCGCTGGTTGGTAAGGGTCAGCTGCCAGATTTCCAGGTTCGCCCCAAGCGGGATGAAGTAACGGGTATTGGTTTTAATCCCGTTGCAGGTGGATTGGATAACCGTATAACCCATCCCGTGGTGACATTGGTAATCTTCCAGCGGGGTACGGGTAGGCTGCCAGGTGGGCGACCAGAATTGGGGAGAATTTGCGTCGTCGTCGCGCAGGTAAATGTATCGCCCGCCTGAATCAAGTGGGGCGTTATTATAGCGGTAGCGCGTCAGGCGCCTGAGCCGTGCATCTTTGTAGAACGAATACCCGCCGGCAGTGTTGGAAATAATCCCAAAATACTCTTCACAACCCAGGTAATTGATCCACGGCAGGGGGGTGTCGGGTCGGGTGATGACATATTCACGCCGTTCATCGTCAAAATAGCCGTAGCGCATCGTGCTTCCTTTTGTAATAATTCCGCCTTTTGTCGAATAAACTACTCCCCATGAAGTTTGGCTAGTAATCCATCCACCATCTCTTCAGGTGATGTTGTCTGAGCAGTGCCCAGGAAGTTGAGTGCGCCTGGCAAAGGCAGGTCCATCAAAAAATCTTGGGCACCTAACCCGATAGCCGAATCCTCGTCTCCACCAAAGACAGCCTGCGCCTGGATCAGCATTTGCTGAAGAAGTGGACCGAAGACTCGTTTGCCTCGTGGATCATCCATCCATTCGCGCAGGCTCGAGTCGCGGTTCAAGAGGCTGGGTAAATCTTGGGTAGATTGCAGGTTAACGGTCTGGACGCAGCGAATATCGGCAGATGATGCCCCAATCAGGATATCGAATTCCCCATCATCGGTAATCCACTGATTGAAAGCCGGGTGGAAATAGGCAAAGGCGCGGAAATCCAGGTTCACAGTCACGGTCTTGGTCTCGCCAGGCTGGAGCTCGACCTTGGCGAAGCCTTTAAGCTCCTTGGGTGGGCGGACCAATCTCGATTTGCGATCGTGTACATACACCTGCACCACTTCCTTGCCTGCCACCTTACCCGTATTGGTCACATCCACAGATACGGTCAAGCCATCCACATCCTTGATGCTCGTCTTTGAAACTTTGGGGTTATTGAAAATGAACGTGGTGTAGCTCATCCCGTAACCAAAGGGGAAGCCTACCGGGACTTCTTTAGCGTCATAATAACG
>Ga0299912_10002194_pt1 | contig 16026 bp, 13 predicted proteins | sample RVTome_2_FD_207667 | JGI IMG/M metagenome (GOLD analysis project Ga0299912, IMG submission 207667) | Soil microbial communities from uranium-contaminated site in the Upper Colorado River Basin, Wyoming, United States - RVT95D214 (version 2) ... | reverse complement strand
CCGCCGCATGATGCCGTGGTAGCCGTTGAAGGTCGGGCTGAGGCCTAGAGAGACGAATTCCCCCTTCTTGATCGGGCGATTGGTGGCCGGCCCGAGCACAGTCCTTCCCCTCGGCCCGGAAGAGACGATGGTCGGGAACCCGGTCCTCCCAGCGCCGAGCCTCTTCATGACAAAGTCGGCCGCGGCCGCCACATCGAGCTCGCGCACTCCCGGCTTGAGCATCGCGAGCATTGCCAAGAAGGCGGCGTCGGCGATCTGATTGGCGACACCGGTGACCTTGAGCTCGGTGACGCTCTTTTCGTACTTGATCAGGCGAAGGAGCTCGAGGTCGAAAATGACGTTGTCGGCCCCGAACCGGCCCTGGAACATGGCGAAATGGTCGTGAGGCATGAACTGGCCGCTCGAGAACATGGCGATTTTGATGGGACGCCCCGGCCGGAAGCGGACGAGCCGATAAACGAGGTCCTCGAGCTGGCCGAACTTGGCAAACCGGTAGTCTTCGTCCGAGATCTGGAACTCCCGGAGGAGGGCGATTTCCGCCCCGGAAGCCTTGACGCAGTCGGCGATGACGTGTCCGCCTTCCGAACCGGCCACCACGACCGGTTTTCCCCGGGCCGGGACCAGGATGCCATAGCGCTCGATGATCGGGTCGAAGACGCCGGCTAGCCAGGCCACGTCAGACCGGTCGAGCTCGCTGCCGCAGGCATAGCCGAGGTCGTAGCCCTTCTCGCGCATGGCCTTTTGGACGCGCGCCCAGCGACGGGCGTACTCTTCCCTCGGGATGGCGACAGTGCGGTCGATCCGGGGGCTGTGGGTAGAGATGATCTTTTCGATGATGTGATCGCTCATTTCTTCTTTTTTCCTCCTATGGCCTGATCGACGCCCTCCTCGAACGGCTCCGTCAGGATGGGCGTGACCCATCCCTCGGGGCTTTCGGCGTAGGTCTCGATCGACTCCAGGACGCTCACAGGATTCTGGAGCATGTTGAAAAGTGTGTCCGCCTGGACGGAATATCCCTGTTCCTTCTTAAACGAGAAGGGATAGAACGCGATCCGCTCGGAATAGACGCTTCCCTTCCGCACCGGAAGCATCCGCGTCTGGTTGTTGGTGCCGAAGGAATAGACCAGGCCCCTGGCCAGGTAGTACCAGGGTCCGTTCTGGATGTAGATGAAGGGCTGCTCGGCCGAGGCTTCGCCGCCCTCAACGTTAGTCATGGTCAGGTCGAGGTAGAGGTTGGCGAAGGCGACGCCCTTGTCCTGGTTATAGAAAGTGACCCACGGTGTATCCGGCCGGAGCGCGATCACGTGGTCGGGGTGCATCCGGGTGCGATTCAGGTCGATTGCTTCGACTCGGCCGTCCGTGGTTTTATAGGCGACATTTTTGAACACTTTCTTGTTGAAAACGATCTCGCCGTTGCGGAGCGCCTGGACGAACATGTTCTCGTTGACGTCGATCGTCGTCTGGACGAGGATGTAGGGCACGTTCGCGTAGAAATGATAAGTCACGCTGCACAGGACCTGCGGATAGAAGGGGAGGGGAGCGGTGATGCGGATCGAATAGAAGACCGGCCCGTTCACTTCCACATAGGGCGGGTTCTCCCAGTCCGAGGTGTGGGTCCAAGTGTGCGGCGGCGAATAGAGGCAGGGATTCCAGTGGATGGAGCCGTTGGTCTCGAGCTTGTGTTCGAGGAGGGTCTTTGAGGTTTTCTCTGTGATTTCGTAGATGACTCCGCTTTTTTTGTTCAGTGTCACTTTATAGAAGTTATTTTCAATCGTCTTGCCGATGGGCTGGCCTTCGCCGGCGCCGACGACCTTGAGGTCGGTGGCGTAGGCAGGCTTCGGTGCCCCTGGATTGTTGTAGAAGATGAGGTAGGTGGCCTTTTCCTTTGGCTTGAGGTTGGCCAGAAAAGCGACGCTCAACGAGGTCGTGGGATGATAACGAATGATCGGCTTTCCGGTTTTATCATCCTTCTCCTCGATTGAGAGGATCTTCTGGTCAGCCCAGGTTACTTGATCGTAGGCCTGGGAAGGGATCTCTGTATAGGCAACATCGTTTCCCGCGCGCTCTGCTTTGACGACCCTGATCTCATCGGCCGATCTGAGGTAATTGGCGAAAATCCCGATGGTCGCTTGGACCGGATAGCCGCGGCGTTCGATGCCGTTCTCTTCGGCCACGATGAGTGACAGATAATTCTTCCAGTTAGGATCCCAGTGGCCCTTCAGGGCTGGTGAGCTGAGCTTCTGCGCAAGGGTGACGGCCTTCTTGGTTTTGGCGTTTTCGAGCAATGCCTGGATCTCGTAAGCCTGGTTTCCCTTCCAGGCGAACCGGACCTTGACCTCAAACGGCCGCTGGCCCTGGATATCCTCGCCCAGCACCTCTTCTCCCTCCTGAAAGAGGAGAAAGTCCCTGTAGCGAGTTCCGTTAACTGTGATTTGTGATACTCTCCAAGTTCCTTTGGAGAGCGCCGCCGAATCAGCGAAGGCGGCCCTGATAAAATACCACGGCTCACCCTCGACCGGATAGCCGAAATCGGCCGCCTGGATAAGGCTGACAAGACATATCATCACAATAAGAATAGGAAAAATCGTCCTTTTCATGGGACCCTCCTTGATGGACAGAATGTAGGATTATCAGTGAGCATAAGAGGTGATACATTTTTTATCAAAATACTCATTTAATATCAAGATGAAGACAAGGCAAAAACCGGGGACGTTCCCCAAAGGGACACCCTTGGGCATGGCCTTACCTGAGAATCCATGTCTTTCCTTCTAATTTGACTCTCATGCGATTTGTTGCTACCCTTGCCCCCGATAGAAAAAGCCTTTGGGTCGGGGAGAAAATGAACCCGTCAAAAGGGGAACCGGTTATTCGGGAAAAGGAAAAAGCGCCTTTTTTAAAGGCCTTTTTGGCCAGACTCAGAAAACGGCACATCATCGAGACTCTGGCCGCGTTCATCGGCGGCGGATGGCTCCTCATTGAGGTCGTCGAACGGCTGCTCGTCGGCCATTACCGGTTCCCCGCGGAAACGATCGACCTGACGGTCGTTTCCGTCACTCGCGTCTCCAAAGAGAGTGCCAAGTAGATACAGGGAAGCAAATAAAAGAGGAGAAACGAAGGAAATGACGAAGAAAAAATTCGCCGTGTTCGCTTTGGCTGGTTTTTCAATCCTCATAATTATCGTCTTCACCTTGGCTGCGAGTTCTCGTTTTGCCCGGAAGGACGACCTTTCTCTCTGGGAAATGTACGAAAGTAAGATCAAGCCCCGACAGTTCATTGACTTGACCCACAGTTTCTCGTCCGGCATCCCGCGCTGGCCGGGTTTTCCAGCCGAGGAGCGAAAGACCATCTATACGTATGAAAAGGATGGCTTCTTTGCCGAACTGTTCACTCATGTCGGGCAATACGGCACGCACTGTGACCCTCCGGGCCATTTTCATAAAGGCCTGCGGATGATCGATGAAATCCCTGTCCAGGAGATGATCCTGCCCCTGGTCGTCATCGACTGCAGTCAAAAAGTCGCCGCCAACCCGGACTATCAGCTCGTATTGGGAGATCTCAGAGCATGGGAAGAGATACATGGTCGGATTCCGCCGGGGTCTTTTGTCGCCATGCGATCGGACTGGTATAAAAGGTTTTCTGACTTTCAAGCCTTTTATAACAAAGATGACAAAGGGCAGTCTCATTATCCGGGATGGACGATCGAGGCGCTCAAATTCCTGTTTGATGAACGGTCCGTAACCGCCATCGGCCATGAGCCCATCGATGCCGACGCCGCCGTAGCCCAGAAAGAAGGGTTTTTTTCCTGCGAGAGCTACGTTTTAAAAACGAACCGCTTCCAGGTCGAGCTCATTGCCAACCTGGACAAAGTTCCCGAGGCCGGCGCCCTCCTGGTTTGTTCCTGGCCCAAGCCAAAAGCGGGGTCCGGCTTTCCGGCTCGTCTTTTTGCAATCATACCGTAGCGGAGAATAGTCCAAAAAGCTCGAAGGTGAGAGTTTGATAAACGCTGGGTGTTTTTTGAACAGACCAAGCGCATATAAGATGGAGATCCGGCGATGAGACTCACCCTGATCGACTGGCTGGTTGTGGCCGCCTACTTTGCCTTTAACCTGGCCATCGGACTCTACTACCGCAAGAAAGCGACTCAGAGCGTCAGCGATTTCTTCGTCGGCGGGCGGAAAGTCGTCTGGTGGCTGGCCGGCACCTCGATGGTGGCAACGACCTTCGCCGCGGATACGCCCCTTGCCGTCACCGGACTCGTTGCCCGGAACGGCATCGCCGGCAACTGGATCTGGTGGAGCATGGCCCTGAGCGGAATGATGACCGTTTTTTTCTACGCCCGTCTGTGGCGGCGGGCCGGGGTCCTGACCGACGTCGAGTTCGCCGAAATCCGCTACGGCGGAGCGCCGGCCAGGTTCCTACGCGGCTTCCGGGCCATCTACCTGGGACTTCCCATCAACCTCATCATCATGGGCTGGGTCAACCTGGCCATCGTCAAAATCCTGATGCTCATCCTCGGGCTGACAAAAGTCCAGGCGCTCGTCGTCGCCGTCGGCATCATGTTCATCACGGCCTCCATCTCGACCCTGAGCGGGCTATGGGGCGTCCTGGTCACTGACCTCTTCCAGTTCGTCCTCAAGATGAGCATGGTGATTTTGCTAGCCGTTTTCGCCGTCAAGTCAATCGGCGGCATGAGCGGCCTCGTCACCGGGATCCGGTCCATCGAACAGAGCCGTGGGGGGACCGGCTCGCTCCTGTCTTTTGTCCCCGACATCAACTCCACCTGGATGCCGCTCATCACCTTCTTTGTCTACATCGCCGTCAACTGGTGGGCCTCCTGGTATCCGGGTGCCGAACCGGGCGGCGGCGGGTTCATCGCCCAGCGCATTCTCTGCGCCAAGGATGAGAAGCACTCGCTTCTTGCCACCCTCTGGTTCAACCTGACTCACTATGCCCTCCGTCCCTGGCCCTGGATCTTGGTCGCCCTGGTTGCCGTCGTCAAGTTCAAGAACGATCCGGCCTTCGCCGCCGACCCCGAGTCCGGCTACATCCGGATCGTCATGACCGACCTCCCGGTGTCACTGCGCGGGCTGATGATCGCCGCCTTCGCCGCCGCTTATATGTCCACCATCGGAACCCAGCTCAACTGGGGTGCGAGCTATCTGGTCAACGACTTCTATCGGCGATTCCTCGTCCGAGGCCGCGGCGAGAAACACTATGTCACAATCTCGCAGCTCACGACCATGCTGCTGATGTTCCTGTCCGCGATCGTCACTTTCTTCATGGGGTCGATCGCCGACGCCTGGAAGTTCATCATCGCGCTCGGGGCCGGGACGGGGCTCGTCTATCTATTGCGCTGGTTCTGGTGGCGGATCAACGCTTGGAGCGAGGTGGCCGCCATGGTCGCCGCCTTTACCACCTCCCTGACCGTTCAATTCGGATTTCATCTCAACGAGAGCGATCCGAAAGAGTTTGCCTATATCGTCTTAGCGACGGTATCTGTGACCACGATCGTATGGCTGGCCGTTACATTTTTGACCAAACCGGAGCCAAAGGAAACCCTGCTCGCTTTCTACCGCCGGGTCCGGCCGAGCGCCGCGCTCTGGGGGCCGATCGCCCGGGAAGCCACAGACGTCATCCCCGTTCGGGACGGCCTCTTCAACCTGATGGACTGGTTGCTCGGTGTTGCCATGATCTATGCCTTCCTTTTCGGGGCCGGCAAGATCATATTCGGACAGCTGGCCATGGGGCTCGTTTTCTTGGCCTCCGGACTTGTCCTCGGAGGGGTGATCTATCTCGACCTGAACCGCCGCGGGTGGAAGGTCGTCAGCAGTTAGCCCTCGCCCTTGGATAAAATATGTTGCAGTTCAAATTTCCGGCGTGTATCCTCATGAATTGAGCGCGATATCATCTGGAGGCTTGTGATGGAGCAGAAGATACTGTACCTGTCGAGGGCGGATGTGGAGGCCATCGACGTGCCGATGGACCGGATCATCGTCGCGCTGGAAGCGATGTTCCGGGAGAAAGGGGAGGGCCGGGTGGAGATGCCGCCCAAGCCGGGCATCCATCCGCATCCCGATTCCTTCATCCACGCTATGCCGGCTTATATACCAAGGCTAAAATCGGCCGGGATGAAGTGGGTGAGCGGGTTCCCTGAGAACATCCGGAAGGGTCTGCCCTACATCAGCGGCCTGATCATACTCAACGATCCGGAAACGGGGATTCCACTCTCTGTAATGGACTGCACTTGGATCACAGCCAAGCGCACTGGCGCGGCCACGGCCGTCGCGGCCAAATACCTGGCTCGTCCGGATTCTAAAATCGTCGGCATCCTCGGCTGCGGCGTGCAGGGAAGGAGCAATCTGGAGGCGCTCAAGGTCCTGTTCCCCGTCGAGCGAGTTATGGCCTATGATAGCAGCCCCCGAGCGTGCGAGCTCTATGCTGCCGAGATGGCCAATAAATGCGGGATCGAAGTCCATCCCGTCAAGTCACCCAGGGAGGCTCTCGCGGGTTGCGATATGGTCATCACCGCCGGCCCGATCCTCAAGACCCCCCACGCTACCATTCAGCCGGGTTGGCTGGAGGTTGGGGCCTTCGCCTCACTCGTGGACTATGATTCCTATTGGCACAGGGATGCGCTTAAGGAAGCGGACAAGTTTTGCACCGATGATATTCCTCAGCTCGAATACTACAAGTCAATCGGATATTTTCAGGATATCCCGCCGGTGTATGCCGAGTTGGGTGAGCTACTAACCGGCCGCAAGCCGGGCCGCGAAAGCTCCGCTGAAAGGACGATGGCCTGCAACCTCGGCCTCGCCCTGGACGACCTGGCGACGGCGCCCCTGGTCTTCAAGCTCGCCGTCGAAAAAGGCCTCGGAACCCGCCTCCCGCTCTAAGGTCGAGGCCGAGATTGTTCCCGGCGCTCCATAAGAGTCCACCAATTAGTATTTTACCTTCAGGCCTATGCTGTAGAACATGAAGGACCAGATGTCCGTCAGCTGTTCTATAGCCTTGGTGATATTACTTGCGCCGTGTCCCGATTTGGTGTCGATGCGGATTAGAATGGGATTCAGGCAGCTCTGTTTCTCCTGCACAGTGGCGGCGAACTTGAAAGAATGAGCCGGTACGACCCGGTCGTCGTGATCGGCCGTAGTCACCAGCGTCGCCGGGTAGCAAACACCGTCTTTGATGTTATGGAGCGGCGAGTAGGCGTAGAGAAACTTAAATTGCTCGGGATTGTCGCTCGACCCATACTCCACCGCCCAGCCCCAACCTACGGTGAACTTGTGGAAGCGCAGCATGTCCATAACACCCACGGCCGGGAAGGCGACCTTGTAGAGTTCCGGCCGCTGGGTCATACAGGCGCCTACCAGCAACCCGCCGTTGGACGCGCCGGAAATGGCCAACTTATCCGAGGAGGTGTATTTCTCCTGGATCAGGTATTCGGCGGCGGCGATGAAGTCGTCAAAGACGTTCTGCTTTTTCTCCAGCATCCCGGCCTTGTGCCAAGCCTCGCCATATTCGCCGCCCCCTCTCAGGTTGGCCATGGCGTAGACGCCGTCGTTCTCGAGCAGGATGACGTTGGAGACGTTGAAGTAAGGGGTGGAGCTGGCGTTGAAACCCCCATAGGCGTAAAGAAGGGTCGGGCGCTTTCCGTCGAGCACAAGACCTTTCTTATGTACGATGAACATGGGGATCTTGGTTCCGTCCTTGCTCGCATAGAAAATCTGCTTGGCCTCATAGTCGTCGGGGTTGAACTTGACCTCAGTCTTGCGAAAGACCTCGGAAGATCCGGTCGGGATATCATACTTGTAGATGGTCGGGGGATAGGTAAAAGACGTGAAGGTGTAGAAGACAAGGGTGTCCTCCTTCTTGCCGCCGAACCCGCCGGCCGACCCGAGCGCCGGAAGCGGGATCTCTTTCTCCTGGTTCCCGGCCAGGTCGTGTTGGTAGATGTGCGTGCTGGCATCCTTGAGGTAGGAGGCAAAAATCTTGCCTCCGACGATGCTGGCGCTGGTCATCACTTCGGGCTTTTCAGGGATGAGCACCGTCCAGTTCTCCTTGGCCGGTTTCTTAGTGTCGACAAGCATAACCTTGTTGTTCGGGGCGTCTATATCGGTTATGATGACCAGCTTGTCCTCGAGGTTGTTGACGACGTAGGTGTTGTATTCAAACCCCTGGACGAGGGGAAGGAATTCCGGTTTTTTCGCTTTCAGGTCCTTGAAGTAGAGCTCGTTACCATGCGTTCCTTCCGAGGTTGACAAAAACACGTAGCGCTCATCTTCCGTGACATCCACGTTATGGTAGCGCCGGGCATGCGCCGGGTCTTCGTAGATCAGTTTGTCCTCGCTCTGAGGAGTCCCGAGTTTGTGAAAATAAATTTTCTGATTCTCGTTGGCCGCGGTAAGTTCCTTGCCTTCTTCCGGTTTTTCAAACCCGGAATAATAGAACCCGTCAGCCTGCCAGGCGGCGCCGCCGAACTTGGTCCACTGGATGCGGTCCTCGAGTTCCTTGCCCGTCTCGATCTCCATGACCCTCATCTCCGTCCAGTCCGAACCGCCCTCAGACCGCGAATAGGCGGCGTAGCGATCGTCGTTGGAGAACCCGCTCAGGAAGGCTCTGGTGGTTCCGTCCGGGGAGAGGGTGTTGGGGTCGAGGAAGACCCTGGGCTCGCCGTCCAGCCCTCTCTGGATGTAGATAACGCTCTGGTTCTGTAGGCCGTCGTTCTTCATGAAGAAATAGTATTGCCCGATTCGGAAGGGAGCCGAATAACGGGGATAGTTGTAGATCTCGGTCAGCCGGGTGCGGATGGACTCGCGGAAGGGGATCTTGGCCAGGTAATCGAAGGTCACCTTGTTTTCGGCCGCCACCCATTTCGCTGTCGCCTCGGACTTATCGTCCTCGAACCAGCGATAGGGATCGGCCACTTTCGTCCCGAAATAATCATCTACCACAGCTCCCTTCTCAGTGATGGGGTAGGTGACCGAAGGCTGTTTTTCCTTGCAGCCGAACGGCAGCAGTGAAATCAAGAGGATCGAGATCAAGACATAAAGCTGTTTTCTTCGCATTTCTCTCTCCTTTCAGTTCATGGAAAAGATGTTATGTACGGGGTATTTTATCCAAGACAGATGCCGAGATCAACAAGATTTCTCTCCTAGTTTCTTCGGCTTGGCTTGGCCAGGTCACCGCACTTGATGCCTCGGGGGTTGAAACACTTATTGCAGGAAATACATTCGGATTTGTCGACTTCGCCGAGCCGGAATCTCTTGACCAGGTCGGGCTCGCGGATCAGGGGCCGGCTCAGGGAGACGAGGTCGACTTTGCCCTCTTCGATGGCCCTTTCCATAACCGCAAAGGTGCGGAAGCCGCCGATCCCGAATACGGGGATTCGGAGCGAAGCCTTGAAGCGGGAGGCGGAGTCGACGAAGTAGCCTTCCTCTTCTTGCGACCTCAGCCCCTGCCAAACAGAGCCTTTGCCCGCCTCGGACATGCCGCCGCTGACTTCAACCCCGTCCAGTCCGTCGGCTTCGAGCAGCCTGGCGATCTCGATGCTATCCTCGATGGAAAGCCCCTGCGGAATGAAATCTGAAGAATTGAGCTTGGCGAGGACCGGGAAGTTTGAGCCGGTCAGGTTTTTTAGGCCGCGCAGGATCTCGCGCACGATGCGGGCGCGGTTGAGAAGAGGGCCTCCGTATTCATCCTCGCGCCGGTTGGTATAGGGGGAAATGAAGCTATTCAGGAGATACCCGTGGGCGATATGGAGCTGGACCCCGTCGAACCCGGCCTGCTTCGCCCGGCGCCCGGCCTGGACGAACTCGTCGATCGTGATCTTGACTTCTTCGTTTGTCATCGCCCGAGGCATCACCTTGAAACCCGGTTCATAAACGGCCGAGGGGGCGAACGGGGTGCAGCCGCAGATTTTTTCCTTGGTTTGCCGGCCCGCGTGGGCGATCTGGAGGAAGACGCGCGTTGGGAAATCGTGGACGGTCCGAGGGATCCGGCTCAAGCCCTCTACCATTCGGTCCTCGTGGACTCCGATCTGGCGGGGGCTGGCTTTCCCGGCCGGGTTGACATAGGCGTGGCCTGAGATGATAAGCCCCACCTCACCCTCGGCCAGCCTTCTAAAAAGCGCGAGGTGTCTTTCCGTGACCGACCCGTCCTCCTCGGCCATAAAGTCATGTGTAGCCGAGCGGACGAAACGATTTGGAATGGTGACCGGGCCGATCAGAAGAGGCATGAAGAGCACCGACGCTCTCATTCACTCCGCCCGGTTACCGCGCCTCATCTCTTATAGACGAAGATCGTGTGGTCCTGTCCCGTCCCGTCCTGCAGAGTGATGTAGGTGACCTCTTTCGCTTCCCAGCCGGGAATGGAGTAGTTGTGGGAGACGACGGGAGTGCCGGGCTTGAGCTGCTCTTCGAGGAGAGGCAGGAGCAGGGCATTGGACTCCGGAAGAAAGTAGATGGTGACGACGGTCGCCTCTCTGATATCCGCCTTCATGACATCTTGAAGCCGAAATTCGACCAGCTCCTCCACCCCCGCTTCTTTGGCCGCCCGTACGGATTCCTCGATGCGCTGGGGGTCGATGTCGATACCTACTCCTCGGGTGCCGAACTTCTTGGCGGCCGTTATGACGATCCGGCCGTCCCCGCAGCCGAGGTCGAAAAGGAGGTCATTCTTGTCGACCTCGCCCAGCTCGAGCATCCTCTCGACGACGACCATCGGCGTCGGGACGAACGGGGCCAGGTCGGCGACTCCGAACAGGCCGTGCGACCCGCTGTAGAGGTCGAGGTTGTCGCTCTCGTCATAGCGGAATGTATAGGGGAGTCCGCACTCGAGGCGGTAGCTAGACGGCTGGCCACTCCGCTGGAACGAGACATCGAGGGCGCTTTCACAGGGCCAGCGGTCGAGAGCGTCCGGCTTGAGATCGCGCACGATCGGCTGCGGATCGCGGACGAGCCGCCGGATCGTATAGCGGACGGTCTCCTTGCTCAAGTTGCGGATGGTGGTTTCTTTTTTTCCCGTTGCGACCAATGACGCCTGACCGGCGGTCGCCGGGCCAGCCTGATCGACAGTGGCCCATCCTAAGGCCACAAGGCAGACGAGAACCCGGAGTTTTCTGCTCATCAGAAGTGGAACACCAACCCGGTATCAAAGACGAAAGATACTTTATTCTGCAGATATTTCCAGGAGGTCGTCGCATAAGATACTCCCAGCGCTGCGCTGATCCCGAAGCGGCCCTTTTGGAATTCAACGCCGGCGAGGCAGGAGGGACCCGAGAGAGATTTTTGCTCCTGGCTCAGGATATAGTTATAGTCCCAGATGCCGATGACGACTTGGGCCGCTTCCACCCTCAAGCCTCCGTACTGGATGTCGACAAAAGGAGAGAAGGAGGGGGATTTGAGGGGAAGATAGTATTTGAGACCGATGCTCCACAGCGTCTCATTTTTAACCCAATCCGTTCCTGAATAGATCAAGCTTGTCGGATAGAGCCCCACCCCGACATGGAAAGACAGCCCTGTTCGGGTGTTCAACTGCAAGCATCCGCCCGCGCCGCCGAAGGAAGAGCCGTAGCCCAGACCCAGGCTAAAGAACCCCGGACCTTTCCTGGGGGCGGAAACCCGTACCGGCTTGATGGGCTGGGGCTCAGTGGGCTTGGTCTCCGGTTTCGTCTCCGGTGGCTCCTTCTTGACTTCAGGCGGTTCGAGCTTGGCCTCGGGTTTTTCAGTGGGCTTGGGCGTCTCCGCGATGATCGGCTGGATGACCTGCCAGACCGGATCCTCTCGCGGCTTCTCCTTCTTGGGAAGAGTGATTACCCTGCGCTTCGGGGGGACCGTCAGGAGCGCGAATTCCCCGACCTCCACAGGCGGCTTTTCTTTTTCGACAGGGGCTATTTCTATGACCTTCCAGGCGGCTTCCTGGAGGGGGCCCTCCTTGCGCGGGAACTTATAGCTCTTGTTTTTGGGAAGGCGGGCGAGGATGGGAACCTCAGTGATCTCGGGTGGCGTCTCGGGCGCGGGCTTAACCTCAACCGCGACTTTTTCGGCCGGGACGATTTCGACGATATTCCAGACTCCGTCCTGGCGTGCCGGTTCCCTTCGGGGGAACTTGAAGCTCTTGCTCTTCGGGAGCTTCGTCAAGGCTATCGCTTCTACGACCTGCGGGGCGGTCGGGGCCTCCATCGGCACTTCTTTCTTCTCTTCGGCCTTGGGAGATGGCGGAATTTTTTCTTCTTGCTTTGGGGATGCGGGCGGGGTTTCTATGGCCAGTTCGACCGCCGATTCCTGGATGAACCCGGAGATCCGCGTCCCGTAGCGCGGTGAGTTGAAGCTGACATAATACCAGATATTCTTGACCTTCCTATCCTGGAGGAGGTTGAGGATCGTCCCTTTCCCGACGATATCGATCCGGGCGCTGGTCCGGCTCGGCTCGATATAGATGCTCGCCCTTTCGGCGGTCACTCTGACCTGCTTGACGGCGGAGAGAAGCGGCCAGACCGCCAGAAAAATGAGGCTAGCGATGAAGGGAATCCGTCTTCCGGCCATAGAACCTCTCGAAAGCACTATCCTCAATTTAAACCAGAACTGAAGAATGGTCAAGCCTTTGCTATTGTCCAGTATCTGTGATAAAAAAGATTCATCAATTCTGGGATCGGGTGTCAAGATGAAGTCGATCGCAACTTTCGGAGAGATCATGCTGCGGCTTTCTCCACCCGGGAGCGAAAAGCTCTTCCAGTCTCCCACGCTTTCCGCCCGTTTTGGAGGAGGGGAGGCCAATGTGGCGGTCTCCTTGGCCGTCTTCGGCCACCGCGTCCGCTATATTTCTGTCTGCCCGCCCAACGAGGTCGGGGATGCGGCCGTCTCCGAACTCCGGAGATGGGGAGTGGAGACAGACCATATCCTCAGGCATGGCCAAAGGCTGGGCGTCTATTTCGCCGAGACGGGAGCCAACCAAAGGCCCGGCAAAGTCACCTACGACCGGGAACACTCAGCCATTTCTGAGGCTAAGGTCGGCGCTGTCGACTGGGACGCGGCCCTGGCCGGCGTCGACTGGTTCCATACGACGGGAATTACCCCGGCCATCAGCGCTTCGGCGGCCGACCTGACGCTCCAGGCCGTCCGGAGAGCCAGGGAAAAGGGGATCCGGGTATCGGTCGACCTCAACTACCGCGGCAAGCTTTGGAAGTACGGAAAAACGGCCCCCGAGGTGATGGGCGAGATCGTCCGGTCTGCTGATGTGGCCATCGGCAACGAGGAAGATTGCCAGAAATCTCTGGGAATCCCGGTTGAAGCAGATGTCGAATCCGGGGCGCTTCCCCTCACCGCCTACGAGAAACTGACTGCCGCCGTCCTGGAGCGATTCCCCAGCCTCGGGCTTGTGGCCATCACCCTGCGGGAAAGCCGGAGTGCCGATCAAAACATCTGGTCGGCGGTCATCCGGAACAAGGAAAGATTCTACCCGGGCCCGCGTTATGAGATAACCGATATCGTGGACCGGATCGGGGGCGGGGACGCCTTTGCCGCGGGCCTGATCCATGGGTTCGACCTGTTCGGTGATGATGAAAAGGCGCTGGCCTTCGCCGTCGCCGCTTCCTGCTTGAAGCATTCGCTCCCGGGGGATTTCAACCTGACCTCGGAAAGCGATGTATTGGCCCTGATGAAGGGAGAGAAATCAGGCCGGGTCCAGAGATAAGAGAGCCGTCCGTCTGGAGAAGCGGAGATGAGAAGAGACGAAGTCCTCGATGTCATCCTGGCCACCAAGGTCATCGCCGTGATCCGGATGTCGGACACGGAGAAACTGACCCGGGTTGTCGAGGCGATCAAAAAAGGTGGAGTGCGCGCCATAGAGATCACCATGACGACACCGTCCGCTCTCGAGATCATCGCCGAAATGGCCAAAAGGAAGTCCTCCGGGACCCTGATCGGCGCGGGGACGGTCCTCGATGCGGCGACGGCCGAAGCGGTCATCCGGGCAGGGGCGGAATTCGTCGTCTCCCCGATCATTAATTTCGATATGATCGCGGCCTGCAGACGGAACGACACCTTTGTGGCGCCGGGCGCCTTCTCGCCGACCGAGATCATGGCCGCCTGGGAGAAAGGCGCGGACGTGGTCAAGGTCTTTCCCGCGACTTCAGTCGGGCCCAAATACTTCCAAGACATCAAAGGACCGCTCCCGCAGGTCCGTTTGATGCCCACCGGAGGCGTGAGCATCGAGAATGCCCGGGAATTCATTCGCAGCGGCGCTTGCTGTGTCGCCATCGGAACAGCGCTCCTCGATAAAAAGGCCATTGCGGCCGAGGACTGGGACGTTTTGACCGATAAGGCCAGGGCGCTCGTAGAATCGCTGCGTTGACCGAGGGTTGAAAAGAGGCCCGCAGAGCGATGGTGTGGGTTTGACGCCGGTTATGATAAAATTCAGACATTGAGGTGAGACGATGAACCGACGGAGTTTTCTCAAGACATCGCTTTCCACCCTGGCTGCTGTTCCGGCTCTCCGTTTTGGCGGAGCGGAGGCGGGGTTGGAGGCAAAAAAGACCAAGGTCGCGATCGTCAAGACTCAAGACCGCGTGCCGGGGGTCAGAGATGCGGTCCGCCTTCTCAAACTCCCTTCCATGAAGGGAAAACGCATATTCCTCAAACCCAACTTTAATACTGCCGACCCGTTTCCGGCCGGCACGCACAACGATACGCTGACGGCCCTCGTCCGGGAGATCAAGTCCCGGGGCGCGGCGGGGATCAACCTGGGCGAAAGGAGCGGCCCGCCGCCGACCCAGAAGGTGATGGAGGACAAGGGGATTATTGCTCTGTCTAAGGAACTCGGGTTCAAGGTGATCAATTTCGAAGACCTGGCCGAGGCCGACTGGAAACACTTTAGTCCCCCTGGGAACCATTGGCCTGAAGGCTTCTTTGTGCCCAAGCCGCTCGTCGAAGCGGAGTACATCGTTGCCACCTGTTGTCTGAAGACCCACCAGTATGGAGGCGTCTTCACCATGTCTTTGAAGCTTGCCGTGGGGACAACGCCAAAAAGATTGATGCGGGACCTCCATAGCTCTCCCGACCAGAGGCTGATGATCGCCGAGATCAACACCGCCTATTCGCCCAAGCTCATCGTCATGGACGGCCTGGAGGCGTTTGTGGACGGCGGCCCTTCGACGGGAAAGAAGGTCGCGGCCGACGTTGTCATCGCCGGCACAGACCGCGTTGCCGTGGACGCGGTCGGGGTAGCGGTCCTGAAAGAACTGGGGTCCAATGATGCCATCATGGGCCCTAAGATCTTTGAGCAGGAGCAGATCAAGCGGGCCGCAGAGCTCGGCCTGGGCGTCTCCTCGCCCCAGCAGATAGAGTTGGTGGCTTCGGATAAGACCAGCCGGCTCTACGCGGAAAAGCTGAAGGCCATCCTTGGCGAAGGATGACCCGGTGAGTGTCTCAGATATTATTCTCTCCCGTCGGACAGTCCGCCGGTTCAAGCCGATCTCCGTCGACCGTTCGCTGCTCGAGAAAATGGTGAACGCCGGCCGACTCGCCCCCTCCGCCGGAAACCTCCAGCCCCTGGAGTTTATCGCAGTCGATGACGGGGAGGTTTGCCGGGAGGTCTTCCCCTGCCTGCGCTGGGCTGCCTACATAACGCCCCGGGGAAATCCCCAGCCCGGCCAGGAACCGATGGCCTATATCGTACCGCTCGTGAACCTTGCCGTGCGGGAACAAGGCTTTGAATATGATGTCGGAGCGGCCATGGAGAACATGATCTTGGCCGCCAGAGAAGAAGGGGTGGGAAGCTGCTGGCTTCTCTCCGTGGATAGAGAGAGGCTAGCCGAAATCCTGAACGTCCCTCAGCAATACCGAATCGATTGTGTCCTGGCCCTCGGTTATCCCGCCGAGAGTCCGATTACAGAAGAATTTGCGGATTCCGTCAAGTACTGGCAGGATGCGGAAGGGGTGCTCCATGTCCCCAAGAGAACCCTGAGTTCGGTCTTCCGGCTTAACCGCTTCGGCTGACCTCACTCTCCGGCCACGGTCAGCGCTCCGATTC
>Ga0299912_10002193_pt1 | contig 16026 bp, 17 predicted proteins | sample RVTome_2_FD_207667 | JGI IMG/M metagenome (GOLD analysis project Ga0299912, IMG submission 207667) | Soil microbial communities from uranium-contaminated site in the Upper Colorado River Basin, Wyoming, United States - RVT95D214 (version 2) ... | reverse complement strand
CAGGCAAATGGGGAAAACGTACCGGGGCAATTTGAACAGTTCTTTATGAACCTCATAGTTTTCCATGATGTCGCCGATGTAACAAGACCCTAGTCCTAATGATTCCGCCGCAATCACGGCTGTTTGCGCTGCGATGAGCGCATCACAACAGGCCAGGAATAAATCTCCTTCTTCCGGCTTTCTCATGGGGACCTTGTTTTGCTCACACAGCTCTTTTACCCCCGATACCCTGTAGTAATCAAACCAGCGTTGATAATCGGCCAGGAAAAGCAAAACGAGAGGGGCTTTGGCGATAAACGGCTGGTTATCACACGTCCTGGCCAACGTATCCTTGATGTTTTGATCTTGCACTTTTATGATGGAATACAACAGCATGTTCCCGGCTGTCGGAGCACGCAGCGCTGCTTCCAGAATTTCATCTTTGACTTGTTCACTGATCTCTCTTGCTTCGTACGCGCGAACTGATTTGCGGTTCAAGATCAATTCCATTACCGGGTTCATCGTCATTCATCTCCGTTATTTGAAATAGTGTCATCGTCCACGCGTTCATGATAGGGTCGAGCACGAGTCCCGCGCGTCCGGTGGCGACGAGTAAATAGCCGGAGGCGCCACTTCACCCGGCGCGATAGTGACTGGCCTGGCGATCGGCAGTGGTGACGGGTGTATCGTCGGCTTTGATGTTCACGGCCGGCTAGTTCTCGGCCAACATGTCGTCGTATTCAATCTCAAAGCGCAGCTTGTGCCGGGCTTCTTCCTGCGCCAGCGCCAGGAACGTTGCTTTCACCTTGTCATCGCCGGCACTCGCGGCGAGATCGGTATAGAGCCGGAAAGCCGCCTTTTCCTTTTTCATCGCCAAGACCAGCGCACCCTGGTAATTCATATCCGGGCTGGGCGCGACATCCACCACGTACTCGGCCATTTTCAAATCCGCCACTTGCTGTTCGGCAGGATGGAGAGTCCCGCTTGCCTTGATGCTCTCGAGTTTGGCTTTGTGCCCCATTTCTTCTTGGGCAAAGCCCCCAAAGACTTGGCGTATCCCCGGCGTTTTCGACTGGTCAGCCAGGCGGGCATAAAACTCGGCGGCCGCTTTTTCCTCACCGATGGCAAAGTCCAGTACCTCGTCAGTCGAATGCCATTGTTGCATTTCTTCTCCTTCTTGCGCTATGGATATTGGATCAGCAAAGGATTTCTTGTGCGGGTCATTCCACTTTGATCTCTACGAGCCACTTGACCCATTTGTTGCCTTGCAGCGATGGGAACACGGCGCGCACGGGAAAGCCGTGCAAGATTGGGATCGGCTCGCCTTGCCATTCATAAGCCAGATAATTGTTCCCTGAACGTACCTGTTGCAGAGCTACAAAGGCAGAGTACCCATCTGCGCCGGCCAGACTGATACTCGTTGCTCCGGCCTGTAGACCTGCCAGGTCCAACATATATTGCAGCGAAGCCCCTGCCCAGGTTGCTACATCCTCAAAATAACCGGGGCAGATCAGCACATCACTGGTTTGAATCCGTGGCATGCAGCGTAGATCATCATAGGTCAAACTCAGTGGGCGGTCAACTCTTCCGGTCACCTTCAGGCGATAACTTGCCAGGTCTATTTCTTGTGGCGTGCCCGTCATGTGAAGGCCAGTGGTTGGATCTAATTGTGTATATTGGGGTGTCTGGGCAGGTCGAGTCGGCACGATGATGGGCGTCAAGTTGCAAGGCGTGGGGCTTGTGCCCGGTGCGGGTGCTATGCGTGTAGCGACTTTTGTCGGCTCTGTTGGAGTAGAAGAAGGGATAGATATTGTTGCGGGGAGCGGCGCGGCGCAAGCTGCGATGGTGGCCAGCACCAGAATTGTGATAAAGATCGTGCTCGAATTCGTTTTCAAGTTGACCTCCTACGGTAATACTCGCGAGAGCATACCCTTACGAAGGGTTAACCTTCGCAAGGGTGAGCAGGATTACCAGATGTCGCCCACGGTGAACCCGTCTGGGAATGGATCCTCCGCGTCAACCACGTAGGTGCTCATGCCCGTAATCCATGCCTGCCCGCTGAGGGTTGGGATAACGGCCCGGTATTCACCCACTTGCGTTTCCCCAATCAGCCGCCCCGTGAACATCGTCCCCAAGATTCCCTCGTGATTGAAATCCTCGTTCAGCCCCAGTTTGCCTCTTGCATACAGTGTCGCCATTTTGGCGCAGGTGCCTGTGCCACACGGAGAGCGATCAATCGAGCCGGTCCAGGTTGACGGGCGGTTCCAGTCGAGCTTGCCCGTCGAAACGGTCACGACGTTTTTCAGATGCGCGTCGGGGCGCGTGGGGGGCGCGGAGAGTTGGGCGATTGTCACGCCGGCAAAGCCGGGTTGTTCGGGATGTACCACCGGCAACTGTTCCTGTGCCGCCGCCTTGATCATCTCGCTAATCCGCACAATATCCCGTCCTTCGTCGGGCGTCAGGCGCAGCCCAAAGGCTGTGGCGTCGCCGATGACGTAGAACATCCCACCATAAGCAATATCTACTGTGACGGTGCCGAGGTGCGGGACCTCGATGTGAGCGTCCAGGTACACGGCAAAGGCCGGTACATTCTGAAACGTGACCCGCTGGACTTGCCCATTGGCGCAGTCTGCTCGCACCCGGACCAACCCGGCGGGCGCTTCTAGGGTCAACTCTGTGACCGGCTCCCGCATCGGCAGCATCCCCGTTTCGAGCAGCACCGTGGCGACGCAGATCGTGTTCGTGCCCGACATGCCAGGGTATTCGACCTGTTCCATGATGACAAAGCCAGCGTCGGCTTCGGGATGCGTGGGCGGCAAGATCAGATTGCAACACATCGCCGGATAGCCGCGCGGCTCGCGCAACATGCGTTTGCGCAAGCCATCCGCATGCATCTGGAGGTAGTGCATCTTTTCGAACATCGTCGCGCCGGGCACATCCAGCACACCGCCGACGATCACCCGGCCCGGTTCGCCGCCGGCATGGGCATCAACGGCTTGAAGCATGTTGGCGATACGCATGGTGGCCTCTTCCTAACCCTACGTTTTCTGCGCGGCTGGCACGATGTACTTTTCGATCAACTGGAATATCTCCTCGTGCCCATCCAGCGCAGCCGTCGTGACAATCACCAGTTTCAAGTCCGGGACCACAAAGATGGTCTGCCCATATCGCCCCAGGGCCGTATAGGCGCCGAAAGATGGATAGATCCACCACTGATAGCCATAGCCGAGCTTATTATCCGTTCCAATGTGCTTTTGAGTAGCGGTTCTGATCCACTCGGCAGAAACGATTTGTTGTCCGTCCCAGATTCCGTTGTGGAGATACAGGTAGCCCAGCTTGGCCATGTCACGCGGAGTGATCTGGAGGCCCCAGCCGCCAATAGAGAGGCCTTTAGAATCGGTGTCCCAGTTAAAGCTGGAAATGCCAAGCGGTGCAAACAGTTCTTTTTGGGCAAAGTCCCCCGTATTCATGCCGGTTTTCTGCTGGACGATGGCCGACAGCACATGCGAACATCCAGAGCAGTAGTTGAACCAACTTCCCGGCTGCTTGCTCATGGGCCTGTCCATCACGAACTTGACCCAGTCGCTGCTTAGATACATCTTCCGATAGATGGGGTCGCCCTCTTCCCAGTCCAGGCCAGATGTCATGGTCAGCAGGTCCTCCAGGGTCATGGCCTCCTTGCGTGCATCCTGGTTCTCGAAAGGACGTCCGGGGAAGAAATCCTTAACCGGGCGATTCAATCCGGCGATGTAACCTTTGTCAATGGCAATACCCACCAGAGTGGAGATAAAGCTCTTGGTACAGGAATACAGCTCGTGTTTCTGATCCTGGCCGTAAGACTGGAAATAGGTCTCGCTGACGATATAGCCATTGCGGATTATCAAGAGACTGTGAAGGTTCAGATTCCGTTCTTTGACTGTGTCCAGCATCAGCGCCAGTTTCTGCGAGTCCATGCCTTGGGCCTCGGGTGTGGAAGTGCGCCAGCCTCCGGTGGGCCAATACTCGGTCAAGGCTGGCATCTGGCTGGGCGCTATGGATGGCGTCGCCATGGGCCTGTGGCCCATACAACCGACCACAACCACGCTGAATGTCCATAGCAACATGATGAGCTTGACATGTCGGCTGATCGGTTTGATATTCACAAGTCTAACTCCTAAAGGTTGGGGTAGGGGTGTCTGTTTTGGCTTTTTGCGACCGCTCTTGTAGCCAAGCGTTTTGTAGGACAAGTTGCCAATTTGTCCTACGCGCTAACACTTTGCTAACGATGAGCCTTTGCGACCGAGGTTGAGGCATCACTGCTTTTCACGGGTGGTCCCTTCCAATTCCCTAACTGTGTGCTGCCACGCAGATATGCCCTCCTAGTCAAAAGCGGCTTTCATTGCAGGGAGTGTTCCTCAATTCCTGCCAGCCTCCTCGCCAACCGCATCTTTTCCTCCAGATCGGCCAGCCGCGCCAGCATGATCCTTTGCGCCTGCGGCGATCCAGCTCCATGCATTGACTCTGTGAGATAAGCCGCCGCCCCCGGCCCCAGTGTGAGATTCTCCATCAGCCGCAGCATCCGGTAACGCTCCTCCATCGTATAACGGTCCGCGCTGCGCAGGTACTTTTCGAGGTATGGCCCCACCTCGGGATTGGCCAAGTCCTTCTCCGACGGCAATGTGACGAGCAGGCCGCCTGCAATATCTTGTGCCAGTCGCGCGATTTCATAAGGAAAACGTGTCACGTTGAGCTTGCACACGTTCGCCAGCAGCAGGTCAATCAGATAGGTGCCTGAGGCTGTCGGTTTGCCCTCCGCTGAGCACGCGATGCCGCACGCATACATCGTCTCGTTGAGGTGGACCATCTCGACGATTTTGTCTTTGACATGCGAGGCTTTGTCCGTGCCTTGGTACTGAGCCAGCGACTGCGCCGTCCCGACCAGCACGTCACCCACGCCTACCTTGCAGCCACCATAGCTCTGGCGATGATAGCCGGCAAACCGCTCGACGAGTAGCCCGCTGAAGGCGTATTCGCCGGCCATGAATACCCGCTCCCAGGGGACGAACACATCGTCTAGGATAATCACCGCTTCGTGCCCGCCGAACTCGCGGTTGCCTACGTCGAGCTGGCCGCCTTCCGACTTGCGCGTGTCCGACGGCTGCCGGCCGTAGATCATGAGAATGCCTGGGGCATCCGCTGGGACCGCAAAGGCAACGGCATAGTCTTGGTCCTCCTCCGAGAGCGTTTGCGTGGGCATGACGATAATCTCGTGCGAGTTCAGCGCCCCGGTTTGGTGGAGCTTGGCGCCGCGTACCACAATGCCATCGGGCTTTTTCTCCATGATGTGCACGAACAAGTCGGGGTCGGCTTGCTGTGAAGGATTCAGCCGCCGGTCGCCTTTCGGGTCCGTCATCGCGCCGTCCACTACCAGGTCGTGTTCCTGCACATGCTGCAGGTACCGGCGAAATCTGGCGTGATACTCTGTCCCCAGCGCTCGGTCCATTTCGTAGGTCACTGAATCCATCGCGTTAAACGCGTCCATGCCCACGCAGCGCTGGAAACAGCAACCCGTCTCTTGCCCAAGCAGGCGTAGCATCTTTACTTTAGCCACCAAGTCGGCCGTGTTCTGGTGCAGGTGCGTGAATCGGTTGACCATCTGGCCCGTCAGGTTGGAGGTGGCTAACATTCGGTTGGCGTAGTCGGGCTGCTGGGCCAGCTCGTACGTCATCGCGCAGGCGTTGAGCGACGGCTGGACTAGCGGGTGGTCAACCACGCTTTTGACCTCCTGGCCCATAATAAACACGCGCTTCTTCATACTCCTCAGGCTTTCAATATAGTCGCCTCTTGTCATCAGCGTCATCGCGACCCTCCTTGCCAGGTGCTCATTTCTGGGCGATTGGCACAGCGCCGCAATGCACTGCGCCAAGTATAGATTCGCAGACGTGAACCAGCGGTGTAACATCCATAGCCGCACTTGTGTACCGGGGTGTCAGGTGGAATGTCGGCAAACGCTACAGCACGCCGATCACGCTCAAAGCCACGTGCGAAATGAAGGCACCTTCCAACTGTGTCAACCGAAAGCCACGCCGAAGGCGAGCCTCGGCGGTGGCGTGGTCGGTGTGCGTGTGTTTCGCGTGCGTGCACTCGGCTCACATTTTGCATGTCCGATGCCGTCTCAATCACTCGTTGGCTTTATACTCCTTTTGTAGCTCATCCATCGCCGCGGTATTTTCAAACACTCGAAGCCAGTCGCAGATCGCAAACGCAAAATCCACAAAGGCGCGACCTTGGGCAGTGAGAACATTGCCATCTCGAACGACTCGCTGGTTGACGAAATTGTGGCGGGGAAACGGGTCCGGAACCCCCAGGCTCTTAATTTTCTCTTCAGGACACGAAGTCGTAAAGTGATGTTTATCTAGGATACCAGCTCTCCCCAGAAATTGCGGCCCAAAACAAATCGCTGCCACTAACTTTCGCTCGTGGTATATCTTTTGAATCAAGTCGCTAATCTCGGGTCGTTGTTCTCCGATCGGTCCGCCGGGAATGATGAGAGCCTCTATAGCCTGTATTTGTAAAGCGTCGGTAACGGTCATGTCGGGCAGATAGGTAAAACCGGCTTGGCTTTTCACTGGCGCAATTTCATATCCAATCGTGACGATATCTTGTTTACTTCTAGTGTTGATAAGATGTAAGGCCAGTGTAACTTCAAAATCAGCCATTTGGTCATAGAAAAAACACAAAATTTTTCCCATGTTCAGCCTCTCCTCTTGCAGTCTCTATACCCATTACACCAGTTTTCCTAGCCTACCTCAATGAACGAATCAGGGTTGCCTATACAGTCCTTGACCAATGACGCCATCTCGTATATTCGATGAAAGACGAAATGGCGAGTCTTGTAGCGCATTGTCCCTCCTCAATCTTTGACCAGTGTGACTTGGAATAGCCAACCGTGCTCGGATTACAGCGGCATGACGGCTAATGCTTCGGCACACCGACCACGCCCGAAGCCACGCGCGAAATGAAGACAACGTTCAACTGTGCCAACCGACAGTGCCACGCCGAAGGCGAGCCGCGACGGTGGCGTGGTCGGCGTGTGGGTGTTTGGCGGCGTTCAATCGTTCGACATTTCCAAATATCTGAATCTCTCTTCAGTCAACATCAACATAGTTGGGATATTCATCTTGATGCGCTTGATGGTTTCCTGTTGGCTGCTTTCCCGCATATGCTTCAATCTGCCGGGTTCGATATGTTTCCAGTATGGGTCTTTCCACGCCAACCAATCTGCTTCTCGTCTTGTCATGGGTATCCCGTTCTTGATGGCCAGCAATACCCATTCGCCCCAGACTTCGGTAGATGCGCTGATAGAATGGTTCAGGATGACGTTCGCAGTCGAATGACTGAAGATATAGGCACATGGCATGAGGTCAATGAATTGACCGTGCATAAACTCAAACATCCGTGAAACCATTTGCTCAATCTCGCGGAAATTAGCAGGATGCGTATCCCAGGCCGTCCGCGACCGCTCGAAAATCACACACTCGTTGGCTTGCCAAGTCTTTAGGTCTTCTAGGAAACTGCCTTGCCAGTGAGTGTCCAACGCAAACAATATTCGATGCTCAAAGCCGAAGAAAATGGATTGTTGTGGTTGGGCGTGTTCCAAAGCCAATCGCAATGCCTCTCGCGAATGAGTGCCATACGGCGCGTCGGCTGCATTATGGAACATGAAGCACCCTTGTTCTTCAAGGTACCGAGCAAAACTAGCATTCTCCTCTGCCGTGGGCGGCACAACACTCAAACAAATTGCACCGAATGCTGACTTGAGCGTTGGCATTTGGCGTTTGAAGGCTTCATTATACTTCCCAGTTGGGTCGTAGTAAGGAAATGTGATAATCATGCTACTCTCTTGATTCACGGTTGACTGATCACCTTCGGATTGAAAAGGAATGTCGCCAAACTAATATTTCAGACACAAACTGTCGTGAAGCATACTTATCCACGGTGGATTCCTGTCACCGGCGTTCTGACTGGGCCATGCCTGGAAACAAAACGTGGAGCGTCGCCTTTACGCTCCACGCCTCACGCTCAACACTCCACGGCTCACCCGTAGGAGCAGCAGTAATCCGTCACGCCCTCAATGTGCAGCTTGAACGACGAGTTGGCGGGCACGGAAAAAGCTTCGCCCACGCGGAAGGTCTGCCACTCGGCGCTGTCGGGCAAGAGCACCTTCATCTCGCCGCCCAACACTTCCATCGCTTCCTTCGCCCCAGTGTTGAATTCGTAATCGCCAGGGAGCATGACGCCCAATGTCTTGCGCGAGCCATCGGGGAAGAGGATGGCGCGGCTCGTCACCTTGCCATCAAAATAGACGTTGGCCTTTTTGACCACGACCACATTTTCAAAACGATCGTCTGCCATGTTGTGCTCCTTGAAAATCTCAAATATCAAATCAGGTCCGCTACCTCAAGTGATGGTTTTGATCCCTTTGAAATTTGGGTGGTACTTTACTGTTCGCCAAGTATTGTAGTGTAGGGAAGCGTGATTGTCAAGAAAGAGTACCCGAATGGGTAAAGTGGACAACCTTCGCAAGGTTCCGATCAGAAAGACTGATGTTCCGTTCGGGCAATGATTTCGTCTTGGAGCGCCTGGCCGAGATCGCAAAAATAATCGCTATAGCCTGCCACACGCACGATGAGGTCCCGATAGTTCTCCGGGTTCTTTTGTGCCGCGCGCAGCGTGGCTGCGTCCACCACGTTGAACTGGATATGATGGCCGTCTAGCTTGAAATAGGTGCGGATCAGTTGAACCAGCTTGTCTAGCCCCTCGTCATCCTTGAGCAACTGCGGAGTGAATTTTTGATTGAGCAGCGTGCCGCCCGTGCGAGCGTGATCCATCTTGGCGACCGATTTGATGACCGCCGTGGGACCGTGGCGATCCGCGCCCTGCACAGGCGAGATGCCTTCGGAAAGAGGCAGTCCAGCCCTGCGCCCGTCAGGCGTGGCGCCGATGACGGAGCCAAAGTACACGTGAACCGTGGTCGGCAGCAGGTTGATGTGATAGGCGCCGCCTTTGGTGTTCGGTCGCCCGTCTATCGCGTTGAAATAGACGTCGAACAGGTCAACCATCACGCGGTCGGCATAGTCGTCGTCGTTGCCATAGCGAGACGTCTTGTTCAGCAGCATTTGGCGCACGCGCTCGTGGCCTTGAAAGTCCGCGTCGAGCACAGCCAGCAGATCGTTCATCGTCAATGTCTTTTTATCAAAGACGTGATACTTGATGGCCGTCATCGCATCGGTGAGGGTGCCCAATCCCACGCCCTGAATGTACGACGTGTTGTAGCGCGCGCCGCCATCGTGATAGTCGCGGCCCGTGGCGATGCAATCGTCAATCAGCAGCGAAAGGAACGGCGAGGGTATGTACGCGGCGTACAATCTTTCGATGACATTGTTGCCGCGCACCTTGATGTCTATAAAGTGCCGCAGTTGTTTTTCGTAAGCCGCAAAGAATTCCTCAAAAGATTTGAACTGTGTTGGCTCGCCTGTCGCCAGCCCGATCTGGCGGCCCGTCTGAGGGTCAACGCCGTTGTGCAGGGTGAGTTCTAGAATCTTGGGCATGTTGAAATAGCCCGTCAGGTTATAGTTCTCTTTGCCGAACGCGCCGACCTCCACGCAGCCGGACGATCCGCCGCTGCGCGCGTCGGCCACGGACTTGCCCATCCACACGAGTTCTTGCACGATCAAGTCGGTGTTGAACACCGAAGGCTGCCCAAATCCGGTGCGGATGATCTTGCCCGCTCGCTTGACGAATCGGTCGGGGTTCTTTTTGCTCACCTGAACCGAAGAACTGGGCTGCAAGAGCCGCATTTCCTCGATCACGTCTAACAGCAGGTATGTAACCTCGTTGACGCCGTCGGAGCCGTCTGCGTTGACGCCGCCCAGGTTGATCTGGGCAAAGTCGGTATAGGTGCCGCTCTCCGCTGCGGTGACGCCCACCTTGGGCGGCGCAGGCTGGTTGTTGAATTTGATCCAGAAGCACTGTGCGAGTTCTTGTGCTTGATCACGGGTGAGTGTGCCTTCCTCCAGTCCCTTTTTGTAGAAGGGATACAAATGGCGATCGAGGTGACCGGGGCAGAATGCGTCCCAGGTGTTCAGCTCAGTCGTCACGCCCAGGTGGACGAACCAGTAATACTGCAGCGCCTCCCAGAAATCGCGTGGGGCGTGCGCGGGGACGCGCGAGCAAACCTCGGCGATGCGTTCCAGTTCGGCGCGGCGATGCGGGTCGGTTTCTTGTTGCGCCAGTGCGAGCGCCATTTCGGCGTGACGTTGCGCAAAGCGGATCAGCGCGTCGGCGCAGATGGACATCGCCTGTAGCTCTTGCTCTTTGGCATACGCTTGTGGATCGCCGATGTAATCCAGCTTTTGCAGGCTGCGCTGAATGTCCTCCTTGAAATCCAACATGCCCTTGCGGTAAATCTTGTCGTCCAGCACGGTGTGGCCCGGCGCGCGCTGCTCCATGAACTCGGTAAAGATGCCGGCCTCGTAGGCGGCCTGCCATTCTTCCGTCATTTCTTGAAAGAGCAGGTCACGCATGGACTTGTTCTTCCAAAACGGAATGATCTTGTCCTGGTAGACCTGCCGCGCCTGCGGGCTAACGGCGAAGGGAATCTTTTCTCGCGAGTCGAGAATGTCCAGGTCTTGCAGACTGTGGCAGCACAGTTCGGGATACGTCGGCGTGGCTTTGGGAGCGGGGCCTTTTTCCCCGACGATCAGTTCGCCGGGGCCAAGGGTGATGGTCTTGTGTTCCATCAAATACTGAAAGGCCAGGGCGCGGCGCATCGGCGCAGACATCAGGCGCGTGTTTTGTTGATAGAATTCCGTCATCAGCTCCGCACGCTCGGTCGAAATGACGGGCCTGGTATCCAGGCTCTCTTTTCTCAAGCGGGCGACTCGTTCACTCATAGACATGGTTAGCCTCCTACCCTGACGGTCAATCCGAAGTCCTGCAAAACTGCTGCTATCTCGGCCATTCTTTCGTCTGAGGGGGATTGTGTTTGGGGCAGGGCGTAGGTCTTGTTCAACCGCGCGTACTTGTCAGCGCCGGCTGTGTGGTAGGGCAAGATGCTGATCGAGGGCACGCGGGGAAGCGACGCCACAAATTCGCCCAGTCTCGAAATGTTCTCGTCGTCGTCATTCACCCCTGGAATGATGGGCACGCGCACCGTGATGGCGCTGCCTTGCGACGCGAGCGCCCGCAAGTTGGACAGGATCAGCTTGTTGGACACGCCCGTAAACCGGCGGTGCTTTTCGTCGTCCATCAACTTCAAGTCGTACAGGAACAGGTCTACGTTTTCGCTGACGCTCTGCAAGGTCTTCCAGGCCGCCAGGCCGCTGGTATCCATGGCGGTGCGAATTTCTTTTTCCTTGCAAGACTGGAGGAGCGCACGCAAAAAATCCGGCTGCATCAGAGGCTCGCCGCCGGAAAAGGTGACGCCTCCGCCGGACTCGTCGTAAAAGACAATGTCCTTTTCAACTTCTGCCATCACCTCCGCAACCGTCACTCGGCGTCCGACGATCTCACGCGCTTCGGCCTGGCACACTTGCGCGCAATCACCGCACACTACGCACACAGCATCATTGGTGATGATCGAGTCGCCGGAAAGCGAGATTGCGCCATGAGCGCAGGCCTCCACGCAGGCTCCGCACCGGATGCACCGGCGTTCCCAAAACCATCTCTCCCGTTCGAGGGCCTGGCTTTCAGGGTTGTGGCACCATTGGCAACTGAGAGGACAGCCTTTGAAGAAAACCGTGGTACGAATCCCTGGGCCGTCGTGAATCGAGAATTTCTCAATATCGAAAATTACGCCCGTGTTCGAAAGCGTCATTGCTCCACTTGCCACTAAAACCGGTTGCATGTTTGCGCGCTAATCCAATTCTATCACACTTTTGCGGATGGTCGCCCGACAGGATTTTGTGGGGCGACGGGCTTTACCTTCAACAGGGCACAATGGGCACGTAGCCTAGTTTGCGGAAGGCCTCGGCGATGACTTTCGCTCCCGCCTCGCTCGGATGTTCTCCATCAGCCTGGAGGTAGCCCTTGTCCATTGGCTCCTCGTCGTGGCTGGGGCCGTTGGACGCGGCATACACTTGTGCAACAGGGATTTTGTGTGCCGCAATGATCTCGTGAGCCAAGCGCAAGAGTTGTGATGAGCATGCTCCTTCTCCAACTCGTGAACTAGGCCCTATCAACTCTCTGCTTTCTGTCCAGCCAGGCGAGGGGCCAAGGACCACACCGTGACCGCCAGCACAACCAGCACGCTCGCTCCGCCGATCAGACTCGTCACGCCGAATTGGTCAAGTGCGATGCCGCCCCACAGTTGCCCGATGGCCCCGCCCAGAGCGAACACCAGCGACGCGATGGACTGAAGGCGAGCCTGGAAGGCGGGTTCTGCCAGAAGTCGCACGCGGCTGGTGTTCCAGACTACTTCGGCGAACACGACAAAGCCGATGGTCGCCAGGGATAGCGGCGTGATGAGGCTCACCGGCGCGAGCGCAAACAACACGAGCGCTACTGCTACGATGATGCCATACAGTGCATAGCGCCGGGTGGGGTCGCGGCCTTCGTCATTTGAACCGGCGAAGAGGGCACCGATGAACGCGCCCAGGCTGGCCAAACCCGCCAGCAGGCCCAGGCTGACGATCGAGCCTCCACGCTTGTGCACGACGGCAGCCAGCAGGCCGACGGCCGGCGAGGCAATCGTCACAGTGATAAAGGTGAGCAAGAGCGGATGGAGCAGCCGGGGTTGATGGGCCAGGTAAACAATGCTCCCCCACAAATCAGAGGATAGCCTCCGCACCGACAAGCCTCCTGGTTTGTCCTCCGCTCGCTGGCCCAGGCCAGGCAAGCGCCATAGGCTCCCTGCGGCGACCACGTAACTCAGCGTGTTGAGCAGGAAGGCGATCGGCAACCCGATCAACCCCAGCAAAACGCTGCCGGCCGCGTTCACCACTACCATCGCCGTCGTCTCGGTCATCGAGTTGAGCGCTACCGCCGAGCGCACCTCGTCGGATGGGACGGCTTCGGTGAGGACGACCTTGTACGCCGGGCGCGAGAACAGCCAGATCGTCCCGCTGATCAATGCCCATACGTAGATATGCCAGGGGGCGACGCGCTGGAGCAACACCAGCCCGCCGACGGCTGCTGCCGCCGCTGCCCCCGCCAGTTGCCCGACGATGAGCAAACGGCGGCGGTCCACCTGGTCTGCCACGACCCCACCCAAGGGCATGAACAACTGCGGCAGCGAAGCCAGGATCGAAATCCATCCCACCGCCAGGGCCGAGGATTGGGTCAGGGTCGCCACCAGCCAGGTCTGAGCCAGTTCCTGCAAGCGGTCACCCGCGTATGAAGCCGCCATGCCGCCCCACAGCCGGCGGAAGGCGCTGCGCCGCAGAGGCGAGAGGATCATGAGTGTTTTCACCGGTTATGTGCTGCTGCAATAGATCAACTGAGGGATGCCTTGAGCCGGTGTACTTGCTCATACACGTGTTGATAGAATTCAATCAGCAAGGCCGTATAATCGGCGTCTTCCTCCATAGTATGACCCGTTGCCCGCTCGATGGCCGCGTGATAGCGTTCGTCCAGCATCCAGGGAACCATTTCCCCGACGAATGCGCCGAACACATATCGCCAGTACATCGTCGCCGCGTAACCGAATTGAATCAGGTCTGGGTCGCCCTGCCAGCCAGCATCGCGCAACCCCTCCAGGTAACCCTCGAGGGCGATTTGCTCGAGCTTGAGCGCGTCAGTGGGCATGACGGCATAGAAACCGATGCTCGCCCCGACGAGCGGAGCAAGTTCTTCTCCCACCGATGCAATGCCCATGTAAGACCAGTCCACCGCCACGACCTCAGCATTGCCCTCGGCCATGCGTCGCGAAAACAAGTTGCGGCGAAAGGCGTCCAGATGGCAAAAGGTCTGCGGCAGGCGCTCGATGGCCTCCAGGATGACATACCGCTCGTCCCAGGCGCGCTGGATGAATTCAGTGCTGAAACCCGGCAACGCGCGGCGGATGAGGGGATGCTCCATCGAATTCAACAAAAGTACAACAGCCGGGGTCGCCTGCTCGATGTATTGCCGCAGCCACTTCCGAGTCAGCCAGGGATGAGTGGGCAGCGGCTGGCCCATCAGGTAAGCGCCATTGAATTGCCCCAGGCAGCGGGCGACCGTCCCATAGTGCTCAAGCGGCCAGTTGTCGCCCACCTCATCTCGGATATCTTCCATCCATATCCAGTATGCGCCGCCGGGATGCTCGATGGCCTCATAGCAACGCGGGGCGGTCAGGCCGCCCGGCAGGTGGCTCAGCAACCCGGACTGGTACGCCAGTGCTTCCCGCTTCCAATACTTGACGCCTTGCGGGTCGCCGTTTTCCCCTGGCGGCGCTTGCACAATCTTGAGGATGAGGGTCCAGGGGAGCATAGCGCCGGCTGCCAGCGCGTCGCCGGAGAAGCGGTAGAGGCTCGAGGCCATCTCCACTCCTCCATAGATGGGCTGGCAACGCCACTGGCCGATTTCAATGTCTCCGCGACCAAGCGCCCGCTGGACGAGCGGCGTCAAGGTCGCCCTGTCAATGGCTTGCAGTTGTTCCTCGATTGTGCCGACCATCGTCCCTCCTGATCAGGGGGTGATTGCCTCTTCAGTACAGATGAACGATATGGGCGTGCCGCCAGTGGAGACAGACATCGCATGAGCCCCCAATTCCTGTGCAACCTGGGGAGGAAAGCCGGCTTGCAGAGCCTCCACCGAGGGGAAATAGAGTTCTGCGATCAGATAGAAAGGTGGGGCTCCCTCGGGCGCTCCCAACGTTCTGGACAACACGTACTTGGTAAGGCCGGGTACCTTTTCAGCCACCAGGCGCACATGTTCGTTCATGTACGCTGTCTCAAAGGCAGCCACGTCCTTTGGATAGGGATAGAGTACCACAAGTTTGACTGTCATTTTGGCCTCCATGAGTGAGTTTGCATTTATCTCTATGCGCTCGGTTTGCTCAAGATCAGGTAAAAGCAACTGAGCACGACGACGACATCAATGGCGATAAAGATCGCCGCCAGGAGCGTGGGATGGGTCAACATCCCCAGTGTGGCCAGCACGAGACCGACGAGGGGCACGATGGCTCCAAAGTAATACGCGGTCCTGTTGTCTCGAAACAGGAAGAAGCCAATGACCAGATATGCAGCTCCGAAGAGTACCGTGATGACGACGCTGGCGTCCAATTTGGACACAGCCAGTTGGGCCACATGGAGGATGCCCGTCAGGCACAAAAGGCCGGCAGCCAGATACCGAATGCGGTTCATCTTTCACCCCCTACTGTTGTTGTGGAATTACGCGGTGCTGAAAAAAGTTCAGCACGATGTTCATGAGTATGTCTGATTGTTGTGCGATGGAAAAGTGGTCGGCGCCAGGAATCACTGCCAGTTCGGCGCCGTGGATCATCCGGTACATTGCCAGCGATTGTTCGACAGGAGCCAGCGTGTCGTGATCGGCGACCAAAATCAGCGTGGGATCGGTGATCTTGTTAAAGTCCTCGGCCGTATAATCTAATGGCGTCAACCACATCGTCGAGATTTGTGTCAACAGGGTCTTCCAGTAGCCAGGCGCGTGAAATGGATCGTGCTGCTCGCGCAGGGACTGGACGAAATCGGGATTCGCTCGTTCGGTTTGCTCTGTGTTCACGACCCCTGGACCTTCCATGCCCAACGCCCTGAACAACTGGAGATAGTCTTCGCAGAATTGATAGAAGGCCGCGCCGACGACGTAGGCTTGAGCCAAGCCGGGATAGCACATTCCCATTTCCAATGCGATCTGCCCACCGTCGCTGTAGCCAAAGACCAAGGGCTTGTGCAACCCCAGTGTCTGGATCAAGCTGGCCATGTCCTCCGCCATCAAGCGATAACTAAACGCTCCCGTAGGATTGTCGGTCCGGCCATGCCCACGGCTGTCAGTGGCAATTACCTGGAAATGGGCAGCAAAGGACGAGATGAAGGGCGCCCACATCTGGGAGGTGGCGATTCCCCCGTG
>Ga0299912_10002192_pt1 | contig 16029 bp, 17 predicted proteins | sample RVTome_2_FD_207667 | JGI IMG/M metagenome (GOLD analysis project Ga0299912, IMG submission 207667) | Soil microbial communities from uranium-contaminated site in the Upper Colorado River Basin, Wyoming, United States - RVT95D214 (version 2) ... | reverse complement strand
CTTGTTTCACCTGCGGTGACTTGCGTTCCAGGGTCCATTTCTCCCCGGCCGCCGCCAGACCCGGAGGCGCGATGGATGCTGAAACAAGTTCAGCATGACGATGAAAGGAGCTTCATGGTTCAATCAAAACCGGAAAGCCTCTAATGAACCGCAATGTTGCCGCCTGCCGGGAAGCCGGGGCCACTTCCGTGATGCTGTTCGTGCGAAGGGCGGGCCACCCCGCATCGTCGCCACCGGCATGTGGGCGCGCGACGAACAAGCGACGCTTCATACCAAGGGGCATTGATGCTGACGCATCAGCCCCTGGAACGCTCAAGCGCCGCGCGGGCTTGACCAAGGTTCGATGAGTCACGCTCATCGAACCTTGGTATTGTTCGGTCGGAGCCGGGCAGTGAGTGGTTTATCCCAAGCGCGATGCTTTCGGTTATGCGGTTACAAGTTTCGACACGGGAGGAATCGTTTCGATTCCTTCCAGCGTAAAGCGATGCATCTGCCTTCCGCTGCTCACATCGAACGGCCTCGCCCGGTGCATCGTGCCGGTGTTGTCCCACATCGCGAGATCGCCCATCTTCCAGTGGTGGAGATAAGTGTACTTTTCCTGCGTCGCGTGGGCGTTGAGACGCATGAGCAGCTCGTAGCTGTCCGCCAGGTGCATCCCGACGATGTGCGAAGCGGTGGCGCCGATCAGCAGTGACCGGCGGCCCGACTTGTGCCGCCAAACAAGCGGCAACACCTGCCTATGCCCCTCCCAGATCTTGAAATCCTCCCAGGTCGGCTCGGGATTGGCGTAGTTCATGGCCGCCTTCATCGTGTGGACGACTTCAAGCGTGGACAGATATTCCTTCTCTTCCTCGGGAAGGTCATCGAAGGCCGCATAGAGGTTGGCGAATTCAGTATCACCACCCTTCGGGGCAATCACGCGGGGGGCAAGCACCGTGGCGAAGGGCGGCACGCCGGTGTAGGTGCCGTCGATGTGCCAGAAGAGACTGCCCGGAATATTGAAAATCTTCAGCATCCCGGCGTTTTCCTGCTCGTAGATCGTGCCTTGCCGGAGTTCGCCCATCGTCTTGGCAAATGCGCGCAACTGGTCATCGTCGAAATCAATGTTCCGCATGACCAAAGCGCCGCGCCTGACGAGCAACTCCTTGAGCTCCTCGGCATGCTTGCCAGACAGCAGCGCCTCAGCGTCGATGACAACCTCGGAGCCGATCAGAGGCTTGATTTCAATGGTCTTCAGCATTCGCAACTCCTTCTTCGAAAGGCCGTCATGCGCCCTCACGCAGACAGGCACTTTAAGCAGCACCACTCTAAATCTATACTAACTATTAGCATGATTTCAGCACTTCGTCGAGTCTATGTCAATCGGCATTGAAGATTGACCACGATCGACACTCCCAAATTACCGGCCCTGTTGTTAAGCCGGATGAGCGCCCAAAGCCCCGACACAACAGATCGCGATCAACATACCCCCTTGGCACGGTTGAAACAATGCCATACATCGTCATGGATTAAGACAGATACCGCAGGGAGCGAGAAGAATGGGGCTGCTGGACGGCAAGGTCGCGGTGATCACCGGGGCGGGATCGGGCATGGGCAAGGCGTCGGTGAGGGTTTTTGTCCGTGAAGGCGCCAAGGTCGTCGCGGCGGACTTCAGCGGCGCCGAGAATGACACGGCCGCCGAAGTGGGTGGCGACGTGCTGCCCGTCCACTGCGACGTGACCAAAGAGTCCGACATCGAGGCGGCGATCGCCGCGGCGGTGGAAAAGTTCGGTCGTGTCGATGCCTTGCTGAACGTGGCCGGCATTGTCATGCCCCAGCTTTTGGGCGACGTGACGGCGGAAAATTACGACAAGACGATGGATGTCAACGTCCGCGGTGTAATTTTCGGAATGAAGCACGGCATCCGCGCCATGCTCAACAATGGCGGCGGGGTGATCCTGAACTGGTCGTCCACTGGCGGGATGGGCGGGCACGCCCACACCGGGGTCTACGTGGCAACCAAGCACGCCGTCATCGGCGCGACCAAGACGGCGGCCATCGAGTATGGCCCGCAGGGTATCCGCGTCAATGCGATCTGCCCCGGCGCGATCCAGACCGAAGGCATGGGGGTGCAGTCCGTCAACATCCCCGACAAGGCAGCTCTCAAGCGGGTCGGACAGGCAGAGGAAGTTGCCGAGGTCGCCGCGTTCCTGGCGTCCGATCGCGCTTCGTATGTGAGCGGCGCGGTGATCCCGGTCGACGGTGGCTGGACAGCGAAGCTCGCCTGACAGGAGGCCGGTCTCGGACGCCCATCGAGCAGCAGCCGGTCGACCACACTGCGAGCACTCGCGCCCGACAACTGCAGAATCGATCAGCTGTCATCTTGTGATCACTGAACCCGATCTACATTATGAATAGTACGGACCCGAACGACGGGCACCGCAAGATTAAAGAGGAGACAAGCTCATGGTGAAGGCACGGTGAAGGCGATCACCTATCGACCGGCGAATGCCAAAGGGTCGCGCATCCGCGACTTGGGGCAAGGAGTTCGGCGTTGAAGCGGTCGCCTTGATACACCCCCCTCTCACCCGTCACCAATTTTTGGGCGTTGATTGCGCTCGCTACCACACATGAGAAAGGAACGTATGCCACAGACCGTCAACATCAAGAGCGGCGATACCACGATGAATCTCTACGACGCCGAGCCGAATGGGCCGGCGCGGGGGGCCATCATCGTGCTTCAGGAGGCCTTCGGGGTCAATGACCACATCCAGGACATCTGCCGTCGCTTCGCCGCCGAGGGATACCGAACCGTCGCCCCGCACCTGTTCCATCGAACGGGCGACCCCGTCCTCGACTACGAGGATCTGCAGTCGGTCGTAGGCCAGATCATGAAGCTCCGGGCCGACGGCATAAACGCCGATGTCGATGCCTCGCTCGAATACCTCGGCGATGCAGGGTTCAACGTCGGACAGGTCGGAATCATCGGCTTCTGCATGGGCGGCAGCATAAGCTTCTCGTCGGCGACACGTCATCAGTTCGGCGCGTCGGTGTCGTTCTACGGTGGTGGTATCAGCGAGGGACGCTTCGGCATCCCGCCTCTCGTCGAACTCGCACCGAATCTGAAGTGCCCGTGGATCGGCTTCTTTGGCGACCAGGACGAGAGCATCCGGGTCGACCATGTCGAAGCCCTGCGCGCCGCGGTCGCCAAGGCGCCAGTCCCGACCGAGATCGTGCGCTACCCCGACGCCGACCACGGCTTCCACTGCGACGCGCGGGACTCGTATCACGAGCCTTCGTCGAAGGATGCGTGGCAGCGCACGCTCAACTGGTTCGACGCCCACCTGCCGCAACCATGACCATCGTGCGGGCGCGCACCAAATGATTTGTTCGGGCTATTGCCGCAGCACATGGACTCCATGCAAGGCAGCACTGACGTTCAGGATACCGCGCCAACGCACCATCCGGGTATCCAGCTGTTCAGACCCATCCCGGTGAGCGCGACTCTTCCCCCCTCCCCTTTCAGGGGAGGGGGTTTATGGGTCGAAATCATCGGGATCTGGTATCAGACCTTTCCTTTGCCGAGATTTCCGAGCCGCGAGATGATTCCATCCGGCTCGAAATCACCCTAGTGAGGTGGGTGGATTCGAGGTCGCTACATTATACCAAGGTGCATTGATGCTGACGCATCGCACTTTGGTATTACCAGTTGCCGGTTTCCTCGGCGATGAAAGTCAGCAGTGCCTGTTCCAGCGGATCGAGGCGATCGTCGGCATCCAGCCGGTTTTCAAGCCACAGCTTCTCGTCATCGTTGATATTCCGTGCTGCTGCTGCTACCGCTGCAGACTGCCCGGCCATGGCGAGCGGGCGGCTGAAAACCTGTTCGAACCCCCTGTCGAAGCCGGAGCGGAACATGCGCCCGAAGAAGCGGCCGAGGCCGGAGCGCGTGTCGTTCATGAAGGCTTCCATCTCGCGGGCGCGCTCACGCGTCAGCGGCTGGTGTCCGCTGAAGCCCATCAGGAAATTGCCCGCGCCCTGCACGAAGAGCCGCTCCCAGCCGGGAGTGTTCACCCGGTCCGATGTCGCGTCCTTCAGCCGGAACAGCATCTCGGCTTCCTCGCGGCCGACCGAGGCCGACCGGGCGCCGCCGCCGGCAAAGACGAAACGGCGCAACAGCCTGACTTCGGGCTCACTGATCCCGCTCGGGCCGGAGTGGCCGGCGTGATGCTCCGCCACCCCTTCATCGGCCAGCATGGCCCGCTCGATCTGGGTGAGAGCATAGGCCCGCAGGCAATCCGGCGTACTTGATGCCCTTTCAAAAACCCTGGCCAGCAGTTCCAGCTCGGTCAGCCTGCTGACCTGTCCATCATGGTCGATTCGGTCGATCAGCCATTCGGCCTGTGCCTGGTTGACGTAACCCCTTGGCTCCATGCCGTTGACGACGCATTCGCTGATCGCCTCGACAAAGAAATCGCGCCATTCGGGCGAGGCATCCCGCACCCGACCATTGATAACGCAGATCGCCTCGGCCTCTTCCGGCGAAATCTCCCCGTCATCCCAGCACACACGCCGCAGCGCGAGGACGTCTTCAGGAGAGATCACGCCATCGGTTACCACCTTTTCGGCAAGATCCCGGAAATATACGCTCATCTTTTCGGCCCCTCCCGATGTGGAGCTGGTGTGATGGCTTGGGCTTATCGCCGAATAAGCTTAAATCCGGGTTACCTCCGCGAAATCCAAGGCGTTCAGCGCTTCCTCAACGCTTCTTCAGCGCGGCGACGCAGGCGGCCCGATCCACATCCTGCCCATCGCTGCTGCGCCGCGCATCCGCATAAGTGGCCTGCGGTTCGTGTCCGGCGCCGCCGGGATAAAGATAGACATCGAGAATACAGGGCGATCCGCTGAATTGCAGCTTGTGGGCATCCCCTTCCCACACATCGAGCCGGGCCGGGCCGAATTGCCGGACCAGATCGGCGGACGTGGCACCGATCACGCCTTCCAGGCCGGGTATCATATGGACCGGGGCGGAGCGTGGCGGCGTGCTGGACGGTTTCCGTATATTTTGAGAAGGGCGCGGCGTAGCAGCACTGGCGCTTCGCACCCCGCCTTCTCCCGACGCCCCGCACGCCGAAAGCAGCGGAACCAACGCCAGCGCAAACAGCACGCCACGGGCAGGGAACAGGCGGAGAGACGGCATCGCTGCGCGAAATCGCCCGAACACTCCGGCCTGTCAACGCCACATACGCTTGCCCTACGGCAAAGCGCCCGCTACTCGCGCCAGCTGTAGACACTCAAGCCCTGGAGAAAATGCCGATGATTCAGCCTTCGATTGACGTGATTGCCATCGGCAACGCCATTGTGGACGTCATGGCCCCGTGTTCCGATGCGCTGATCGATGAACTCGGGATGGCACGTGGCGGGATGATGCTGATCGATACCGATCAGGCGCATGAACTCTATGCCGCCATGGGCCCCGCACGCGAGATTTCCGGCGGTTCGGCCGCGAATACGCTGGCCGGGCTGGCGGCGCTGGGCGCGAAATGCGCCTTCATCGGCCAGGTTGCCGACGACCAGTTGGGCGAAGTCTTCGCGCATGACATCCGCTCTGGCGGCATCGACTTCACCACCGCGCCGCGCGCCAGCGATCCGCCGACGGCACGCTGCCTGATCTTCGTGACGCCCGATGGCCAGCGGACGATGAATACCTATCTGGGCGCTTCGCAATTCCTGCCGGCCGCCGCGCTGGACGAAAAGGCCATCGCCGATGCCGCCGTACTCTATCTCGAAGGCTATCTCTGGGATCCCGAAGAACCGCGCGCGGCCATGCGCAAGGCCATTGCGGCGGCGCGCGGCGCGGGGCGCAAAGTCGCCTTCACCCTCTCCGACGCTTTCGTGATCGAGCGGCATGGCGACGATTTCCGCGCGATGATCGAAGCGGGCGAGATCGACATCCTGTTTGCCAATGAACACGAACTGGCGGCGCTGACAGGTCGTGAGGATTTCCACGAAGGGATCGACCAGCTGGCTCAAAAAGTGCCGGTTCTGGTCGTGACCCGCAGCGAAAAGGGCGCGGTAGCCGTGGCCGGCGGCGAACGCGCGGCAGTGGCAGCCGAACCGGTTAAAAAAGTGATCGACACCACCGGCGCGGGCGATCTTTTCGCAGCTGGTTTCCTGTTCGGCCATGTGCGGGGCAAGCCGCTGGCCGAATGTCTGCGCATCGGCTCAATCTGCGCTTCGGAAATCATCTCGCACTATGGCGCGCGCCCCGAAGCGGACCTCAGGGCGCTGGTGGCCGAACGGGTGGGATAGGGCTACCTCCGGCGCGCACGGGCTTGGCCAATACTCGATGAGTCAGGCTCATCGAGTATTGGTATCAGGCTTTGCTTCGCTCGCGCGCGACTTCGCGCCAGCCGATGTCGCGGCGGCAGAAGCCTTCGGGGAAGCGGATCCGGTCCACCGCGGCATAGGCATTCGCCTGTGCCTGACCGACCGAGCTGCCGCGCGCGGTGACATTGAGCACGCGCCCGCCCCTGGCGATCAGCGCGCCGTCCGCCGCCAGCGCCGTGCCGGCATGGAAGACCTTGGCGCCATCGGCCTCGGCCTCGGCAATGCCGTCGATCCGTCCACCCTGCTTCGGCGTGCCGGGATAACCTTGCGCCGCCATCACCACGGTCAGCGCCGTATCCTCGGCAAACCGTGGCGGCTGCAGTGCACCCAGCCGGTTTTCCGCGCAGGCCAGCAGCAATTCGCCCAGATCGCTTTCCAGCCGCATCATCAGCACCTGGCATTCCGGATCGCCGAAACGGCAATTGTATTCGATCAGCTTCGGTCCTTCGGCCGTCAGCATCAGCCCGGCATAGAGCACTCCGGAATAGGGCGTGCCTTCCACCGCCATGGTACGCACCGTGGGCGCGACGATCCTTTCGATCGCTTCGCCTTCCAGCAGCGGCGTCAGCACCGGAGCGGGGCTATAGGCACCCATGCCGCCGGTGTTGGGGCCGGTATCGCCATCGCCCACGCGCTTGTGATCCTGCGCCGAACCGAAAGGAACGATGGTGCTGCCGTCCGTCAGCGCGAAAAAGCTGGCTTCCTCGCCTTCCAGGAATTCCTCGATCACCGCTTCCGCGCCGGCGCTGCCGAAACGTCCGCTGAAGATTTCGCGCACGGCTTCCTCGGCCTCCGCCATGGTCATGGCCACGGTCACGCCCTTGCCGGCCGCCAGCCCGTCCGCCTTGACCACCACCGGCGCTCCGAACCGCGCGAGCGCGGCCATGGCCTCCTGCTCGCCGCGCACCCGCTCATAGCCGGCAGTGGGGATGTTCGCGCGTTCGCACAGATCCTTGGTGAAACCCTTGCTGCCTTCCAGCTGTGCCGCCGCCTTGCTTGGCCCGAACACCGGCACGCCGGCCGCGCGCAGGGAATCGGCCAGCCCGTCCACCAGCGGCGCTTCCGGCCCGATCACGACCAGGCCGATGGCCTGCGCATCGCAAAAGGAAACGACGGCGGCATGATCCGCCACATCAAGCGCAACCAGTTCGGCATGTTCGGCGATGCCCGGATTGCCGGGGCTTGCGAACAATTTCTCGCACAGCCGGGATTGCGCCAGCTTCCACGCCAGCGCATGTTCGCGCCCGCCCGATCCCAGCAACAGGAAGTTCATGGTGTCCCCTTCGCCCTTAGACGATGATCTATCCGCCGGGCTGGTAGCGAAGGACACCGCCGGGGACAACGCCGCGCCGCTTTCCGTAAGCGAAATTTCGGCGCTGCTGAAGCGCACGGTGGAAGAACGCTTCGGCTTCGTGCGCATTCGCGGCGAGCTTTCCGGCGTCAAGCGCGCGGCATCCGGCCATCTTTATTGCGCGCTGAAAGACGAAAATGCCGTGATGGACGCGGTGATGTGGCGCGGCAATGCCGGGCGTCTGGCCTTCCGCCCGGAAGACGGGCTGGAAGTGATCGCCAGCGGCAAGCTGACCACTTATCCGGGGCGCTCCAAATACCAGCTGGTGATCGAGCGGATGGAGATCGCGGGCGAAGGCGCCCTGCTGGCGCTGCTTGCCAAGACCAAGGCGCGGCTGGAGGCGGAAGGTCTGTTCGCGCCGGAGCGCAAGCGCCCGCTGCCGTTCCTGCCGCGTGTGATCGGTGTCGTCACCTCGCCCACGGGTGCCGTGATTCGCGACATCCTCCATCGCCTGGCGGACCGCTTTCCCAGTCACGTGGTCGTCTGGCCGGTGCTGGTGCAGGGGCAGGGCGCAGCCGAACAGGTGACGGCGGCGGTGCGCGGTTTTTCCGCGCTGCCGCCCGGCGGACCCGTGCCCCGGCCCGATGTCGTGATCGTGGCGCGCGGCGGCGGTTCGATCGAGGATCTCTGGGCCTTCAACGAGGAAGCGGTGGTGCGGGCCATCGCGGAAAGTTCGATTCCCGTGATTTCCGCCGTGGGCCATGAAACCGATACGACGCTGGCCGATTTCGCCGCCGATCTGCGCGCGCCCACGCCGACCGCCGCCGCCGAACTGGCCGTGCCGGTGCGCGAGGAACTGATCGCCCAGCTTGGCGATCTGGCGCTGCGCAAACGGCGCGCGGTCGTGCGCCCCGTCGCGCTGGGCCGCGAACGGCTGGAAGCGCGCGCACAACGCCTGCCGAGGCCGGAAGCGCTGCTCAGCCCCTATGTGCAGAAGCTTGATGAGACGGGTGAGCGCCTGCGGCGCGGGCTGGGCGAAAGGATCGTGGCCGCGCGCGGAGAGCTGCAGCGCTATTCCGGGCGCCTGTCCGTGCCGCTGCTGGCTGCCCGGCTGGACCGGGCACGCGATCGGTTGGCGGCGCAGCGGCTGATGCCAACGCTGGTCACCGCCCGGATCGCATCACAACGCGAAAGGCTGGATGCGCTGGTGCGGGTCATGCATTCGCTCGATCCCGACCGGGTGCTGGAACGCGGCTATGTGCGGGTCACGGGCGCGGATGGCCGCACGCTGGTCAGCAAGGCCGCCGCCGAACGGGAAACCGGCCTTTCGCTGCATTTCCGCGATGGCGCACTGGACGTGGTGCGCGCCGGCTCCCGTCCGGCGGCAAAGCAGACTGGCGCCGCAAAAGACCCGGACGCCGCGCCACGGCAGGGGGATTTGTTTTGACCCTCGTGTTTTGCTAGATTCGCAGCCATGCTGATGTCATCGAACGATCGCCCCGCCACGCTGCACTATGGCCCCAACAGCTTTCGGGTCATAACCCACGGCGCCCATGTTCTCTGCGCCGTATCCGGCGAGAAGATCGAACTGGACGCGCTGATGTATTGGTGCGCCGAAAGGCAGGAGCCCTATGCCTCCGCCGAAATCGCAACCCACCGCCTGACGGGCGAGGCGTGACAGCCACGCAGGCGTTCGGCTGGTTGCGATCGTTCCCATGGCGAAAGGCCGGCGCCCTGATCCTGTTGGCAGCCGGCAGCGCCAATAGTCCGGCGGCGGAACCCGCGAACACGCAATTACCCAAAGCTCCTGCCGCCGCACAACCATCCCGCCCGGCGGGCTTCGCGCTGGCGGGGGAGCCGACCCAGGGCGGCTGGCTGAAAGGCACGGCGCCTGCGGGCGCCACCTCTGTCACGCTGGAGGGCCAGGACGTTCTACTGGCGCCTGACGGCACGTTCTTCCTGGCTTTCGATCGCGATGCCGGAACGGCGACGGAACTGGTCGCGAAATTCGCCGATGGCCACATCGCCCGGCATGCGATTGCGATTGCACCCCGCGCCTGGAAGATCGAACATATCAACGTGGCACGGCGCCCCGGCGGCCCGGCCGAGGCCTTCATGGCGCTGCGCAGACCGGAACTGGCGAGGATTCAGGCGGCGCGCGTGCTGGACACCGGCAGCCAGGGCTGGCGGCAACCTTTCATCTGGCCGGTGCGCGGCCGACTTTCCGGCTTTTTCGGCTCGCAGCGCATCTATCGCAGCGAGCCGGGCAGCTATCATTCCGGCATAGACATCACCACGGGCAAAAGCGGCACGCCTTTCGTGGCGCCCGCCGATGGCGTGGTTATCCTTGCGGCGGAAAGCCCTTTCACACTGGAAGGCCATCTGCTGATGATCGACCATGGCATGGGGCTGAACAGCGCCTTTCTCCATTGTTCCGAACTGCTGGTGAAGGAAGGCGATCAGGTCAGGCAAGGGCAGGTGATCGGCCGCATCGGCATGAGCGGACGCGCGACCGGTCCGCACCTGCACTGGAGCCTGAAATGGCATGATGCGCGGCTCGATCCGATCCTTTTCACCGGGCCGATGCCTTATACCAAGGTGCATTGATGCGTCAGCATCCCGGCACTTTGGTATAAGGAACGCCGTGCGCCGCCTTCCTGCCCTGCTCCCGCTTCTGGCCCTGCTCCTCGGCACATGGTTGCGGGTAACGCCCCCGCCGCCGTCGTTTCAGCTGCAACTGCGCTTTCAGCCCCTGCCTTTGCCATCGCGTGAGGTTCAGGCCCGCCAGCTTGGCCCCTTCACTGTGGAAGCCATGTGGGAGATGCACAGCCCGCACGTCCATTTCAGCGGTTTTTCCGCGCTTGTACCGCTGGAGCATGGCCGGCTTCTGGCTATCGGCGATCGGGGCTACAAGCTGCTTTTCTCCCCGCCGGGCGAGCCGCATACCGTGCCCCGGATCCGCCGTATGCTGGACGGGCAGGCCTGGAAAGAATCCAGGCACGATGCGGAATCGGCCACTATCGATCCGGCCACCGGCCGGGTGTGGATCGGCTGGGAAGGCGGCAATGCGATCACGCGCCACGGCACGCCCTTCGGCTCACCGCAGAGCGCCCGTCCGCGAGCGATGCGAGGCTGGAAGCAGAACACCGGCCCCGAAGCCATGGTGCGCCTGGTCGATGGACGATTTGTCGTGCTGTGCGAGGGTTTCAGCGGCTGGATCTCGGAAGATCGGCACAAGGCGCTGCTGTTCTCAGGTGACCCGATCTCTTCGGGGGAGCCGCAAGCGTTCACTTTCGCCGGCCCTGTGGGCTTCAGCCCCACAGACATGGCGCAATTGCCGGACGGACGCGTGCTGGTGCTGATGCGCAGTCTTGTCTGGCCCGTGCCCGCGCGGTTCGAAGGCGGCATCGCGCTGGCCGATCCCGCCGATATCAGGCCGGACGCAGTCTGGCGGGGAGTTGAGGTGGCCCGGCTTTCCTATCCCCTGCCGGTCGACAATTTCGAAGGACTGGCCATCACGCCGCGCCCGGACGGGAAAGTCACGGTCTGGCTGATTTCCGACGACAACGGCGCGGTGCTGCAAAGAACGCTGCTGTGGAAGCTCAGACTCGATCCCGCCGGATTGCCGCCTGTTCCCGGACGGCAGGCAAGCAAAAAGGCGCACGGATAGCCCGCACGCCTTCAGCCTGACCGGATTGCATTCCCCCGCGGGGGAACGGATCAGGCCGCCTGCTGCTTCCTGAGCTCGCGCTTCACCTTGAGCGCGCGCGGGCTGAGCTTCGAATCGGAAGACTTGAGCAGCCAGTTGTCGAGGCCGCCGACGTGTTCGACCGAACGCAGGCCATGCGTGGAAACGCGGAACTTGAAGCTGCGCTCCAGCGATTCGGACATCAGCGTCACATTCTGCAGGTTGGGCAGGAATACGCGCTTGGTCTTGTTGTTGGCGTGGCTGACATTGTGGCCAACCTGGCGGCCCTTGCCAGTCAGTTCGCAAATGCGGGACATGTTGTTAACTCGCTTGGAAACTTGATACCGTTGCCGGAAGAAGGCGCGCCCATACCGATTCACCTCGGCAAGGTCAAGGCATTGGGCGTGTTTTGAGCGTAATGGATGGCCCGGTCTTTCCAGAAATTGGCCCATCCCGAACTTGGCCTCACCCGAAAAAGACTCTAGCGAAAGCCTGATGACGAAATGGCCGCTCCCCGATCCCATGACGCAGGCGCTTGCCGAAGCACGCTTGGCCGCAGCCGAAGGGGAAGTGCCGATCGGCGCGGTGGTGGTCAGGGACGGACAGGTGATCGCCTCGGCCCATAATGCGCCGCGCAGGCTGCACGATCCCACCGCCCATGCCGAAATGCTGGCAATCCGGGAAGCCGCGCAAAAGCTCGGCAATGAGCGGCTGGACGGCTGCGAGCTGTGGGTCACGCTGGAACCTTGCGCCATGTGCGCCGGGGCTATCGCTCATGCCCGCATCGCCCGGCTCTATTACGGCGCCTCTGATCCCAAAGGCGGCGGGGTGGAGCATGGCGCGCGCGTGTTCGAGCAGGAACAATGCATGCATCGCCCGGAAGTCTATCCGGGAATCGGGGAGGCAGAGGCGGCGGAGCTGCTCAGGGGGTTCTTTGCCAGCCGGCGGGCCTGATTACAGCCGCTTCCATTGCAGGACATGGCGCCTGCTTCCACCATCTCTCAGCGGTTCGATTGCGGCAAGCGTGAGCCCGCCCGCACCGTCGAACTCGGCCCGGCGGCGCTGGTCGGTTCCGGTCATGCCCGGGTTGAGCGACAGGGTGACGGCATGGACCACGTCCTCGCCCTCGATCCGCCAGGGGCCGGCATAGTGGAAATAGCTGTCGAAAGCCTCGGCCTTGCGCTCGGGGCTGGCGTGGCGCGCATTGGCCACCTCGAAGGGTGCGCGATCGGGCATCGCGATGCTGGCGGTCATGATGCCGTCGGGGGCATAGACGATGTAGCCATGCGCCGCATCGCCAAAGGGCCGGGTGATGCCGCCATCGGAGTATTCGATGCGCCAGTCAGCGAGTGTCCAGCTGCCAAGGAATTGTTCGGGATTGTGCGCCATGTCGTTCCTTCGGTTGTAATTAGAGCCCACGCCAGATCTTGAGTCTTGTCGAATCGGGCGGGCCCAGCCGGTCGCGGGGGCAGGTCTGCGGCCGGAAGCGGCGCGAATAGCACAGGCGAATCTCGCGTAGCCAGCCGTTGCGCGACAATTCGACGCCCACCATCTGCGGCTTCCAGTCCGGATTGGCGAGCACGAAGGCGCGCCGCAAGTCGCCCAGGGTCAGCACTTCCCGGCGTGAGAGCCGGTCGGCATCGGGCCAGTTGAGCGAGCGCCAGAGAATAGCGCTCACCCGGTAGTAGGTTTCCGGCTTCTTCGCCATGCAGCTACCGTGCTTGGCCCATTCGTGTTCGAGCAGCCAGGGCGCCGGCGTTATGCACAGGTTGCGGCGGATCAGCTCCGGCAAGGGTCGGGGGTGGAGGCTGCACCATTGCGGTGGCGGACCCTTCGCTGCTTCGGGCCACAACCCGTGGAGCACGAAGCCGAAACGACCATGCGCACCCGAACATTGCATTGAGGTGCGGTCGTTCCGGCAAAATTCGGGCGACCAGCTGGCGGCGAGGGTGAAACCGCCGATGGCGGCATGGCGTGTTGGGCCATCGGGCTTCGCCGGGCGAAGGGGTTCGATCCGCTGCGGCAGGCTGCATTGATAGGCCTGGGCGAAGGCCGGTGCGGGCAAGATCAGCGCCAGCCCGGTGAACGAGCGCCAGATCATAGTGGCGTGAAATCGAGCCCGATGTCCGCCGCCGGCGCGCTTTGGGTGAGGCGGCCGACCGACACGTAATCCACGCCGGTCGCCGCGATCGCGCCGATGGTATCGAGCCGCACCCCGCCCGAAGCCTCGCAGGGCACGCGGCCGGAAACCAGCGCCACGGCTTCGCGCAGCGTGTCGCAATCCATGTTGTCGAGCAGCAGGTGGCTGGCGCCCGCGCTGAGCGCCGGTTCGATCTGCCCGATGTGATCGACCTCGCAGATCACGTCCTTCACCCCGGCATCGCGCGCGCGGCGCACCGCTTCGCCCACGCCGCCCGCGACGAGTACGTGGTTGTCCTTGATCATGGCGGCGTCCCACAGGCCCATGCGATGGTTCTTCGCGCCGCCCATGCGGGTGGCGTATTTTTCCAGATGGCGCAGTCCGGGGATGGTCTTGCGGGTATCGAGCAGCACCGTTTTCGTGTTCCCCCCAGAACCGCTCATCGCGTCGACATATTGCCGTGTCAGGGTGGCGATGCCGGAAAGGTGCTGCACGGTGTTGAGCGCGCTACGCTCCGCCGTCAGCATGGCCCGTGCATTGCCGGAAAGCCGCATCAAGTCGGCGCCGGGCTCCACCCGTTGCCCCTCGCCGACAAGGATTTCGATTTCCATGGCCGGATCGAGCTTGCGGAAGAAAGCCGCAGCGATCGGCAGCCCGCAGACGGTAATCGGATCGCGGCTGTCCATCACGCCGGCAAAGCGCGCATCCGCCGGGATCACGCTTTCGGACGTGACGTCATGCCCGCCGCCCGGCAGGCCGATGCCCAGATCCTCCGCCAGCGTGGCGGCAACGAAAGCGTCGAGGTCGAAACCGGGGAGCGAGAAATCCGTCATGGCTTCAGACCTATCCTTTGTGCGGCGTGCTTGTCGAGTATGGCGGGCAGGAAGAAGCAAGGCCTATTGCCGTTCCGTCATGCTGAACTTGTTTCACGGACAAGCCGTGACTTCGTTCCAGCATCCATCGCGCCTCCGGGCAAGGTTGCCCGAATGGAGAAATGGACCCTGGAACGCAAGTCACCGCAGGTGAAACAAGTTCAGGGTGACGGTTGTTGTTAGTGGAAATCGTCCGTTGAGATCGGAAGCGCTCTAAGCATCAGTGCACGAAGCGGGCAATCACGTCGCGGTAGGAACGGCTCACTTTCACTTGCGCGCCAGATTCCAGCACCAGGAAGCATTCGCCGTTGGTATGCGGCTTCACCTGCCGGACCTGGTTGAGATTGACGATGGTCGAACGGTGGACGCGCTGGAACACGCGGGGATCGAGCCTGCGTTCCAGATCCTTCATGGTTTCGCGCAGGATCAGCGAATTGTCGGCGGTGCGGATGCACATGTAATCGCCCGCCGCCTCGATATGTTCGATCGAATCGACATCGATGCGGAAGATCTGGCCGCGATCCTTGATGTTGATGAGCTTTTCATAGCGCGTGCCGGTTTCCGTTTCCTCGGGCATGGCATCCATCGCATCGGGCGCGACTTCGGCCAGCACGGTTTTCAGCTTTTCGGCTTCTTCGGCGGAGCGTTTTTCCGCCAGCCGGGTGCGCACCCGGTCCAGCGTGTCGGCCAGCTTGTCTTCCTCCACCGGCTTCATCAGGTAATTGACGGCATTCGCCTCGAAGGCGCGCACGGCATGTTCCTGATAGGCGGTGACGAAGACGAACAGCGGCGGTTCGATCTCCATCACGCCCTTGACGACGCTGAAGCCGTCGAAACCCGGCATCTGGATATCCAGGAACACAAGGTCCGGCTTTTCCGTCTTGATCTTGCGGATCGCCTCTCGCCCGTTCGAGCAGGTGTCGATGATCTCGACATCGGGATAATTCTGCAGACGCAGTTGCAGGCCCTGAATGGCCAGCTTCTCGTCATCGACAAGTATGGTTCGAATGGTCATGTGCGGTCTCTGGGTTCGCTCCAGTGTGGGGCTTCAGTGCCCCATTTCAACCTGCGGCAGCGACAAGCCTTGGCGTTTCCGCCGCCGGTTCTACGGCCTGGCTGCGTTCGCAGGGTATTTCGATAACGACGGCAAAGCCGCCACCGGGTGGCTCGACAATCTCGAAACGGTGGTTTTCTCCATAGGCCTGGGAAAGGCGGTCGCGGATATTCGTCAGGCCCACACCCGTGGACACCGGCTCACCTCCATCGAACGTCACGCCGGACAGCCTGTTGTCCGTCGTGCTGCTTTGCAAGCCCGGTCCGGTGTCGGAGACGATGATGCGAAGGTTCTGCCCGATAAGCTGCGTGGCGATGGTGATCTCGGCGCCGCTTTCCTGCTGGCTGACAGCATATTTGATCGCGTTTTCCACCAGAGGTTGCAGCAGCAGCGAAGGCAGCAGCGCGGTCTGCGTGGCGGGATCGATGTTGAAAGTCGTCCGCAGCCGTTCCTCGAAACGCATGCGCTCGATGTCGAGATAGTGCTTCAGCATTTCCACTTCCTGCGCCACGGTGACGCGGGCGGTGGGTTCGTTGATCAAGGTATAGCGCAGGAAAGAGGAAAGCCGGCTGAGCATCGCATTGGCCGGTTCCGTCTGTTTCAGCAGCACCAGGGTGG
>Ga0299912_10002191_pt1 | contig 16029 bp, 11 predicted proteins | sample RVTome_2_FD_207667 | JGI IMG/M metagenome (GOLD analysis project Ga0299912, IMG submission 207667) | Soil microbial communities from uranium-contaminated site in the Upper Colorado River Basin, Wyoming, United States - RVT95D214 (version 2) ... | reverse complement strand
AAATACGATTATTACAATAAAACTTTTCACTTCAAATAAACCAATCTCTTAGTTATGTTAATTTCTTTGCTCCTTGCTCTGGCAAAATAGATTCCGGATGAGACCTTTTCGCCCTCATTATCAGTTCCATCCCAGATTATAGTTGGTACGGTGTAATTATTAAATTCCTTAGTTAACTGCCCGAGCATATTGTAAATTGACAGATCGTATGATTCAATAGTTGAAGATACATTAAAGCTAAAAGAACTGTTTGAGGGATTAGGGTAAATCTTTACAGCCAATTCAGTGTTTTCGGGCTTTTCAAAAGATTCGGCGATATCAACTACTTTTTCCGAAAAAAACAAAAACGATGTAAAATCGATGCAATTATATTCCCAGACCTTTTTACTATAAAAAAGCAGTTGGCCGTCAGAGCTAATACTCGCCCCGAAAGTTTGTACCCAATTATTAACGTTAGGCGTATATAAACCGTTCACATTATCGCTTAAAATTCGCGGTTCCGACCAATTTCCGCCGGTGTAAGTTGAGCTAAAAATATTTATATTAATGCCATAAGATAATCCAAAATTAAAATATAATGTGCAGGTATTCTCATCATAGGTTGGGTCATAAGTGCTGCTATCGGGGTAATTGATTGTTTCCGGCAACCTTTGGGGTGTTTGCCAGATATTATCGCCCAGATAAACACTGGTGTAGATGGCGCAATAATTGCCAATTGATTCTTCCAGACGGTCGAAGAATAAAGTATTAATACCGGCGGCATAATGTGGCGAAAGTTCATCGGTTTCAGAGTTCACGGAATCACCAAGATTGACCGGTTCCGACCAGAGCGAGTCCGTTTTAACGGACATCCAGATATCAAGGCCGCCATAAGTGCCTTCCCTATTGGAGCAGAAAAATAAGGTATCACCGCTAGCTGTGATATCGGGCATAGCGTTAATAATATCGTCATCGGGGGGATTACTAATTGGGGCAGGCAGCTCTACAGGATCCCCCCATGAATAATTGCCATTGTATTTAGAAACAAAAATACTATAAAATGGTATTTCGCGCCTATAATAACCATCGAAATATAATAGCGAATCCTCACTACAATAAGACGGATTAAAAACACCTATATCTACTTGCGGCCAATATTGCCACCATATAAATTGCATCGGCCCCCAATCCTGGGCCCAAGCGGCACCCAACAAAAACAGCCACACAACCCATGTTTTGGTAAATTTTAAAGGTCTCATCCCATATCCATTTCGCATAAAATTATCATTATTTATCTAAAATGTACAACCTTAATATAGGCCCTAACATCTGATTTGTCAAGGCTAATCCTGCCTCAAGCTAAATCTATTTGTTACTTATTGCTTTAATCCGCTTGCCTTTAGCCGATAACCTTTGTATAATGTAGCTCAATTTTTGGGGAATATTTTAATTGTCATACAAGGAGTGGACATGGCAGACAAGAAGAAAAAGGCTAAAACACTTGCAAAAGTAACGCAAAAACCAGCTAAAACGACCCCTAAAAAGGTGGCGGAGAAACCTATAAAAACCGCGAAAAAACCCTCTGAAAAAAAGGTAACATCAACTAAGGCAACGACTAAAGCGGTAGCGGAGAAAACCGCTCCAATTAAGGCGGGTAAATTAGTCTATCTGTTCGGCGGCAAAAAGGCCGAAGGCGCCGGCAATATGAAAGACCTGCTTGGCGGCAAAGGCGCCGGCCTAGCCGAAATGACCAATATCGGCATCCCGGTACCGCCAGGATTTACTATTACAACCGATACTTGCACCCTGTTTTATCAAAATAATATGACTCAACCCAAAGAACTTGGACCTCAAATGGCTGATGGTTTGAAATATATTGAAAAGCACACCGGCAAAAAATTCGGCGATCCCAAGGACCCGCTTTTGCTGTCGGTCCGTTCCGGCGCCAAGTTTTCCATGCCTGGTATGATGGATACGGTGCTCAATTTAGGCCTTAACGATTCAACTCTGGCCGGCTTAATCAAAAAAACCGAAAACGAGCGGTTTGTCTATGATAGTTATCGGCGGTTTATCCAGATGTTCGGTAACGTCGTGCTCGGAATCGATAAAAGCGAGTTTGAGGAAATTCTTGATGGCCGCAAGAAAAAACAGAAAATCAAACTCGATACCGAGATGAATGTCGATGATTTGAAATATATTATCCGCAAATATAAAGAAAAAGTACTGGAAAAAACCGGCGATGAGTTTCCTCAGGATGTTAATACGCAATTGGCCATGTCGCGGGATGCCGTATTCCGTTCGTGGAATAATCCCCGGGCGATTACCTATCGTAAGCTGAATGCTATTCCCAGTAATCTGGGTACCGCGGTCAATATTCAGGCGATGGTGTTTGGCAACATGGGCGAAAATTCGGCCACCGGCGTCGGGTTCACCCGCGACCCATCCACCGGCCAGAAAAAATTTTATGGCGAATACCTGACCAACGCTCAGGGTGAGGACGTTGTGGCGGGTATCAGAACGCCCAAAGGCATTACCGATTTGTCCAATGAGATGCCCAAGGTTTATAAACAGCTCCGTGATATTACCACCAGGCTGGAGCAGCATTATCGCGATATTCAGGATTTTGAATTTACGATTCAGGAAGGCACGCTATACATGCTTCAAACCCGTACCGGCAAACGGACGACGGCGGCGGCGGTGAAAATCGCGGTGGATATGGTCAAAGAGAAACTGATTAATAAGCAAGAAGCGCTGTTAAGAGTGGAACCGGCGTCTTTGGATCAGTTACTTCATCCCCAAATTGATCCCAAGGCAAATGTCACGGTCATTGCCAAGGGACTAGCGGCGTCACCGGGCGCCGCGTCCGGGATGGTTGTATTTTCCTCGGAAGATGCTGTCCGGTTTGCCGAAGCCGGCAAGAAAGTAATCCTGGTACGGCAGGAAACTAATCCGGATGACATTCACGGCATGAATGTCGCCGAAGGGATTTTGACTGCCCGCGGCGGCATGACTTCTCACGCGGCCGTAGTCGCCCGGGGAATGGGCAAATGTTGCGTGGCCGGCGCCGAGGATATCAAGGTATATGAGGTTGATCACAAGTTTATCGCCGGCCAGTCGGTCGTTAACGAAGGTGATATTATTACGCTTAATGGCACCAAAGGCGAGGTCATAATCGGCGAAGTGGCGACTATCGATCCTGAATTATCCGGGGAGTTTGCCACGTTCATGAGTTGGGCAGATGAGGTTCGCCGCCTTAAAATTAGAACCAATGCCGATACGCCTAATGACGCGGCGGTAGCTATCACTTTTGGCGCTCAAGGAATCGGCTTATGCCGGACCGAGCATATGTTTTTCGCCCCGGATAGAATCCCTCTCGTCCAGAAAATGATACTGGCGGATAATGAAATCGACCGACGGGATGCGTTGGATAAACTTCTACCTTACCAGAAAAAGGATTTCAAGGGTATTTTCGAGGTTATGCAGGGTTTGCCGGTGACTATCAGGACTATCGATCCGCCTTTACACGAGTTTTTGCCGGACAGAGCGGAGATTGCCAAAGAAATCGAAACGATGAAAGCCTCCGGCGCCTGGGAAGATGATATCAAGGCGAAAGAGAAAATTCTGGCGCGTATCGATGAGCTGAAAGAGTTTAATCCGATGATGGGCCATCGCGGTTGCCGTCTGGGGATTACCTACCCGGAAATTACCGAAATGCAAACGCGCGCGATTTTCATGGCCGCGTGTGAAATAGCCAAAAAATCGGATAAGGTAGCGCCGATTCCGGAGATCATGATACCGTTGGTGGGAACGGTCGAGGAATTCAGACATCAGCGCAATATCGTAGTTCAGGTAGCCGAGGAAGTGATGCGCCAAACCAAACAGGTGATTAAATACCTGGTTGGCACGATGATTGAAATACCTCGCGGCGCTCTAACCGCGGATGAAATAGCCAAAGAAGCGGAATTCTTCTCATTTGGGACCAACGATCTAACCCAGATGACCTTTGGCTTCTCACGCGATGACGCGGCCAAGTTTATCAAAATCTATCTCGATAAAGGCATACTGCCGAGCGATCCGTTCGTCAGTGTCGATCAGGCTGGTGTAGGTCAGTTGATGAAAATCGCGGTCGAAAAGGGCCGGTCGGCCAGGGCGAATATCAAATTGGGCATCTGCGGCGAGCATGGCGGCGACCCAGCCTCGATTGAGTTCTGCCATAAAATCGGTCTGGATTATGTCAGTTGTTCGCCTTATCGGGTGCCGATAGCGCGTCTGGCGGCCGCGCACGCGGCTCTGGGCAAAACCGAATACACCATGAAATAGAATTATTCCATTCTTGTTTGAAGCCGCTTCCTGACGGGGGCGGCTTTTTTAATCTGTATTTCCGAAATTATTAGCTTTCGAATTGCGTTTTGCGTGTCATAAATAATACTATTACCAGGGAAGATGCTTAGCTAATTAGAAGGCTTTTTTCCCTGCCCGATGACTTTCCATGCAGGTTATAAATCTATTCAGGCAAGATGATATAAACGCGCTATCCCCGCTTAGCGGAAAAGCATATGCCTGAATCAGATAATCCTCATTTTCATAGCCTTCCACGCTGCTGTCATCCGGATTAATCAGGGTAATTGTAAAACCGGCTTTTTCGAGTGATTTTCGTTCGAGGCAGACACAGTGAGTTTGGGCCGTTTTTATTCGAGGGCAGACCTGCCCGGGAGTACTTTTTCTACCTTGTATTACTTCAATCTCATCGCCAAAATGTGGCTTTTTTAAAACTTCCATTTTAGCGCCAAATGATAGCCCTAAAAGCACGTGGCCCAAACCTGTCGCCAATATTGGGCGCAGGCCGATTAGACGGGAGATATTGCCAATCGCGTAATCCATCCGGTCGGGATAGCCGGGACCGCCGCCCAATAAAATCCCCTCCGGATTTAAGGCGATAACCTGCTCCGGCGAGTAATTGGCCGGAACAATTTGAATGTCACAACCTAATCGTTTCAGATTCTTCAACATCGAATAAGTCAAGCCAAAATCATAGGCCACGACTATATAATCGCGATTTCGGGAATCCGGATAGGTTTCATCGGTTAAATCCCAATAAAATTCAAGTGAAGTCGACAATTTTCTGACTGGATCGATTTCCAAACGCGGAGAAGGAAGATCAGCGGTTAGGTCATTTATTTCGGGCGCGCGCTTTAAATGAAGTTTGCGCGTCGGGCCAGGCCGGGATGTCAAAGTTCCATTGATGGGGCCGGCTTTTTCCAGAGTGTCGAGCAATTTCGCTGGCTCATCGGGTTTGAACAAAACGACTCCGTTAGCCTCGAGATAGCTTTCCAGACTGAAATAGGATTCCGCCAATGACGATTCCATCAGCATACCGGTTATTACCAGGGCATCAAGATGGGGCGAATACGATTCGATTTCGCTAAAAAGCGGTCCTCTGTTATCGATGACGGCGGAATCGGTTACTATAATCCGGCTATAGTTGACCGGGTCGGTCAGGAGGCGATAATTGAAGTTTTGAGCGTGATATAAAATTACCTCAGCGGAAATATCGGCTGCCCCGCCCGAAGCCGTTCCGGGAAAGGTATCCCCGTTTGCCAACGCCAGATAAGACTTCATTCTGAAAGCTATAACTTAGTATCAAATAGATATTCTGTCAAGATTTGTTAATTATTTTTCTATATTATAAGGTTAATTTATCTGACTTGACAATAATGGGAGACCGTATATATTTTAGCTAGTGCTAATTTAGGAGGAAGTAATGAAAAATATAAATTGTGTAATAGCCATCGGGTTGCTTGTTCTTATGGCGTTTTCGACATTGCCCGCGCAGGAGAACTGGGGGCCGGCGGAAGTTATTATTGATGTCTCCGGATGCGATTACTTTATTGCTAACCCGTCATTTTATAAAAGCGATAGTTTATGTTTCGAATTCTCCAACTGGCAACATGAACCTTATAAAATTTTTGCGGGCCCGCTGGTAAGCTATGGTGGATTAGATGTAATTCCAGGTGATTCAATTAATCTGGACAGCATTTACTATACTTCGCCGTTTAGGTCATTTGATGGAGATAAACTTTATTTCTCTTCGGATAAACCGGGAGGATATGGAGGATATGACATTTGGGTTTCTCAATGGCTGGGCGATAGATGGGGCGCGCCGGAGAATCTTGGCTCTAATATCAACTCCCAATTTCATGATTTAGGACCATCTCTGCCCTTAGCTGAGAATGAAATATTTTTTTATAGAAATGAACATGACTATGTTTATGATGACGAATATTATCATGGTACAATTTATCAAAGCGAAAATGCCAATGGTGAGTGGGGGGAAGCCGAAGAATTACCTTCGATAATAAACGCCAGCGGGCATATTGTTGAACCATCGATTTCCTCTGATGGCTTAAAACTCTATTTTACCGGATATTACCCCGACTTATCACCACACTTTTTCGCTTATGTATCTTATCGAGAAAATGATTCATGGGCGAGACCACAATTGTTGAATAGTAATATTAATACAATTTACAATGGTCCACCTTGGTGGGTAGACGATGGTAGGGTTTTTTCAGCGGCAATTGATAGTAGTGGATTATCGCTTCTTTATTATTATCATTATTGCCCCGAAGGATTTATGTACGGTTTGCTTAAAATCTCCCACTTGACCGTCGGTATTGATGATCCAGTACCAATCCCGCAAAACATTGGATTTTCCGCTTATCCTAATCCTTTCAACGCTCAAACAACGATCAATTTCTCGCTGGTTGAGCCTTCGCCTGTGGAGTTGTCAATCTACGACATAGCCGGAAGACTGGTAGAAACCCTTCATAAGGGTATCCTGCAAAACGGGCATCATAGTATTAATTGGGCGGCTGAGGGTTTGCCATCCGGTGTATATTTTGCCAAATTGGCTGCCAATAATCGCGAGATAGTAAAAAAATTATCGCTGATTAAATAGTGTTATCATTATCTATAAAATATTCATTAGAATTTATGACAAAAAATAGAGCCGCGGGAAAACAGCCTGATTTCTTCATAACATTAAATAAATCAACCGGTTATTCATATCAAGTATAAACAATTTATTTTATTGACATTCCGACGATAAGAATTATATTAACAATCTGTATCTATTGGGCGAAGATAAACCCCCAATGGCAGTAACGGTAATTTGTAATAAATGGTTAATTTGAAATAAGTTAGAATCTCTGGAGTGATTGAATGAGGCAAACTCAAAAAGTAAGCTTAATTATTGTGGCGGCGTTGATTCTGCTGGCGTTATATGGGCTTTATCCTTCGATTGTATTCCATTCGATGAGTCTCGCCGAGCAGGAAACGCTGAAAGCAAATGATCCCACCGAATACCATTCGCTGAAAAACAAGGCTATCAGGCTGGGATTGGATCTCAAAGGCGGGATGCATATTGTTCTGGAAGTCGAAATGCCGCCGGAAGGCGAAGTAACAGACGTCCAGGACAGGGTATTAGAAATTATCAGAAACCGGGTTGATAAAATCGGCGTAACCGAGCCGCAAATTCAAACCTCCGGAACTAACCGAATAGTCGTTGATCTGCCAGGTTTTACCGATATCGAACAAGCCAAGAAACTGATCGGTGAGACGGCTCAGCTTCAATTTAAGTTGTTACCATCCAATGAGGAAACGCAAGCGCTTATTAGTAAAATCGATTCGGTTTTGGCAGCGATTCAGCCGGCATCGGATAAAGAAAGCAAAACGGATAAAGACAAGGCCGCCGAAGATACGACTCTGGAAGCTATTGTCGATATTTTAAGCGAACAGGCGCCGGACCAGGGTACCCCTGCAGCCGGCGAGGATGAATTTTTTAATGAACATCCTTTTACTTCACTGATTGACCAATCCGACGGTTCCCGGATGGCAATCCCAATGACTGATTTTTATGAAGCCGAAAAATTACTTAGCACTCCCGAGGTGAAAGCAATTATCCCGCCGGATATACAAATAGCCTGGTCTACCAGGAAATTCTATATTGGCGACCGGCCATATCAAGGTTTGTACTTTCTAAAAGCCAATAGCGAGTTAAACGGCGAACATCTGGTGGACGCGAGTCCCAGCTTTGATCAGTTCCGCCGACCTATCGTAAGTTTTGAGTTGGATAGCAAAGGCGCCAAAAGATTTTCGGCTTTGACCGGCGCTAATATTCAGAAACCGCTGGCTATCGTGCTGGATGATCGTGTCGAATCGGCGCCGACAATTCAGAGCCGGATCCGCGATAAAGGGCAAATCGAACTCGGCGGTACCGCCACCTGGGAAGACGCTCAATTACTGGCGGTTGTCCTGAAAGCGGGTGCGCTGCCGGCCAAAGTCAATATCATTCAAAACTCGGTTGTCGGGCCATCGCTAGGGCAAGATTCAATCAATAAAGGGAAATTGGCGATGATTATCGGGCTTTTAGCGGTTATCATTATTATGTCTTTTTATTATAGAATCTCCGGTTTGATCGCTGATTTCGCGTTGCTTTTGAATTTCCTGTTTGTTTTCGGTTTCATGATTATTCCGGGAATTAATGCAACCCTGACCCTTCCGGGTATCGCCGGTATTATTCTAACGATGGGTATGTCGGTCGATTCCAACGTGCTGATTTTCGAGAGAATCAGGGAGGAGTTGCGAACCGGAAAAACTGTTAGAGCGGCAATAGACGCCGGCTACGATCGAGCCTTGCTGACCATTATCGACTCTCACGTGACAACGCTCATAACGGCCCTGGTTTTGTTCATGTTCGGCACCGGTCCGATTAAAGGTTTCGCGGTTACTCTTTCCGTGGGCATTTCGATTTCGCTGTTTACGGCGCTATTCGTGACCAGGGTGATATTCAACTCGCGCAAACAATATTCGACTCTTAGTATATAGGCGGTAAACTACCATGATTGAAATAGTAAAAAACACTAAAATAGATTTTATAGGCCTAAGAAAATATTCGTTCATGCTTTCCGGTTTTCTTTTGCTGGTGGGGGTAGCCGCTTTTGTGATGATCCTTACCGGTAATGCCAACCTGGGTATTGACTTTAGGGGCGGCGCCATGATAATGGGCTATTTCGAAAAACCAATTACGGCCGCCGAACTAAGATCCGGACTTACAGAGGAAGGCATCGGGCGAGTTGACATTCAGAGCGTTCTGGGCGAATCTATTCAGCCTAACTCGTTTATTATTAAGACACTTGGCCAATCGGAAGTTTCAGGCGATTCGCTTTTAACCGAAGTGATTATCGGCAGAATTCAGCATAAATTTCCCGATAATGCTTTCAAGGTCGATAGCATCGACGATATAGGCGGCGCGGTCGGCAAAACTCTTCGGCAACAGGCGCAATGGGCGGTATTGTTATCCTTGCTGGGAATCCTCGCCTATATTTGGATTCGTTTCGATTTCCGTTTCGGCGTGGCCGCCACCATCGCGACATTTCACGATGTGGTAGTGGTTTTGGGTATTTACAGTTTCATGGGCAAGGAAATTTCGCTTTTGCTGGTCACCGCGCTTCTGACTTTAGCCGGTTATTCGCTTACCGATACCGTTGTTGTCTATGACCGCATCCGCGAAAACCTGAAGCAATTCCGTAAACGCGGCGATTTCGCCGGTACGGTCAATATCTCGATAAATGAAGTGCTCTCGCGCACGATTATGACCAGTCTTACCACTCTGGCAGCGGTTTTGGCCGTATTTATTTTTGGCGGGGAAGTCCTTCGCGAATTCTCATTTACGCTTTTAATAGGGATTATCATAGGCACTTATTCATCGGTGTTTGTTGCCAGCCCGATTATTGTCGAATGGGAAAAGAGAAGCCCCAGAAGGTTTAAATAAAACAAATTTGCCAAACATTTTATAGGGGCGTTTTTATAAGACGCCCCTATTTTTTATCTTGGATCCGAATTGAAAAAATAGAAAAGCTGATTTCATATATTCCCCGCAAAAACTGTTTGACAGATTATGTTTATTTGTTTATTTAGTTCGCTGACCGAATAACGCTGTTTTAGGAGGTTAGATGAAGATCGGGAAGTCATTTCATATTATAATGTTAGTTATAATCGTTACTTTGGGTTCGGCGCAGGCAAAAAAAAACAGTGGCAGTCTATTGTGATTCGGATAAAACATCGCAACAAATTGGAATTTCTATAGGGATATCGAGAAAATGGGTCAGCGGCCAGAAAAGGATACTGTTGATATTTTAGAATTGAAAACATATCCGCTATTCGGACGAGGCTGTTCAAATCTATGAATATGTTATTTTTTTGGTCATCTTTTTCGGAAATTCGCCCGCGAAAATCGTATTCTGATACTTTCTTTGTGATTATTTTCACAATTTATTTGATTTTTTGTTTTGCTTTTTATAAATTTGCCCGAAGATGATTATAACTTTTTGATAAGGAGATCTGTAATGGATATAGGAATTGCCAAAGAGGGGCATCATCTGGAAAACAGGGTCGCCCTAACGCCAGCCGGAGTCAAGACACTGGTCAGAGCCGGCCACACTATTTATCTGGAACAAGGGGCCGGCGAAATATCAGGGTTTGCCGACATCGATTATCTTAATGTTGGAGCCAAACTGGTTTATTCGCAGGAGGAGATATTTCTCCGGTCCGAGCTTTTGCTAAAAGTCGCGCCCCCGACTATCGACGAATGCAAAATGATGCCGGATGAACAAATAGTGCTGACGGCTTTTCATCTGGCCGTAGCCCCCGAAGAAGGATTAAAACTCCTTTTGAATAAAAAAATCACGGCTGTTGGCTATGAAATTATCGAGGACGATGAAGGCAACCTGCCGGTCGTAGTCCCGATGTCGGAACTCGCCGGCCAAATGAGCCTGGGCATAGCCAGCTACCATCTTTCGAATCGCGGCGGCGGGCGCGGCATATTATTGGGCGGAGCTGCCGGGATACCGCCGGCAGCCATAATAATCCTTGGAGCCGGAACCCTCGGGCTTAATGCCGCCAAAACAGCCATAGGTATCGGCGCCACCGTAATCCTGTTCGATAGCGATATAAACCGACTTCGCTACGCCAACGATCTGTTCAGGAAACAGTTAGTCACCTATTTACCATTTGAATACAACCTGGAAAGGGTTGTACCTATAGCTGATGTGATAATCGGAGCCGTGTCAATTCATGGCGAAATGGCGCCAAAACTGCTTACCGAAAAAATGATTAAAAGTATGAAGCCAAAATCGCTTTTTATTGACGCGGCGATTGATTCTGGCGGCTGCTCTGAAACTTCGCACCCGACAAACTGGGCCGATGCTACCTATGTCACTGATCGCGTGACTCATTTCTGCGTACCCAACATGCCGTCCAATATTAGCCGGACCGCGACTTACGCGTTATCCAACGCGATCTTGCCCTATGCCTTTAGAATCGCTGAAGTCGGTTTCGATAACGCGATTAAACAGGATTATGGTTTGGCCAAGGGAATTTACACATACCATGGTGATCCGGTTAGAACTGTCGTCGCTAATCGTCTGGGGATTAAAGCCAAATCACTGAAAAAGATTCTGGAAACGGGGGGTACGAAATGAGGTGGATTGACCTTTACCACAGCAAGCAGACATCGGCCGAGGAAGCGGTCAAAGTCATCAAATCCGGCGACACGGTCTATGTCCATCCCGGATGCTGTACTCCCGAATATCTGGTTAATGCCATGGTCGCCCGCAAAGATAAGCTGGAGAATGTGGTTGTTACTCACATGCTCACCGAGGGCAAAGCCGCCTACGCTCAGCCCGGTATGGAATCTCATTTTCGTCATCGTTCGCTTTTTACCGGCTCTAACGTGCGTAAGGCGATAAATGAAGGCCGCGCCGACCAGACGCACATGTTCCTGGGCGAAGTCGAAAGATTATGGATGACCGATCGTCTGCCCATCGATGTAGCGCTTATACAGGTTAGCCCGCCTGATGAACACGGGTTCTGTTCGTTTGGAGTAGGCGTCGATGTTACCATGACCGCCGCCCATAAAGCCAAAGCCGTGATCGCTATGGTCAATCAACATATGCCGCGAGTTCATGGCGATTGCTTTATTCATGTCAGCAAACTGACCTATGTTGTTGAACATACCACGCCGCTTTTAGAGATGTCGCAGGGCACTCCCGATGAAACGGCAATGAAAATCGGCAAACTGGTGGCGGATCAGATAGACGATGGCTCGACTCTGCAAATGGGCATTGGTTCCATCCCCGATGCTTTTTTGTCGGCTCTTGAAGGCCGTCATGATATGGGTATCCATACCGAGATGTTTTCCGATGGAATCATTCCCCTGGTTGAAACAGGCGTGATAAACAACTCCCAGAAAACTCTTCACCCGGGCAAGATCGTCTCGGCGTTCACTCTGGGAACCAAGGCGATATTTAATTTCTGCGATGATAATCCGATTTGTGAATTCCATCCCTGCCATTATACCAATGATCCTTTCATTATCGCGCAGAACGAAAAGATGGTATCGATTAATTCGGCGCTAGGGATTGATCTTACCGGCCAGGTGTTCGCCGATTCATTAGGTTTCAATTTTTACTCCGGTTTCGGCGGCCAGGTAGATTTTGTCAGGGGAGCTTCCAAATCGAAAGGCGGCATGCCATTTATCGCGTTCCCGGCAACCGCTAAAGACGGGACATTGTCGAGAGTGGCGCCATTCCCGCCTCTGGGCACGGGCATAACAACCTCGCGGGCCGATGTCCACTGGGTGGTCACGGAATATGGCGCAGTTGACCTGTATGGCAGGACCGTAAGAGAAAGGGCAAGGCTTTTAATCAGCATAGCCGCGCCGCAATTTCACGATGAACTAGAGAAGTTTGCCAAAGAGCATAAGTACATTTAGTGGGAGAATTTTCGGGTAATTGTTCAAGCCGGGTGTTTCGCCCGGCTTGTTTTCGCCGAGTAATGTTAAGAGGCTTAATTGACTTCAAAATAAAAATGGAAATTTAAGTTGACGCCGCCGATAAACGGCACTATCATTTGCCTATGTCAAAAAAAGATAAATACAAATCGCTTGAGCTTTCAGGGGCGGAGTTGGATAATTTCATAAAAAGGCTCGCCGACAAGCTCTATGAACAAATCTGGTCGAATACGACCATCGGTTCTAACGAATTGATAATTAAGGAAAATCTTCGCAAATCTATTATCCTGGCGCTGAAAGAATTCGCGGAATACCGATCAGATGAGTGATAGAGAAAAAGCCTGGAATCTGCTTTGCAAATATACCGAAACCGATTCTTTGCGCAAGCATGCCCTGGCGGTGGAATCGGCGATGCGCCATTTTGCCGAAAAATTTGGTGAAGATATCAATTATTGGGGCGCTGTCGGTCTTCTGCACGATTTCGATTATGAAAAATATCCTGATGAACATCCGCTGGCAGGTGTTCTAATTCTATCCGAAAACGGCTATGATGAAGCGTTTATTAATTCGGTTTTGTCGCACGTCGATGCGACCGGCATCCCTCGCGATGACAAACTAAAGAAAAGCTTATTCGCGGTCGATGAGTTATGCGGTTTCGTGACAGCGGTCGCTTTGGTCAGACCATCGAAAAAAATCACTGATGTCGAAGTTGGATCCGTTTTGAAAAAAATGAAAGACAAGGCTTTTGCCCGCCAGGTATCCCGGGATGACATTAAAAAAGGCGCCGAGGATCTGGGCTTACCCCTGGCCGAGGTAGTTGAGAATGTTATAGAGGCCATGAAAGCCTCCGCCGCCCAACTTGGACTTTAATATTCCCTATCAATGAATACCCATTTTAAAGCCGTTTTATTCGATATGGACGGGACTTTGCTGGATTCCATGAAATATCATGTAATCGCCTGGACCGGCGCGTTCAGAGAGATGGGGTATTTTCCGGATGAACTGGATTTCTATCTTAACGAGGGTGTCAAACATCCCGTGACCGTAAGAGATCGGTTGCTGAAATTAGGGGTTACTAATCCGAATGAGGATTTGATCAAACGAATATTTACCAGAAAACGGGAAATATTCGACCAGATACTGGAAATTAAGCCTACCGAGGGCGTGCTTGAGCTTTTACGTGAGCTTAAGGGCAAAGTGAAAATGGGTGTCGTTACCGGCGGATTGAGATTGGTGGTTGACCGGGTGATTGAACAATTATTCGCAGGCTATTTTGACTTTATCGTTGATTATGAGAGCACCGACAGGGGCAAACCGGAGCCCGACCCATTTATATATGGCGTGGAACTATCCGGTTTTCCCAAGGAGAATGTTCTGGCTATCGAAAATGCTCCTACCGGCATCGAATCGGCCAAAGGCGCCGGTTTGACTTGCTGGGCGGTCTGCACGACCTTGGAACCTGAATATCTTGCCAAGGCGGATATAATATTTGCGGATTTTCGCCAATTGCGAAACGCGCTATTTGGCGGTAATTATATTTTAAAGGGCAAATGATTTATCTTTTCATTGGATAAAAGTTCAGCCAGTTCGTAGCCAGAATGGCGTGAACTGGCTGTTTTAGCAGGCAAACTGGCGTCAGGTCACGGGCTACGCCCTACGACCTGACACAACCGGCGCAACATTATGAATGTTGCCCGAAACATTTATGCGAAAATTTTCGGGGAAACTCCTGATTCATTAAACGCTTGACTTTCACCTCGCTAATAGAATATATATCAGCGCAAGGAGGGATGATTGATGGCTCGCATTACTGTCATTATCGATGATATCATAAAACTGTCGCAGGGAAACATTACCGGAGAACCCAAACCGGCGAAGGTTGGGGCGTTGTGCGATTTGGCCGGCGCGGGCGGCGTCGCTTTTCAGGTTAAGGATGGCGATATAACTCCCGAACATGAACGAATTGTCAAAGGCCTTAAAGAAGTATTAGGTATTCCGCTGGCATTAGTAATACCGGCCGATAACCGGGCAATCGATAAAGCGATTGATTTAGCCCCGTCTATGGTAGTGTTGGCCGATACCGTTTCCGGTGAAGGCGATTACATTTCCCGGCTGCAGGTTGCCAATATCATTGTCGCAATCGAAATTACCCCCGATCTCGATCAGGTCAAAACGGCGGCTAAACTGAAAGCAGATTATATAGCTATCGACGTTTCATCATACTGCACCGAGAAAAACCTGGCGGCGCGAGTGGACATCTTGAACAAAATCTCCAAGGCCGCCGCCCTGGCCGAACGCCTGAATATCGGTGTTATTATTACCGGCCCTGTAACTTTAGCCGATATCACCAAGCTGGCTGAGATTGGACCGATAGAAGATTTCTTTATCGGGCACGCCGTTGTTGCCAAGGCGATCATGTTCGGGCTTGAGGATGCAATTGCCGAATTCAAGGCGGAAGCCAACAGATTTTAGATGATGACGTTTTAAGTTCGCGACAAACGATGCGACATCCTGAAGCAAATTGATGTAAAGAAAACCGGCACATCGAAAAAAGCCGCCCCCTTTTCGGAGGCGGCTTTTTAGTGGCACCCGGTTATTTTATTCGGTGTCGGCCCAGACAGGCTGACTGGTTGGCAGTTGTTCCGGTCGCAGGATTTCCTCCCTTCCCTTTAAGGTGAAAATTCCATTATCGCGGGTCGCCACCAGAATGTCTTTACCATCCCTGAACAGCCCCACAACGCGCGAGTCAGTAAATTCCGGCACGGCTTGAAGCGAATCGTTGGCGAAAACAAACAAGCCTTGGTCGGTGCCGATATAGGTGTCAAGCGCACGCGGTAAGAAACAATTGACCTCGTAAATCTCGCTGGAATCGCTGACGAAGAGCTGGTTCCACGATCCGCCGTTGTAGCGGAAAATCCCCGAGGGCGTACCGACCCAGAGAAACGGGTAGCTGTATTCGAGCGTGTTGACGAAATCGAAAATCGAGGTGTCGCGTGCCAGAAACCGTTTCTGCCATTTTTCGCCGTTGAAACGCCACAGGCCATCGCCAAACGTACCAACCCACAAATCTCCGGAAGCCTCGGCTATAGCGTTCACTAATATATCCGCTTTAAGGATAGTGTCGGTTTTGTCTTCTTTAAAATAGTGAAGGCCATTGTTAGCCCCGACAAGGTAACCATCGCCGAACTTGAGCACGACAT
>Ga0299912_10002190_pt1 | contig 16030 bp, 13 predicted proteins | sample RVTome_2_FD_207667 | JGI IMG/M metagenome (GOLD analysis project Ga0299912, IMG submission 207667) | Soil microbial communities from uranium-contaminated site in the Upper Colorado River Basin, Wyoming, United States - RVT95D214 (version 2) ... | reverse complement strand
AGATGGCCGCCGAATACGGGCGCGCCCTCTACGCCCAGCGCCCCATCGCCATGCTGATGAACACCGAGCCGCTCATCGCCGAGGGCGACACTCCGGTCGCGGATTTCTGCGGCGAGGCCCTCGATGAACGCCCCTCGGCGCTGATGCAGGGCTTCGTCGTCGTCCAGAACGGCCGCTACGTCGGCGTCGGCTGCCTGCTGTCGCTGCTGCAGGCGACCAGCGCCGCCAACCGCGCCCACGCCGAGGAAATGACCCGCCTGGCCGACCGGCTGACGCACGCCAAGCTCGAGGCCCAGGCGGCGCTGTCGGCCAAGTCCCAGTTCCTGGCGGTGATCACCCACGAGATCCGCACGCCGCTCAACGGGGTGCTGGCCATCGCCGACATCCTGGCGCGCAAGCTGACCCAAACCGAGCTCAAGCCCTATGTGCGCACCATCGTCGAGTCCGGCGAGACCCTGCTGCGGCTGCTTACCGACGCCATAGACATCTCCCGCGCCGAAGCCGGCCAGCTGGATCTGTCGGACAGCGGCTTCCATGCGCCCCGCGTGCTCGACGACCTCGACGGCCTTTGGCGCGCCAAGGCCGACGAAAAGGGACTGACCCTGGCCTTCTCCTATCGCGGCGATCCGGGGCAGTGGGTGCTGGGCGACGTCATCCGCCTGCGCCAGGTGCTCAACAACCTGATCGGCAACGCCCTGAAGTTCACCGACCGCGGCCTGGTCGAGGTGACCCTGTCGGCCGAACGCGACGGCCAGCACGTGCGACTGGTCGGGGAGGTGCGCGACAGCGGCATGGGCGTGCCCGAGGACCGGCTGGCCAGCATCTTCCAGCCCTTCTCCCAGACCGAGGCCGGCCGCGCCCATGGCGGCGCCGGACTGGGTCTGTCGATCTGCCGCGAGATCGTCACCCGCATGGGCGGGACCATCGGCGCCCGCAACAATCCCGGCGCCGGATCGACCTTCCGACTGGAGGTCACCCTGTTCGACGTTCCCGCGCCGGCCGCCGGCGTCGAGCCCGAGGTGTTCGCGATGGCGGCGGTCGCCAACCCGCTGCACATCCTGATAGCCGACGACAACGCCACCAACCGGCTCGTCGCCAGCACCCTGTGCGAGATGTTCGGCTGCACCTGCGAATGCGTCGAGGACGGCGCCGCCGCCGTCGAGGCCGCCCTCTCCGGCCGTTTCGACCTGATCCTGATGGACATCCGCATGCCGGGCATGGACGGGGTGGAGGCGACGCGGGCCATCCGCCGCTCGGCGGGGCCCGCCGGCTCGGCCCCGATCATCGCCCTGACGGCCAACGCCGACCCCTGGGACGCCGCCCAGTACCTCGCCGAGGGCATGGACGCGGTGGTCGAGAAGCCGATCAAGCCCGAGCGCCTGGCCGAGGCCATCGAGGCCGCCCTGTCGGCGCCGGCGCGCCGGCTGGTGGCCGCCTGAGGTCGAACCGCGACGGCTCTTGACAGATTTCCACATCTGCCGGACGCTTCTCCCTACAAGAGGTGTGGAAAAACACGCCCTTCCGACCAGCGGGGATGGAGGAAGCGACCATGGGCAAGGCAGCCAGCATCACGGAGGCCCTTGAGGATGACCCCACGGAGCCTGAACTGTTGTCGCCGGCCGTGCGCCGGGCGCTGATGATCGCCCTCTCCGTCGGCAGCGCGGTCATGCTGACCGCCTTCGCGGTCGTCGCCGCCGTGGCGATGCTCGACTGATCCGGTCTTTCAGCGACGGCCGAACAGCCGCTCGATATCGGCCAGCTTGAGTTCGACATAGGTCGGCCGGCCGTGATTGCACTGGCCGGAGTGGGGCGTCGCCTCCATCTCGCGCAGCAGGGCGTTCATCTCGCTGGCCGTCAGCCGCCGCCCGGCCCGCACCGAGCCGTGGCAGGCCATGGTCGAGCAAACCTCTTCCAGTCGTTCCTTCAGGGCGAGGGCCGAGCCGTTCTCGGCCAGGTCGTCGGCGATGTCGCGCACCAGGCCGGCGGCGTCGGTCTCGCCCAGCAGGGCCGGGGTCTCGCGCACCAGCACCGCGCCGGGGCCGAACGGCTCGAGGATCAGGCCCAGCGCCGCCAGGTCGTCGGCCCGCTGACAGACCCGCTCGGCGTCGGCCGGGTCCAGCTCGACCACCTCCGGCAGCAGCAGGGTCTGGCGGACCACGCCGCCCGTCTGCATCTCGCGCTTCATCCGCTCATAGACCAGCCGCTCATGGGCGGCGTGCTGGTCGACGATGACGATGCCGTCGCGGGTCTGGGCGACGACATAGGTCTCGTGCACCTGGGCCCTGGCCGCGCCGAGCGGGAAGTTGACCGGGTCGACGCCGGCGGCGGCCGAGGGAGTCCAGTCCTGGTGAAGTTCGACGCGGGCGCTGGTCTCGGCCATGCCCGGCAGGCCGGGCGAGGACGGACGGGGCGTCCAGCCGCCGGCGCTCCAGGCGGAAAAGCCGGCGGCGGACGGCGTCTGCCCCAGGGCGCCAAAGCCTTGAGGCCGGAAGCCGGCCAGGGCCGCCCCGGCGACGGTGGTCGAGGCCCGGTGCCCGGCGGCGGCCAGGGCGTGGCGCAGGGCCCCGATGATCAGGCCGCGCACCAGGGCCGGGTCGCGGAAGCGCACCTCGGCCTTGGCCGGGTGGACGTTGACGTCGACCAGGGTCGGGTCCAACTCGACATAGAGGGCGGCGGTCGGATGGCGGTCGCGGGCCAGATAGTCGGCATAGGCGGCCCGCAGGGCGCCCTGCAGCAGCCGGTCGCGCACCGGCCGGCCGTTGACGAACAGATACTGGTGGGCGGCATTGCCGCGCGAATAGGTCGGCAGGCCGGCGAACCCGGTCAGGCGGATGCCCTCCCGCTCCTGATCGATCTCCAGGGCGTTGTCCTGGAACTCCCGGCCCAGCACCGCCGACAGCCGGGCCAGCCGGCCTTCCGGTCCCGGATGCTCGGGCGACAGACGCAGGGCCCGGCGGCCGTCGAGGTCGAGGGTGAAGCCGACCGCCTCGTGGGCCATGGCCTGGCGCTTGACCTCCTCGGCGATGGCCAGCTGTTCGGAACGGGCCGACTTCATGAACTTCAGCCGCGCCGGGGTGGCGTAGAACAGGTCCCGCACCTCCACCCGCGCGCCGCTGGGGCCGGCGAAGGCCGAGGGGCCGACCTCGCCCACCGCCCCGCCCTCGACGAGGATGGCGTTGGCCTCGCTGGCCCCGCGCGCCCGGCTGGCGATCGACAGGCGGGCCACCGAGCCGATCGACGGCAGGGCCTCGCCCCGGAAGCCCAGGGTGGAGATGTGCAGCAGGTCCCAGCTGCCGTCCTCGGCCGGGGCCAGTTTGGAGGTGCAGTGACGCTCGACGGCCAGCAGCAGCTCGTCGGGGGACAGGCCGGCGCCGTCGTCGGCCACCAGGATGCGGGTCAGGCCGCCGCCGTCGGCCTCGATGGCGACACGGCCGGCGCCGGCGTCGAGGGCGTTCTCGACCAGCTCCTTGACCGCGCTGGCCGGCCGCTCGACCACCTCGCCGGCGGCGATGCGGTTGACGGTCTCTGGCGGCAGGCGGCGGATGGGCATGGGGGGAGACTAGGCCGATTCAGCCAGAATTCCTTCTCCCCTCGCGGGAGAAGGTGGCCTGCGAAGCAGGTCGGATGAGGGGTCGAAAGCCTTGTCCGTTTCCGTCACGCGGCCCGAATTCCCGACGGATTTGAGAGACCCCTCATCCGTCAGGCTTCGCCTGACACCTTCTCCCGTAAGGGGAGAAGGATCAGAGCCTACAGCCCCGGCAGCTTCACCCAGCTGGACTTCTCGCGCTTGATGACCACCGGCTTGCCGCCGGTCAGGCCCTTGAGGCGGGCTTCCTCGGCGGCGGCGTCGACCGGCGCGGGCGCGGCGACGCCCTCGGCCGAGGCCACGGCGGTCTGGGTCGAGGGATCGCCCTTGCGCCAGAACATGACCCGGTCGGCGAACGACTTTTCCTTGTGGGCGATGTCGCCGAACTCGTCATCGACGACGTAGCGGATCAGCGGGTCGGCCTTGTCGGCGCCGGCGCGGGCGACCAGCAGGCGCTCGCCGTCGGTGCGGTCGGCGGCGGCGGCCTGACCGGACAGGGCGGCGCGCGCCGCGCTCTCGGGCTGCAGCTCCTGCGGGCGGGGTTCCCCCGGCGCCGGCGGGCGCAGGGAATAGTCCGGCGGCACCACCAACGGCGCCTTGGTGACGACGCGGAACTCGTCCGGGGTCACCTTCGCCATGCCGAGCGCCTTGGAGGTGGACTGGCAACCGCCAAGACCAGCGGCGGCGACCAGAACGGTGGCGCACAGAACGCGGGTAGAGATCATCAACAGTTGCTCCAACAGGCCACCCCGGGCCGTCAATCAACGCACTCGATACGCCAAAACTAAGGCGGGCGCCAACATTCGCCTCAGGATTTCGCCTCGGACCGCAGGCTGTCCAGCAGCAGCAGGATCACCCCGACGGTGATGGCGCTGTCGGCGACGTTGAACACCCAGGGGAACATCAGCGCCTTGACGTCGATGAAGTCGGCCACCGCCCCCAGACGCACCCGGTCGATCATGTTGCCGATCGCCCCGCCCATGACCAGACCGATGGCCAGACCGAGCAGCGGTCGCTCCACCCGCCGCACCCAGACGCCGAGCCCGATGGCGACGCCGAGCGAGAAGGTGGCCAGGGCCCAGCGCACCCACTCCGCCTCGCCGCGGAACAGGCCGAAGCTGACGCCCCGGTTCCAGACCATGGTCAGGTTCAGCGGCCCGAGGACCTTGATGCTGCCGAGGACCGGAAGGCCCAGACCATGCAGCACCCAGAGCTTGCTCAGCTGGTCGACGACGATCACCACCAGACCGATCGCATAAGCGGTCGGGCCCTGGAGGCGGGCCGGCGGGGCCGGGGGTTCGAGCACGACGTCGGGCGCCTCCGTCAGGACGACGGACTCGGCGGCCGGAGATTCGGTGGTTTCGAAGCTCACTCAGGCATTCCCCAAAATCCGCTCACCCCGGCGAAGGCCGGGGCCCAGATGACAGAACCCGATCTCGGCCGGTTGGCGGCTGCGCCCTTTGATCTGGGTCCCGGCCTTCGCCGGGATGAGCGGAAGAATTATCAGCCCGCGCGGGTCTTGTCCCAGGTCTCGACGGCGTCCTCGCAGCGCAGGCAGAGCTGGCTGGCCGGCTTGACCTCGGGCAGGACCTTCCAGCAGCGCGAGCACTTGCAGCCGTCGGCCGGGCTGACCTCGACCGCCACCGACTCCAGCTCCGGCAGGCGGAAGGCGGAAGACGGGCCGTCGCCCGCCAGCAGCGCCGCGCCGCTGGTGCGGAACAGCTCGGCCGCGTCGAGCCCGTCGAAGGCGGCCAGCAGTTCGGGACTGGCCACATGGACGCGCACCCGCGCCTCCAGCGCCCCGCCGATTCGCTTCTCGCGCCGCTCGACCTCCAGGGCCCCGGTGACGGCGCCCGTGACCAGCGCGACCCGGGCCCAGCGCGCCGCCAGGTCGGCGTCGGCCCAGGCGGCCGGGGTCTCCGGGAACACTCGCAGGCAGTTGGAGCCGGCGTCCAGGAAGCGCATCGCCCAGGCCTCCTCGGTGGTGAAGCAGATCAGCGGCGACAGCCAGGCCGTCAGCCGCTCGAACACCGCGTCCAGCACCGTCCGGCAGGCCCGGCGAGCCGGCGAATCGGGACGGTCGCAGTAGAGGGCGTCCTTGCGGATGTCGAAGAAGAAGGTCGACAGGTCGCCCTGGCAGAAGTCGAGCAGCGGCCGGACCACGTCATTGAAGCGGTAGGTCTCGTAAGCCGCGCGGACCTGGCCATCCAGCTCCCACAGCCGGTGCAGGATGTAACGCTCCAGCGGCGGCATGTCGGCCACGGCCACCCGCTCGGCCTCGTCGAACCCGGCCAGGGCGCCGAGCAGATAGCGCAGGGTGTTGCGCAGCTTGCGATAGGCGTCGGCGGTGGTGGCGATGATGGTCTTGCCGATCCGCTGGTCTTCCCGATAGTCGACCATGGCGACCCAGAGGCGGAGGATCTCGGCGCCGCTCTCGCGGAAGATCACCTCCGGGTCGATGACATTGCCTTTCGACTTGCTCATCTTCTCGCCGTGCTCGTCCATGGTGAAGCCATGGGTGAGCACGGTGTCGTAGGGCGCGCGGCCACGGGTGCCGCTGCTCTCGAGCAGGGAGGACTGGAACCAGCCGCGATGCTGGTCCGACCCTTCCAGATAGAGGTCCGCCGGCCAGCGCGTATTGGCGCGGCCTTCCAGGGCGAAGGCGTGGGTCGAGCCGCTGTCGAACCAGACGTCGAGGATGTCCTCGACCTTGTCGTAGCGGGCCGGATCGTGGTCGCCGAGGAAGTCGCTCGCCGGACGTTTGAACCAGGCGTCGGCCCCTTCGGCCTCGACAGCCGCGATGATCCGGGCGTTGACGGCCGGATCGCAGAGCGGCTCGGCGGTGTCCTTGTCGACGAACATGGCCAGCGGCGCGCCCCAGGCGCGCTGGCGGCTGATCAGCCAGTCGGGACGGCTCTCGACCATCGCGCGGATGCGGTTGCGGCCGCCCTCGGGCACGAAGGTGGTGGCGTCGATGGCGGAGAGCGCAACCTCACGCAGGGTCCGCCCATCGGCGAGCGGCGCATCCATGCGGATGAACCATTGCGGGGTGTTGCGGAAGATCACCGGCGCCTTGGAGCGCCAGCTCATCGGGTAGCTGTGCTCCAGCCGGCCGCGGGCCAGCAGGTTGCCGGCCTCGATCAGCTTTTCCATCACCGCGCCGTTGGCGGGACCGAACTTGCCGACCTTCTTGCCCTCGGTCTCCAGCACCTTGAGGCCGGCGAACAGCGGCACGTCGTCGTAGTAGGCGCCGTCGGGACCGACGGTCTCGGGGATGGCGGTGTCGACGCCGGCGGCGTCGAGCTGGGCGCGGCTCTTGAGCCAGATCAGGTAGTCGTCGGCGCCATGGCCGGGCGCGGTGTGCACGAAGCCGGTGCCGGCGTCGTCGGTGACATGGTCGCCAGCCAGCATGGGCACGGGGAACCGGTAGCCGGCGTCGAGCGCGGCCAATGGGTGGGCGAGCATGATCGAGGCGCAGTCCGCCGTTTCGACACGGGACCATTTCGCCACCCTGGCGGCCTTGAACACGTCTTCGGCCAGCTTGTCGGCCAGGATCAGCCTGTCGCCGGGCGCGGCCCAGGGCGCGAACTCCAGCCCCTCCTCCAGCGCCTCGACCTCATAGACGCCGTAGGCGATACGCGAATTGTAGCTGACCGCCCGGTTGGCCGGGATCGTCCAGGGCGTGGTGGTCCAGATGACCACCGCGGCCCCGCCTTCCTTGAGGGGGCCGCCGACCACCGGGAACTTCACCCAGACCGTCGGGCTGACGTGGTCGTGGTATTCGACCTCGGCGTCGGCCAGGGCCGTCTGTTCCACCGGGCTCCACATCACCGGCTTGGAGCCGCGATAGAGCTGGCCGCTCATCATGAACTTGTGGAACTCGGCGACGATCACCGCCTCGCTGCCGAAGTCCATGGTGGCGTAGCGGTTCTCCCAGTCGCCCAGGATGCCCAGACGCCGGAATCCGGCCATCTGCACGCCGATCCAGTGTTCGGCGTAGGTGCGGCAGCGTTCGCGGAATTCGGTCGGCGACACGTCGCCCTTGCGGCGGCCGGCGGCGCGCAGCTCCTCCTCGACCTTCCATTCGATCGGCAGGCCGTGGCAGTCCCAGCCCGGCAGGTAGTCGACGTCATTGCCCAGGGCGAAGCGCGAGCGGACGGTGAAATCCTTCAGCGTCTTCTGCAGCACGTGGCCGATGTGGATCGCCCCGTTGGCGTAGGGCGGGCCGTCGTGCAGCACGAACAGCGGCGCGCCGGCGGCCTGACGGGCCTTTCGGATGGCGTTGTAGAGATCCAGCTCCGCCCACCGGGCCAGGATCCGCGGCTCAAGCTGGGGCAGACCGGCCCGCATGGGGAAGGCGGTGTCGGGAAGGAAGACGGTTTCGCGATAGTCGCGCGGGGGGAAGGCGTCGTCAGCCATGGGGGACTTTCATTGCGGGGGTTCGAAGGGGTGCGGGCTGGCGTTCCCGGCATGCGCGACCGTCGCCGGCGGCGTCACGCCGGGCGGATAATTCGCGGAGCCTTCCGAACCGAAGTCATGGGCGGGGCTGTAGCAGAGCCGCCGCCGGTTTGCGAGCCTTTGCCCCCTGCCCGCTCAGCTCTTCTTGCGCACCTTGGGGGTGGCGGTGACGGTCATCCGCCGGCCGGCGCGGACGATGTCGAAGGCGATCGGCCGGTCGATGCTGGCCGGGCCCAGCACCCGCAGCAGGTCGTCCAGGCCGGTGATCGTCTTGCCGTCGGCCCCGACGATCAGGTCGCCCTGGGCCATGCCGGCCTTGGCGGCGGGTCCGCCGGGTTCGAGGACGGCCACCCAGACGGCGTAGTCCTGTTTGAGGCCGGCGGCCCTGGCGATGGCCGGCGGCACCGGCGTCTGCTGGGCGACCACGCCGATCGAGCCGCGCCGGACGTGGCCGTGCTTGAGAATCTCGGCCATGACGAAGCTGGCGGTGTTGGAGGCGACGGCGAAACACAGCCCCTGGGCCCCGGAGATCACCGCCGTGGCCACCCCGACCACCTCCCCGGCCGAGTTGACCAGCGGCCCGCCCGAGTTGCCCGGGTTGAGGGCGGCGTCGGTCTGGATCAGATCCTCGATCAGCCGGCCGCGTTCCGCGCGGATCGAGCGGCCGAGGGCCGAGACCACGCCGGTGGTCACCGTCGCCTCGAAGCCCAGCGGCGCGCCGATGGCGATGACCAGCTGGCCGCGGCGCAGCTTCTTGGAATCGCCCAGCCGGGCCCAGGGGGTCCGTGTCCCCTGCTCCAGCTTGAGCAGGGCGATGTCGGTGTCGGCGTCCTCGCCCAGGCAGCGGGCGCTCAGCGCCCGGCCGTCGGCGGTGATGATGGCGAAGCGGCTGAAGCCGGCCACCACGTGGCGGTTGGTGATGATCAGGCCGTCGGGGCTGACGAAGAAGCCCGAGCCCTCGCCGGCGAACAGCCCCTCCGGCGCCACCGGCTGCACCCGCACCACCGCCGGCCCGACGATCTCCACCGCGTTGACCACGGCGTCGGAATAGGCGTCGAGCAGATCGCGCTCGCGGGCGACCGGCGCCGGCGCCTCGCCGGGATCGAAGACGAACTCGGCCTCGGGCGGATAGTCGAACACCTGGGCGACCGGGCGGACCACCCGGCGGCGGGCTTTGGCGAACGACTGGTATTTGCGAGCCTTGAGCATCCCGTCCCCCGACCGAATAGTTAACGAGAGCATGGCGGAGCCGGCGGGGGAAGAGGGGTTCGCGCGGGAGGGGAACCGCGAAGCGGTGGAGGGGGCGACGGCCGGCAGGGTGGATGGGGTCGCCCCCTCCACCACGCCGCGCGTGGTCCCCCTCCCCCATACGGCCTTCGGCCTACGGGGGAGGATTGGCCCCCAGCATCGCCCGCGCCTCGGCCGCGTCGCGGTGGATCTGCTCGACCATCAACGCCAGCGAGTCGAACTTCTCCTCCGGCCTCAGGAAGTCGATCAGCCGGGTCTCGATGACCTGGCCGTAGAGGTCCTCGTCGAAATCGAACAGCCAGACCTCCAGCCGGGTCTCGACCTCGCCGGTGGTCGGATTGTTGCCGATGCTGGCGACGCCCGGAATCACCCGGCCATCGGGCAGGCGGGTGCGGGTGGCGTAGATGCCGAGCCTGGGCGTCACATAGTCGCCGATCGGCACATTGGCGGTCGGGAAGCCCAGCTGGCGGCCCAGCTGCTGGCCCCGGTGGACCACGCCCTCGATGGCGAACGGCCGGCCGAGGATGGCGGCGGCGTCCCGCGGACGGCCCTCGCGCAGCGCCTCGCGCACGCCCGAGGAGGAATACTTTCGGCCGCCCGCCCCCGCCGCCTCGGCCACGGAGACGGAGAAGCCGAATTCCTCGCCATAGGCCCGCATGGCCTCGGGGCTGCCGGTGCGGCCCTTGCCGAAGGAGATGTCGAAGCCGACGGCCACATGCCGCACGCCCAGCCCCTGGTGCAGCACCTTCTCGGCGAACTCGCGGTCGGTGAAGCTGGCCATCTCGAAGTCGAACGGCAGGATGTAGAGCCGGTCCACGCCCAGTTCGGCCAGGGCGCGGGCCTGCTGGCCGGTGGTCATCAGCCGGAAGGCCGGCTCGTCGGGCTGGAACAGCCGGCGCGGATGGGGATCGAAGCTGATCACGCCCAGCGGCGCCGACAGCCGCCGGGCCGCCTCCGCCGCTCCGGCGATCACCCTCTGGTGGCCCAGATGCACGCCGTCGAAGTTGCCCAGCGCCACCGCCGCGCCCTGGTCGGCGGGCGGCAGGCGCTTCCAGCCATGGACGATGCGCAGGCTCATCAGGCGGGCCGGCGCGGAACCATGATGGTCGCCTCGCCGTCGAGCACGGTCTTGCCGCCGACCGTGCAGACCGTGGCCAGCGTGGCGCGGGCCTTTTCGGGATCCAGGGCGGTGATGGTGGCGGTGACCGTCACCTCGTCGCCGATCTTCACCGGCCGGCGGAAGCCCAGGGTCTGGGCGATGTAGATGGCGCCTGGCCCCGGCAGCTTGCCGGCGATCAGGGCGGAGATGTAGGCGGCCGACAGCATGCCGTGGGCGATGCGGGTCTTGAACGGCGTGGTGGCGGCGAAGGCCTCGTCCAGGTGCACCGGATTATGGTCGCCGCTGACCTCGGCGAAGGCCTGGATCGCCTTCTCGTCCACGGTCCGGGTCAGGTCGGCCGACTGGCCGACGGACAGGTCTTCGAAATACAGGCCGGACATCTCGCGTTTCCTCTTGTTGTGGCTGTCTACCAGACCAGATCGGCCATAGCGTAGGGCGCCTTGACGCCCTCGGCGGCCAGCAGGGCGGCCACGGCCGGGGCCGACAGCCGGCCGTCCGGGCCCATGGCGGCCTCGCCATGAATGCCGCGGGCGACGAACAGGCAGTCCAGCCCCCGCTCCTGCGCCCCCTGCACGTCGGTGTGGACCCCGTCGCCGATGCACAGCACCCGGGCCGGCTCGACGGCGCGGCCCAGCAGCCGTTCAGCCTCGCTCAGCGACAGGTCGTAGATCGGGGCGTAGGGCTTGCCGGCCATCAGCACCCGGCCGCCCATGTCGCGATACAGATCGGCCAGGGCCCCGCCGCAGTAGATCAGCTTGCTGCCCCGCTGCACCACCCGGTCAGGATTGGCGCAGATCATCGTCAGGCCCCTGGCCGCCGGCCCCTCGAAGCGGGCGCGATAGTCCTCCGGCGTCTCGGTCTCGTCATCAAAGGGACCGGTGCAGGCGATGAAGGCGGCCCCGTCGGCGTCGGCGAAGTCCAGGCCCAGGCCCTCGTACAGCGTCGCGTCACGGTCAGGTCCGATCGTCCAGGCCGGTCCCGGCGCGCGCTGGGCCAGCAGGGCGCGGGTGGCGTCGCCGGAGGTGACGAAGGCGCTCCAAGCCTCGCGCGGCACGCCCAGCTGGTCAAGCTGGGCGACCACGTCGACGGCCGGACGGGGCGAGTTGGAGATCAGCACCACCGGGCCCCGCTCGGCCCGGAAGCGGGCCAGGGCGGCGCAGGCGTCCGGGAAGCTCTCGCGGCCGTTGTGGATGACGCCCCAGACGTCGCTGAGCAGGACGTCGTAGCGGTCGGCGAGTTGGGAAAGGCCGGCGGGCAGATCGGTCATGGCCCGGCGGCGGTAGCCGCTGCGCTGCGGTGCGTCAATGCGTGGTCAGCCCCCGCGGCGGGCCCCTACCAGCCCGAGGCCCGGCGCAGGGCCCCGCGCATGAAGTCGGCGGGCGGGTCGGCCTCGGCCAGGATAGCGTCGCGGATGGCGCGGGGCTCGCCGAACAGGTGCCCCTGGCCGAAGGCGATGTCGAGATCGAGGATGTCGACGATCTGGCGCTCGGCCTCGACCTTCTCGACGATCACCTCGACCCCGTAGCGGCGGGTCAGGCGGGCGAAGTCGGCGGCGTGCAGGTCCGGCAGCGAGCGGATGACCAGACGGCCCTCGGTCTCCTCGAGCTGGTCGAGCAGCATCTGCGCGCCGACCTTGATGAACTTGACGTCGGCCCGCGACAGCTCCTGGAAGTCGAGGTCGAGGTCGACGATCTTGTCGAGGCTGAACCGGAAGCCGAGATCCGCCAGCCTGGCCATATGCCGCGCCTCGATGGCGCCGCGACGGTCGAACGCCGACTGGCCGAGCTCGAAAATCAGCGCCCCGGCCAGGTCCTTGTTGGCCGACATGAACTCCAGGAACTGCGGGAAGAAGCTCTCGTCCGCCAGACTGGCCAGGGAGACATTGCAGAAGATGCCGACCTTGCGGTCCTGCTTGGCCAGCCGCCGCACGATCTGCACGCAACGGAACAGCAGCAGGTTGTCGATCGCCGCCATCAGCCCCTCGGGCTCGGCCACCGACAGGTATTCGGCCGGCATCATGATGCGGCCGGTCTCGTCGCGCAGGCGCGAGAAGCTCTCGTAGAAGACCGTCCGGCGCTGCGGCAGCGAAACGATCGGCTGCAGATAGAGGTCGACGCGGTTGCTCGACAGGGCGTCCCTGACCGTGTCCTGCAGGGCCGTCGACTGCGAGGAGCGACCCGAGGACGCCTGTCGCGGCGCCGAGGCCACCCGGTGGGAGAGCTGGGCCTCCATCTTCTCGGCCATGCGCTGGACGACGTCCTCCAGCATGTGGACCTCGCTGGACAGCTCCTCGGACCGCCGCAGGGCCGTATCGGCCGCCGTCGCCACCACTTCGCCGAGCCGGGCGTCGACCTTCTCGATCTGCTGGGAGAGGATGACGTGGGCCTCGCGGATATTGGCCAGTTCGCCCCGCAGGCCGGCCAGGTCGAAGCCGCGCGCGGTCAGCAGATACATCACGCCCAGGCAGGCGAGGCCGCCGAAGAACGCGGCGACGCCCGCGCCCCAGCCGCCGCCGCCCCGCCAGATGAGCGCCGCCAGGATCAACGACAGTGTGGTCAGTGTGCTCCAGATGAACACCTGAGTGAGACGCCGCATCAGCTTTCACCCGTTCGAATCGCAGAGAGTATCCGACGTGGGGGATCGTGGAGTCGAATGCATTAACGCCGCACTTCGGCGCTTTAGCCCATCAGGCGCATCGACAGGGGCTCTTCCCGCTGATAATCGTTCGCAAGTTTCGCGCGGAGCCCCGATGTCCACAGCCACAGGCCTTGAGAGTTTCACCGCGCCGCGACGGCTGAGCCAGGCCGCCCGCGGCGAGCGGGGCGTCATCGTGCGGGTGGCCCCGGCGGCGGATTCGCGATCCGGAGCCGTCGACGCCGGGGAGCTGGAGCGCCGGCTGCTGGAACTGGGCTTCGTCGAGGGGGCGACGGTGGAGATCCTTCACGAAGGCGCCTTCGGCCGTGATCCGATCGCCGTGCGCCTGGACGACGCGCGCGTGGCCCTGCGTCGGCGCGAGGCCGCCGCCGTGGAAGTGCGTTTCGAGACCGGGGCGACCGCTTGACCGACGCCGTCCTCGCCCCGGTGCGCCTGGCGCTGGTGGGTAATCCCAACACCGGCAAGACCGCCCTCTACAACGCCCTGACCGGCAGCCGCCAGAAGGTGGCCAACTACGCCGGCGTCACCGTGGAGCGAAAGGAGGGCGTGCTGACCGCCCCGTCCGGCCGCCTGATCAACGTCCTCGACCTGCCCGGCACCTACAGCCTGCGCGCCCGCAGCCCGGACGAGGCGGTCACCCGCGACGCCGTGCTGGGCCGCCTGGCCGGCGAGACGCCGCCGGACGTCATCGTCTGCGTGGCCGACTCCACCAACCTGCGGCTGGTCCTGCGGCTGGCCCTGGAGCTGAAGCAGGTCGGCCGGCCATTCGTGCTGGCGCTGAACATGTACGACATCGCCCAGCGTCAGGGCCTGCGCATCGATCTGGAGGGCCTGGCCCGCGAGCTCGGCGCGCCGATCGTCACCACGGTGGCGACCCGCAAGCGGGGGATCGAGGAGTTGGTCGCCCAGGCCGAGGCGCTGGCCGGCTCCATGCCCGCAGGCGTGAACGTCTGGCACGAACCCTCGGCGAGCGAGATCCGGGGCGCCCACGCCGAGGCGCAGCGCCTGCTCAAGGCCTATGTCCGCCCGCCCGAGCGGCCCGACACCGTCACCGGCCGCATCGACAACGTTCTGCTGCACCCGGTGGCCGGGCTGGTGATCCTGTCGGCCATCATGTTCGTCATGTTCCAGGCCGTGTTCGCCTGGGCCACCCCCCTGGCCGACCTGATCGAGGCCGGCTTCACCGCGCTGGGCGGCCTCGTGGCCTCCGTGACCCCCGACGGCCTGCTGCGCAGCCTGCTGGTCGACGGCCTGATCGCCGGGGTCGGCAGCGTGCTGGTCTTCCTGCCGCAGATCCTGACCGTCTTCCTGTTCATCCTGATCCTGGAGGACTCCGGCTACATGGCCAGGGCCGCCTTCCTGATGGACCGCATCATGGGCGCCGCGGGCCTGCATGGCCGGGCCTTCATCCCGCTGCTGTCGAGCCATGCCTGCGCCATTCCGGGCGTCATGGCCGCGCGCGTGATCGACCAGAAGCATGACCGGCTGACCACCATCCTGATCGCCCCGCTGATGACCTGTTCGGCGCGGATCCCGGTCTACACCCTGATCATCGGCGCCCTGATCCCGCGAAGCACGGTCTGGGGCGTGCTGAACCTGCAGGGGCTGGTGATGTTCGGCCTCTACGCCTCGGGCATCGTCTCGGGCCTGATCGTCGCCTTCGTCATCCGCACCCTGTTCTGGAGAGGCGCCTCGGAGCCCTTCATGATGGAGCTGCCGACCTACCGCTGGCCCGATCCCGAGAACGTGCTGCGCAATCTGTGGCAGCGGGGGATGATCTTCATCAGCCGCGCCGGGCGGATCATCCTGCCGCTGATGGTGCTGGTCTGGGCGCTGTCGACCTTCCCCTACCCGCCGGAGGGCGCGACGGGACCGGCCATCGACTACAGCTTCGCCGGCCTGATCGGCCATTTCATCCAGCCGCTGCTGGCCCCGATCGGCTTCAACTGGCAGATGTCGATCGCCCTGGTGCCGGGCATGGCCGCCCGCGAGGTCGCCGTGGCCGCGCTGGGCACGGTCTATGCGGTGGGCGATGTCGACGGCGCCGGCCAGGCGACCCTGGCGAGCATCCTCCACGCCCAGTGGAGCCTGGCCACGGGCCTGTCGTTCCTGGCCTGGTACGTCTTCGCCCCGCAGTGCGTGGCGACCCTGGGGGTGGTCAGGCGCGAGACCAACGGCTGGCTCTGGCCGACGGTGATGTTCAGCTACATGTTCGCCCTGGCCTACGTCGCCTCGCTGGCGACCTACTGGGGCGCGGTGGCCCTGGGCTGGGGGTAGTTGGACCACCAGAGGTGGTCCAACCTCGCCGCCGTGCTAAAATTAAATGGTGACGATCCAGGTCAACATCGCCAGGGCCAGGGCCACGCTGTCGGAGCTCGTCGCCCGCGGCGAGGCGGGCGAGACGGTCGTGCTTACGCGTAACGGCAAGCCGGTGGCCACGATCCAGTCCACGACCACCAAGCCGAAGGCCAAGCGGATCGCGGGCGCCTGGGCTCATCTCGGCCCCATGGAAGACCCGGACATTTTTCTGCGGCCGGACCCCGAGTTCATCGAGGCCGCGGAAGCGACGGACGAGGACGGGTTCTATCGGCCGTGAACGTCCTGCTGGACACTCACGCCCTCGTCTGGTGGCTGCTCGAACCCAGACATCTGTCGGGGCCGGCCCGCAAGGCGATCGAGCAGGCTGACGAGGTCTTCGTCAGTGCGGCGAGCATCTACGAAATCGACTACAGGCGGGAGAAATCGCGGGCGAGCGGCGATCCCAGCGACAGCGTTCATTTCCGGATCCCGCGGAATATGCCCGGCTCGCTGCCCCAGCTCGACCTGATGCGGGTCGACATCACCGCCGAGGTCGCCTGGCGCGTGGCGCGCCTTCCCCTGATCCACAAGGACCCTTGGGACCGCCTCCTGGTGGCGCAGGCGAACATCCTGGACGCGCGGCTGATTTCGAGAGACGAGACCTT
>Ga0299912_10002189_pt1 | contig 16035 bp, 19 predicted proteins | sample RVTome_2_FD_207667 | JGI IMG/M metagenome (GOLD analysis project Ga0299912, IMG submission 207667) | Soil microbial communities from uranium-contaminated site in the Upper Colorado River Basin, Wyoming, United States - RVT95D214 (version 2) ... | reverse complement strand
CATAACCAGACCATCTACGTAGACATTGCCTGCGGGGAGTCTGCCGACTACTTTACCCTTTTCACGGTCCAGCTCGAGTATGTCCCCATTTTCCATGACGAAGACGCTACTTTCTGGCATGCCCAGACCCTTAGCCAACTTGGCATGCAGGCTCAGATGGCGGTATTCGCCGTGTATCGGAACGAAAAACTTCGGCCTGACCAGGCTAAGCAAAAGTTTCAGCTCTTCCTGGCTGCCGTGTCCGTGAACATGTACTTGAGCCAGCTTTTCATACACTACATGAGCGCCCTGGCGGAACAGGTTATCGATTGTCCGGTTAACCAGCGCTTCATTACCCGGTACAGGCGTGGCTGACATTATTACCGTGTCTCCGGGTATGATTTTAACCTGGTTATTGTCCCGGTTGGCGATACGTACCAGCGCTGAAGTTGGCTCTCCCTGGCTGCCGGTGGTCAGAAGAATAATCTTATTATGTGGGAAGCGGTGTATTTCATCGAAGCGACGCAGGACATCAGGTGGAGAATTAAGATAGCCTAGCTCTGAGGCGATACGCGTCGTATCCTTCATGCTCCGGCCGATAACAAATACATACCGGCCATGTTTGGCGGCAGCATCAATCACCTGCTGAATGCGGGAGATAAGCGAGGAGAAGGTGGTGATAATCACCCTTCCCGGGGCTCCAGCTATGATTCGTTCCAACGCTTCACCGACCACAGTTTCCGACGGCGTATATCCCGGAAGCTCGGCATAGGTCGAATCAGCCAGAAGGAGCAGGACCCCCTGGGCGCCCAATTGGGCGAGCTTGGCTAATTCGGTAGGTCTGCCACCGACCGGTGTATAGTCGATTTTGAAATCACCGCTGTGAACCACTATGCCTATAGGCGTATAAATAATGAATCCCATAGAATCGGGAATGCTGTGACAGACTGAGAAAGGCTCTATTTTGAAGTTGCCGAGTGTAAACTTAAGCCCGGGTTGAATTGTCTTGAGGGTGGCTTTCTTTTGATACCGATGTTCCTTTAGCTTGACGGAGACCAGGCCTTTGGTAAGCTTGGCACCGTAAACGGGCAAATCGAGCTGAGGTAGTATGTAAGGCAGAGCGCCGATATGGTCTTCATGGCCGTGGGTTATGATTATGCCTCGCAGCTTCTCCCTTCTTTCCAGCAGGTAACTTATATCCGGAATGACCAGGTCAACTCCCAGCATGTCCTCTTCGGGGAACATAAGCCCGGCATCGATTATGATGATGTCATCGGCAAACTCAATGGCCATCATGTTTTTGCCGATTTCACCCAGTCCGCCCAGGGGGATTATCCGGAGTTTCTGTCTGCTCATGATTGTGACCTAGAATAAGCTCAACTGCTGCGGCTCATTTGCAGCTTCTGTTATTTTCTCTGCCTGGGCTAATATTTGGGGGATTTTGAGCATGTCGGCTTCGATGGCCTTCCGCAGGCTTCCCTGATGGAGAGCCGCTGCCGGATGGTACATGGCATAGTAGACAACGTTATCCTGCTTTCTGGCTTTGCCATGGACCTGGCTAATGCTCTGGTTAGAAAAGTATTTTGCCATGGAATAACGACCTAAGGTGACAATCATTTTGGGGCGGATTAGCTCTATCTGTTCATTCAGCCATTTGCTGCAAGCTTGAATTTCGCCGGGCAGCGGGTCTCGATTGCTGGGAGGACGACACTTAATAACATTGGCAATATAAACTTGCTCACGTTTTAGTCCGATAGAGGCTAGTAACTCCTCCAGATATTTCCCTGCCGGGCCAACGAAGGGACGTCCTTGCTGGTCTTCATGCCAGCCGGGCGCTTCGCCGATAAAAAGGAGACTTGCATTTTCTGGCCCTTCTCCGGGCACTGCTCTGGTGCGATGTTTGCCTAGCTCGCAGTCTTGGCAGCGTTCGATTTCTTTGTTCAGCTCAGTAAGCGCTGGCATCTAGAGAAATCATAGCATAGCCTTTCCTGCTGGTCAATTCAAATCAGCGCTATAACAAGGCCGATGACAGCAAGACAAAAAACCGCTACGGAGATACCTATAAACAGCTTGTTTCTGGCTTTTGTAAAAAGTGCCATAGCTACGACAACCTGTATGATAGGCGTCAGCAAGAGAATCAATATCCCAACACTGATTACAATCGCCGCTGGTATCTGTTCCAGCCTTACCAGCGGCTGAATGTTCTTAGTCCCGGAGATGCTGAATAAGATGACAAGCCCGATAATAACCAGCGTCAAAGAGACGGCAATGCCCAGCTTGAAACCAAGGCTGAGCCAGTTGTTTAAGCGACTTTCATCGGGTTTCATGTTTTCCATAAACCATTTATCCTGCGATTCCTATATTACGCTAGCCGTCTTAAGAAACATCAGCACAGCTACCAAAAACAGAAGGACACCGAATATACGTCTGAGCACTATTCCCCTGGTTCTTTGCGCTAATTCAACGCCGGCTACGGCTCCTATGACTATACCGATAACCAGAGGAGCCACTATAAAGGGGTATATGTAGCCTTGATATTGATAAAGTAGAGCGCCAACTGCTGCCGTGATTGCTATCATAAAGGCGCCCGTAGCTATAGCTGCCTTCATCGGCAATCCCATGACCAGGTGCATGACAGGTATTTTGATAACGCCGCCGCCTATGCCCAGCAGACTGGAAAGAACCCCGGCAAAGAAGCTGGCTCCTAACCCCGCAGGCACATGGGTCACTTTGTAGCCAACAACCTTGCTCAGATTTTGGTCATAATATGAGTTTGCCAGAGAGCCGGACAAGATATCGGTAGCAGCCGAATTGTCTGCGGACACAATGTCTTCAGACACGTGGTGCCGCCGTGCCACCATGGTATAGGCAACGTAAAGGAGAACAAGCCCGAAAAGGGCGCTTAATATAGAGGGGGAAATGAAAGCTACAGCCAGACCGCCTATGATAGCCCCGGGAATGGTTGCTGTTTCCAGAAGCAGGCCTAATTTTACATTAGTCCAGCGGGCTCTGGTATAGACGCCGGCAGCAGTGCCTGAGTTGGCCACAATAGCTACCAGGCTGCTGCCAATGGCCACCTGTATGGGCAAGTGCAAAGCTAAGGTGAGCATGGGCACGATGAAAACGCCACCGCCGACTCCCAGCACTGAGCCGAGAAGCCCGGCGACTAATCCGGTGCCGCCTAATGCCCAGAGGTTTATGGCGACGTCTAATTCATTCAATAGCGTAGTTAGCCATAGTAGCACTGGTAGTCGTGAGAGGTCAATTCAGCGGTGAGGTTCTGACAAAGCTAAGTCTACGGACTTAAAATCCCGATGGCAGTCTGGGCAATGCCGACAAAAATACCGGGTATAATACCTAAAAGCAGGACAAAGAGGCAGCAAAGAGCCAAGGCGATACGCAATGCCCACGATGAAGGCACTTTCTCCGCCGAGGATGGAGCACCCGACCACATGACCTTCACCACCCTCAAATAGTAGAAGGCTGAGACACAGCTGTTTATCACCGCCACAATAACCAGCCACAGCAAGCCATTCTCCACCGCTCCACTGAAAATATAGATTTTAGCTATAAGCCCTACTGTCGGCGGCAAGCCAATCAAGGAAAGTAGACAAAGAGTCAGAGCCGCAGCTAAAAGCGGTGCCCGCTTGCCCATGCCGGTGTAGTCATTAATCTCATCGCTATCAACCTTGTTGGATATAGCTATAACAGCAATAAAAGCTCCCAGATTGGTAACAGCGTAGCCCATGAGGAAGAACAGCAGCCCGCTTTGCCCTACAGTGTCACTCCCTACCGCCATCCCCACCGTAGCCAACCCCACCATGAGATAGCCAGCCTGAGCTATACTGGAATAACCGAGCATGCGCTTGATATTGCTTTGAAGTATAGCCACCACATTGCCCACCGTCATGGTTATAGCGCTCAAAATGGCAAACATCATGCCCCAATTAAGGCTAAGCCAATAGGGAGAACCCAGAGCCACAAAGAAGACACGTAGAATAACAGCAAAGCCCGCAGCTTTACTGGCTACGGAAAGATAGGCGGTAATAGGCGTTGGCGCACCCTCATAAACATCAGGTACCCACATCTGGAAAGGAAAACAGGCAATCTTGAAGCCGAACCCGGCAGCTAGAAGCACCATGCCCATGAGCAAAGCTGGATTGCTCAGGAGACCGATATTGGGCATCCCCTGGACATAATAAGAAATACACATCAGGCAAGTTGTCCCCGTAAAACCGAATACCAAAGCCATGCCATAGAGGAGTACCGCCGAGGCGACAGCGCCCAGTAGCAGGTATTTCAGTCCGGCCTCAGTCGATTTCTTGTCCTTCAGGAAGGTAGTCAGTACGTACAGCGAAATGCCACTCAATTCCAGGGCCACGAAGATGGCAATCAAGTCTGTTGCTGCCACCAGAAGCATCATGCCTACCGCCGAGATAAGCACCATCGCATAAAACTCGCCTTCAAACCTCTTGAATTTGCTCACATAGTCCTGCGAAGCTAGTACAACGAGACCGACAGCCGCCAATAATAGAAGCTTGAAGAAAAGGGCGAAGTTGTCTACCGCCAGCATGCTATTTAGAATAGCCTCACTGGGTGTTCCCCACATCGCCACCGTAAAACCCGCGGAGACCATCACGCCGGCTATGCTGACAGCAGCCAGAACTTTCTTCTGCTTGATAAACAGGTCAAGCAAAATCACCACCAGGGCAAAACCCAGAAGGCTGAGTTCCGGCGTCAAAAAACGAAGTTCACCAACTATCATTTATTTAAACATCCCTATCATGAACCTATCAGCCTCGCTATCGGCTCAACGCCCAGCTTGATGACATTGGTCAGGATAGCCGGATAGATACCGACTAACATGATGGCGGCAACAAAAGAAAAGATGCACACTTTTTCGATATTATCGGCATCAGGCACGCCCTTGAACTTCTCCAGCGGCGGACCGTAGAAAACGCGCTGTAACATCCACAAAATGTAGCCGGCAGTTAAGACAATTCCAAAGACGCCCAGAATGGTGTACAGGCGAATACCTTCAACGAAGGTACTGGAATAGCTACCCACAAAAGTAATAAACTCAGCAGCAAAACCGCTCGTGCCAGGCAAACCCAACGATGCCAGACCGGCAATGCTGAAAACAACCACAATAACCGGCATCTGCCGGGCCAGCCCGCCCAAGTTGTCCAAATTGCGTTCGTGAGTTTTGTCGTAAACCAGTCCCACCATGGCGAAGAGAAGCCCGGTGATAATGCCATGGCTGAACATCTGCAAAACAGCACCGGTCAAACTTACCTGAGTCAAAGCAAAGATACCCAGAAGCACATATCCCATGTGGCTGACGCTACTGTAAGCTATCAGCCGCTTCAAATCCTTCTGCCGCAAAGTGACCGCCGCTCCGTAGAGCACGCCGACAACAGCGAAGGCTACCAGCAACGGAGCATAATCTAAAGCAACTCCGGGGAACATAGTCACGCAAAGACGAATCATTCCATAGCCGCCCATCTTCAGCAATGCCCCGGCTAGAACCACGCTCGCCGCTGTCGGAGCATCGGTATGAGCATCAGGCAGCCAGGTATGAAACGGAACCATCGGCAGCTTTATGGCAAAGCCAATAAAGAGTAAGAAGAACATGGCAGCAAACGGAATGAATGGTTGAACTGAAGTCAGAGACAGAAAGTGAGCTAACTCCATCATATTCAGGCTGCCGGTGGTGAAATAAATGCTTAAAATGCCGGTCAGCATCATAGCGCTGCCCACCAGGGTATATATCACGTACTTGATAGACGAATACTCTTTCCTGCCGCTGCCCCAAACCGAGATAAGGAAATACATGGGGACAAGCTCAAGCTCCCAGAAAAGGAAGAACAAAACAAGGTCTAAAGAACAAAAGACTCCCAATATGCTTGTTTCCAGGAGCAACAACCAGATGAAATACTCCTTAGGGCGCAATTCGATTTTCCACGACACCAGAACCGCCAGGACACCGAGGAACGTCATCAGTATCACCAGAGGTAAGCTGAGCCCATCGATACCAAGATGATAGAAAGCATTAATCGCCGGTATCCAGGATATCTTTTCCTCAAATTGAATCTGACCGGCAGCGCCGGCAGAACGGTCAAAAAGACAGAAGGCAGCTATCGACAGAGCGAAAGAAATCAGGGTGAAGACCAGAGCTATAAGCCTTATCGTCCTCGACTGTGGTTTAGGCAATAAGGCGATAACTACAAGACCCACTACGGGAAGAAAGACTATGGCCGATAGATAAGGAAAAATCAAATCTCTTTACCTCATATTCACGTGTCACCCTGAGCGATAGCGAAGGGGCTCAGAATGACATTGAACCTCTAAACATTCTCCTTTTCGCCTCAACCAAAAAGGTAAAAACAGACCGCGATTGCTACTATGCCTATGCCGATAGCTATGCCATAGGCCTGGAATTGTCCTGTCTGGGCACGCCGCATAACTCCGCTTGCCTCACCGGTACCGATGGCGACACCGTTCACCGCGCCATCGACAACACGCGAGTCAAAGAAGCTAAGCGCCCGGAAAATACCATCGACCAGAACCCTGACCACAATCACTTTCTCATAAAGCTCATCAATCCAGTATTTCCGATACAGCAAGGTGTAAATAGGCTTGAAAACCCTGCCTACAGCTTCAGCCGATATCCACTTAGCGCCATACATGGCATAAGCCAGGAAAATACCCAGAGCAGCCACCAGCAACGATATTAACGGCAGCGGATGTGCCAGAATGCCGAAGAAACCTGCCATAAAACCGAGCGCTTCACCACCTCCACCATGACCCAGAAACTGGCTGAATGAGCCGGTAATATTGAGCCAACCGGAGGCAATCGACAAAACAGCCAGAATAACCATAGGAATAACCATTACCATCGGTGATTCATGAAGCTTACCGCCTTTATGACCGCTATGGCTCGATGCGGCCCCTCCTTTGTACTCGCCGCCGAAAGTAAGAAATACGGCTCTGAACATGTAGAAAGCCGTCATAAATACGGTAATCATAGCTACGTAGAACAATATAGGATTATTGGTAAAGGAGTATGCCAGGATTTCGTCCTTGCTCCAGAAGCCAGCCAGCGGCCAGATACCGGCAATACTTAACGAGGCAATCAAAAAGGTAGCGAAGGTCCACGGCATTGCCTTGCGCAGACCACCCATCTCACGCATGTCAAAAGTTCCCGTGCTATGATTAACGCTGCCGGCACCAAGAAACAGGAGAGCCTTAAAGAAAGCATGATTGAACAAATGAAAGATGCCGATGGCAACGCCACCGACACCCAGACCAAGCATCATATAGCCCAGCTGGCTTATAGTCGAATAAGCCAGGACACGCTTGATATCGGTCATCACCAGTCCCATGCTGGCAGCGAAAATAGCGGTAAAACCACCGATTACAGCCACTGTGGTTAAAGCCATCTGGGAATGCTCGAACAGCGGGAAGAAACGAGCCACCAGAAAGACTCCGGCAGCCACCATAGTCGCCGCGTGTATCAAAGCGCTGACCGGCGTCGGGCCTTCCATGGCATCAGGCAACCAGACGTGCAACGGGAACTGCGCTGACTTGCCCACTGCACCCGAGAAAATGCCTATGGCTGCCCAGGTTAAAGTAGTTCCAGCCAGAGTGCCGGCAATAGCTAAGCCATGCAGTTCCCCGATATTGAATGTCCCCGTATAGTAAAAAAGTAAAAGAATGGCAGCCAGAAAGCCGAAGTCGCCAAAGCGGGTAACAATGAAAGCTTTTTTGGCTGCATTAGCAGCAGCAGGTCGATGAAACCAAAAGCCGATAAGAAGATAAGAGCCTAAACCTACACCCTCCCAGAAGAGGAAAAGAAAGACGAGGTTATCAGCCATGACCAGTCCCAGCATGCAGGCAGTAAAAAGAGACATAAAGGCATAATAGCGATGGTAGCCGGGGTCACCTTTCATGTAACCTTGAGAGTAAATCTGAATCATCAAACTGACAAAGCTAACCACCACCAGCATCACAGCAGTCAGAGAATCGACTAGCAGCCCAACCTGGATACTCAGGTTACCGACCACCAACCACTGTATATCGGGTATGTCCAGCTTATGTCCGGGTGCAGCCAGAACCTCAGCCAGCACCCACAAAGAAAAGATAAAGGAAACGCCGATAGCTCCGATGGTTATATAGCCACTGAGTTTGGGGCGATTGTTAAAGAAAGGTCGGAGGATAAATGAGATAATGATAAGAGACAGGAACGGCAGCAGGAAGATTAGCCACGGAACTTGATGCGGCATTAGAGTTTTCTCAAGACCTCCTCGACAACATGCACCTTCTCCTGAGATACAAGGATTCGGTAGCTAGCTAGTTCGCCGCTGCTCGGCTTTTTCTCTTGGTCAGGCAGAATCCGCGTCGGTATTCCCTCACCCTCGAAGAACTCCTTCCACATCTCGGCTATTATTAAATTAGGTGCACTCTTAACCTGAACCCACATATCTGCACTACCATTTCATCAAGTCAAATTTGTCAACATCGACAGATTGGCGACTGCGATAAATAGCGATTATTATAGCTATACCGACGGCAGCCTCAGCCGCAGCCACCACTATGACAAATATGGCAAATATTTGCCCGGTAAGAAACATCGGCACGACATAACGGGAAAAAGCAACCAGAGCGATATTTACTGCATTGAGCATGATTTCAATGCACATCAAAATAACTACAGCATTACGCTTTGCCAGAACCCCGTACAATCCGATACAGAAAAGAACCGCCGATAAGACAAGGTAATGTTCCAATCCGACTGACATTTCTATTTCTCCCTTATCAACACTATCGCACCCAGCACTGCCGCCAGTAGCAAAACCGCAGTGATTTCCACAGGCAATATAAAGCCGCCTTCACCGAACAGGTTCGAACCTATAAATGCTGTTGTCGGCTGAAGAGGCGGCTCACCGCTTGTTTCCCAATTGGTAGTCACCACGCTGAACACCATAGTCCCTAAAAGCAACAAGCTCACTACCAGGGCGGGGATGCGCAGCTTACCTGATGGATTACCACGCCAGACGTCGCGCGTAAGCATTATGGCGACGATAATCAATATCGATATAGCCCCCACATAGATAAGGATCTGCACCACCGCCAGGAAGTCTGCGTAAAGAGTTACATAAATAGCAGCTATAGCTAAGAAGAGCAGTACCAGCGAAAGAGCCGCCCGGAAGACATCACGCAAGATAACGACAGCCAATGCTGCCCCGACAGTCACCACTGCCAGTATCCAGAAGATGATGTCAAACACCGCGACCTCTCTTCTTGCTCAGCCCCATCCAGCTTAGCTTTTGTCCTCCGTCTTTCCTGTCCCAGAAAATAAGCAGACTCTGCTTAGGCAGACTTGCTTCAATCTCTGGCCGAAAATAACCACTGGGCTGCCTTATATCAGATATAAGAAGCTCTTCTTTGCTAAATATAACGTCTCTCCGCCGGTACTGGGCTCGTTCATAACTGCGTCCCATAGCCAGCGCATCAAAGGGGCAAGCCTCGACACATAAACCACAGAACATACAACGTCCGGTATCCACTTCAAACTTATCAACCACATACTTGTTCTCGTCGCTTAAGTGCGTAACAATCTCAATATTCCCTTGAGGGCAAGCTTTGGCACAGGTAGCACAGCCGGTACATCTATCTATAAGCCACACCAGCTCGTTGCCTCGTATGCGCCGGGAAACTACCAACTTTTCCTCCGGATACTGCACAGTAATCGGAGGGCGAAATAGATGCTTGAAGGTTAACGCCATACCTTTAGCTATGCCTATTCCGTATCTCTCAAACTTCAACTCGCCCGCCTCCTAAAGTAAACAGCCTCGACCACAACAGGACCAGCACACCGGCTAAAACGAAGTTCACCACCACCATCAACCACGGCGTAATCTCTGACAGCCACAGCACCTCGGCAGCAATGATAAACAGGTTGATTACCGCCATAGGCAGTAGACCTTTCCAGGCAAAACCCATTAACTGGTCAACACGCAACCGTGGCAGAGTAGCCCGCATCCACACGATAACCGAAAACACTGCCATAATCTTGATTAGAAACCATAAAATCGGTGGCAAAAACGGCCCTTGCCAGCCGCCAAGGAATAAGGTAGCAATAATACACGAATAAGCCAGAGCATGCCCATACTCACCGAGGAAAAACAGGGCAAACTTGACCCCGGAATATTCGATATGATAACCGGCGACTATTTCAGAATCAGCCTCAAGAAGGTCAAACGGACTACGGTTCATCTCCGCCACCGTGCCGAGGAAAAAGATAACAAAACCAAGAGGCTGCAGTATAAGGAAGGGAATATGCTGAGAAGCTACGATTTGAGTCATCGACAGCGACCCTGCCATCAATACCACACCCAGAATCGCCAGCACCAGCGGCAGCTCATAGCTCACTACCTGGGCTACTACCCTCAAAGCTGCTATCAAGCCGTACTTATTATTCGATGCCCAACCCGCCATGTATATGCCTACCGCAGATATAGAACTTATTGCCACCACATAGACTATGCCCACATTGAGGTCGGCTAGAATAGCCTTTTGACCAAAGGGTACAACAGCAAAAATCATCAACACCGGCACAAAAACAATGATCGGCGCCAGCCAGTGAATCACTTTATCGGCCTTAGCCGGTATAACGTCTTCCTTCAGCAATATCTTCACGGCCGTGGCGATTGGCTGGAAAATCCCCTCTGGACCAAGGCGGTTTGGACCCAGACGAATTTGAAACCGGCCCAGCAGGCGCCGTTCATACCAGATAAATACAAGAACCATAACCACTAAAAATACAAGAACCATGACTATGCCGACTATAGCTGGCACGACATAGGCTACCCAACCCGGCCAGCTACCAACCAACCATAACTGAAATTGTTGCAGCAGTGTCATTACCGGTCTATCTCCCCGAGCACAACATCAATGCTACCGAATGTAATTATCAGGTCAGCCACCTTCCAGCCAATAACCATATCCTTCAAGGCAGTCAGATTAATCAATGTCGGAGGACGGATACGGAATCTATAAGGGGCGATTGAATTATCGCTGACCAGATAGAAGCCAAGCTCACCCCTCGGGCTTTCTATATGCCCGTAAACTTCACCAACCGGCGGCCGCAGCAAATGAGGCACCTTGGCACGAACCTCACCCGCAGGCAATTGAGCTATCGCCTGCTCTAAAATGCGAACGCTCTGCCTCATCTCTCGCATCCTCACCCAGTACCGGTCATAGTTATCACCAACAGTGCCCACAGGGATCTCAAAGTCAAAACGATCATAGATAGAATAGGGGTCAGCCTTACGCAGGTCCCATTTCACACCGCTGGCTCGAAGCACCGGGCCGCTGGCTGCAATGTTTATAGCAGTATCTCTCGGCAAAATGCCAACGCCTTTACACCGTGCCAGCAGAATTTCATTCTGAGCCAGAAGCTGGTCATATTCATCGATAAATCTCGGCATCTCAGCCACGAACTTCTTCAGAGCCGGCAGAAATTCTTCAGGGACATCATGACTGACGCCGCCGATGCGCATGTAATTGTATGTAAGCCGTTGACCGCAGACCATCTCATATAAATCCAGCAGCTTTTCCCTCTCCCGCCACATATATAATACCGGCGTCATCATAGCTCCGAGGTCATTTAGGAAAAAACCGACTGCCATAAGATGGCTGGAAATTCGCATCGTCTCAGCCATGATAATTCTCAGGTACTCAGCCCGCTCTGGAACCTCTATCCCGGCCAGCTTCTCCACAGCCAGTACATAGGCGAAGTTGTTCGTCATCGAAGCTAGATAATCAAGCCTGTCTGTTAGCGGAATGACCTGAGTATAAGTCCTGTTCTCTCCCATTTTTTCGATGCCACGATGGAGATAGCCGATGATAGGTTCCACATCAACAACCACCTCGCCATCGAGCGTAATCCTCAAGCGAAAGACACCGTGAGTCGAAGGGTGCTGCGGCCCAATATTAATAATGAAAGGTTCAGTCTTTATCACCATCTAGAGATAATCCCTCCGCAACGGATGCCCCACAAATCCCTCCCAGAGCAACAAGCGCTTCAAATTAGGGTGACCATCGAAGCTTATGCCCATGAGGTCATAAGCTTCTCGCTCCTGGAAATCGGCTGAACGCCACAGGCTTACCACCGAAGGCACTACAGGCTTGTCACGATTATAACATCTGGTCTTCAAAACCAGACTGTGGTTATGTTTCAACGAGACCAAATGGTAAACGACTTCAAAATAATCTACATAGTCAACGGCAGTGAGATTGGAAAGATAGTTGAAATCAAGCGCCGGTGTGTTCTTTAAAAACTCTGCCACCTGATAAAGAGACTCGGCCATGACAACTACTGCCGCCTTGTCAGCAGAAACAACTGCACCGGGAAACTTCTCAGTTATTTCCTTGGCTATCTGCTCACCATCCAAGACCGTGGTCACGCTTTTTTTATGCTCTCCTTGACGATTTTCTGGTGTATCTTCCTTATGCCATGAATCAGCCCTTCAGGCCGAGGTGGACATCCGGGCACATAAACATCAACCGGGATTATGCGATTGATGCCCGGGACAACGCTATAGGACTCTCTGAAAGGCCCGCCGCTGATGGTACACTGCCCCATGGCAATCACCCACTTAGGTTCAGCCATCTGCTCATATACCAGTTTCACTGCCGGCGCCATTTTCCAGGTAAGCGTTCCGGCAACAATCATTAAATCTGCCTGGCGCGGCGACCAGCGAAAAATGTCCATGCCGAAGCGAGCGATGTCAAAACGCGAAGCTGCCGTACCAATCATCTCAAAGGCGCAGCAAGCCAGCCCGAACATGAGCGGGAATATTGACCGTGACCGCGCCCAATCAAGTACATAGTCCACCGTAGTGATAACAACATTCCGACTGAGCTCCTCATCAAGCCACCTGTCAGGGTCAGGTATAGGCTGCTGTGAGGCTGCTATCAGTGAGTTTATCCTCAAGCCCTCAGCTATATCGAGCTCATTCGCAGACACAATCCCGTATTTTTCTATTTCCACTCCAGAGCTCCTTTAAGCCAGGCGTAGATATACCCCACCATAAGGATAACGAAGAAAACAGCCACCGCAATCAACCCGAACAAGCCCAACCCCTTAAGATTAACCGCCCAGGGGTACAGAAAAACAGTTAATACATCGAGTACCACAAAGAGGACAGCAAAGAAGTAGTAGCGAAAGTTGAATTGAACCCAGGTCTTGCCGATGGTCTCCATACCGCACTCATAAGTGGAAGTCTTGGCTGGATTGCTTTTCCTGGGTACAATCTTGAAAAAGCTAAGTGTCAGGGGCAGAAGAAGCGTGGTAATCGTGAATAGAATGCCGACGATAAGGAGTATACCGATGTAACCAAAATCAGCTAGCAAGTATTCAGGTCCCCCCCCATCTAGTTACCCTGAAAAATGAGGCTTTCTATGGGTAATAAAATGCCGCTCAAAAGTATAACACACGTTCAAATAAAAGAGCAAGCTTGACTAAACAGCAGGTCAATGTATAATAATGCTGGTTAAAATTACGTACGATGCGAATTACCGGTGGTATTGCTAAGGGACAACAATTAAAGGTGCCTAAGAACGATTTACTTCGCCCCACAACAGACAGGGTGAGAGAAGCCATATTTTCCATTCTTGCCTCACTCACCGGTCGCCCATCCCGGACACTGGATTTGTTTGCCGGCACCGGCGCCCTGGGTATCGAGTCCTTAAGTCGCGATGCGGAATGGGCCGACTTCGTTGAACAGCAACCCAAAAGTTGTGCTATCATTAAACAGAACTTGAACAAGATTGGATTTGCGCAAAAATCTCATGTCTATTGCTGCAGTGTATCTAAAGCTCTTACCTTTCTTGACGGCAAATATGACATTATTTTTATGGACCCACCTTACTCCGACTCCTCAACAAATCAGGTCGTAATGCAATTGGCTAATTCAAAAGTCATAGATGATAAATCTCTAATCGTAGTTTCTCACGCCTCCCGTTCTCCACTCGAGCAAAGTTATGATGTACTATCTCTAATCAAAGAAAAACGCTATGGTGACACCTGCATTTCGATATACCGCAAGGAGGTTAAATCTTGACTATCGCTATCTACCCCGGCAGTTTCGACCCTCTAACCCTGGGGCACCTTGACATCATCCAACGAGCGGCATCGATATTCGACAAGCTAGTAGTCGGTATTTATGACAGGCCTGAGAAACGGCTTCTTTTCTCTACCGAAGAACGAGTGCAAATGGCCCGGCAAGCGGTAGTTAAGCTGAAGAATGTCCGAGTCAATTCTTACTCCGGTCTCACCGTTGATTTCGCCAAGGAGATGAGGGCGCAAGTCATGGTCAGAGGGCTACGGATGAGCTCCGATTTTGAACGAGAGTTTGAGATGGCAATGATGAACAAAAAACTGGCACCTGACCTTGAACTGGTATGTTTTATGGCCAGCTTGCAATACCAATTTCTAAGCTCCAGCCTGCTCAAGGAAGTGGCACAGCTAGGAGGCTGCCTTGATAAGATGGTGCCCGACCACGTCGCTGTTGCCTTGAAGGAAAGATTCGCTGAAGAGGCTTGTCCCCCTACGGAAAAGAGGACATCACGCTGAGATATAAACAACAAAAGCTAAGGAGGTTAACTTAAAAAATGGCTTACAAAATCACCGATGAATGCATTAGCTGCGGCGCCTGCGAGCCGGAATGCAAGAACGAAGCCATCAAGGAAGGGGCGTCGATATACGAAATCGACCCCGCCAAGTGCACTGAATGCGTTGGCTGGTTTGCAGCACCTAAATGCGCTGAGGTGTGCCCGGTAGATTGTTGTGTCGAAGACGCTGCTCATAAGGAAAGCAAAGAACAGCTGCTGGAGAAGTGGAAGAAACTTCACCCCGGCAAGACCCCGGAAGCTACATAATCAAACTCTCAGAAATATAAATTATCTCAAGTGACTAAGAGAAATCCTTGTCGTTCTGCCCCGAAGGGTAAGGAATGACACAGGGCAAGGATGTCACAAAAGTATACCTAGGTATGTGAATGCTTACCATCGACTATGACCTCATGGGAATCAAGGATGGTGAGCGAGTTTTGGACGTTGGCTGTGGCGAGGGCAGACACAGCTGGGAAGCATGTAAGCGAAATGATTGCCTGGTTTGTGCCTTAGATATCGAGGAGGTGGACCTCAAAAAGGCACACTATACCCTTCATCTTCTGGAACAACAGGGTGAGACCAGGGGAAAATGGCTTTTACTTAAGGGAGACATAACCAGCCTCCCTTTCGAAAACGGCTCCTTTGATAAAATCATCTGCTCTGAAGTCCTGGAGCACATCCCAGACGATGTTCAAGGTATTAAAGAGCTGGTGAGAGTGCTGAAAGACAGCGGCACACTCGCCGTCAGCGTCCCATCGTATCTACCTGAAACTATTTGCTGGAAATTATCCAAAGATTATCATGACAAGCCCGGAGGTCATATCAGGATATATAGAGCCAGTGAAATTATCTCCAAGCTGCGGCAGAGCAAACTGGACATCTTTGCCATCCGCCGCAAACACGCCTTGCATTCCTTCTACTGGATATCCCGCTGCCTCTTCGGGGTAAACAACGAAAAGGCTCTAATTCCTTCGCTTTACTACAAATTCCTGGTCTGGGACATAAATAACAAAAGGCTCCCCATCCGCCTGCTCGACAGCTTTTTTAACAAATTCTTCTCCAAAAGCCTTGTCCTTTACACCAGGAAGGTTCGAAAATCTCTGTAATCTTCTGAAATCGTTGTAATCACCCATTCCTGAGCCTACACCTGAGCACAATGACATCGCCTAGGGAAGGAAAATATCGAGCCACTCTATCCAGCGAATTTAATATGACGAGTGACATACCTTTGGGACACTTAGCCAGAAACATGCCCCACCACGGAAGCCCGAAAAGCAGCGATACACCGATAGCCTGTTCCACTTTAAGATAGCTTTTCACCAGGCGTCTGAGCAGCGAATAGTCGAATTTGTATGTATGGTCTTCCGGCGTCTCCCA
>Ga0299912_10002188_pt1 | contig 16038 bp, 15 predicted proteins | sample RVTome_2_FD_207667 | JGI IMG/M metagenome (GOLD analysis project Ga0299912, IMG submission 207667) | Soil microbial communities from uranium-contaminated site in the Upper Colorado River Basin, Wyoming, United States - RVT95D214 (version 2) ... | reverse complement strand
GAGATACTCCAGCTCACCGCCGACCGGCACGCCGTGCGCCAACGCCGATACCGTGACGTTGGCGACGCTTAAGCGCTCGGCGATATAATGCGCGGTGGTTTGACCGTCCACGGTAGCATTGGTGGCGAGGATGACTTCTTTGACTTCCGGATTTTTGGCGCGCTCGACCAGTTGGCCGACGTTCAAATCCTCAGGCCCGATACCGTCCAGCGCCGACAGGGCGCCGCCCAACACGTGGTAAAGCCCGCGAAAGCCGACCACCCGGTCCATGGCCCACAAATCGCCGACTTCCTCGACCACGCAAATCTGGCTGCGGTCGCGCTTTGGGTCCGTGCAGACGTGGCACGGATCGGTCATGTCGATGTTATGGCAAATCGAACACGTTTTGATGCTTTGGGCCGTGTCGTTGAGCGCGCGGGCCAGAGGTTCCATCAGCGATTCCCGGCGTTTCAACAAATGCAGCGCCGCACGCCGAGCCGAACGCGGCCCCAGCCCCGGCACCTTGGCCAGCAGTTGGATCAACGCCTCGATGGTGCCTGGTCCGCCCATGCCCTGGGATATGCTCATGCTTCAATCCTTAAAACGGCAATTTGAAACCCGGCGGCAACGGCAGGCCGCCCGTCAATTGCGCAACTTTTTCCGCCTTATGCGCGTCAATCTTGGCTTTGGCGTCGTTGAAGGCGGCTTTAATCAGGTCTTCCAGCATTTCCGGGTCTTCCGGATCAATCAAGCTCGGATCGATGGATATGCCGCGCACGTCGAACTTGCCCGATAGGCGCGCCGTCACCAGACCGCCACCCGCAGAGCCTTCGACCTCCAAGGCCTCCATCTCTTCTTGCATTTCGGTCATCCGGGCCTGCATCTGCTGGGCCTGCTTCATCATTTGACCAAGGTTTTTCATCTGCTCTCCACTGTCCTTAAGGCGGGCCGTTATCCACAGGATAGGCGACACACGCACTGGAATCCTTGCTCGCCAGTGTATAGCATTGGCATCATGCAACACCAAAGCCTGTTCGTCTTCGACATCGAAACTGTTCCCGACACCGACGCTGCCGTCAACTTGTTGGGCTTGGATCCGCTCGCCGGCGTGGCCGAGCGCCGCGCTGCGCTGGACGCCTACCATCTGGAGGCGACCGGCGGGACCAACGCCTTCCCGCGCCAGCCGTTTCACCGAGTGGTAGCGGTAAGTTTTCTCGCCGCCGAAATCGAAACCGACGGGAAGTTCGAAAACTACTTCCTTAAAGAGCTGCGCTCGGGCGGCGACGAAAAATCGCGCGAACGCGATCTGGTGGCAGGCTTTTTCCAATGGGTGGACAAAAAGCATCCGCGCCTGGTGAGCTACAACGGGCGCGGGTTCGATCTGCCGGTGCTGCGCCACCGCGCCATGGTACACGGCGTCACAGCGGCGGCTTATCACGATACCTCAAACAAATGGGAAAACTATAGTTCGCGCTACGCGCTGGACGATCATTGTGATCTGCAAGAGGCGCTGACCGATTTCGGCGCGGCTTCCCGTGGCCTGAAACTCCATGAAGTGTGTGCGGTTCTGGGTTTTCCCGGCAAGTTCGGCGTGGATGGCTCTCAAGTCGCACCCCTGTTCGACGAAGGCCGCGTGATCGAAATTCGCGATTATTGCGAAACTGACGTGCTCAATACCTATCTGGTCTATCTGCGCTATCAACTGACCCGTGGCCGCCTGACCAAAGACGGCTACAACCGCGCGGTAGCCGACGTCATTGCCTTGGTCAACGCCGAACGCGAAGCCCGTCCGCATTTGGGCGCATTTTTGGATGCCTGGGGGGAAAGCTCAAACAATACTTTTCTGCTCGAATGACGCGCAATGGCTGTGTTTGTGAATTGACTAATCTTTTTTAGTGTGCTGTCATACCCCTATCCGCCGGGGAGAGGATCGTAACAATTTAACGATCTCGGAGGATATCACCATGAGCGTCACCATCAGCAACGTCACCATCGACTTTCCCAGCGGCTTTGCAAACTATAGCACCCAGACCCTGGCGGTCGCATGCGCCATCAGCGGCCTGGCTGACGGCGTAACGCCGAGCGTCACGTTTCCTTGCCTTGAAATTTCGACCGCAATGACGTCGACCGGAAAAGGCACATGGGCGGCGAGCAATACCGACATCTACGCGGCCGAGGCCTATTCCATCACGATTCAAGGAACGCCCGTCACCTTCAGCGTCGGCGATACCGGCGTGATCTCGAACATCGTCATCGGTTAAGCACCTTAAGCTTTGCCCGGCCCTTCCCCGGCCTGCCCTTAAAGCGGGTCGGGGAAGCATTTCTCGCCCACCCCTTACACAAAACCGTCACCCGTCCGTCTTATACTCAAGACCGCGCCATCAGGTCGGAGAGTCATAAGATGTCCGTAACCATTGAATTCATTCTACCCCAAGGCGACGCGCCCATTCACCGCGGCGTCACCATTTTGGGCGTCACCGACGAGGCGCGGCAAAACGTTCAGGTGTATTATGAGATACCCCTAAACGGGGTGCAGTCGGCCAACTTGCGCGCCGTTTCCGACGATTTGGGCCGCTGGGCGGTGGCGTTCCCCGGCGATTTCAAGGCCGGAACCGAGGTCACGGCCTTTGCACGCAACGGCAGCGCTGAACTGGCGTGGTTGACCAAGGTGCTTTAATAGGGTCCGTACCCTAAACCTCATCGCTGAGGATTTCGTCTTCGGTTACGGCGGCGGGCGCAATCAAATCCGCACCCGTATCTTTGACCGAGACGATCTCCGCACCGGGAAATGCTTCCAGCACGGCACGCACCAGCGGGTTGCGCGCGGCGGCGGCGCGCTCAGACGCGGCGACCGCTTCTTCTTGTTGTTTCAACGTCGCTTCACCGGCGTCGCGCGAAACCGTCACCACCCACCGCCGGGCCGTGTGATCGTTCAAGAATTTCGTCAGGCGCTGCGCCAGATCGCTCGGCGCATAATCGGCGGGATGATATTCGATCTTGCCCGGTTGAAAATTCACCAGATGCACGTTGGAAATCAAATTGGCGTGCAAAATCATTTCGCCCAGCGCCTCGCTCAGCTCCACCACTTGGGCGAAGGTGTGCGGGTCGGGCAATTCCACCTCGGACATACTCAAAGGTTGGCTATTGGGCTGTGCGGCGCTAGCGAAAGCGCGTCCGCTTAATCCCCCCGACATCATCGGTGCATGGGTGACGGTGGACGAAGGCGCATGAAGGGAGCCTTGCGCGTTCAACGAACCGCCGCCACCTGAACCACCACCTGAACCACCCGTGCCCACCGCGCTGCCTGAATGCACCGCACCGGGTGAGGATTGCGGCGCGTCTTGCAATTTTTTAAGCGCGTCCGCCGGGCTGGGCAATTCCAGGCCGTACATCAAGCGCACCAAAATCATTTCCGCCGCCTGCAACGCGCTGGGCGCGGTGCGCACCTCGCCCAAGCCCTTGAGCAGCATTTGCCACGCGCGAGTCAATGCCGCCATGGTCAGGCCATCGGCCATTTCCCGGCCGCGCGTGCGTTCCATTTCCGGCACCCCCGGCGCATCGGCGGCCGCGGGCGTGACCTTAATGCGCGTCAGCCAATGTACCAATTCCAGCATGTCTTCGAGCACCTGGGCCGGGTCGGCGCCGCAATCGTATTGATCAGCCAGTTGATTCAAAGCGCCTTCGACATCGCCTTTCATGGCGGCGTGCAGCAGATCGAAGGTGCGCGCGCGATCCGCCAGACCCAGCATGTCGCGCACAGCGTCTTCACCGACTTCGCCGGTAGTATGGGCGATGGCTTGATCCAGCAGCGACAGCCCGTCACGCACGCTTCCATCGGCGGCGCGTGCGATCAGCGCCAACGCGCCATCGCTGACCGAAGCGCCTTCTTTTTCGACGATGCCGCGAAAGTGCTTGGCTAAAGTGTCCATATCGATGCGCTTCAAATCGAAACGCTGACAGCGCGACAGCACCGTCACCGGAACCTTGCGAATCTCGGTGGTGGCGAAGATGAATTTAACGTGCTCAGGCGGTTCTTCCAGCGTCTTCAACAAGGCGTTGAAGGCGTTTTTCGAAAGCATGTGCACTTCGTCGATGATATAGACTTTATAACGCGCGTTGACCGGTTTATAGCGCACGCCTTCGATGATTTCGCGAATGTCGTCAACACCGGTGCGCGACGCGGCGTCCATTTCCATCACGTCAACGTGACGATCTTCGGAAATGGCGCGGCAATTGTCGCACACACCGCACGGCTGGGCGGTTTCACCGCCCTTGCCATCGGGACCTATACAATTGAGCGCGCGCGCGATGATGCGTGCCGTGGTGGTTTTGCCCACGCCGCGCACGCCAGTCAGCATGAAGGCATGCGCCAGACGGCCCGATTGAATGGCATTGGTCAACGTACGCACCAGCGCATCCTGGCCGATCAGGGTATTGAAATCGGTGGGTCGGTATTTGCGCGCAAGGACGCGGTATTCTTCGGTTTTAGGGGCTTTGTTGGGTGCGCCGTCGGACATGATCAAAATATTAGGCCGATCGGCCGCTCCCCTGTAAATGAACGCCCCTGCGAAGATGGACTCGCAAAGAACAGGTGGGAGACCAACACGCGACCCGAGACAAAACTCGTTACGGCTGCTTCCTTCCGGACCTGACCGGGTTGGCGAGAGGCTCGCCCGCGGTGGTCTCCCGCGCGGAGTATACCAACCGGGGCGCGCGCGCGCAAAGCCCATATCCAGAAAACTTTACGGGATCGACAATCCGCAGAACATAAAGGAAAATCGTCAGTTGACGGCTGTGCCAAAGCGCGGCGGGACCACGTTGATCACCCCCGTCGGGCCGATGGTGGGGATGAGCGCAAAATTGATATCGCGAAACTCATAGCGCCCTTCCCACACCGGTACGAAGCGCAACGTCACCTGTGTGCGCGGCTTAATGCGTACGCCGTTGACGCAGCCCGTGGCCGGGGTTTTGTCACCAAACTGAATGCTGTCGAGCGCTACGCCGGTTTTCAGAAAATCCGGCGCCCAGAAATTGTGCTCTTTCGCATCGGCGTTATCCAACACCAAAATGTACGGGCGATTTTGTTCCAGCGACATAATCATGGGCCTGAAATCGCCCTCAACGATGCGCAACCGATATGGCTGCACCGCCGCCCAATCGATATCTTTGTCCATATTGGCGCGATTAGCCAAGCATTCGTCAATAAAGGAGGTGGGCATTGCGTGTGAAGATGTCATGCAGCCGCTTAAGATTGCGCTCAACGTAAGCATAGTGCCCGCCGTAACCAGCCCGCTTTTCAAAAGCGAGCGGCGCGGCTGGACACAAACTGCGAATCGGCCCCCGAATCGGTCCTCGAATCGGCAAGCGATTCGGCTGGCGAATCGAAAATAACCCTTTAACTTCAACGCGGGCACACAAAATCCCCCATATTAACCATGGAAGACACCCTAACAGGACGAGACGCAACGTCCAAGACGCAAAACGCGCCGCATTTAAGAAATTTAAGGGCGATCAACAGGCGGATCGCCATTCATCGAGAAAATGGCCGTCGGGAAAGAAAGCGCTCAGCCGCCCTTGGCGCGGCGTTCGGCCAGCACACGAAGCGCCTCGCGGCCCTTATTGTGCAGATCTTCCATCGTGCCTTCTTTGGTCAGGTGCGCCTTCAAATCCAACAATGCACCCAATAAAGTGGCCTCATCCAGTTCATGCAGCCCTGTCATTCGCAACGTGCGCAACGGATCCTTGGCCGGGTCCATATTTTTAAAAGCCAACTTACCTGGATCACGCTTCAACATGTGCGTTCAGTCCCACCGCATCAAAAGTTAGGAGATATCTTCCCCAATTAAAGCCAAACCACCCCCTTGGCAAGGTGTTTGGTCACTTAAATATGATGTTTAACCGATCAGGTCGCGCGCCGGGGCGGCCAGATACGCACCCATGACCTTCACTTCGTGGGTAAAAAAGTCCAATTCTTCGAACGCGCGTTTCATGGCCGGGTCTTCGGGATGCCCCTCGACTTCGGCAAAAAATTGCGCTGCCTGAAAGCTGCCGCCGACAATATAACTTTCCAACTTGGTCATATTGATACCGTTCGTGGCGAAACCGCCCAGCGCCTTATAAAGCGCGGCGGGAATGTTTTTGACCCGAAATACAAAACTGGTCACGACCTTACCCGCACCTAAAGGCGGCGGAGAAGGCTGGGCAGCCATAATCAAAAAGCGCGTGGTGTTGTGCTCGGCGTCTTCGATATTGGCGCGCAGCGATTCCAAACCATAAATTTCCGCCGCCAGTTTAGACGCAATCGCACCTTGGGTCGGGTCATCCAATTCCTTGATCATATGCGCAGCGCCCGCCGTATCGGCATGCACCACGGGCTCGACGCCCAAATCTTTGATCAAGGTGCGGCACTGGTTGAGCGCATGCACATGGCTATGCACATGGGTTAGCTCACCGATGCCTACCCCCGGCAGCGCCAACAAATGATGATCAATACGCTGATAATGTTCGCCGACGATGTGCAGACCAGAATCGGGCAGCAAATGGTGAATATCGGCCACGCGCCCGGCCACCGTATTGTCGATGGGGATCATCGCCAACCGCGCCTTGCCGCTGCGCACCGCACTAAAGGCATCTTCGAAGGAATAACAGCCGAGCGTCTTCATGTCAGGAAACACGGCCCGGCACGCCATATCGGAATTGGCCCCCGCTTCGCCCTGAAAGGCGATGGTGTTGTCAGCGCTCATGGTTCAACCCTTTAAAATCGCCATATCAAAAAGCGCCCCCCCCTCTAAAAGCGATCTTTTAAAAGGACTCTGGCGCGTTCAAGATCGGCGGGAGTATCAACTCCGAACGGAACCGTGTCAACGCGGGCCGCATCAATGCGCATGCCGTTTTCCAGGGCGCGCAACTGTTCCAGCTTTTCGCGGCTCTCCAACACCCCGGGCTGGAGCGCCACAAAACGCTCCAGCGCGGCGCGGCGATAGGCATAGATGCCGATGTGGTGGTATAGTGGCCCATCGTTCGCGGGGACCGAAGCACGAGAAAAATAGAGCGCGCGCGCCACGTCGGAGCCCGGTTGAAAGCCAACCACCGCCTTAACGACGTTGGGATTGGTCTTTTCTTCATCATCGACGATTTCGGCCACCAAGGTGGCGATATCCACGCCCACATCAACCATAGGCTTAAGCACGGCCTGCACCACATGTGGGTCGATCACCGGCAGATCGCCTTGCAAATTGATGATCATATCATGCCGGCCTGTCGGATCGATGCGTTGCAACGCCTCGAAAATGCGATCCGAGCCGGAGGGATGGTCCGGATCGGTCAGCACCGCGCGCCCGCCGTGGGCCTCGACGGCATCCTTGATTTCGACTTCGGCGCACGCCACCACCACCGGGCCGATGGCGGCTTCGGTAGCGCGTTTGAGCACCTGCACGATCATCGGCAGTCCGGCGATATCGGCAAGCGGTTTACCCGGCAAGCGCGTCGAAGCCATCCGCGCAGGAATAATGACAAGGGGAGACGAAGCGTTCAAAATACAATTCCTTAAACCATTGAACCCCAAAAGGACCACAGTCTTGATCTCTATTCAAGATATCCAATGCTACCCCCCATTGCTGGCGGCGTTGCGATCAGACCGGGCTTGCGTGTACAGTATGCCAACGCGCCCCACGGGCCACCTAAAGACCTATCGATTATAGAAAGGTACGCCATGCTCAAGAACGTCCTTGTATCTATTGTCTTCGTTGTCGCCGTCATTGCATTGATCAATTTCATCGGTGACGTGGTGGTCAATCCAGCCACGGCGCCTCAAACGCCGCGCCCCTTAACGGCTGAGGTTACGACTCAGGCCGCCGAGCAAGCGGCGATGTCGGAAGCAGCCCCAGAACTGGCTCCAGAAACTGCACCAGAACTGGGCAAAGAACCCGTTGCAGCGCCCGAGGCCGATGAAGCCGATGAGGCCGATGAGGCCGAACTCACCGCCGCCATTGCAGGCGATGCGGACGCAGGCAAAAGCATGTTCCGCAAAAAGTGCATGGGCTGCCACACCGCGGCCAAGGGTGAACCCAACCGCACGGGGCCGAATCTGTGGGATATCGTCGGTCGGGAAAAAGGCGCATCCGAAGGATATCGCTATTCGACGCCCATGAAGGCCTTGGGCGGCGCATGGAGTGAAGCGGACATTTTAGGCTTCATCGCCGGGCCGCGCACTTTTCTGCCCGATACCAAGATGACCTTTGCGGGAATTAAAAACGAGCAGGACCGCGCCGACATTCTCGCCTACCTCAAAACCTTAAAGGACTGACGGCGCATGATTGACCTGCACAGCTTCACCACGCTGGCCGCCCAGTTGGCCGATGCCGCGCGCCCGGAAATCATGTCTCGCTTTCGCACGGGCATTCACGCCGATGTAAAAGCCGATTGTTCGCCGGTGACCGAGGCCGATCGCGCGTCGGAACGCGTCATGCGCGCGCTGATCAATAAAACTTTCCCCGATCACGGCATCTTGGGCGAAGAATACGGATCGGAAAACATTGATGCCGAATACGTGTGGGTGCTTGACCCCATTGACGGAACAAACTCCTTTGTTACCGGCAAACCCCTATTCGGCACGCTGATCGCGTTGTGCCAAAATAAGGTCCCCATCATCGGCGTTATTGATGCGCCGGGGGTTAAGGAACGCTGGATCGGGGCGAAGGGCCAGCCGACCACCTTGAACGGCCAACCCGTAACCACCCGCCCGTGCGCCGAACTCAGCACGTCTTGGCTGTACGCCACGACCCCAGCCATGTTCAAGGGCGACAATGCCGAGGCGTTCGCCCGCCTGAGCGAGGCCGCCTGGCGCACGGTTTACGGCGGCGACTGTTACGCTTACGGCCTACTGGCGTCGGGGCATGTGGATTTGGTATGCGAAGCCAGCCTCGGCACCTATGATTTCTGCGCCTTAAGCCCGGTCATTGAAGGCGCGGGCGGCATCATCACCGATTGGTATGGCAAATCACTTTCGATGGATTCGGACGGTCGAGTGCTAGCAGCGGGCGATAAAACATTGCATACTCTGGCCTTGAGGGCGCTTAATCGTTAACCGTTCCCCGGAGGGGGCATATCGCAATGGCAGAAAAACATGACTGGGAAGCCGAGCTTCTCTGCGCCATATCCAATTTGGTGTGCGTGCTCAACGGCGGTCGCATCACCTATATCAATCCCGCCGGTGTGGCGATGTTGAGCGCCAAAAACGCCGAGGCCGTATTGGGCCACGAACTGGCGGATTTTGTACATGCCGACTACGCCGACTTGCTGGCGCTGGGCATTGAAGCCTTCGCCGAAGAAGAAGCCGGAATCCCGTTGAAGCTGCGCCCCATCAATGCCTCGCCCATCGACGTACAGATGCGCGTGCGCGAATTGAAAGACCGCGCCGACGGCGATTACATGATCGAATGCCGCGACATTTCAAACTACATCCGCGCCTCTGAAGACGCCCGCCGCCGCGAACAGCGCTTAGGCGGCGTGCTGGCCACGGTCGGCGACGCCATCATCACCATCGACCAAAAAGGCATCATCCAGACCGTCAACCCCGCAACCGAACGCATGTTTGGCTATGCCAAAAATGAAATGATCGGTCAAAACGTCAAAATGCTGATGCCCGGCCAATATGCTGAACACCATGACCAATATTTAGATCATCACGTCAAATCCGGCGAAATGCGTCTGATCGGCACATCACGCGAATTTGAAGGACAACATAAAAACGGCGCCGCATTTCCCATCGAGCTGTCGGTGACGGAATTGCGCGAAGGTACCCAACGCCTGTTCACCGGCGTGATCCGCGACATTACCGAACGCAAAAAAGCCCAAGAAAAAATCGAGCACTTGGCCCACCACGATCCCTTGACGGGCCTGCCCAACCGCAACTTGTTCACCGAGCGCATGGAGCGCGCAATTTACCGCGCCAAACGATCCGGCAAACCCTTAGGGCTGATGTTCGTCGATTTGGATAAATTCAAACCCATCAACGACAAACTGGGCCATGAAGCGGGCGACACGGTGCTCAAAGCCGTGGCCGAGCGCATGGCCCACTGCGTGCGAACGTCCGATACCGTGGCGCGCATCGGCGGCGACGAATTCGTCGCCATCTTGGAAAACTTAGACCACTGGGAAAGCGCCGCCGTGGTGGCGCAAAAAATCATCAAGGCCCTAACCCAGACCATCGAGGTGGCGAACGGCAACACCGCACAAGTGGGCGCTTCGATCGGCATTTCCATCTTTCCCGAAGACGGCAATACACTCGACGATCTTTCGCGCGCCGCCGACGAAGCCATGTACGCGGTCAAAGAAGCCGGCCGCAACAATTTCAAATTTTTCAACCAGCTCAACAGCGCCGCTTAAAAAGGACGCTCATGATCCGGCCAGCCATTGTTTTTACGTTCGCCCTGTACACGGCATTGCTGCTGCCGTGGGCAGCCGCCGGAGCGGATGATGCGCCAGCCCCGCCAGCCGTCGAAATACAAGCCGTTGACGCCCAAATCCTCGCACCGCAAATCGTTCCTGCACACGCCATCGCCATGCATGGGCGCCCCAAATACGGGTCGGACTTCGCCCACTTCGATTATGTCAACCCCACTGCGCCCAAGGGCGGCACGTTGCGCCAAGGCGCACAAGGCAGCTTCGATAGCTTCAACCCCTTCATCATCAAGGGCGACAGCGCCGTGGGCGCGGGCAGCATCTACGATACCCTGATGACGCCTAGCGAAGATGAAGCGTTTTCTCAATACGGGCTGCTCGCCGAAACCGTGGAAATGCCTACAGATCGCAGTTGGATCACGTTTCATTTGCGTGCCAACGCCAAATGGCACGACGGCCAAGCCATCACCGCCGACGATGTGATCTGGACCTTCAATACCTTGATGGCAAAGGGTGCGCCTTTTTACCGCTTTTATTACGCCAGCGTTGCGCAGGTCGAAAAACTTGATGAACTCAGCGTCAAATTTTCCTTCAAGCCCGGCGAAAACCGCGAACTCCCCCTGATCGTGGGGCAAATGGCGGTACTGCCCAAACATTATTGGCAAACGCGGGATTTTGAAAAAACCACGTTGGAGCCGCCCTTGGGCTCCGGCCCCTACAAATTCGGGGCGTTCGAAGCGGGGCGTTACGTACAGTATGATCGGGTGGCGGATTACTGGGGCAAGGATCTAGCGGTCAATGTCGGAAAATCCAACTTCGACACGATGCGTTATGAATATTTTCGCGATGAAAACGTCATGGTCGAAGCGTTAAAGGGCGGCGTGATCGATCTGCGGGTAGAGAACATTTCCAAGATTTGGGCCACGGCCTACAACATTCCCGAGATCGCTAACGGCCAGATCGTCAAGGAAGAACTGCCCCACCGACGCACCGCGCCGATCCAAGGCTACATCTACAACCTGCGCCGCGATCTGTTCAAGGATGCGCGGGTGCGTCAAGCGCTGGCGTATGCGTTCGATTTTGAATGGTCCAACCGCAATCTCTTTTACGGCCAATACGCCCGCTCCCGCAGTTATTTCGGCAACTCCGAACTGGAAGCCAAAGGCTTGCCCCAGGGACGCGAACTGGAAATTTTAAACGCCTATCGCGGGCGCATTCCCAATGAAGTCTTCACGACCGAATACAACCCGCCCGCCACTAATGGCGACGGGCGCATCCGCAACAACCTGCGCGAGGCGGACCGATTGCTCAAAGAAGCGGGTTGGATCATACAGGGCAAGCAGCGCGTTCACCAAGACAGCGGTCAAGTTTTCAACTTTGAAATCATGCTGGTCAGCCCCGCGTTTGAACGCGTTACCCTGCCCTACGCCAAAAACTTAGAACGCTTAGGCATCGCCGCGAATGTACGCACAGTGGATACAGCCCAATACGCCAAGCGGCTGGAAACCTTTGATTTCGACATCATAACCTCCATCTGGGGCCAGTCCCTATCGCCCGGTAACGAGCAACGCAATTATTGGGGTACGGATGCAGCCCAATCCAACGGCAGCCGTAATCTGATTGGTATTTCCGATCCCGTCGTGGACGAACTGATTGAACATCTGATCGCCGCGCCCGACCGCGAAGAACTGGTGATGCGCACCCGCGCACTAGACCGCGTGCTACAATGGGGGCACTATTTGATTCCACAGTGGTATTCCAACGTTGATCGCGTCATCTATTGGAACAAGCTGTCACGGCCCGATGCCATCCCCCTGCAAGGCGCGGACTTAGGCTCGTGGTGGTTCGACGCCGCCAAGGCCGCAACGATTAAGGGCGTTACCGGGCAAGCGAAATGAACTCTAGCCATATGAACAACACAGGCGAATAGCACACCATGTTTGCTTACATCTTCCGCCGACTGATGTTTATCGTGCCGACCCTAATCGGCATCATGGTGGTGAACTTCGTCATCGTCCAAGCCGCGCCCGGCGGCCCGGTGGAACAGATGATCGCCAAAATACAGGGTACCGCCGTTGACGCCACCGCGCGGGTATCCGGCGCAGGCGGGGATATGTCCGGGCAAGTCTCCAATCAAAGCAGCAACACCGCAACGACCAACAGCAAATACCGCGGCGCGCAAGGGCTCGATCCGGACTTTATCAAACAGCTCGAACGCATGTACGGTTTCGACAAACCCGCGCATGAACGCTTTTTGTTGATGATGAAAAATTATGCCGTCTTCGATTTCGGCGACAGCTACTTCCGCGATCGCTCTGTGGTTGATCTGGTCATCGACAAGATGCCGGTGTCCATTTCGCTGGGGTTGTGGACAACACTTTTGGTCTATTTGATCTCGATTCCGCTGGGCATCATGAAAGCGGTGCGTGATGGATCAAAGTTCGACGTTGCGTCATCGTCGGTGGTCATCATCGGTAACGCCATCCCCAGTTTTCTCTTTGCGATTTTGCTGATCGTGCTGTTCGCGGGTGGGCGATATTTCGACTGGTTCCCGCTGCGCGGATTGGTGTCGGACAATTTCGCCGAACTTTCCACCTGGGGCAAAATCAAGGACTATCTGTGGCACATGGTGTTGCCGGTGGGTTCGATGGTCATCGGCGGGTTTGCCGGTCTCGCCATGCTGACAAAAAATTCATATATGGAAGAAATCAACAAACAATACGTTATGACCGCCCGCGCTAAGGGCCTGTCGGAACGCCGCGTCATGTACGGCCATGTGTTTCGCAACGCCATGCTGATCGTGGTGGCAGGATTCCCCGGTGCGTTTATCGGCATTTTATTCACCGGCTCCTTGCTCACCGAAATCATCTTCTCGCTCGATGGCCTCGGCCTGTTAGGCTTCAACGCCGCCATTAACCGGGATTATCCGGTGATGTTCGGTACGCTGTACTTTTTCACGCTGCTGGGCCTGCTGCTGAACTTGGTGGGCGATATCATGTACCACATCATCGACCCGCGTATCACGTTCGACAAGTTGGAGCGCTGAGATGGCGAAAGGAACTTTTTTCGGCAAAAAAATTTCGCCCATCAATCAACGCCGCTGGACCAACTTCAAAGCCAATCGGCGCGGCTATTGGTCGCTGTGGCTGTTTTTGCTGCTGTTCGTTTTCACCATGTGCGCGGAATTGGTCGCCAACGACCGCCCGGTCGTCGTCAAGTTTGGCGGAGAATATTATGCGCCGATCTTATTCGATTACCCCGAAACGATGTTCGGCGGCTTTTTGGAAACGCCTGCCGAATATTCCGACCCTGAAGTCCAAGAATTGATCAATGCACAGGGCTGGATCGTGTGGCCGGTAGTGCGCTTTTCCTTTGACACGGTGAACTATGCGCTCACCGATCCAGCCCCCAGCCCGCCCAGCAAAGAAAACGTTTTCGGCACCGACGACCAGGGTCGCGATGTCGCAGCGCGTTTAATTTACGGCTTTCGCATTTCGGTGCTGTTCGGGTTGACGCTGACGATCGTCAGTTCCGCCATTGGCGTCGCCGCAGGCGCGGTGCAAGGCTATTTCGGCGGTTGGACCGATTTATTGTTTCAGCGTTTCATCGAAATCTGGGCGGGACTGCCGACGCTTTACCTGCTGATTATTTTGGCCAGTATCGTCGAGCCCAATTTCTGGTGGCTGCTGGGCATCATGTTGATGTTTTCATGGATGAGTCTGGTGGGCGTGGTGCGAGCGGAATTTTTGAAAACGCGCAACTTCGATTATGTACGCGCCGCCCGCGCGCTGGGGGTATCCAATACCACCATTATGCGCCGCCATATTCTGCCCAACGCCATGGTGGCGACCATCACGTTCCTGCCGTTCATCACATCGGGTTCCATCGTCACGCTGACGGCGCTGGATTTCTTGGGCTTCGGCCTGCCTGCCGGATCGGCGTCGTTGGGTGAGCTTTTGAACCAAGGCAAATCCAACCTGCATGCGCCGTGGCTGGGCATTTCGTCGTTCTTAGTCATTTCGGTGATGCTGACGCTGTTGGTATTCATCGGTGAGGCGGTGCGCGACGCTTTCGATCCGCGAAAGGTGTTTCGCCAATGACACGGCTGCTCGACGTCAAAGATTTAGCCGTCACATTCGGCCAAGGCGAACGCGCCACCCATGCGGTGCGCGGGGTGTCGTTTCATGTCGACAAAGGCGAGACCGTAGCGCTGGTGGGCGAATCCGGTTCAGGCAAATCGGTGAGCGCGCTAAGCATCATGCAGCTGTTGCCTTATCCGCTGGCCAAACATCCGTCGGGATCGATCCTGTTCAAGGGCGAAGAATTGATGGGCGCGTCGGCCAACTCCATGCGCGCCCTGCGCGGCGAAGACATTTCAATGGTATTTCAAGAACCGCTCACCAGCTTAAATCCCTTGCATGCGGTGGGCGACCAGATTGCCGAGATCATCACGATCCATCACGCTAAAAACAAAGCCGACGTCAAAGCGCGTGTGCATGAACTGATGGAACTGGTGGGGATGGGGGCGCAGATTTCGCGCCTGAACAATCTTCCGCACGAATTTTCCGGCGGCCAGCAGCAGCGCATCATGATCGCCATGGCGCTGGCCAACGAACCGGATCTGCTGATCGCCGATGAACCCACCACCGCCGTTGACGTCACCATTCAGGCGCAAATCCTGAAACTGCTTGCCGACCTGCAAACAAAAATGGGGCTGGGCATTTTGTTCATCACCCACGATTTGGGCATCGTCAAACGCATCGCCAAACGCGCCTATGTCATGCAAGGCGGCGAGATCGTCGAACATGGCGACACGTCTGAACTTTTCGCCGCGCCCCAGCATCCCTATACGCAAAAGTTATTGGCCGCCGAACCTAAAGGCGTACCGGAACCCGCGCCCGCCGCATCGCCGCTGTTGCTTTCGGCCAGCGATATCAAGGTGTGGTTTCCCATCAAGCGCGGTTTCATTAGCCACACCGTCGGTCATATCAAAGCAGTAGATGGCGTTAATCTGCGCGTACAAAAAGGCCACACGCTGGGCATCGTCGGCGAATCCGGTTCCGGCAAATCGACCCTGGCGCGCGCGCTGTTGCGCCTGGAGCGCGCCCAAGGGTCGGTGACGTTCAAGGACAAGGATATATTCAAGCTCAGCGCCAAACAGGTACGACCCCTGCGCCGCGAAATGCAGATCGTCTTCCAAGACCCGTTTGGAAGCCTCAGCCCGCGCATGTCGGTGGCCGAGATTGTCGGTGAAGGGCTCGAAGTGCATGAACCAAAAATATTGGAACACGAACGCCGGGGACGGGTTGCCGGAGCGCTGCTCGAAGTCGGTCTTGAGCCCAGTATGATGGATCGCTACCCGCACGAATTTTCCGGCGGCCAACGGCAGCGCATTTCGATTGCGCGCGCTTTGGTGCTTAAACCGGACCTGATCGTGCTCGACGAACCGACCAGCGCGCTCGACGTTTCCGTCCAGGCGCAGGTGGTGGAATTGCTGCGCGATCTGCAAAAAAAGCACGGTCTTACCTATCTGTTCATCAGTCACGATTTGCGTGTGGTGCGCGCGCTGTCTCACGACGTGATCGTGATGCATCAGGGCAAAGTGATTGAGCACGGCCCCGCCTATCAAATCTTCAACGCGCCTATTGATCCCTACAC